>Ga0247741_1000652_pt1 | contig 19239 bp, 12 predicted proteins | sample UWRJL213509R2_FD_180945 | JGI IMG/M metagenome (GOLD analysis project Ga0247741, IMG submission 180945) | Plant litter microbial communities from Arlington Agricultural Research Station in Wisconsin, United States - UWRJ-L213-509R-2 | ecosystem: Environmental > Terrestrial > Plant litter >... | reverse complement strand
TTCAGCATATGCGTAAAGACTAACGGTAATGGCTAACCCCGGTTCGCCCGTGCCCAATATTTGTATGGCTCCATAGGCATCCTGGCCATCCGTATGGGAAGTTATCTTCAGCGGTGTAGAAAGCTTAATTGGTTTTGTAGCGATCACGATGGGGGCTTTCTTCACCGGTTTTGTTACAGGAGTTGTTTGTGGTAAAACAACGATCTTTTTTTCTTGTTTTACTTGTGAGGTGGCTGCACCAGCCATGACCAGCAGACTGAGCAGGCATAAACTAAGCTTTTTCATAATGGTTGATTTATTGTGAACGGACAACAAACCTATTTACATTACGGACGCATAACAATGCCTGTTCGATGAATGACTGTATTAATCGATGAACCACCTATACGGGAAGAGCCTGCGAAACTTCGCAGGCTCTTCAGGATTTATAAACTCGTATATTACTTATTCGGTGGTGTTACCGGGTTGGTTGCCTTTTCTTTTGCAGGTGTGGCCGGCGTAGCATTCACGGGTGCGGGTGCGGGATTAAGCGGAGTCTGATCCATTGGAGGTTTGGCACCCGGGATCGGCGTAGTTACTCCATTTGCATCGATGGATTCGCCGTTATTCAACCGGATAGTCTTCCCTTCTTTGGTTTTAACCATACCATCCATCGTTATCACCGTACCATTACCCAGTATTACATCTTCTTTCATATCACTTTCCTTGCCGTTCTTAACCACTACGAGCCTGCCATCTTTCATTACGACCTGATCGGGTTGTTGGGCTACTGTTTTCGGACTGGTGGCCACGGGTGGCTGTTTGTTTATTTTTTTTGCAGGAGTATCCTGTGCGTAACCTATTGCGCATAGCATCATAGCCATCGCCGAGGTGAGAATTATTCTTTTCATGTTTTCGGATTTTTAATATGAATAATGTTACCGAAAAACAAAGGCCAAGCCAAAGGAGAAATACGTGAAAAACTTTAGATGCGACGGATCGGTTTACAGCAAATATTTTAACAAGTAAAAAACAGGGCATCCTCTGTCCGCAACCGGTTAAGGTCATTGAGTTTAAACGAGGTATGCCTCACCGATAAACCGGATCACCTGGCGGAAAAGTTAAAGACTGTTTTACTGTAAAATTTTTCTCCTGCTTTCAATACCGTACTGGGGAAATGATCGTGGCGGGGCGCATTGGGGAAATGTTGGGTCTCGAGGCAAAACCCGGCACGTGGCTGATATGTTATACCATTCTTGCCTACAACATTTTCGAGAAAATTCCCGGTATAAAGATGAACAGAAGGCTCTGTAGTAAAGACTTCCATCATACGCCCGGTTGAAGCATCGTATACTGTGGCAGCATTTTTTAACTGGCCTGTATGTGTGGTTTCCAATACAAAACTGTGGTCGTATCCATTACCCAGTTTCAATTGCGCATCATCTGCGTGAAGGTCTTTACCGATCTGTTTACTGCTGGTAAAATCAAATGGCGTTCCGTTTACATCAGCAAGTAACCCTGTAGGAACCTGCAGTTCGTTCACCGGTAAAAATTGCCGGGCATTGATCTGTAACTGATGGGCATCAATGGTTTTTGAAGGATCTGCAGCCAGGTTAAAATACGCATGTTGTGTCAGGTTGATAAGTGTCGTTTTATCTGAAACAGCCTTGTACTCTACTGTCCAGCTATTATCATCTCCTAACGTATAGATCACTTCCAGTTTCAATTCGCCGGGAAATCCTTCTTCGAGGTGTGGGCTGGTGTAGGAGAATATGATCCCGCTTTTACCCACCTGGTGAAATTCGCGGGAATGAAATTGTTTTTTATTGAAGCCTACTTTACCTCCATGATGATGATAGGTTCCGTCTTTTGTAAAAAGCTTGTATGCGTTATCCTCAATCAAAACGGTATCTCCGGCGATCCTGTTGGCATAACGGCCAACAACAGTACCCATGTAAAATTCATCGCGAAGGTATTCTTCAGCAGCCTGATAGCCCAGCAGAATATCGGCTTTTTTACCGGTGCGGTCAGCCACGAAAAGTGAAATGGCAGCTGCGCCAAAATCAGACACCACCAGCTTTGTGCCCTGTATATTTTCTATTGTATATACCCGCATACCGTTAGCCCCGGATACTTCACCGGAGCCAGTATGCTGGTTGATTGAGTTTACGTCCACTTGATATTTTTTGAGTATAAGCCTCCGGTATCTCTCCCACAAATCACGAATGATAGGTTGAAAAATATCACCCGCAATTTGCCGAAAGATTGTCTGAACTTATGCTTTTGCTTAAAGAGGTATTTTAATGAATGTTGAAGTAGGGTTCAACGCTTCCGGAAGTTTGCCGATATCAGCATAACCTGAAGTAAGCTCTATGAATGCAAAGTTTACATAGTTGCTTAACGGGCCCAGGGCACTTTTCTTCAACGAAAATTCGATCACTTTTTTACCATTCGCCGTTTTTATTGTGGAGAAATTCATCACTTCGCCAAAAGACGCAACTGGCGAAAAAGTAAAGCCGCTTGGCGGGCCAGAATGCTTATACAGAGCGCCATTCGGGTCGATCGGGCCTTCAGCAAGGAAGTCGGCGCCAGAGCCGGCAGGGTAAAGGAAAGTGCTGAATCCGGTAGCTGCGTTGTTATCCGCATCGATGTACATATCAAATAATTCGATCTTCATATCCGCGGTTCCTTCGATGTAAAAATTGAGGAGATCGCTGGAAGCAAATGTTTTAACACCAAGCAATGTACCCGCCGTAGGGCCGCCGGTATTTTCATGTGTGTAGGCAACATATTGCCAGTCGGAAAAATCACCATCAATTTTGATATTTGGCCCGATGATGCTCACCGTGTCGATGAAGATGCTCGAATCGGCACCGTTCTTTGCAGTCAGCGAAACAAGGAAATCTCCTTTCTGCGTGAAGATATGCTGTGGCGAACGGCTGGTGGAAGTTTCCCCGCTTCCATCCCCAAACTCCCATTTGTAGCTGGTTGCTCCGGTAGAGAAGTTGGTGAAATTTACTTTGTAACCATCCGCCACATAACTGAACACAGCTTTGGTTCCATTAGTGGCTTCGTCTTTTTTACACGAAACCAGGCACGCCAGCATCACCAGCGAAACGGCTAAAAAAAGATTATTCTTATACATAACTTTTGTCTTTTAATGTTGATGTGATCTTAAACGATCAATTGATTTTCAGGGTTTGTTTGAGATTATTGATGCCGCCATTTTCCTCCACCCATGTACCCGTATTGGCAAGGCGAATAGAATATTCAAGCCTGTTCTTCAGCCCATCCGCACGATCTGCAATTTTCAGATACAGGTCGTACTCACCCGCAGGGATACCCGAAAGTGAAAGCGACTCGGTAACTACCACGCTCAATAAAGGTTTGATAGTACGCAGGTCTGTCGTCATTGGCACCGCATAAAATGTTCCGGTGGTTTTGTTTTTCAAAACGAGCGACACATTTTTTTTGTGGTATAAAGGTGCATATCCGCGATTGATCATCTCAATTTTTACCGCCAGCGATGAGTTGAGCGCCGTCGCATCCGCGATATCGGATTTTACCAATGCCAGCCTGTGCCCGAGGCTACGCTGGAATTCATCGAAGCAACCGCTCGACCTCCATCCGTTGATGGTTGCCGGGTAATAATCAAGATTGAGATAGGTCCACTTCAACAGTTTCATCTGTGCCTGACTTTCCACGCAAGTGGGTGAATAGCCTCCTGTTGGCGGACAGGTTTCTCCACCAACAGGAACAAAATTCGCTTCGTTACTGATGTATTGTTTTTCCAGCGTGATGTTGCTGTAAGTGCCGTATTCGGTACCTCCGGATAAAAAGCAATCGTTGTGATGCCCAACCCTGGCACGTGCTTCCGTTGAGTAAGCAATATCTGCCGTTACCGGATTTGTGTTGGTGAATATCTGTTGCTTCTGCACCGGCGTACGCACCTGCACCATAATTTCGGGAGGCAACACACTCAGTAATTTATTCAGTACTGTTTTTTCATTTTCGATCGTAGCCAGCCCATTGCTCGAACTATGCCATTCGCCGTAGGCGCCGATAAAACCTGCCTGTACAAATGCGATGACATCTTTGTTGTTTTCAAAAACAGGTTTCAACTGGTCGAGATGTTGCTGAACGATCGCCAGTGGCGCATCAGTACCCGCCATGTCATCGGTATAAGCAAAACGCAGGATGGCTTTGAGCCCGGCATCACGTATCGTGTTGAGATCATTCTGAATGAGCTGCAATTCGCTTGCGCTGATGGCGGTGCTTTTAAAATTCTCAAGATAAAACACGCGGAGCACCAATGAAATATTTTGTCCACGCAGCAAGTTCATCTGCGTAAGATTCAATGGAGTGCCATCCGAAAAAACGATCAGCGTTTTCATAAATCCACGCTCCGGATTTGGAAACAGTGTAGACGAAATCTCATACGTCACCCCCTGCTCGACCGGAGTTGGCGCCGCACCATCTTTTTTACACCCGATGATACCGGATGAAAATGTTGCAGCAGCAATGAAAAATATTTTACGTAAAGTCATATTGGTATTTTAATAGATTCACAAGTTTCGCTGCTGCGATCAATTATATCCCGGATTTTGAATGAACAATCCTTTTCCTTCACTCACTGCTCTCAGCGAGAACGGATATAAAACTTTATGAGGAGCCGTATAAGTAGACCCGGTCACTTCCTGGCAGCGTGTAATGTATTTTCCATGACGGATAAGATCTGCACGGTACTGGCCGTTTTCACACCAGAACTCATGACTACGTTCCAGCAATATCAGGTCGTTGAATAAAGTCAGTGTAGCATAATCCGCCAATTGTTTATCAGCCAACCCTGCTCTTCTTCTAACCACGTTCACCAGTTCCATCGCCTCTGAAGTTGGGGCTCCGCCTGCATTGGCGATCGCTTCTGCTTTTGACAACAACACATCCGCGTAGCGATACATAATGATGTCAACGGTGGTGAGCCCGGTCGTTCTGTCTGCATCAGGATTGATCTTCAGCGGCAGTGGGCCAAGATCAAGTATTGCTCCCGGGCTGCTACGATTGTAGGTGATACCATCGGTGCCGGTAAATTCGGTGATCAGCATTTTTTTACGTTTGTCGTTCGATTCAAAACGATCGTAAAACCACCAGGTGCTGGTGATCGTACCGAAGCCACCCTTTGGTGCATACACTGCAGGAAGCACCATCAGCTGCCATTGGTTTTCGCTGGTGCCTGCATAATCGCATGGTATTGCCCAGATCACTTCCTTGCTCGCTTTGGCGCCTTCGAGGTCCCACATGGCGGCATAATCCGCATCCAGTGAGTACGCATTATAAGCAATGATATCATCCGCAAGGGTTTTTACTTTAGCCCAGTTTTTTTCGTGTAGCCATAACCGTATGTTCACCATTTTAGCAAGGGCCTTATTAAAGCGGCCGTACTCCGCATCCTGCGGCATCGGAAGATCAGCCGCGGCTGCTGTAAGATCAGCATCGATGTACGCTACCATTTCTTCATTGCTCAACCTTGCCAATGGTTTTTCTACCAATGGCTGATTCAATACTTCGAGTGGCGCAACTACCAGCGGCCCGTAGAGATCGAATAAGGTGTAAGCGAGTATCCCTCTTGCACATCTAACCTGTGCGATCGCTTTTGTTTTCAATTCATCACTTAAGGTAGACCTGCTGATGAGATCGATGGTAGTGGTCATACGGCTGATCTTGTTGTAAAAATCATCGTAATAATGTGTGAAGCCTGCATCCGTTGGACGAAAATTCTGCAACGAAGCGGTTTGCTGATCGCCATATTTACCCCGGAGAATTTCGGTGGTAGCATCACTGAGGTACATCACACCTCTTTCTGAAGTTGAAAAGATACCGTCGCCATAAGCGCCTCTCAGCGGGTAATAAGCGGCATTTACCATGGCTTCAAGATCTGCCTGCGACTTTGGAAAGATAGCAGGGTTGATATCGCCATAATCTACAGACACCAGGTCTTTTGTGCAACCTGTTGCAAGCAGTATCAATGGTAGCAAAAGCAGTTTAACTATTTTCATTTTTTTATCTTTTGGATGGATCATTAAAAGTTAACATTTACACCAAAGGTGAAGGTGCGTATGTAAGGATACGCAGCTGTGTACGAATCAGTTTCGGGATCAACACCTTTGTACGGGCTTATCACGAAGAGATTAGCTGCATCCGCGTGTATACGTACCGCAGAGAATACATTGCCCAACACTTTGCGAGGCAGGTTGTAACCCAGGGAAATATTCTGGCAACGGATGAACCATGCTTTTTGCTGGAAAAAATCTCCTACTCCATAAGGGGAGAAACCCCAGAAAGAACTTGGTTGTGTGGTAGACGGATTCGTTGGTGTCCACCTGTCTTTAACCGTACGCAATGCATTATATCCATTGGAATAAACGCCGTATGCGCTGATGCCATAAGAGGTGAAATTTGGATCTGCCTGGTTGCGGCCAAACAATGCAGTGAAGTCGAAGTTCAGACTGAAATTTTTGTAGGTGATGATGTTGGTGATACCGGCCATCGCAGTCGGATCGCTTGTTCCCAAAAGTTTTGTATCGGCATCATCAATGATGCCATCAGGTGCACCCGTGCGCAGGAAGCGGCCATTGGCATCTACTGTCGGGTTGCCCAAACCATCCCGGACAAAACCATCGATATCTTTTATCTTGATCATACCTGGTTTAAGTTCTGGCTGAGATACCGGCGCAGCTTCTCCGATCTGCAGGATGCCATCGGATAAGCGATAGAACCTTGCACGGATAGGATCCTTTTCACTTTCATATACAGATGGTTTCCAATCCGGCGCCCTTTCTTCCCAATTGTCTTTGTACTTGGAAAGGTTGAATTGTGTACGCCACAAGAAGTCTTTGGTCTGTACGTTCCTTGTATTGATGCTGATCTCAAAACCACGGCTCCTTGTTTTACCTATGTTGGCAATGATCGTGTTGATATCCTGGTATGAATTCAGGTTTTTTGTTGCTAACAGATCAGAGATCACGTTGTTGAATACTTCCACCGACCCGTCAACTTTTCCATTGAACAACGAGAAGTCAAGACCAAGGTTGGCACCGGTAGTAGTTTCCCATTTCAGATCCGGGTTTTCCAATCGTGTCAGTGAAACGCCGATCAGGCGCAGGTCTTCGCCAGACAACCATGCCGGGTATGCGCCATAGGCCGCAAATGCATTGCTGTTGATAGAAGCGTTACCCGTTTGTCCATAACTGAAACGAAGTTTCAACTGTGATACCACTTTAGTATATCTTTTGAAAAAAGATTCCTGCGAAATATTCCAGGCAACCGCTGCTGAAGGGAAAGTTCCCCATTTGTTATTTGCTGCGAATACGCTGGCACCATCCGTACGTACTGTTGCAGTCAACAGATAACGATCGTTGAAATTATAATTCAGGCGGCCGAAGTAAGAAGCGATCATGTTTTTTGATCCGTATGAAGTGCTCGCAAGCCTGATAGCTCCTGCGCCGAGGTTGTTCCACAAAAATGCATCTGTGATAAATCCTGAAGCTCCTTCGCTACTTACGCTTGTATTGAATTTTTGTTGTGACACACCCCCAAGTAATTCAAACTTATGAACGTTGGCGAATGTCTTGGTGTAATTGGCAGTCGCTTCCAAAAGGTAATCATCCCTGTCGTTGTTGCTGATGGTAGCCCTTCCCTGTTCGAGTTCTCCCGCAAAAGTAGTTTTTGGAAGATAGCTCTGTCGTTTGGTGATGGTACGATCCATCCCTGCTTTCAACCGGATCACAAGTCCCTGGATGGGCGTGATGTCAACATATGAATTGAGCAACATCCTTTCCAGCCTGCTTTTATCGGTAATGGTCAACAGGGAATAAGGGTTGGGTTGCAAAACAAGTTGTGGGTTCAGAGGGTAGTTCCCGTTTTCATCAATCGCCTGTATGTGCGGCCCCTGCTGGATGGAGGCACGGATGATACCGGAGTTTTCAAACTGGTCTCCGCCCAATTGTGTATTATCATTGTCGATCCGGCTGGTAGTTAAAGTAATACCGACCTTTACATATTTATTTACTTCCTGATCAATATTTGCCCTGATAGAATAACGGCTGAGGCCGGATTTTTTGATGATCCCTTTCTGATCGTAATAGTTTCCTGAAAGAAGATATTTAGTGGCCTTAGTTCCTCCGGACAAAGAAAGGTTATGCTGTGTTGTACCACCACTACGGGTTACAAGATCGAACCAATCAGTACCACGACCTACATTGTTGATCGCATTTTGTGTGTATAATTTTTTGAAAGGTGCAATACCATTTTGAATTACATCTTCCCTTGTATTTGTTCCGTAAGGATAAACACCATTGTCAAAATCCCATTGTTCCTGGCCGGCTTCATTTCTCACCTGCATCCATTCGTTTAATGGAAGCACGTCAAAATCATTCTTGTATTTCTGAAATGAAAAATTGTTGGAGTATTGAACTTTCAATGCCCCTGCAGAACCGCGTTTTGTTGTGATAAGAATTACCCCGTTAGCGGCACGTGAACCATAAATGGAAGTAGCGCTTGCATCTTTCAGTACTTCGATTGATTCGATATCATTCGGGTTGAAGGAATTCAAAATACTTTGCGTTCCTGCATTGTACCTGTTATCGCTGCCCGGTTGTTGGAGATCGCTGATAGGAAAACCATCTACCACAAACAAAGGTGAATTGCTGGCATTGATGGAACCTGCGCCACGGATCAGGATGTCGAGCCCCCCGCCCGGCTGAGCACTATTTTGCCGGATAGTAAGCCCGGCAACTTTACCTCTCAGCATTCCGCCGATCTCGGGGCCGGAAGAAATAACGAGATCTTTTGCTTTAACAGAAGAAACTGCGCCGGTAAGGTCTTTCTTCTTCTGTGTACCATACCCCACCACAATCACTTCATCCATGGATTTATTTTCCAGTTGAAGCTTTATGTCCGGTAAAGCGTTACCCGTTACCGTTACTTCACGGGTGGTGTAAGCGGTAGAAGAAATAACAAGGACATCCGCATTGGCAGCTTCGATGGTGAAGTTTCCTTTCTGATTGGTCACGACCGTTTTGGTAGTGCCCTTGATACTTACACTTACATCTGCCAGCGGGCTCCCGTCGGCATCCGTTACTTTTCCTGTAATAGTACGCTGCGCTAATACACTCACCTGGAAAACGAAAAGTGTAAGAAAAAATAACAACGATTTTTTGATTAATGTACTGGGCATGCAAATAAGTTTTGGATAAATACTTTGAGTGGCAATCTTCAACTCTAAGATGATGTTATTTTTTTGAATACGATGCAACCAAAAAAATTGAGGTAAAAAATAAATCAACGCAAACGCTTGATATTTACAGGCAAACGGTTGCGTAAATTTTCAGGAAAACGACTAAGACCTGAGTGAGAAGAGGTTTTGCGAAGAAACTATTTTTCTTTCTGTGGTAAAACGCTCCAGGGTTAAAAGAAACCCCGGAGGTTTTCTTCTAACCTCCGGGCGTTTAGCTTCAAAAAAAACTACCGTAAAATTACTGATGCCAGAATTTCACGCAACCGATTGACCTGTGCAAACAAGCGATTGCGTAGCTGTGATATGCATGCACAAAGCATTTCAGCACTTTCATTCGAAAATATTAATGTCAATATTTGATCCATTAATCATCAATAAATCTTCTTTATGAAAAAAATTATCCCTTCCCTTCTGTTTGTATTTTTTGCCTGCACAAGCTATTCGCAGGTATACGTAGCCGTTACTGGAAATGATGTTACCGGTACAGGCACCTCAGCCAATCCTTACAAGACAATTGTAAAAGGTGTACAGGCAGCAGCCGCTGGCTCAACAGTGTATGTTTCGGGTGGTACGTACAATGAAGTCTCGGAAATTTACATCAGCAAAGCATTGACTTTGCAAAAGACCGGTTCAACTGAAGTGATCGTAAATGCATCAGGCCGTGGTACAGGTTCTTTCAAATATATGGTGGGCATTGTGAATACCAGCAACGTCACCATCGACGGAATTACTTTTGCCAACAATATCGGTAATGGCAGCAAAGGTGCATGGGTATTGGGTTCCGGAAGCAATATCACGATAAAGAATTGTTCGTTTGAAAACATCGGCTGGGTGAGCAACAACTTATCTTCCATTCCGCCAAACAGCGGCACGGTCACCAATGCCATTAAAGTGGAAGGCAACAGCGCTACCGCTTTAACGAATATCACTTTGCTGGATAACAATGTAGAAAATTGTGCTACCGGCTGGGGCGAAGCAGTTACCATCACAGGAAATGTAAATGGATTTTTAGTGGATGGAAACATGATCTACGATATCGCCAACATCGGTATCGTTGTTGCAGGAAATTATACCAGCACCGGCGCTCCTTCCAATGTGAACCAGGCACGCAACGGAACCCTCATAGGAAATGAAGTACATCATTGCATGAGTGCGGTGGCAAACAGCGCAGGCATTTACCTCGATGGCGCCATCAATATCCGGGTAGAAAAAAATGAGGTATATCAAAGCGGAGTTGGCATTTCGGTTGGCGGCGAACAACCAACAGGCGTGGGCGCTACTACTCCCGGCGGACATGTCATCAACAATAATTTAATTTACAACAATGTAATTGCCGGTGCATACTTCGGCACCAATCTCGCCGGAAACGCGATTCAGAACACGAAGATCTTCAATAACACTTTTTACAAAAACAGGACAGGCGCTGTTGTGAATGGAGTAACCACCATCAACGGTGTAGCTGTTGGAACTGCTGCTGATAATTTTGGCGGAGAGGTGCATCTTCAGAATATCAATGGTGCTACTTTCAAAAACAACATCGTATATGCAAGCAATAATAAAAAAGCATTGGTTGCATTGAGCGGTTATTCCGTTGCCAGCTACGCCTCCGATTATAATCTTTATTACAGGGACATCAGCACCACTTTTATCATTGACCTTACAGGAACCAGTTTCAACGGAAGTTCTGCTACGGGTTCCTATTCTCCGGCACAATTCACTACACAAACCACGCTGGATGCCAATGCCGCAGTTGGCGCACCCGGATTTGTAAATGCAGGCAGCTTTGATTTTGCACTTACCTCTTCGGCATTCGCAAAAAACAAAGGCGATGTCACTTATGACTCAAATGCCTCGGGGACTACTGACAGGGATTATTCAACAAGAAAAAGAGACGGGCGTGTAGATATAGGATGTTACGAAATTCAAAGCGGCGCATTCCGTACAGCTACGCCAAAAGAAGAGGAAGTCTTGCTTCCGGCTTTCAGTATTTATCCTAACCCTGCTTCAGATTTTGTCAATATCAATTTCGGAAAGCAGGTAGCCGATGCCGTTATACGCATCACAGATGCGAATGGAAGACTTTTAATGGTTAAAAATGTGAAGAACACGATGTTTGAAAGGATAGACATCAGGTCGCTGAAAGCTGCTACAGGATTGGTTACTATAACAATCGTGGAAAACAGATCCAGCAATTCGTTTAAAGTGTTGATCCGGTAGTTCTACCGCGGAGAAAAGAGAGAGCGGAGTTTACGCAGAGTGTCATATGCCTCTACGTAAACTCGGCTCTCTCTTTTTTCCACGGTTAATAAAACCTGCTGATTTAAATAATTCGCCTGTTTATTTAACTTCCAGCATATGCAAAAGTTTATTATATCCCGTAGCAGGTTCCCAGACTCCTGCATTTGCCAACCGGATACTGTAAAATGGATCCTTTTGCAATGAAGCAAATCCATCAGGAAGATTCAACAATAACTCATATTGGCCGGCGGTAATTCCTTTCGGCAAACTGAAAGACTGTTTGAGACGAATATTTCCTGTGTACCATTTTTTTACAGAAGTATTGAAGAGAAGTGTAAATGTCTTTCCGCTTTGCTTGTTGCGCAATACAAGCTGCACGGGGCGTGGGTTGTAGGGCGCTGCAAAACCAATATTTTCAAATTCGATCTGTAAAGCCAATTGACCTCCACGAGAAACTGACGCAGGAGCAATCGTTTTATTCAAGACAAGCCTGTAACCAAGTTTTTGTTTGATAGACTTCATACAACCCAGCGAATCCCAGTCATTATTGACCTGGTTGTTGTAGGCCGCATTAAGATAACTGTAATGCATAGACGCCATTTCCTGTTCGGCGATACCGTACGGCGCACAATCATTTTGGGGACTGTATGCATCATCGCAGGTTTCGCCGCCAACTGCTACATAGCGGCTATCGGCCTCAAAATAATTCCGCAAACGTTTATTTGCCGTATCACGCTTACCGGAAGAATTTCCATAATCATAAAAAGTTCCGTAGTCATCTTCACTCGCCAAAAAACAATCGTTGTGAAACCCAACCCTTGCCGCATCTTTTTTTGTAAGGATCGTTTTTTCATTCAGCGCAGCCGAATTAACAGTAGCGGTTGCGCCATACACAAACCGCTGTTTGATCTGTGGTGTACGCACCTGTACCATTCTCGATTCGGGCATGGCCTCCAGCAAGGCTTTCAGCAATTGATTGCGATGCACCCAACTGCTATCCGGGATGATCTTAAGCTCGCTGGTAGAAGCATCTCCCCAGTGATCGGTAAAATAATTTTCGCCCCAGATACCGATAAATCCTTCCTGCAGCACCGCAATCACATCCGCATTCTTTTTTAATAAAGGTTTCAGTTGCCTGATATGATTGAAGGTCACTTCACGTGGCGCATCGCCATAAGGCGGACAAATCTTATACTCATCCGTACAATCGCCGCCATGCGTACTGTTAGTGTAAGCAAAGCGCAGGATCATTTTCAATCCGGCTTTTCTCACCGCATCAAAATCCGCCTGAAGGTTTTTGAGAAATTCTGCAGACAAAGGTTTGTCAATAAAATTATCCAGTTCATAACCACGATACAGTAGAGACACATTTACAGAATAACTCGCTGAACCCAGCTTCTGAGGCTGTTTTCGATATTGCTGCAATTGTTTCAGATCGAGCGGTACAAACTTGCCTGACTTAGTTCCTGATGGAATATAAAATCCCCGTTCGGGATTCGTAAAGTCGGAGTCATCCGGTTGATAGCGGATCGTTTTAAGTTGCGCTGAAGCTACCGTTGTAGCAAAACAGGCGATAATAAGCAAGATTTGTTTTATCATAATTTAAAAAATATTTTCTTTTTATACAACCATAAACAAAGATACCATTCCACAAAAAGTGTAACGATAGCGGAGCAGACTTCCAGCCATTTTTCCTGCATATGAGTAAATCCGAGGAAACCTTTTACAAATATTCCAACAACAGGATTGAGCCACTGGTGGCCGACTGTTTCGAAGAATAAATAAATGAAGATCGCATTCATCCCAATCACTACGAATATCCAGGCAAAACGCTGGTATTTTTTTATATCTGTGATCCAATACAACAACGCCATGATCATCAAAACCCAACCTCCTGATACCAACACGAATGAGCTCGTGCTGATCCGTTTGATGATGGGTGTGATATTGGTAAGATCAAGTGTATAACCGGTCACCAGGCATGCTGCAGCGGCGATGAGTAATGTTGTTATTTTTATGGAAGCAGTTTTCGAGCTTATCAACAACTTACCAGCCAACACGCCCCAGATGGTATGTGCAGCGGTGGGGATGATATTGATGGCAACCCATCCGTCGGTATTTACTTTCCCCATCAAAATCATATCCATCCAGTTGCCAAAATTTTTGCCGCTTACAAATGGTTCTGTATATCCATCGACTAATACATACCTGTATAATATTTCCGTAAGCAGCAATAAGCCCAATGAAAAGACGACCTGAAATCTGTCGGAAGTTTGTATGATCAGGTAAGCGATGATGGTTGTAACCGATAGTTGCGTGAGTACATTCCACAGCTCCCATACTAACCGTCCCGCATAGATGCAATGCAAAGCGGTACCAAAAAGAAATAATTTGAAACAGCGGATAGCGATATGTCTGAAGTTTTCGGCCCAGCTGATCCCTTTTTGTTTTTTGTAATGGAAAGAGATAAATAAAGATGCGCCAGCCATGGTCATGAATGCAGGTTGAACCAGATCCCAGAAACGAAGGCCATGCCAGGGATGATGAAAAAATTGCTGCACAGCAGCGCCGGGAATGCCTGTAAAATCAAATGCTGCCAGCGATTCGTACAACATGCAACTTTCCGCCGCAAGCAATATCATAATGAGCCCACGCATGACATCGAGGGATAGCAATCGGGTTGAATCAGTATTGGTTTGAATGGATGGCATCCGGTAAATTAAGCATAGTTGTGCGGTTGGCAATAATTGACTGATGCGCAAAAAACAGTTCAAACGTTTGAAATAATTACTCAAGCGTTTGCGTAAAATTATTATCTTACGGATAGCTTAAATTGATGAAAAAAACATTGCCTACCATAAAAGAAATTGCCAAACAGCTGAATATTTCCATTTCTACTGTATCACGTGCACTGCATGATCACCCTAGCATCGGGCTGCGTACGAAGACACGGGTGCAGGAACTGGCCAAGCAATTGCAATACGAACCCAACCAGACAGCCATTTTTTTTCAGCAAGGAAAAACATTCACTATCGGTGTGATATTGCCCGAACTGAGTGAAGCCTTCTTTTCTTCCGCTATCAGCGGTATTGAAGATGCGGCACACAAAAGCGGGTACACGGTACTGTTAGGCCAGTCGCACGACAGTGTTGATAAAGAAAAACAGCTGATTGAAACCATGAAAAAACATCGTGTAGACGGGCTGCTGATCTCCATTTCAAAGAACACCAACAATTACGAACACTTCGAAGCGCTTCAGCGCTACAATATCCCGATCGTTTTTTTCGACCGTATTCCCAAGATCCCAAACATACATTATGTTGCCTGCAACATGATCAATGGAACTGTGCAAGCCATTAATTTTTTGCTTAAAAAAGGTCACAGAATTATCGGAATGATCAATGGCCCGGAGAAATTGCCCGCAACTAAAGAAAGGCTGGATGGTTATATTCAGGCAATGATCAAGAGCAGGTTGAAGTATGATGCCGGCCTTGTGCTCAACAGCGATCTCACCAAAGAAAGCGTATGTGCTGCTACAGAAAAATTATTGACAGGCAAGCGCAAACCCACAGCCATCGTTACTTTCAACGATTATGTAGCAATGGATGCCGTACAGCAGGCACGCAAAATGAAGTTGAAGATCAACAAGGATATTTGTTTTGTATCCTATGCAAATCTTCCTATCAGTCATTACACCGCCTATCCGCCAATGGCATCGGTGGAGCAGTTTCCTTACCAGCAAGGACAAAAAGCAACGGAAACGCTGATCGATCTGCTTCAGCAAAAAACGAATGCGGAAAATGAAACGATCAACACTACTTATTATAAGATCATACTCGAATCGCAACTCGTAGTTCATGAGGGGGGTTAGAGTTTAGGGTTTAGAGTTTAGAGTTTCGCAGGTCAGGCTCTTGTCGTTAAACGTCTAACCCCTAAACTCTAAACCCTAAACTCTAACCTTTACCCCAAACTTTCCGCAACCGTTTGCACTTTATTTACCGGTGAACATGTGATACTTTCATATCCTGATATTTATTGAATGAGTATGATGCAAACTATTCTTACCGCTTATGGGCTGGATGAAAATACCGCAAAGGTAAAACCCTTTGGTACCGGGCTTATCAATCACACCTGGCTGGTGAATTCCGGTAATGGAAATTTTATTCTGCAACGCATCAACCATAATATTTTCAAAGCGCCGCAGCAGATCGCTGATAACCTGCGAATGATCGGAACATATCTTGCAGAGAAACATCCCGGCTATCTTTTTGTTATGCCGGAGCGAACGTTGAAAAATGAAGACATGCTTCATCTGCCGGATTCAGGTTACTATCGCTCATTCAATTTTGTGAAAGATTCGCATAGCATCGATGTTGTAAATACTACCCAACAGGCTTATGAAGCCGCTGCGCAATTTGGCCGTTTTACCAGGCTGCTGGCGGGTTTTCCTTCGGAAAAATTAAACACGACATTGCCTGATTTTCACAACCTGGGCCTGCGCTATACTCAATTTGAAGACGCATTGAAAAATGGTAACCCGGAAAGAATAGAGGAGTCATCTGCAATCATCACTTACCTGAAATCTCAAAAAAATATCGCGGATACTTACGAAGATATCTGTCGTTCCGGCGACTTCAAAAAAAGAGTGACACATCATGATACCAAAATCAGTAATGTCCTTTTTGATGACCAGGACAATGGCCTCTGCGTCATAGACCTTGATACTGTTATGCCGGGTTATTTTATCAGCGATGTGGGTGACATGATGCGTACCTATCTGTCACCCGTAAACGAAGAAGAAAAAGATCTCAGCAAGATCATCATACGCAACGAGTACTTCAAAGCCATTACAGACGGCTATCTTAGCGAAATGTCTGCTGAGCTGACTGAAAAAGAAAAACAGCATTTTGTCTACGCCGGCAAATTCATGATATACATGCAGGCGCTACGTTTCATCACCGACCATCTCAACAACGACCAGTATTATGTCGCCGCTTACCAAGGACATAATTTTGTAAGAGCAAACAACCAGGCGGTCCTGCTTCAAAAATTAACGGAAAAAGAAAGTGAGCTGAGTGCTTAATAAATACAAAATAAGGAATATTAAATAAAGAATAAGAAAGTGGGAGACGTTCGGTCCGTGATCTTTGATAAAATGCAACTTCCTTATTTCTTATTTCTTATTTAAAAAGAATTCCGATATAGAAATACCGGAATTATGGATAAAATCTAAACGATTGCGTTTACGCAAAAATATTTAGTAGGCCGAACCGAGCCCGAATACAGGTTTTCTTGTTTTCCATTTTCCCCTGGTAAAGTCAGGTATTTGCTGTAATGCGCCACCCGCCGCAATTGACTGCTCACTCAGAGGAGTGATGGCATACCATGTTGCCAGGTCATATACATCCAGTTGAAATGGAATTCCTCTTTTGATACTTTCGATGAAAGAATTGTCTACAAAGAAATCCATTCCTCCATGCCCGGAATCTTTTGCTGAAGCTTCAAATTGTTTCCATAGCGGATGATCATTTTCCTGCAGCAATTTTTGTGGATTATCCCAAACATGTTTTTCACTTACTTTATCGATATGGATCATGCCACGATCAAATTCCCCTTCGTGATGATCCTGCCAGATCCCATTTGTGCCTTGCACCCTGAAACCCAGGTTGTAAGGGCGTGGGGAGCAGGTATCCAATGTCAGCACGATGGTTTCTCCATTAGCTGTTTGGATCTGCGTGGTCACAATATCCCCTTGTTTAAATTTGAGATTCGCATTCGGATGATTCGGGCCGCCTTTCGGATGCTCTTTTATATAACGGTTAAGCCCACGCGCTTTTGTCGCAACCGAAGAAAGACTGGTCAATATATTCCCACGATTCAGATCGATCATCGTGCCTACCGGCCCAAGGCTATGCGTTGGATAATTCTCTCCATTACGATCGACATAATGTTGTGTACGCCATTTAGCTTCGCTGTAACCTTTGGCGCCAAACTCCGCACCGCTATTGTATGGTGTTACTCCGTCATTAAACAAAACACCCCGGAGGTCATGCTGATAACCGCCTTGCAGGTGAAGTATTTCACCAAACATCCCTTTGGTCACCATATTGTGTACCGCCATAATATCGCGACGATAGCAAACATTTTCCAACGGCATGATCGGAATGCCTGTCTTTTCTGAAGTATTCACAAAATCCCAGCAATCCTGGAGTTTAACAGCTCCGCAAACCTCCATCCCTACTATCTTTCCGGCGTTCATGGCATCAATACCTTGCACGGCATGCCATTCCCATGGCGAAGCGATGAAGACCGCATCGATGTCGGCACGTTTCAATAAATTCTGATAATCGGTATTGCCATTGGTATATTCTACCGGCGCTTTCTTGTTGTATTTTTTTACGAGTGATTGCGCCATCGCCATCATGTTCTTATCCGGATCGGCCATCGCGATCACATCCACATCCGAACGCTTCAACATTTCTTCCAGGTGAAGTTGCCCACGAAGCCCTACGGCAATCATGCCCACTCTCACCCTGTTCATTTTTGTACTGCTATATGCTTTGAGTGCAGAAGGAAGAAAAGCAAATCCTGCACTTGCCAGTGTGGCATCCCTGATAAATTTCCGGCGGTTCAATGTATTGGTCATAATGGTCAATCGATTTAGTTTTCAAACTTATGCTTTGCCATCCAAGATTCATTGTGCAAACGTTTGATGCAATTTACGTGCGTCATTAATCAATGAGGAGTTGTATTTTTCCAATTCATCACTAAATGCTTGTCATGCAGAAAAAAGAAACTAACTATTATGCCATCGTTATCATTGGTATTTTATTTTTCGTATTTGGATTTGTGACCTGGTTGAACGGAACACTTATACCGTTTCTTAAACTGGCGTGCCAGCTGGAAAATGATACGCAGGCTTTCTTTGTAACTTTTGCATTTTATATCGCTTACTTTTTCCTGGCAATTCCGTCTTCTTTGATCCTCAAAAAAACAGGATTCAAAAACGGGATGGCATTAGGTTTACTGGTGATGGCCATTGGTTCGCTGGTATTTTTGCCTGCGGCAAATACAAGAAATTTTGGACTATTCCTTACCGGGCTTTTTATTCAGGCAATGGGGCTTGCTTTGCTACAGACCGCATCCAATCCGTATATCAGCATTGTTGGGCCAATAGAGAGCGCTGCAAAACGCATCAGCATCATGGGCATCTGTAATAAAATTGCGGGTATCGCAAGTCCGTATATTCTCGCTACCGTTATTTTAAAAAATGCGAACACGATAGAAGCAGATGTGAACAAGACCACTGACCCGGTCCTGAAAGCTCAACTGCTGGATCAACTGGCTGCAAGGGTTATTACTCCGTACATAATAATGGCGGTTATCCTGGTATTACTTGCCATCATGATCAAAAAATCGAAACTGCCGGAAATAAATTTAGATGAAGAAAAGCCTCTTGAAAATAATTCTACAGTTGTAAAAACCAGCGTGTTTCAGTACAAACATTTGTTGCTTGGCGTATTATGCCTTTTCCTTTATGTGGGTGTGGAAGTAATGGCTGGCGATGCCATCGGCGCTTATGGAAGAGAACTTGGAATACCACTTGATCAAACGAAATTTTTCACGATGTACACACTCGCAGCGATGTTGCTTGGTTATGTCGTAGGGATCATTTGCATACCGAAATATATTTCCCAGCAGAATGCCCTGGCGGTATCGGCCATACTGGG
>Ga0247741_1000651_pt1 | contig 19244 bp, 14 predicted proteins | sample UWRJL213509R2_FD_180945 | JGI IMG/M metagenome (GOLD analysis project Ga0247741, IMG submission 180945) | Plant litter microbial communities from Arlington Agricultural Research Station in Wisconsin, United States - UWRJ-L213-509R-2 | ecosystem: Environmental > Terrestrial > Plant litter >... | reverse complement strand
CGTACATTTGGTTTAATTTTATTGTCAGTTAGCCTTGTAGTAACGTCGGTTGAAGCGGCACAACTTCCCGACTTTAGCGATTTAATTGAGAAAGCATCGCCCGCCGTTGTTAAAATTACTGCCGTCACTAAAGCGCGCCAGGCTCGTCAACTTCGACAATCTCCCAATGAGCAATTGCAGGATATTCCGGAAATTTTTCGCGATCTGCTTGAACAGCGCCAAAATCCGCAGCGTGAACACGGCTCTCTAGGTTCAGGCTTTATTATTTCCAGCGATGGTTATGTACTCACTAACAATCACGTTGTTAGCGAAGCTGATGAAATAAAAATTATCCTCAATGATGATCGTGAATTTGAAGCGAAATTAATTGGTACGGATGAACGTACCGATATCGCTTTATTAAAAATTGACGCAAAAAATTTGCCGCAACTTAGCTTGGCAAAAAATGAAAAACTTAAAGTAGGCCAATGGGTAGTCGCAATCGGTTCACCCTTTGGTTTGGATTATTCTGCGAGTGCGGGCATCGTTAGTGCGATTGGTCGCAACATTCCCTCCGAACATAACTACGTGCAATTTATTCAAACGGACGTTGCGATAAACCCTGGTAATTCCGGCGGACCTTTATTTAATATGGATGGCGAAGTTGTTGGTATTAACTCGCAAATTTATTCTCCATCCGGCGGTTCGGTAGGTTTGTCTTTCGCAATTCCATCATCAGTGGCGTTAGATGTTGTGAGCCAATTAAAAGATAAAGGTCGCGTTGAGCGCGGTTGGTTGGGCGTTGTGATTGGCAATGTCGACAAAGATTTGGCGAGTGCATACGGTTTGGATAAAGCACAAGGCGCGATAGTGTCTGAAGTTTACCCGAAAGGCCCTGCAGAAAAAGCGGGCGTAAAAGTGGGCGATTTAATCGTGAAATTTAACGATCACGATGTTCACAGTCAGGCCGATTTACCGCGCATTGTGGGTCAATTAGCGCCGGGAACTAAAGTGACTTTTGATGTCATTCGTAAAGGTAAACGCGAAACTTTGACTGGTGTATTAGAGAAATTAAAAGATGAATCCGGTGCGACTTCTGCGCCTACTCCAACCAATGAATCCAAAACCACCAAGACCGATAGTTTAGGTTTGACCGTTGCGCCTGTGGACGGTGGTGGTAAAGAAAAAGGTGTTCAGGTTTTAACCATAGAGCCGGATAGCGCAGCGCAACGCGCAGGTTTGCAGCGCGGCGATATTATTACCCAGCTTGATTTTGTGGATTTGGATTCGGTAGCGAGTTACGGCAAAGTTGTTACCGGCTTGCCGAAAAACACCGCGAAAGCAATTCGTTTTGTTCGCAATGGAACGCCGGCATTCCGCTCGATTATCATCAAATAATCCTGAATTGATTGTGTTTTAAGAACCCAAAGCCAGAGCTAATACTCTGGCTTTTTTATTTAGTGCGCTTGCTAAATATTTTTCCAAAAATTGCAGGTATATGGCGACATTAAACATCCTTATAAGCATCTGTTAAGCTATGAGGTTACAATAGCCAACTTATTACGTTGATGTGATTATTATGCAACCACCTGTTTTTACTCGTGCATTACTCGCGCCGCGCTATTGGCTCGCCTGGTTTGGTGTGGCTATTTGGTTTTTGTTGTCGCAATTGCCATACCGCATTCAATATTATTTACCGCATTTATTAATTCCTTATTTAAGACGAAATAAAAAACGTTTTAATCAGGCGCAAACCAATATCCGTTTATGTTTTCCAGATTTGAGTGAATCTAAACGCGATGCGATTCTGCAAGAAACATTGTATTCAACCGCTATGGCGATTTTTGAAACAGGTATTGCCTGGTTCTGGCCGAAGTGGCGTCTGCGCCGTTTATTTACCATTACTGGTGTTGAACACGTTGAAGCGGCGCTTGCAAAAGGTGAGGGCGCGCTATTGCTCAGTATGCATTTCACCACGCTGGATATTGGCAGTGCCATGCTTGGGCAATATGTAAATTATGATGGCATGTATAGCCCACATAAAAATCCAGTTTATGATTTTATGCAGAAAGTTCGTCGCGAAGCTTACGCGCCTGGTGGCACCGCGTTTAGTCGCGACAATGTGCGCGCAATGATTAGCCGTTTACGTCAGGGCCGAATGATTTGGTATGCGCCGGATCGCGACCTCGGTGAAAAACTCAGTATATTCGTGCCTTTTTTCGGTGTGCAAACTGCGACGGTTACGGCCACGGCACAATTCGCGCGTTTAGGTCGTGCGCAAATTATTCCTTTTACACAAAAACGTTTGCCGAATGCGAAGGGATATGAATTAGTGATTCATCCACCTTTTGAAAATTATCCAACAGGTGATGACTACGAAGATGCATTGCGCGTAAGTAAATTTATGGAAGATGAAATTAGTAAAATTCCCGGACAATATTTTTGGGCACAACCGCGCTTTCGAACCAGACCTGCAGGCGAGCCTAAGCTTTATTGATAGACGTTAGGGTTTAGCTTTAATTGGTTTATCAGAATAATGGACTTTGCCGTTTTCATCGGTCCAGCGGTAAAGTTTTTCTTCCACTTGTTCTGCTTGTGATGATGAATTCCCGCTTTCAGTTACACGTTTGGTGCCGTGAGTAATATCTTCAACCGTGTAATGCACATTTGATTTTTTGGTGTCAGCGGTCTGCTCAAAAGATTCGGACGTTACAGTTCGTGCATCTTTACTAAAAATAATTTCAGATAATTCACGCAGCTTTGGGTTCATCAACAGCGGTAGTTTGTTCGGCGAATTCAGCTGCGCTTGAAAAGCTTCGTCGCTCACAATTGCAATCACGCGTGGATCATTTTTTAACGTCGATACTTTTTGCCAAGCCTGGACCATTTTTTCTGCTGCAGCTTTTTCATCCGCTTCATTTTCGATTTCGCTTCCATTCCCATCTCCGCTCGATGCTATGATTGCTTGCATGTCCGGGTTCTGAATAATTTTTTGAAAGTCTTTATTGCGCATAAGTTCGTCAGTATTACCGCGGTTAAGCTGCGCCTGAAAATCCGGTTTATTCAGCAGTTCTTTAAATTCGCCATCATTCGTCATGTTTTGCACATGAGTCAGCATGACTTGTGGATCTTGTGTAATTGTTTTGGTGATTTGCGACGCGGTTTTGTCATCGGTTGCGATACCTACAGCAGTTGATGCAGCAGCACTGACCAATTTTTTTGCGGTAACATCTATAAAAGTGCCTTTAATCGAAGCGTTTTCAGCAACTACATATTTTTTTATGCTTTCGGCTTCTTCATCAGTATTTTGTTTTGCTGGTCGCGATTCTTGTGTGGCAATTAAAACGGTTTTTGGTTTGATAAAAATATCAATCACGTATACCGCGATTAAGCCAAACACGCTTCCAATAATAAGCCCAAAAGCTGCGCCCCCAATTTTTGAACTGGTTTCGGTAAGCTGACTGCGTGGAACCAAATCCGAGATGGCATTTAATAGCAAAGTCACCGCGAGGCTGACAACAAAGAAAATGGTGCAGCCAGCAATCAAAAATAACAGTAAACCGTCGATTGCGATAAACCCACGCAAGAAAGCAGCAAAAGGTTTGGTGAAAAAAATTGCGGCGGGGTAGGCGATAACAAAACTTAAAATTCGCGAGATGGCGCCAATAAATCCTTTTTGATAACCGCGCCAGGTAAAAAATAATAAGATAACAATAAAAACGATAGTCGTTATGCTCATGCGCTTTTTCCTTTTTATCTAATAATATTTCTTATAGTTCTGCAATCGCGCCCTTGTGAATACCTTCGAAAGCTTTTACGCGAATAGTAGATTGTGGCCGCTCAATTTTAGTGGCTTGTGCAAAATGCTGGGCAATTAATTCCACGGTACTATCAGTATCAATTAAATAACAACAGCTTTTCGGGATGGTTAATTCAAATGGCCCCTGTTGCGATACATAAGCAAATTGAAAATAGGGAGCGTCGTTGTGAACTGGCTCAGCTTTAATGTCCGCACGAGTTCCAATATAAATATCTGTCCAGCGTTTCGCCCAAAGTTCTTCGAGTTCTGCAGATTTTTCGCCATTCTCCCAAATATCAATTCGCGAGCGGTGGCCATGAGCGATGCGTTGGCAGTTGCCTAAATGTTTTTTCAAGCCGTGGCTGTAATGATAATAAGAGCCGGGCGTTTCTTCTTTGGTGAAGTGTAATTCAAGCTGCGCAACACTGTCAGGAAATAAGCGTTTTAATTGGCTGATGCACCACTGCGCAACGGATTCTGGCGTGAGTATTTCGGCGTCGACCAAGGCAATAGCATCGCGCGGCGAGCGTGTATGAAGAAATTGATTGGCTGTTCCAAACTGCCAATGAATATCCAGAAATTCACCGTCATCAGTAATACGAATGTTCGGCGATTTGGCCGGCACCGCGAGGCGATGATCAAGCTCTGAATCCAGCCAGTTGCGCACAATTTTTTTGACCGTACCGAAGTCGCACACCATTCCCTGTTCATCTAAATCACCGCGCAATTTGATATTAGCTAGATAAGTCTCGCCCAAAAGCCCGCGTTGGGGGTCGAGAAAACTGAAATCTACATTGGTGAGGTTATCTACAAAAAGCAGCATTTTGATTCATCGGGGAAGTGAAACGGGCGCTCATAATAACACTGCCGAGCTGATTTTGGTTTGCACTGTGTGCGACGCTAGGCCGCGTAATAACAATAGGGATGAAACTGGTCTATGCTTTTTAAGCAAATGATGACGGGTGTAAAAGTGTCATTAAGATTATTAAGACAGGGAAGCGTGTATTTACACGCTGTATACGCTGCCAGCTTGGGAGTAGTAGTTTCTGAAACGGGTAATATTAAGTTGCATGCTGGGGCTTCTACCCTTGTCGATGGCTGAAGCAGCGTCCAACGAAGCTGCCTTGCGGGTTGCGTTTGTCTATAAGTTTATCAAGTTTATTGAATGGCCAAATCAGGGCTCAAGTGCATCTTTGCGTTTATGCGCATTGGGTGCGGATGGCGATGCTAAAGAAGCCTTGCAACCGCTCAACGGCCAACCTGTAAGTCGCCACATCGTTGATGGCAATTTCGTCACCAAGCAGGCGATTGAAGTGTTTTATCTGGACGACCAATCCGGAATTCAGCAGAACATCAATAGCTGCCAGTTGGTTTACCGCCCTCTAAACGCCGCCGCGCTCAGAATTCCCCACCCACCGCCCACCGGCGTATTTGTAGTCGCAGACGACCCTTTACCGACCGACGTAGACATAGGCATTGCGTTGATCCGCAGCGAGGATGGCCGCATTGAATTTTCTATTTCAACCTCCGCCGCCAATCATGCAGGTGTAAGTATCAGCAGCCAGCTTTTGAAGCTTTCCAGAAATAGTTCTGGGGGAGGTTCCTAATGCCTCAAACCTCAACTATTTCGCGCAAAATTAGCAATCTCACCATGATTGTGTCGTCCATGGCGGTGCTGATCGCGGCCATGGTCGGAATTTGGCAGCAGTACGAATCCGCCCATAAACAAATTAATAGTCAGCTTACGATTTTAGCGCAGGCCACGGCTTTTAATCTCGCCTCACCAATTATGTTTGGCGACGATAAAGAAGCCCACGAAGCGCTCAAAGTCTTGAAGGTTGACCCAGACGTGGTAGCAGCACGTTTGGTACTGCCTAACAAACAAATTCTCGCTGAATATCATCGCAAACAAAACGATAAAAATTTTATTGATACTGGCAAAAGCGATAAGCAAATTGTTGCCGATGTAGTGTGGAAAAATGAAACCGTTGGCCAGTTGATTATGGATGTCGATTTGTCCTCGTTGCGTGCTCAACTCCATCTGCAAATTATTTGCGCGCTAATTACGGTAGTTATGGCGCTCGCGTTAGCCGGTCTGCTTGCCCATAAATTTACCGGAATTTTAACCCAGCCATTGCGTGATTTGAGCGAGCTGGCGAAAACTGTTGGCGAGCAGGGCGATTACAGCATGCGCGCCGCAAATAATCCTGTGCGCGATGAAGTTGGTCAGCTGACGAAACGCTTTAACGCCATGTTGGATCGCATCGAAATTCAAGATAGTGAACTGCGGAAACAACAAGAATTACTTGAGCAGCGCGTGGAAGATCGCACGCTTGAGTTGCGCGAAGAGACTCATCGCGCGGAAGCAGCCAGCCGTGCAAAAAGTGAATTTCTAGCAGTGATGAGCCATGAAATTCGCACGCCGCTTAATGGTATTTTAGGCATGACCAATATGCTAATCGACGGACCTTTGGATGCAAAACAAAAACGCTTCGCACGCGTAGCACGAAGTTCAGGTGAAGACCTGCTTGCCATCATTAACGATATTTTAGATTTTTCAAAAATTGAAGCGGGACGTTTGGATCTCGAGCCGCGTGCGTTTCAATTAAATGGATTGTTGGAGGATTTAGCCGAGCGTTATGCACCTATTGCGCAAGGAAAAGGACTGGAGCTTTTATGCAGCACGCCCATTCCTCCGATTTCAGTGGAGGGCGATTCTGCGCGTCTTGCGCAAGTGCTCACCAATTTATTGAGCAACGCCATAAAATTTACAGCGCAAGGTGAAGTCATGCTTGCAGTTGAACTTTTGAATGAAACTGACGATAAAGTGAATTTACATTTTTCGGTGCGCGACAGTGGAATTGGCATCACCGAAGAACAAAGTACAAAATTATTTACCGCGTTTACACAAGCCGACACTTCCATGACACGAAAATATGGCGGCACAGGTTTAGGTCTCGCCATCTCCCAGCAACTGATTAAATTAATGGGGGGAGAAATTTTATTAAACAGTGAGTTTGGTGAGGGCTCGAATTTTCATTTCACATTAAATCTACCTAAAGTTAATGATGTACGTAATCAACAGCTGGTAAAAGGTTTCGAAAATATTCGTATTTTAGTCGTAGATGATAATCAAACTAACCGTGAGATTTTGGATTATTGGTTGAATTCCTGGGGCGCACAACCGACGATGGCTGAGTCAGCTCCACAAGCTCTGGAATTATTGCAGCAAGCTGCAAATACTGCGCAACCTTTTCAACTTTTATTAACTGATTGGATGATGCCAGATATGGATGGTGGGCAATTAATCGCTGCCATTAACAAAGATCCGCGTTTGGAAAATTTAGCTATTGTTGTATTAAGTTCAGCCGGTATGGCGAGCGCGCCAGATTCTACGAGCAACACGATTTACCTGCTAAAACCAGTGCGCCAATCTGAATTACATAATCTTATCAGCAGTATCATTTCTGGTGATTTTAAAGTAAACGAAGCAACTCATAAAATTGCATTTGAACAAACTGCTAAAGAAACCTGGCTACCAAAGTTGAAAGGAAAAGTTTTATTGGCAGAAGATAACCCAGTCAATCAGGAAGTTGCCATGGCGATGCTGCAGCGCATGGGCCTGCCAGCAAAAATTGCAAATAACGGGGTTGAAGCTATGCAACTTTTAGCAGATGAATCTTTCGATTTAGTGTTAATGGATTGCCATATGCCAGTTATGGATGGCTTTGAAGCCACGCAAAAAATACGTGAACAGGAAATGACAGTTACACAAACCAAGCTGCCCATAATCGCATTAACAGCCAATGCCATTATTGGTGACCGTGAACATTGTCTTGCAAAAGGTATGGACGATTATTTAAGTAAGCCATTTGCTCTGGAGCAACTTCATAAAATTTTATCGCAATGGTTGCCGCAACAGGATTCCGAAGAAAAAAATAATTCAAACGCTCCCGTGATCACTATCGACGAAAGTGTGCTAACGCAATTAAAAAATTTAAAGTCAGGTTTGTTAGTTCGGGTTATTGATCTCTATATTGAGTCCAGCCCTAAACTACTTATCGATATGGATCTCGCGCTTGCGCAGCAAGATACTAAAAATCTTTATAAGGTAGCGCATAGTTTGAAAAATAGTTCATCGAATTTGGGCGTCGTTGAATTGACCAATTTGTGTCGCGAATTGGAGATAAAAGGTCGCGATGGGAATTTGGCTGAAGCAACACTGTTAGTTATCAATATTAAGCAGTTGTATATTGCCGTTGAAGCCGAACTGAAAAAAATTAGAGCAGCGCATGTAAATAAAAAAGATTAATGCTAAGTCTTATCAAAAAATTAATTTATTTCAGACATTAAACAATCTTTACGTAACGCTGAATGTGAGAGAAAGATTGTAGATATCAAAGGAAATTAATGATGACAATCAACCAAAGTTTACATTGTCGACGATTACACCTTCGCAATATTTTAGCCGTTACTGTGCTATTAAGTTGTATGCAGGTAGCTGCAGAAGACGAAGAATATTTGAATATGGAGCTTGAACAATTGTTACAAGTCCCTGTCACCGGTTCTACCTTGCGCGATCAATCTTTAAAGTCTGTACCTGCAGTTGTCAGTGTATATACCCACGAGCAACTTGAGCGCATGGGAATTGATTATTTATATGAATTGGTAAATACGGTTCCTGCATTTCAATTTGATCGCGGCGGCGACAGCGGTTTGAACTACACCTTTAGCTCACGCGGGCGTCGCAATGGTTCTCAAGCCCGTGAAGTTTTGGTGGTCATTGATGGCCGCAGCGTAGCGAATCCGCGCACAGGTTCTGCGGATATTACCTTGCCGTTAATTCCGCTGGAACAAATTGAGCGCGTTGAAATTATTCGCGGCCCAGGTTCTGCGATTTATGGCTCTAGCGCTTTCACCGGCGTCATAAATATCATTACGCGAAAAAATATTAATGCCGTAAAACTTGAAGTTGGCAGTGATGATAGATGCAGTGCAAGCTTGTCACTTTCCAACGCTATAGGTGACTGGTCTGCCGATGTTTACGCGCGTGCTTATGAAGATTCCGGTCAGACTTATAATGTGCAAGACACCTTTACCAAAGCGCCACTGACCACTAAAGATCCCCGTCAAACAATTGATCTGGACATATCTCTTGCCAATGCCGACACTAAAATTCATGTCGGTTATCACACCAGTAATGCAGATGATTTTTACACTATCGAAAATACGCAAAACGGATTTAATACTGCAGGTGCGGTATTAAAACAATTTAATATTGAACACAGCTTTCAGTTTTGGAACAACATTGTTACAAATGTTTATGCGGGTTATTTATCCAGTGAACAATCATCGAATGTTGCGGTTATAGGTGTTGGTGGTTTAGCGCAAATTAGTCAGCCTTCAAGTACTGCACCGCTACTCACAAAAGCTACGCTTGCGGGTGAAACCTATAATTTCGGCATGACCAATAATATGAAATTAGGCGAGCGCTCGAACGCGCTTCTTGGTATTGAGTGGAAACAGGATTCTGAAACAGATGCTTTCGTTAGAAACAATTACGATTTAGGCCAATTAGCGCAACATAATTTACCCATTAACTATTACGGAGATTTTACGCATACAACGCCACTTGGTTTAATGGACTCTTATCATTCCGTCGGCGTATACGGACAATATCAACAAGCGCTAGGTGCAAACACAGATCTGACTCTGGGTTTGCGTTACGACGATTACGATAATTTTGGTGGACATTTGAGCCCACGAGTGGGGCTGGTGCATCAACTAACTCCTTCACAAACTATTAAATTATTATACGGCGATGCCTATCGCACACCGTCACTCGGTGAAACAGGCGTTATCAATAACCCGTTGTTGGTCGGCAACCCAAAACTTAGTTATGAAACTGTAAAAACCTGGGACTTATTGTGGATCGGAAGTTGGGGCAATACGGTTATGAGTGTGGGCGGTTTTCGCAATGATTATAAAGATCCTATCGTCGCGGGTTTTCTCGGCAGTACACGTACTTTTGTGAATAGTAGGGATGAATCCAGTACGGGAGTTACCTTCGGTGCAAAATATATTCTCACGCAACAGTGGTCCCTTCGAGGGATTTATACTGATTTTATAAGCTTACCTAAAACTGCATTTCGTGAAGCCAAACAATTAACGTCAGTTGAGTTAAATTTTAATCAGGGTGCATGGAACTGGAATCTATTGGCTAATCACCAAAGTGCTCGCTATGAATTAGGTGCGAATAATAGTTTGAACGAGCTTGATGATTTTTGGGTAATCAATTCAAAACTGCGCTACCAATTTAAACAAGGCTACAACCTGAGTGTGCAATTTAAAAATCTCGCTGATCTGGATTATTCAACACCTGCACAAGGCGTTAATTTACCGAAAGGCATTCCAAATCGCGGACGCGAAATCAGTCTTATGTTTGATTGGTCGCTGTAATAAAAAAAGACGACTATCAAGGCGCCTTTTTTACACTTGAGAGCAAATAAAAACCACTGCTGACTGAAATTCCCACCCAACGCGGCGCGCTTGGAATATATAAATTCAATACTGGCTGATAACCATAATCCACATCATCAACTGGTTATGCCCGTGAATACTCATTTTGTGCAGAACTTTTTGATGCTAGATAAGGCATATTGTTTGAAATTCGTAGGGTGTTAACCCGTTCGGGATGCTCGCAAACAAGCGAGTTTTTAATTGAAGCAGCTTTTAACTTGCAGCCATTGAGGCGCGGAATTAACACTTTTGGTGTTTGTATTCTAAGCTAAATCATATATTTCTGACGCGCTGCGCGCTCAATAGGAAGGTATGGACAATGTTTAGCATGCTCACCATTAAAAGTAAGTTGATTGGGCTAACACTCATGGGGTTAGTGATTACCGGTGTTGTGGGGATTTACTGCTACAGCAGTATTCAAAATCTCAGCGGGGCTATGAATCAAATAGTGGTAAGTTCCACTATTTTGCGCAATCACATGTATGCAGATATGTTGCATGACACATTAAACTCCGATGTGAATGCCGCGCTCTTAGCCGCTGAAAATCCTGACACTAATGATGTGATCACTGTTGAAAAAGAATTAAAAGAGCACTCGGAATTATTTACCGACGCGCTAAATAAAAATCAAAAATTAGTCACTGATCCCAAAACACGTGAAGCTCTCACCAAAACGCTTCCGGTGTTGCATGACTACATTGCCACCGCGACCAAGATTGTACAAACCGCAAAAACAGATCGCCCAGCAGCGCTTGGAATGCTGCCTGAATTCCATAAAGCATTTACGCGTTTGGAAGTTGAGATGGAGGCTTTGACCGATCTTATTGAAGAGAATGTAAGGCTTACTCAAACGGCAGCTTACGATGCAAAAAATAGCACCACCAAAATTCTCATTATCATTTCCATTGTAGGAACTTTGGCGATGATTTTTATTTCGCAAATCGTTATTAAAAATATCACCGCGCCGCTTGAACGTTTGGTTTATGTTTCCGAGCAAGTTGCGGCGGGCGACATGACAGTAAATATTGATACTTCAAAATCTGATGAGTTAGGTTCGCTTGCGCGCGCGATGGAAAAAATGCGTACTAATCTGGTGGGTGTAATTTCACAAATCAGTTTGACCACAACAAAATTATTAACATCCGTTGAAGAAATTTCTGTTGTTACTCGCGCCGCTTCCAGCAATATGATTGAACAGCGTTCGGAGACTGAGCAAGTCGCAGCAGCTATGAATGAAATGACAGCGACAGTTCACGAGGTATCCAATAATATTTTAGCAACAGCGAGTTCAGCACAGCAGGCCGCAGAGGAAACTCATATGGGCGGGCAAGTGGTACAGGAGGCAGTGCATTCAATTACGGTATTATCCAATCAAATTAGCGCTGCTTCTGAAATTATTAATCGCGTTGAACACAACAGTCATAATATTTCGTCGGTGGTGGATGTTATTAAAAATATCGCCGAACAAACCAATTTATTGGCATTAAACGCGGCAATTGAAGCCGCGCGCGCGGGCGAACAAGGTCGTGGTTTTGCGGTAGTTGCGGATGAAGTGCGAACGCTTGCCAGCCGCACGCAACAATCGACCGGCGAAATTAATCAAATGATCAGCCAATTACAATTGGAGTCAAAATCATCTGTTGATGCAATGAATAAAAGTTGTGAGCAAGCGGGCATTGTGGTTGGTAAAGCGGAGAAAGCAGGGCATTCGTTAAAGACGATTGCTCAAACGGTTACTAAAATTTCCGAATTAAGCGCGCAAATTGCTACGGCGGCCGAAGAACAAACGGCGGTGTCTGAAGAAATTAATCGCAATATTGTTCATATCAATGAAGCGACAATTGTGACGGCAGATGGAACACAAAAATCGACTGAAGCAATAAATCAATTGGCGAAAATTACGGTTGATTTACAGCAATTGGTGAAGCAGTTTAAAGTTTAATTTATCAATAATTAAAATGCCCGATATTACATCTCGCTCCCAAGCTCCGGCTTGGGAACGAGAGAACTTTATCAATATTAAAATGTTGAATAAAAAATGCCGGATAATTATCCGGCATTTTTTATTTTCAACTTTTATTTCAAAAGCCGATTGGCGATTACGCCAATACTTTTAAAGCTGCATCGTAATCAGGTTCGTTGGCAATCTCGCTCACTAATTCAGTGTGCAATACTTTGCCATCGGTACCCAATACCACCACTGCACGTGCGGTTAAGCCAGCCAATGGTCCATCTACCAATTTTACGCCGTAAGTGCTGGCAAAATCAGAGCGGAAAGCAGATGCAGGAATTACGTTGTTTAAGCCTTCAGCGCCGCAAAAACGCGCGAGTGCAAATGGCAAATCTTGGGATGCACATACCACAACGGTGTTGTCCAAAGCGCTTGCTTGGGCGTTGAAGGTGCGAACTGATTGCGCGCAAGTTGGTGTGTCTACGCTTGGGAAAATGTTAAGTACAACGCGTTTGCCAGCAAGGCTCGCACCAGTCACTTCTGATAAATCAGTCTTAACCAGGTTGAATGCAGGCGCGGCGCTACCCACTGCAGGAAGGTCGCTATTGGTGTTAAATGGATTGCCTTTAAGTGTAACTGTTGCCATGGAATAACTCCTTTGAGGTTGATTTTTCAAGCTGAGCCCAATTGATGGAGGCATGAAGATGAATTACAAGGGTGACGTTTGCATATTTGTATGACGATTGTGTAGCAATACGATTAATCGTTTTTCCCATTCGCAGCGGCTTGCCGCTCTTGCTTACGTTTTTGCCAGGCCCTGGTTACGTTCCAGCGCCAGAAAATTTGCATCACAAAATAACCAAGCGCGCCTGCCATTAGGCCAGTGATGATCAGTCCCAATAGTAAAGGTTTCCAAATATCGCCCAGACTTTTTAGAAACCAATTCCAGCTCTCGCTGAAGTTGCCATCCAATAATTGTGTCCAAACCACGTTTGCGCTGGCAATTATGCCTTCATCGTTAAGGTTTGAAGATGCATCGGCCTGCAGAATAAAAGCGCCCACTTTGTAGCTAAGCAGTAGCAAAAATGGTGTGGTGAACGGATTGCTAACCCAGGCGAGGGCCACCGCAATAGGTAAGTTGCAACGGAACACTAATGCAGCTAATGCGGATAACGGCATTTGCCCGGGTACTGGAAGTATGGCGATAAACAGGCCCCAAAAGAACGCGACGGATACTGAGCGGCGGTTGAGGTGGAAAAGATTTGGGTCGTGCAAGAATTTTTCAAACAGACGTAACGCGGGATTATTTTTGATGGTTTCCGGCGTCGGAATAAAACGTTTGAGTAAATTGCGCGCCATATCAGTTCACTAAATTCAAAAAGTTGGCCGCATTATGCATAAGTTTAGTGACAGGTTCTATCATCAAGTGTACCTGGCGCGAGTTGTTTAGGAATTCGGTTGGCCGGTCATTCGCTTTTGTATATAGTCGCGCCGCTGCATTCGGCGGACAAGCTTGGCTCTATTACTAGAGGTGAGTATGGTGAAAAAGTTGCGAGATTTGCATGAATATTAATGAACTCTGGGTCGTGTGTCAGTCGCCGGATCTTTCTGAAGCCGCTCAGGCGCTGGCTGAGCGCTTGGGCCAGCCGCTGAAATTTGGTGTTGATCTTCCCGACTTGCAGGCCCCCGAATTTGTAATCGTGTTCGATCATCATGGTGTATCACTACAGCAAACTGGCCGCAAAGCGCCCGGTCCGATAAGGGCCGAATTCGCCGAAGGTGCTGTGGATCATCGCCGTAAATTCGGCGGCGGCAAAAGTCAGATGATCGCCAAAGCAGTCGGCGTGAAAGCTGGTGTATACCCCAACGTTCTGGATGCTACCGCCGGTCTTGGAAAAGATGCCTTCGTGTTGGCCACGCTAGGTTGCACCGTTCAATTGTTGGAGCGTTCGCCAGTCGTTCATGCACTTTTGCATGATGGCTTGGACAGAGCCCGCAGCCAATCGCCGTTTGATGATCCTGAACTTGCGGGAATTATCGCCCGTATGGAGTTGTTGGCTGCGGATAGCCAGAATTACCTTGAACAGATATCTGACGAAAATCGTCCCGACGTTATCTACCTCGACCCCATGTTTCCAGATCGCCAAAAGTCGGCCGATGTTAAAAAGGAAATGGCTGCGTTTCATCACGTAGTCGGCAAAGACGAAGACGCCGATTCTCTGCTCGAAAAAGCGCTCGGGAAAGCTAATTATCGGGTAGTGGTGAAGCGCCCTCGCAAAGCTCCGTTTATTGCTAACAAAACCCCATCCTACCAGCTGGAAGGTAAGTCGAGCCGGTATGATATTTACACCTTAAAGAAAATGCCTGAACAGCTTGTTAGTCGAGGGTTATAAATTCCAAGCGTCTCTAATTTACAAATCCCCGATGCAAACTACCGCGACACACGGCTGAAATTTATCTTATTAAATGTTTTAGCCATCACAAATAAAAATCATTTTACCAGCAATCTGTTGAATTTTTATTCAGCCGTTATAGTCTCTCATCGTCAGAAACCGGTTACCTGAAGGATCGGTTTCCGGCCCGCGTGCAACTCAATAACCAATACATAATTAATAACGAGGTTTACTATGCTTGAATTCCGCCAGGGAAAAGGGGCGCGTTATGCTGTCCCTATCCAATCTGTTCCCAACAGTTTTAAAGAGCTATTCGTAAAAACCCTAAGCGCTGTTGCGCTCGCCTCGCTGTGCTTGTCATCTGCGCAAGCCGCACGGCAGGCGGAATATCTTGATCGCGGTGTTGTTGCGCTTCCGTCGGGTAATGGTGTTTATATTGGCTGGCGGATTCTGGGGGATGACCCGAGCAACGTCAGCTTTAATGTATATCGCAACGGTACCAAAATCACTTCCACTCGCGTTACGTCCAGCACCAATTATTTTGATGCAAGCGGCACTACCAATGCGGCTTATACCGTTCGAGCGATTATTAACGGTACTGAATTGGCCGCAAATGCCGCCAAAGCCACTTGGACCAATCCCTATTTACTCGTGAATTTGCAAAAACCTGCGGATGGCACAACTCCATCGGGCGAGGCCTACACCTATTCGCCGAACGACCTGAGCGTGGGCGATGTGGACGGTGACGGCCAGTACGAAATTATCGTCAAATGGGACCCTTCCAACTCGAAAGACAACTCGCAAAGCGGTTACACCGGCAATGTGTTTATCGATGCTTATAAAATTAACGGTACGCAACTTTGGCGAATTGATCTTGGTAAAAACATCCGCGCCGGTGCGCACTACACCCAATTTATGGTGTATGACCTGGATGGCGATGGCAAAGCTGAGGTAGCGATTAAAACTGCGCCCGGCACTCGCGATGGCAATGGCGTAGTCCTTGGTGGCAGTAACGCCAATACGGATTATCGCAATTCGAGCGGTTACATCTTATCCGGTCCGGAATATCTCACCATCTTTAACGGCGAAACGGGTGCCGCCCTGGCGACTACAGATTATGTGCCCGCGCGCGGAACCGTCAGTTCGTGGGGCGATAATTATGGCAATCGCGTCGATCGCTTTTTAGCAGGTATCGCCTATTTGGACGGAGCTCGCCCGAGCCTGATCATGAGCCGCGGCTACTACACCCGTGCGGTGGTAGCGGCTTGGGATTGGCGCGATGGCAAGTTGAGCCAGCGCTGGGTATTTGACAGCAACACCAGCGGCAATAGTGGAGCTGCCGGGCAGGGCGCGCACAGTTTGAGTGTGGGCGATGTGGATGCGGACGGTAAGGACGAAATTATCTTCGGCGCCGCGGCAATCAATGACAACGGCACCCTAATGTACAGCACCAAGCTCGGCCACGGCGATGCGCTGCATCTAGGTGATCTCGACCCAACTCGTGCCGGGCTGGAAGTTTATATGGTCCATGAAGACCCGAGCGCTACTTACGGCGAGGAAATGCATGATGCAAAAACCGGCCAAATTCTCTGGGGCATTAATGGCAATACCGACGTTGGCCGCGGCGTCACTATGGATGTTGACCCACGTTATCCCGGCAACGAAAGTTGGGCGTCGGTGGGCGGGCTATACACCGCGAAGGGCGTGCTTATCGGCAACACCAAGCCTAACTCCATCAACTTCAGTGTGCTGTGGGATGGCGATTTGCTGAGCGAACAGCTCAACAACACCATGATCAATAAATGGAATTACACCGCCAGCACAGACACGCGCTTACTGACGGCCTACAACTACGGTGCTGCTTCCAATAACAGCACCAAAGCGACGCCGGGTTTATCAGCGGATATTTTTGGCGATTGGCGTGAAGAAGTTATCTGGCGAGTGGACAACAACTCGCAGCTGATTATTTTCTCAACCACATCAGTCACCACCAATAAATTACGTACCTTAATGCATGACTCCCAATATCGTCAGGAAGTTGCTCGTCAAAACGTTGCTTACAACCAACCGCCGCACACCAGTTTTTTTATTGGCGACGGTATGGCAACACCTGCAGCGCCAAGCTTGTATTTTGTGGGCAAAAATCCTAATGCGACCGTACCGGCGAGCAGTTCGAGTTCTGTGGTTTCAAGTAAATCGAGTTCGGTTGCAGCGGTGAGTTCTTCCAGCAAATCATCGCTGGCGAGTTCTAAAGCGTCCAGCTCGGTTACAAGTGCAATTGCGTCCAGCAAATCCAGTTCGTCGGTTGCGAACACCGGTGGCAAATGCACTTACGTTGTTAGTAACGAATGGAACACGGGTTTCACCGGCGCTATTAGCATTACCAACAGCGGCACCAGCGCAATCAACGGTTGGAATGTGAAATGGAGTTATACGGATGGAACACAAATCATCGGCAGCTGGAATGCGACCTTGACTGGAAGCAACCCTTACACCGCAACCAATCTCAGTTGGAATGCCAGCATCCAACCGGGGCAATCGGCTGAGTTTGGTATTCAGGGAACCAAAGGTTCCAGCACTACCGCTGTAATTCCTGCAGTGACAGGTTCGGTTTGTAATTAATCTCGAACTTAGCAATAGAACCGACTGTAGCAATGCAGTCGGTTTTTTTTCGCTCAGGGTTTATAATCGCGCGCTCTACGATAAGTGGCTACTCAGCAATGAATTATTTTGAAGAAACTCAACTCGATGACATTGCCGATGCTCTCGCCGCACAAGGTTATATTCTTATCGAAAAATCCCTGCCAGAAAAATTGCTCCACTCCTTGCTGATACACTTCAATCAATTGCGCGATGACGAATTCAAAGCCGCAGGCGTCGGTCGCCAAACGTATTTTCATTTACAAGAAACCATTCGCTCCGACAAAATTCATTGGATCGCTAATAACACAGAAACAACCGCAGAATTTTTGCAGTGGATGGAAGTTTTGCGCATTGGCATCAATCGCCGATTATTTTTGGGATTGTTCGATTACGAAAGTCATTTTGCGTTCTATGCTCCAGGTGCTTTTTATAAAAAGCATGTGGACGCATTTCGTGCAAGCCGAAAGCAAGGGCAATCCAATCGCGTAATTTCTACTGTGCTTTATTTAAATGAAGATTGGCAAAAGCACAACGGTGGCGAGTTGGTTATCTACGCAGAAGATGGCGAAGAAGTTTTGGAAAAAGTAGCACCAGAATTTGGTCGGCTGGTGATTTTCCTCAGCGAAAAATTTCCCCATGAAGTATTGCCTGCAACCCGCGCGCGAAAAAGTATTGCAGGTTGGTATCGTGTCAACGAAGGTGCTTTTTAAAAAAGCATTAGGTTAATTAAGTACCATTTAATCAGGATAAATTTCAATGACGAACGTACTTCCTTTTAAGCGTCCATCACCTTTTGAAAAACACAAAGGAAAAACCTTGTGCAAAAGCGGCTTCCACAAATGGAAAATAAAAACCGATAAAAAATTTGATGTGAAAGAAGGAAAGTTAGTCACTGTGTTTGAGTGCGAGCGCTGCGGTGAAACGAAAGTTGAAACGCGTTGATCTTTATTATTTTATCGCCGGTAAGGTAAACCAGAAAATGCCACCGTCACCATCAGCCTCTTCGTAACCGACATCGCCATCTAACCGACAAATAATGCGTTTAACAATCGACAATCCCAAACCATGTCCATCCGCCAGGCGTGGATCAAGCCGTGAGAACTGAACAAAAAGTTCAGGCCTGCGAGCTACCGCAATACCTGCGCCGAAATCTCGCACCCAAAACTTAATCATGCCGTTAGCGAGTGAAGTACAACCGATTTGAATATGTGGGGGTGTTCCGCCATATTTAATCGCGTTTGAAATATAATTTACCCAAACCTCTTCAATCCACTGCGCATAGCCAATAGCATTATGCCATTCGCCGATAATTTCTATATGCGCAGTATGTTGAAGCGCGACGCGCTCCAAACGATGACAAGCCTCTTCCGCCAATTCACGCAAATTAATAATGCCGGGATTAATAGAATCAGTTCGGCGTACGCTTGCGAGCAATAATAACGCATCAATAATGGCGTTCATTTTTTTTGCAGTGCGATTAATAACGGCAGATGACTCTCTGGTTTGCTCAGCGGTTAAATTAATTCCCGAAGATTGCATCAGCCCGGAAACGCCCACGATGGTTGTGAGTGGAGTTTTTAGATCGTGCGCAACACTGTGAGCATAAGCATCCAGTTCGCGATTTTGCGTTTCAAGTTCGTCGGATTGCAATTCGAGTTGACGCGTTTTTGCAATCAACTCAGCAGTTCGCTCTTCAACTAAATCTTCAAGGTGTTCCTGGTGGTTCACTAATTCCAATTCAATCAAGCGGCGTTTTTCCAGACCATCCTGCAGCGTGGCTTGCATTTGATTGATTGAGTTAACTACCAAATCCAATTCATCCACACGATTATTTTTTTGATCGCGGTTTAATACCAAAGGTTTATCGAGATTATTTAGATCAAGACCTTCGGCGAAACGTGCCATTGTTTCCAATGGTTTGGAAATCCACTGCCGGAAAATAAAAAGTACAAACACCGAG
>Ga0247741_1000650_pt1 | contig 19253 bp, 16 predicted proteins | sample UWRJL213509R2_FD_180945 | JGI IMG/M metagenome (GOLD analysis project Ga0247741, IMG submission 180945) | Plant litter microbial communities from Arlington Agricultural Research Station in Wisconsin, United States - UWRJ-L213-509R-2 | ecosystem: Environmental > Terrestrial > Plant litter >... | reverse complement strand
AGCCATGGCAGTTTCTGGAGGAGGATGGCGGCTCAAGGAAATTCATTCACCTAAAGTAGAAGCTGCCTGGAGGTCACTGGTTCTCACGGTTGACAAAGGACAGTGTCCTGGGCAATATAGTACCCGTAGTTTCGTAGGTTTGAAACCAGACGTTATGATGGAGGAAAAAATTAAAGTGTCAAGGTTCCCCCTCAAATTTCACTCCTCCCCTCAGGTCGACCAATGTTTCTGGGGGTTTTATCCTATGAAAAGTAAATTCTAACGTTTAGCCCTGGTCTTGGTAGATTTTATTGGTTGCGATATTTGGCATGATTATCGCACTATCAATTCTGAGCATGATGCGGTTTCTGCGCAATTATATCGCGATTAGGCGTGCAAGCCGGATACTTAGGCCTTGGTGCGCCACTAGACGGGGGCCGCGACTAGATTGGGGACGCCCCAAGACTCTTTCACCAAGTGCAAACTCCTTTGAAATGAGGTCCGATCTGAACCAGGCGCGATTATACTGCGCACGCGGTGACTGTCTAGACGACATTCCGCGAGGGGGGCAGCTTGGTTGGTGACCGGTGACCTGCGAGGAGATGTTCCGAGCAACATTCAAGGCGACGTTGCATTCAACTTTGAGACAATGATTTTTGGCTTTTTGGCCCTATGTTCTGCGCGAAGGAGAAAACAGGGATCATCTTCGACAGTCTGCTGTTCTTTCCAGAGCCAGAGTTGTCCAATATAGCGTATGTGATCTTAAGTGAATCAGCATTTGCGAATGCGCTGCGGGTTAAAAAGGTCGCAACGATCGTGCCGCTTACAAAGCTTGCGAATCCTGTATACCGGGCCGGACTTTCCTCTAGGCCAGGGTTGCGGAGCATTCCTGGTGTCGCAGGCGACAGGCAACGTCTCGAATGCGCCGGGGGCTTTGTCTTCGTCTAGGAGCACAATCGCGCAGTCCTTTAGCCCGAAGTTGCCATAAAGCCAGAGATGTCCACTTTATGAGGACGCGGTTGGAAAAATCTAGGCGACTCCCAGTCTCCGTCTTCTTGCAGTTGCCAGGAGGCGTCAATTGAAGGTGAGTAGGTCAGCGAGAGTTAAATATAAGCGAGAAAAGCGTCAGAATGGACTGTCGCCATGGGTGTTCAGCGACAGTACAGAGTCAGTGCAACTCTCGCGTTCCTGCAGACAGCTCCCGTCAGTGCAACGGGTAGGACGAGGTATACGTACTAGTACCAGCCTATGAGTTGATGACCAAATATCAAGTGTTATGAACCAACGACAGCGACAAACAAGTTGGCGACAACTCCAACTTCCAAGTCAATCAGTCTCGAGTCATATACGATCCGCTCTCTGCCTCAGATCTTGTAGGTTGAACGTTCTGAACCTGCATCTGATACGTTCTTAAATAATGTTCAAGTCTCCCAACTTTGCCTCTAATCCTAGTACTGTCGCCTCTAACGTCACTGCTTCAAGTTGGAAAGTCGCCTGGAAAGCAACTCCCAGTCTCCCAATGTTGCTGACGAAATTCTCCTCCAACAGACTCCAATCGAATGCGACTCCAACATATTTCTCGCCCATGTCGTCAACCTCAATTGTCTCGAGGGTTGGTGTCGTGCCCCTCCGGCGATGTATGTGGTAGTTAGTTTGGGCGTGAAGAGCAGCCGGTGTGAACCGTGTCTCCTCAGGGCGTAGGACGATGGAGGTGCTGGCGGATGACCCCACAAAACGCCGCCCAGCCGACAGCAACGCAATCGGCTCGCCCCCAAAAGCGGTGTAAGTAATCCGTAGCTGAATTTAGTACACATGGTAGGACACACCATGGGAGATCAAGAGTAGAACCTGCAAATATATACCTCGCGTAATACACGACAATTGATATCGTCGTTACAGACTGTAATAGTGGATATCGTCGTAAGGGACGTGGGGTGAATATTGTCGTTAAAGGACAGATATGTTAAACGTCGTAGGGGACGTGGAATGGATAACGTCGTTAAAAGACAGATATGTTAAAACGTCGTAGGGGACGTAGAGTGGATATCGTCGTTAAAGGACAGATATGTTAAATGTCGTAGGGGACGTGGAATGGATATCATCGTTAAAAGACAGATACGTTAAAACGTCGTAGGGGACATGGGTGAATATTGTCGTTAAAGGACAGATATGTTAAACGTCGTAGGGGACGTGGAATGGATATCGTCGTTAAAAGACAGATATGTTAAAACGTCGTAGGGGACGTAGAGTGGATACCGTCGTTAAAAGACAGATATGTTAATCGTCGTAGGGGACGAGGGAGCAAATATCATATGATCTTTGCCGTTGGTAAGAGTTACTGATACGGCCTGATGGTTATCGTCAATAGGGTGATATTGTTGCAAATACGATCTTCGAGATAAGGGACATAGAAAGTGGATACACAAGTCGACTGGAATTGGACATTGCGAGGACACTTGGCGTCTACTCAAGCAATGATCCTCTGCCATTGGATTCGAATTGTGCTACGAGTCCTTCTCCACTAGACAAAGCGTATGCGCTCATCGCCCTCGAGAGGATCAGTAGTTGGTTGACAGTGGCGTGAGTAAGGCCAGTTGGCATTCGTGATATGGCCGTGAAGCAGACAGATTCGGACATTCCTGCGCTATTAGTCAGTTGGTGCCAGTACCGGAAGTTTGGTTCGTTGGGGTAGCGTAAGTCGTTTGTATACGTGGCACAGTAGTAGAATGGTAGTTTTCTGAAAGGAAGTGCGGATAATACGGATACCGAGCTCGATTCTGACGAGCGACAAGGAACCACCTCTAGATTGAGGCGGTGGTACGGAACGACTTAGACGTCGTGTGATGGCTGCCTATGTGGCAACTCCTTCCCACGAGAAAACGTACCCAGAGGCGCAGCCGATGGGTACTTCACGGGGTACCTTGGCTTTCTTTTTTTTTCTCGTAGAAGTTTCCGGGCGGTTGTGATCTGTAAAGTTCAGGTATCCAGTGGCCTGAGTTCTCGTTTTTGCTTGAGAGCATGGAATTGAGGTGAGAAAATACACTGTAGAAGCTGGGTCACATGTAAATAGGCAAACCTCAAGGTGCACGGTTAACTTTTAGAAACCCTTTTCATTGCGCCAAAGACTGTCGAATCTAAAGATCTGAGTAGAGGCCGACTTGCGAGTCAATCTAAGTATAGTTTGAAATTTCATATATTGGTTTGAACGACCTCACAGCATCAATACCACGATGGAGGATTCTCGCCTCATATCAAAGCTGATCGAATCTATTATGAGATTAATTATTGATATACCACTTCAAGGCAAAAATGTCTGATATGTACGGTAATATAGATAAAGCTGACCCAATATATAGGATCTGTGATGGACAAGACCCCCTAAACTTATGTACTTACGAGAGCTGTACCCGTGCGCCACACGGCCGAGGCTTTCATGCCAGTGGCGGTGTAAGCCTGGCGCCCAGTCTTACTCGCGTTAGGACACTTTAGTACTATCACATGTTCGTTGGACTCATATAAGTACCATTACCGTAGCGATCACATCTTCCTAGAATACGCCCACCTACTGTACCCCGATTGTTACCTGCACCCCAAGGAATACACCATGGTCCTTACAAGCTGCGACCGTGCCCAGTGAGCCCTATAGGCGACAGGCTTTCAGGCGGTCGGGCTTCACCATCGAGTTCACGAAAGAGAGGGAGATAGATAATAGTCTTTGGATTTTAGTCTATAGTTCGAATGTACATTGAAACCTCAGCCTCCCAAATGCCTGTAGCAGGGCTTGGGGACTGCAACATGGCTACCCTCCTGGCTCGTCAACCTCACTAATGTCTGAGCCCACTCGGAGCCCATCCACTCGATAGGTTCTTGAGAGCGGTGGGGGTAGGCCTCCTTATGGAAAGTATATCAGATCCAAGCGACGTGGAAACCCTGAGTAATGGCGATACCGATCTGATTGAGTACATTAGGCGGGAATTCAAACCAAATCGGACTGTGCTGCCTATATGCTTTTCTTGGTTTTCCAACAATTCATAAGTAAGCCATCCTCTGGCCCCTGGAGTTGCAAGCGATGAATGAAATCCAAGTATACGTAAATTAACCCAAGTACAAGTGATTATGGAAAGATTACATCGCGGTCTTGTTTCATAGCAGAAGGCTGAGAAAATATACGTATTTTGACGAAAGCAAATGGACGTTAACAAATTTCACTTCCAAGTAACATCCAAGCCATCTACTAGAAGAATCCAATAAGGCGGCATCCTAAAAGAAATTAGCGAAGATGTACTGCAAACCCTAGGAAAAACTTACTCAGGTTAACCCAGGAGTTTGGAGGTACCCCATAAGCGCTATTTCCCTCTGCTCCAAAAGCAAGGCTGGGTGGGATTAGAGCAGTGCGAATACCACCTGGGCGAAGTCCAAGGACGCTCTCGTCCAATCCTGAGATATGCTAGTTCAATGTAGCCAATAAACAGCGAGTGCCTTATCCTCACCTTTGATCACTGCGCTTTCCCCGACCACAAAGACCATCTGGGCAAAACCGTTAATTGATAATTGAAATCAAGAAAATGAAACGTACGGGGGGGCCATTGGAAGCGGTGGCATTTATGCAGATGGTTCCGTCCATCAGTTTGAGCGAGTACCAGGTCGCGATCCGATCTCCTGATCTGACGGGTTCTCCTTTGCCAAGGACCTCATCGTCTGTGATGGTTTTCTGGATGCCATTGTCGGCATACTCAGAGTTTGTATACGCGAAATTGGTAACGGCAGGTTGAACTCCCATTTCTCTGTTGTTCTCAGCGTAATCACTTTCACTGACTCCAGAACATTGTGACTCGTCAATACCTATCAAGGTAGAAAATATTAAATTGGGAAAGTATATTAACCATTGATAAATTTGTAACTTACTCGCTTCCTTCGTTATGGCTTCTTGACTCTTAGCTAGGGAATGGGCGTAAATGCACCCCTCGTCACCAAGGCTCTCTTCGTCGTCAACAAAACCTGACATGTGGCTTTCCAGCTCAACGACTTTGGCATTCCCTTGGTCCGCGACACCGTGTTCCGAGCGTGAAAGGCCTTCGAAGACATCCGAGTCGCTGCGGTCCATATGCGATAGGGAGGCCGCTTCAGAAAGCTTGTCAAGCTCGGAGATTTCGTGCGAGGGAGCCAAATATTCGCCAAATAATACAATAGGATAGTCCTGATCATCGCCGCTTGAATGGAGGGTCAGTTTCAGAATAAATAGATCCGCACTGCTCTCATACCCAGTGTCAATCGATTCGATTGCATAACCACAGCCTGCTTCTAAAACGACATCGAAAGCCACAGAGTGGACCTAGTAAATAATATTAGCATGTCCTAGTAAGCACCAAGAGCAAAGAGACAACCCCTGGTCGCAGTATTGCGAGGACAGTTGTTTCCAAATTTTCGGCTGCTTCTCCGTCATCAAGTTGAGAGTCGAACTCGACGTCGCCAGTGCCAACGGTATGCACCTGGATGGTCCTGTCTTGCTGGTCAGCAAATGCGTCTCCCAGACGTGCCGCTGAGCTTATGCGAAGGGGGCGCGGAGGCACTATCCAACAAATGCCACTTGTTTTGCCTAGATTGAAATACCTAGGGCGACGGATGGAGGTCAACTGGATGATTTTTTGTCAATACCAAGGACAGTGGTGGCAAACTCACCAGTTATCCGACATAATCCAGAAGGTTGATAGCACAAGCTTAAGAAAGGGAAATATGCGAGGGCTTCGCAGTATAATGGGTTGTAGTGGCACAACCGTAAGAGACTTCAGCATTAGTGGTTGGGTCCCTTTGTTCATTGAATATTCCCTGATTCGGCCTGGCAGTGCTGCCTTTGCGATTACAACTCGTAGTCTCGGCCAGCACATCCGCTTACGGATGCCATCCGAGAGCGGATCTAGCACCTGGCTCGCTATTCTGGTTGTGGATGTACCGAAGAGGGTAAACTGCAGATTGCTCATCGACGACGCCGCATCCAGAGACCAGACTCTGATTTTCTTCTTCAATATCTCTAATGCATTTGCCTCCAACTCACGAATGACACCGATTCCACTCTGAATGTGGTTAAAAGTTCATTGGTCGTTTTGAGATATATAGGCATCAGACGGAAAGTTGTAGGATGAGGTGAAGCGCCGCGCCGACGGCGACGCGCGCTTAAAATTTCTCTTATATGTTACATGACTGCATTTATTAGCCTGACCAGCTGACCCTCTGGCCAACTTTACCTCTTATATTTATGAGAAGAGGCATATGTGCGATTATGTACCGGACAATCCTAACTTGTGATCAAGTTGAAACGGTCTGGCATACCATACTCATTGAGTCGTGAAGGCATGGTATTTTTTTGAGTTCAGCCGTAGGTAGAAAAGTAAATAGGTGAGTATCTACCAATATTGGACCATCGTTGTGGAAGGGAGGGGTATCGGACTAAGGATTAATTATACCCGACTTGAAAATTTGGATCCAGAGTAGGGGAACAGTATTAGTAAAATGAAGGCAAGAACAATACAACGAGGCAGATTCTGGGGCATCTATGGTTCTTTCTAATGTATCCCAGATAAAAATCGTGAGGTTCTGCAGATGTAGAGATAGAGGTGGTGCTCACTGAATCGTTGAAAAATCAACCATGTAGCCTTGTGGACGACTTGCCGTGAATCCCTATTGGGTAGATGCATGTCGTGTTGCCGCCCTCGTTACTTTCGATCTTGAAAATGACGACATCCGTAAGCATACCGCAGTTAGCAACGTTGAATATTTGCTTGACTGGATTGAGATGAAGATCGAATTGAAATTGGGCAAGCATGGCGAATGTGCTTGTGTGCGATATTTTGGCTGGCATGCGTCGAGAGGTCAAGAGGACTGCTGCATTGCGCGTCAATGCATTGACCGGGGGTTCTTTATATACCAAGGCCCACACTGTGATATTCTTTGGCGCCCTACGAATTGCAACCTCCGACAGCAATGTTGGCAGCACATAGTCGACAGTTACGTGAGATATTTCGACGATCTCCGCCAAGCGTACTGCAACCTGACCTTGATTTCCAGAGAACTGCCAGCAGGCGCCGTCGCTCAATCGGTCTTCGAGCACAACAGATGGGCGGAAGATGTGGAGGTTGTCCATGTCGTATCCACCGTTGAAAATCTTGTGGCGGGTCCATGCAATCCAAGAAAGGGGTGGTAAATTATAAGTTGGAGATGTAAGCTCCGGGATTATTTGTGCGCCACCGCCTTGCGAGGCAAAATTTCGTAGAATAGGAGAGGGAAGTGCGGACTCTGGAATTGGCGAGAGAGTCGTGATAGTTTCTTCAACAATATTATGGAGATACTTTGTCGCCTGGCACAGCGGCCCTGGGTTCAGTGCGGTCAACGGCGACATGGCGCAGACAGCACGAGCACAATGACAAAGTACGAGAGCAACATTGGTGACCCCCAAGAAGCAGCAGGCAATGAAAAATGTTCCCATAATCCCGAGAAAGAGCCAAGATGAAGAAGAACAATTGCGTCGCTTCTTAAATCTGGAAGGCTGTTTCGTTGAGAGGTCATCTCAAATGGTCAAAAGCTAAGTCTATGCATCAACACACCTTCGTGATCGATTCTTGCGGCCTTCCGGATCGCGCCCTGGGGATGCAGGTGTCGTCGTTCGATTTGCCTTCGAAAATGCTTTCATCTGGGACAAAGCCTGGTGCTAAAAGGTGTTTTCCTACGCGTTTTCGAGGAACATTGCGTGCCATAGCGGTGTTGATCCAGCTGAGTGCGCAAAACGAGGCAGGGAAATGGTGGTGGTCAGTGAAAGGGAGAGTGATGTGAGGAGTTACATGTGCCTCTTTATTATCACTGTAAATCTGATTGCGACGCGAGCTTGGAGTGGCACAAGTGGCATCGCTCAGAAAGTTTGCAGGTAACACCTTCGACATGGCTTCCACAACTCAGAGGCTTCTCAATGGCCGCCCCAAATACCAGACAAGTGAAGGTGCAGTGGTTCTTGGAATTTCGTGGTTTTGGATTTCTTCTGATGACAAGTATAGGTGTTGCTTTCAAATTTCGTGCTCCCCCGCGTCCTCCAGGCGCTCCAGGCGCTTCCAAGCATGACACTGGCAAAGATTATACCGAACTTCTTTCTTTGACGCCGCCTGAATTTCCGGTGCCATATGTGAACGGAATCAAGATCGAAACGGCATTTGATATGCTTTGCGAGCGTGAGTCGCCACAGACGCATCCGCCGCTACACCGTTGGACAAACCTTACACCAAATCAAAGGTGCAGCCAATACTGTCATACACTTTCAAGTTATAATTGCTAATCAGATCATTAGACCGCGTCATTTGTTGCAAGCCTTCTTTGGTTGCTTGGTATCATTTTCCACAATTATCCTCTTGTTCGTTTTCTGGAAGGACGTCAGGCAAGAGGCCGTGTCCCAATCACTAGGTCAGGACCTTCTTTTCCACTTTCTTTTCATACTTGAATGATTCACCGAAAAAATTTCAGACATGAAATTCGAGGCAAGTCTCTGCGAGGAAGAGTACAAACGCAACCAGTGCGACAGTCTCAACATCCCAGAGATGCTTGAGCTCTGTCGTGACTGGCGCCTGTGTATGGCCACCGAAAGTTTGACTGTGCTGAAGTCCAAGGTAATAGCTCAAGTCTTTGGAGATGTCCTAGAACATTTTTTTATACGTTTGAGCCTCAAGACTCTGGCAAGTACCTTCAAAATATAAGTGTTATCTAGCGGCTTACCGCTCATATTGTCTTCAGGGAGTCGTGATCTTCATTGTTTACCTGGGGTTTTCTGCTGTTATGGCGATCATCCGAAGCAGGTAGAGCTCTAGATAACAGGTAATTCGGATGGGATAGAATTGCTTTACATATATCTAAATACTGGTAATGTTAATCTTGGGGTATTAGTCGAAGTGTGATCAAGTATTATGGAGAGAAGGTTCTAGATATCCTCATGGCTAGGTGTCTAATGTATTCAAGCACAAATGGAAGGAGAGATTTACCAGAACCGATGAAAACCCCAACCAGGAGTATTCCAAGGAAGCCGAGGCACCTCTGCCAACCAAAGGTCATTGAGTAAGTGACAGTGTCGTTAACCGTGTCTGGGGATCTGATTTGAAAGGTACTATGCTGGACAACATACTTGAGTAGACTGACCGGAATGATCTCCTCTGATATCGCCACCTTTCCAAATGAGAACGCGGTAAGGGAGCGCCGTAGCTAGTAAGTAGCTAGCGTTGACTTCATTGTAGTACTCCTGAAGCTTAACATCAGATCGCAATAGGAAAACATAAAGTATACAAAATTACCGTCAATGCCAAAAAACCTTGGCCCACGTCTTCCTCTTGGGGTAGACGCAATGTTTGGATTTGGTGTAAGGAGGGTGGGTCAATGATAGCAATATGCGCGCTTGCACATGCCAGAGCATGTCCGTTGTGAATAAATTGTACAGCTGAAGCCGAGCTTCTACTGAAACGACTGACTCCGGATGTAAGGTTGCAAAGATCAACTCCCTTCAAGGTCCTTGCTGCGAACTCATCACTTGTAGGGGACAGTGCCCCTCCAAGTCTGGTCTGAAGTTAGACTGTATGAACCGAGAGAGTAGAATTCAAAAAGACTCACACTTGCCCAGGCGAGTGTAACATTAACATCTCCGAGAGACTTTCAGTGTCCCAAACCCTGACGAAATAAGTCAAAACAAGGTTTCAGGATGAATTTGAGTGCACACTACCCACACGACACCATGGTGTTTATAGGCAACAACTAGATTCTTTGGCTGAGAAGTTAGCCATGCGACAGCAACAACAACAACCCGCCTCCCCATTGTCTCAGAAGACGAGACAGGGGGGGGCAACACATTTTTGGAGATCCACAGACTTCTTTCTGAAGGGTTTATAGGTTTACGAGTTGAAAATAAGCAATGACAAGCATTAGATTGTCGGGAGATGTTCACCGTGATCCCGTTCCCATAGTTGAACTTCCGAACTGCTACCTACAGCAAGGAGGGAGCTCGTGCCGCTGTATGACATGTGCGAGATACACTCAGTTGCGCACTTCATCCCATGGATAGTCAGACACTGAAATTCCTTATTAGCAGTGTACTGCGAGGTAACAAGAGCACTTACTTGTGATTGACAGCTCGGAGGTGAGATCTCAAAGGTGTACAAGCCACCATCACTGAACCCTACAACTAGTGTAAGAATATCTATCCAAATAACTGATGTTGGATCAGCTGTTGGGCTGGGTTTCTTCAGGATTACGTCGCATCGAGTCCACGAATCTGTCTCCCAAATCGTGATGGTCTTGTCTGTAGCCACAACCAGAAGCTTCCCATCTGTGGAAAAAGAAAGGTCGTTCACGCGCCCTTGAAAAGACAGTTCCGTGTGGTGAGCGTATTTGAAAGGCATTTCTAGTGGGATAGACGGATTTGCGCATAAGTCTCCAAAGAGATTCTAAAAGGCGGCATGCGCCCAGACCAAACAAATATAAATAGTTTGTGCCGCGCGTCAAAGCGTCTCTAGTCTACGACTTCTCTTTGGGTCTGGTCGACTCCCTCTGCCTCCAACAACAGGCTTCTTCTGGTCAAACTTGCCTAACAGACGGACTATCAGTAGTATTATGGCAATTTTCTCTCTGATCTGGCACCACTCAAGTACGATCGGCCCTTGTTCCAGCGCAATTTTGAGTCATTCCTGGAATCCTGGACTGAGAGCAGGAGCCTTCGCTCGAGCCTCGAAGGGTTGCAGAGAACCCCGCGCCTTCCTGTTGTGACTTGTCGCAAGAGGTCGCGGAGTCTTGTGAGACTCCGAAGGTGTTGTACGGTTGTTGCAAGTCGCATTTCTTGCCTGAAGCGCGGTTGAATAAGCTCAGATGCGGTATCGGTATTATTGATACCAGTCTATTGCCTTCCTTGTCTTTCACAACTATATAAGAATGGCGAGTTTGGCTTCAAGCACTATATGGCCACCGCAACCTCAGTAACTAGCTTGTCGTTGTACACACTTCACCACTGGTCCCCCGCTGTTAGCATTGATCGCCATACCGCTCCAACCCGAGAAGTGCATACTTACTTGTCCATCTCACCGAATGAAATCTACGGTACATCGACCATGTGGAAATGATACATACTTGAATACCTCTATTTCTGTCATGGTCTCTATGCAGGCTGTCGCAAACGATAGAATTCCTTTCAAAAACTGCCTAGGTAGCTCATGCATGTAACCTTTTGGAATAATTTTGCGTCCTATGTTGTCTCAATAGATGGGGCGCGCGGGAGTAGCTGTGGTGCACAGCGGAGCCTCTTTGGAGCCACGCTCCAAGCCCCATCCGTTTGCCTCGCGAGGTCAACCGGAATTCATACCTGTTTTTCGCGTGTTGGATCGTCGTCGGCCGCTTAGCTGATTTAAACACACCTGAATATCCATGTGACCCTCAGTATAAGTATTATAGGTCATGGTATATACATCTCAACCCATATTTGGGTTTATATACTTTTCTTGGTTTTTCTGACATTAGACTATCTGCGGTGGGAGGAGTCAGAGTCACATTTAACGCGCGATGTTATCCGGTCGTGATTTTCAGATATGAGTCAATGCTAGTCGTGACATTGAACACCCATATGAAGATGACAATTGATCGATGAATTGATGCCACTATCAACAATCTTGGGACATATTCAAGATTATGGAGCAGTTAGTTTCTGGATCTGAGTGGTCGCGTGGTTCTACTTCTTCGCATGGCCGACCTTCTTTTCAGCTACCTATTCCAGAGCCTATGCAGGCTCTCCCTTGTTCATCTCTCTACCGAGATTCTTTCCAAGATCTCTGCGCATCCATGATGCAAATCCCCGAGGTTTAAGTTTGCATTGCGGAAAGACTGAGAAGCCGCCTCCTACTTTGATGTTTTCCCCAACCAATATAACCACAGACCCTAGCTTTGGCCATACTCTGTCACCGCCTAGATGAGGCTCTTGAGTAATCTCAAGATTCCCTCAGGGCATAATTCCATAACAATACTATAGGGCATCGAAGGGAGCTAAGGCATTCGTCTTGTGCTATGATAGATTACGCGTGGTCAAGTTTGTAGATCACCAAATCAGTACGTTTCATATGTTCGAGTTAGAATAAAATCAAATTATTGGATGTACCGACAAGAGAGAAACAATAAAAGCTCATGCACTCATGATCAAGCTCTGCTAGCAAGTGCGCTCCAAAGCTGCGGGACCCATGCGGTTAAAAACCTGATCTTATCTTCGCGTTCTTCGCGTGGTACATACGTGTGACACCATTGTTCGTAGTGTGACATTGCTTGTGGGGTTGGTTGTTCTTAAGCCCTGATTCTTGCTACGTTTTGAAACTGTCACTCAACATGGCACCCGTCTCTGATATCTTTGCCTCACCTCTTCATACTGCCGCAACCCCTGCAAATACTGTGGGGGCGCAAGAACAGGAAGAAGGTGTCCCTCCAGTTGAGGGGGCAGTCGACATCCACACCTTACCTGGTCTTATGGAAGCTATCAGCTTACAATCCAATGGTCCCACATCAGTTGGAGTAGCTGACGTTGCTCATACCACCCCTGCTGGCCAGGGTACCGAACTTGTCGAACCCAACGTAGATGACGATGGGTTGACACAAAGTAGCGGAACGCAGAGTACTGGCCTCCCGGGGTTCCCCTCTTACCGCAGCCGCTCGCTCAAGCAACTTGAAGCATCTCGCATTGCGCCCACTCCTACAACACCCACTTATGCAGCACCCACTCCTGCGACGCCCCCTCCTGCAGCACCCGCTCCCATCAATGTCATAGAGGACTCGTGGTCTCCTAAGACCAAGGGTAGCAACAAATCTGGTAGCTCTTTGTATGATGCTGGTGAGCTGTTATTTCGATCGTCTTCCAAACGCCCCTAATCTCTTTAGTTCAAGAACCTACTATCCTCAACAAACTTCAAGAGTTGTTTGGTGTTCGAGAAGTCACTGATCGTGCCTTTCATTTCGAGGTCACATCAAGCCTACATCGAGTCAATGCAACCTTGTTGCAGATGGATAAGACGTTGAAAGGCATGGAATCGTCATTACTGTTGATGAATAAGTTGCTAGAGAGTCGCATTTCGAACCAGCCTTGACAACGTTGACATTACTCTGTATCATTGGTAATGGCTTGGTAGTGTCTTTATATCCTGTACTTCGACCTACAATTTTGCATGCAAGATAAGAAATGCACCGATGCTTCGTATGCTCTTGTAAATATATAGCGCAGGAGACATTCTAAGCTGCTGGACAAATTCTGACGCTTTTCTCGCTTATATTTAACTCTCGCTGACCTACTCACCTGCAATTGACGCCTCCTGGCGACTGCAAGAAGACGGAGACTGGGAGTCGCCTAGATTTTTCCTACCGCGTCCTCATAAAGTGGACATCTCTGGCTCTATGGCAACTTCGGGCTAAAGGACTGCGCGATTGTGCTCCTAGACGAAGACGAAGCCCCCGGCGCATTCGAGACCCAGTTCGCCCAATCAGAAGATACCCATCTGGATCCTCTGGAAGTCACTGGTCGCCCTCCAAATCTGGTCTTAGCTTCTTACCGACAGGAAATTTAACCTTTACTCGCAAAGGCATCCGACAGGCGACGTTGCCTGTCGCCTGCGACACCAGGAATGAACGCATTCGCAAATGCCGATTCACTTAAGATCACATACGCTATGTTGGACAACTCTGGCTCTGGAAAGAACATCGCGACGCCCACCTGTTCTCTATCAGGAGTTATACCTCACCACGCGATAATCTGACACGGTATTGGCAGCGCATTTCCTCCCACCTGACGCGTGGACCGTTGGTGCTAGGCTGTGAAATAGCGACTACATCATCTTAGCGCACATGGACATGGTTGTGGTCTGGATTTTTTTGAACATGTCCTGCTAATTTGTCGTCAAGTGGGATAAGCTCGTCTCAGTTTACCAACAGGATTGATTCGTACCATTTAAACTAATAAAGCCAATCAGACTACCTTGCTGTGTAATATTATGCCCCTGGCCATCTGTTTTGAGGAAGGAATTAAACGCCTGCTAACGAGACTCACTTGACGTCGGCCTGACTTTTAACCCACCTCGCAAGTCGCAAAGTACCAAGCTTCTATGTTCAAAATTAGTAACGCCGAATTTAATTCCATGCCACCAGTGCTCCTCAATGGCGTCCTCGATAGAGTCAAGGGCTTAAGCGCCTAGCTGGAGACTCTCAGGGGCTCAGAGCGCCAGGGATAGGATGGTTCTCCGCCAATTGCCGATTTGAAATGTTTGCATTTGAAGTGGCGAATCTCGGGCCGCTCTTTGACTGGATGTTCTTTCACTCATACTAAACGTACTCTTTTTGTAAAGGCCCTTTGATTGTAAAGGGCAACATGTCCCTCTCACCCTTTCAAATAAAAGGATTGGCTCTAAGTCCAATTCGCCAACACACGCTCAGCTTGCGCCCCACCCCGCCATCATCTCCCTGAATGCCTAAATCAACCTCCAAGCAAAACCCTACCATCTCTGAACCATCTTCGCCTCGGTATTGGCTGCGAAGTGGAAAGCTTCGAAGACCCCTCTCCCAAGCTGAACAAAGCAGTGGCACGCCTACTGAGTCGACTTCTGCACGCGAAATGCAACGGTCTCTGAGTTCTATTGATAACAGAGTCTCAGAGCGCTTACCGACTGTGGCGGAAACCCTCGCTGAGTCTCTCTCGAAGGGGATTGTTGAAATTGAAGGTGGAAGACTGTCTGAAGAGCGGGTAAGTTCTTTTTTTGTCCGGCTTCTGACTAATTATGAATCATCTTGTCAGAAGTCCGCCTCGTCGATTGTAGAATTTGGTCTAGGAAGCGAGCAACCGCGAGTTTACGCTCTTGGTCCAGAAGGAGAAAAATGGTCGCAGGTCGCAATGGTACGTTCGTGCATTTCTGCTTCGCCACGGCACCTCCGCTCACGATAGCTCTAAAGACAATCAACGAATTCCTCTCCGAAGATGTCGAAGCCGTAGCTACGTCCTTGTTACGTACTCATATCCAGGATGCCAAGGAACATATAAATCGCGTACGCACTAATCGTTTTATTTCATATCGCTGACTGACCCTTGCATCGAATATCTCGAAGTTCTCGTTGGCCCTTCAAGCCCATGCAACCTGTTATCTATGCTCAAACTACATGACACCAGTCTATACGTCAGTCGCGCGCTAGTTTTTCCCCTTTTTTTCCCCATCTCAATAGCTTCAACGTATCTCTTTTGAAGGCTTCAATGTGGTCACTCTTACTGTGGAACTTGTCTTCTGGCATCTTTCACCGATCATTTGACTACCAAAATCACTGCCCTAGCGAACATGCATGGGACCCCTCAGGATTATATATTCCCTATTCCAACGAACACTATTCAGAAGGAACAACTTTTGCAGAACCTCGGCGCCTATCATGAGGACCCCAAAAAGTATTTTGTTTACCCATGCCCTAGCGATCTGTGCGACGTGGATATCCGGAAACCACCCGTTTTGTCTTATGGACATGGCGCATTAAATAAAGCGATGCTGGATGTTGTGGAGAAGCATGTCGCCCAGGTACTTCAGCATGGCATCCCTAGCCAAGTGGCAGATTTTCGTCCTTTGTTTCTTTAACTACACTTACATGTGGCAAATACCTAATAACTATCGGCGGGATTCCATCCTCAATACATCCATGTCTGCCCATTCTTGCTCGGACACTACTAATAATAATGTTAGACCTTCTTCGGTATCTCTGGCCACTGTCCTGGCGCACCTCGTCGTCTATAGTACTCGTACATACCTTTCTTACCTATGCTATCACCTAGTTCCACTATACTATTCACTATACATTCACATCAGCTCACCGCATCTCGTATACTGTGCACTAGCTGACAGCTTATTAGTCCTGAGACAGTACTTATTATTATAGACGATCTTTCCCGTGTGTGTCTCTCTTAAAAGCTATTCTCTAGATCCAACATCATTCCTCACTTGACCCTGTAGATTTCATCCTGTAATTTTGTCAGCGAATCGTCTTGCGGACCATACTCTTTTCTCAACCCACTACAAACTTCATCGCTCTTCCGAGTCATTCAACTCCAACATCTGGCATACGCATGATCTCCAACATCGTAGCTCCATTCTCGCATATCACCACGAAATCACGTTTTACCCTCTTGGAATCGCTGGACTTACAGCTTCTGGCATCCCAGGCTTTCACCAACACCTCTTCGCGCCCATTGCTCGGCGTCTATCAGACTTTTTAGTCCCTTTTGTGCGACCCTGCAGGCTTTTCACATCAACGCCGGAGCCTCTCGACAAACTCTGGCTTCATAACTCACTTGTAACCAGCACACCTCCTTTTTCTTCGTATATAAACCTCCCCCAACTATTTCACCCCGCTCTTGTCTGACTTTGCGGCCCTTTTTGCCATACCTCCGTCGACCTATTTAGTCAGCCTTCGTGCTCTTGTCAATTGAACCTCTGTCCCCTCCTATATATTATTCCACTATCCGGGCTTTGCTCATCCAATATTGTCTGGCCCTGCAGTGACTCTTATCCCAACTCCATCAACACTCGATTCATCGCCTTTCCTAAGTTTCCTTACTCTGCTCATTGACTTTCTTTCCAACTCTTGCTCTTTCACTTGCAATTCGAAGACGTCGCTATTCTCAAATTCTACGCACTGCATGCTATTCTCGGCTGTCCGATACACTGTTTGAGTGTTTTGGACAATTTCCACAAATAGATATACTTACTCGCAACTTACTCGATACAGGTACTTATGCTGCGACGAAAAAAAAAAGAGGTTAACGTTTGGTGAGTCGGAGATGCGTCAACTAGGCCATCATGATATGTCTGACAAGGAGCCGAAAGGCGGATAACCAGTCCTCTCTGTAGAAGACTACTGACAGGTCGTGTCGCTTTTTTTTTTGGTCCAGCAGCTTCAGCTTTGTTCGGAGTACGTTGTGACAGTGTCACAGCCGCCTCGCAAATGGCCACTGGCCGCTTTCAAGCCGTCCCTTACGCCGCTTGTTATCCACAAACTTGAACCTCAACCTTGTAACCATCTGATCGCCCTACAATGAATCCAGGTGGTCACCACAGCTCATCCTCTAGTTCAATGGATAGCCCTGGTAAAACTCGTGCTGGCTCTGTTGAAAAGAGACTCGCTGCTGCACGCGCCTCTGGTCTTCCAGCCACTCGTCGCTCCCGTCGCACTCACCCAACCTCCTCCAATAGGGATTCGTCCCCAGTATTGACGCCTCTGGAGACCGGATCAAGTGGTCAACAACGGTGGCTATCTCCAGAGAGGGCACTACCAGAGATCTTAGAATGTGTTGCCAGAGTTCAAAGCAGGAATAAACCTGCTGAAAGCTCTCATGAAAGGGAATTTCGGGATGCGAAGTGGGAATGGATCACTGATGTGAGTCTGAGCCTTGCTACTTGACTATACCACACTAACGGTCTTTGACAAGCAATTGACTGCGATCTTCAGCGTTGGTAGTACCCAAAGACTCGAAGAGACTCGCCGCCTTGTTGATCAATTCCAGCTTGGAGATTCGGCTTTAAAAGCAGAGTTAAAGGAGTTAAAAGAAGCCATCACTGAGGTTTGTAAGATTCCTGTATGACCCTCTGGAAATATCTCTAAAGTGGCGCGTTGCTCTAGATTACTTCGGTCTTTCTCAACGAAGCCAGTTGCGCTATATGCTCTCGGTTAATGGCAGCCCCTTTTGTGTATGAAAATCCTCTTTGGTTGTGGGATAACTGCTCAGTTGCGTTCTTAGAACACCATGTGGCCATATGTTCTGCGGCAAGTGCCTGAAAACAATACTGGAATCAAGGAATGTCGAAGCTCGTAGTTGTCCTGTCTGTCGCTCTAGAATCTCTTCAGCCCCAGTTTTTTCAAGTAGGATGAGATTGTTTGTGCTCTCCGTTCAGTCTTTACTGGACAACGGCCTCAACAAAGATTTGATGGTTGCTTCAGAGGGCAACGATGAACGAAACCGATTTTTCTCTTCCCTTTTCCCCTCCTCTTGACTTTGACTTTGATTAAATGCTGGCCTCCTTACTTTCGATTATATTTACTTACATTCAATGTCTTAATATTGCTTTGTGGTTATCTTTCATATAGATCTACCTTAATGACACATTTTCAGAGCAATCGGATTCCCATATTAAAAATTTGCTGCTGGACATCCATATGTGGATGGCCGTCCGTTAGAGGATGGGTTGCCGAGACTACTGTGTGGGGACGCTTTGCGTTAAGCGGGATCCAGTGATTACGTAAATTAGAGTGTAAAATGGAAATCCGTTGCGTTGCACGCTTGCCAGGCGCTGTAAGTAATTATATTACCTTACTTTTCAACATTGATAAAGGATTTGGCATAGATGTTACATTCAGAACTCATGGCTCCATATACCTTGCAATTTACCACCACGCCAAAACGGTTGACCAAATGATGACGAGCGCCTATTACCCATTGTGCGCCTCATACCAATCCGTTGACCATTACTCTAGAGCATCGCCAACTGTTTGTTTGCAACGGTATATGTATTCCTGGAGAGGCACCGCGATTTGGACTGCTTAGAATCCTTTAGTGGTCGTCTGCTCAAGGTAAGGCGTTGATTTAGGAAGATGAGGTAGTGGACAGGAAGAGATAAGACGGATCTTGAAACCCTATTCAGGGACCAATCAGATCGCTTCCTTCTTGCCTCGTAGATAAATTCAATTTAGATGCTCTGTGGCGGTGGTTTATAACTTTATATAGTTCTCGCATGAATACTCGCGGTGAGAAAAAGTGATGGAAACCACGTGATTTGGGCACTTCGTCGAACATGTAAATCACGAATGTTTTGCCTCGCACTCTTTGTCGGGGGGCTGGACCCACTTGAAATTTTGCATACATATTATCCTACTCGTAATAGATATGTATAGAAAATTTTGAAGTTATAGGTCGAATCCTTCATAGCCGGCGACGTGCAACAAGTATGTACATACTTGAGATGGTGAGTTGAGCGTGGATGTTATATAAAACACGAATGCGAATTTTCTACATTCTAAAATCTGTATATTATGCAGTCAGACACCACGTTAAGCATATACTAAACTTTCAAGCTACAGAAAAAATGATACGAGAAGTTATGTCTTCAAGAACGCGGGAAAAATCGCGATCGCGTACAAACAGAAGCAGAAAGTCAATGGTTTGAATAGTGTGATCCATATTCTTGAGTTAAATCAGCTGGTAATATAACCCTGTG
>Ga0247741_1000649_pt1 | contig 19271 bp, 12 predicted proteins | sample UWRJL213509R2_FD_180945 | JGI IMG/M metagenome (GOLD analysis project Ga0247741, IMG submission 180945) | Plant litter microbial communities from Arlington Agricultural Research Station in Wisconsin, United States - UWRJ-L213-509R-2 | ecosystem: Environmental > Terrestrial > Plant litter >... | reverse complement strand
AAAATTATATTGAAATGCACGATAGCACCGCTGTTTTCCGTGCCGATTTGGATCGCAATATCACTTGGGCGCAATACAATCTTGGTACCGATGCTTCGTTCAACGAGTTCGATTTAATTGTGTGCCGCGGTGGTTTAAGTGATTATGCGTCGCGCTTGCGCCGCCGCGCATTACAACTTTTTTACGACAGCTTGCCAACCTTTGGAATCTTAAGTGTAGTGGGCGCAAACTATGCGGAAGTCGCGCCATTTGTTTCAAATTACAAGGTTGTGTCGCCTGAATACGGTTTGTATCGCAGAATTCGCTAAAATATTCTTTTTCCCGTTATTTATGTTTAGAAATTTTTAATTCCCGAACCTTTTAGCTAATCGGTGGCCTACTTTATTAGTGGGCTTTTGTTGTCTTTTTTAGCTATCAATGAGGAAAAAGAAAATGGCAGGTGGTTGGTCGCGCGATGGCGCTGTGCAAGATCAAATTGATGCAAGTGTTGAAGATGCAATTAATCTTGCACGCAGCCGTTTGCCTGTTGGCGAAAGTTTAAGTCACTGTGAAGAATGCGGAAATGTGATTCCTGAAGCGCGCAGAAAAGCGGTTCCAGGCGTGCGTTTGTGTGTCGTTTGTCAGTCTGAACACGATAAAGAAGAAACTGTTTTTACCGCGATAAATCGCCGTGGCAGTAAAGATAGTCAATTGCGATAGAAAATAAATTCATTAAAAAAGTAACGAAAAAAATTAACGAAATGTAAATTTTTTTGCGTTACTTTTTATTCGGCCAAGTCGGTTTTACTTTAAACCAGTGCTCTGGTTTTAAGCCGATTACGCGGTAAATTCCTTCTGGCAAATCACGTTTAATGTAGGTAAGGCAACGCTGCACACGGGTATGCATAATTGCGCCTTGAACGTATTGTTGCATTAATCGCGCGCCTTGCTCCGGCTCGACATTGTCTTCCAAATAATTTTCATTTTTCAGCGAGCGAATCAACGCTAAATTATATTTTGCGCTGCGGTCAGCCATCATCTGTAAAGAGTCAGTGACTTGAGTGTCGCAGCAACCTGTTTGTGTGCCCGCGCTAAAAAACGCACAGCCGGGTACATTCTCTTTATCTTCACCAATCTTATTGATAAAAATAAATTCAATCCAGTTTTCAAGCTGTTCCAGTGGAGTGTTCACTGGGGACAAAAGCGCGTCCAAATCAATTCGGATCGTTTCCCAATAGTGGTTGGTCGCTTCACAAAACAATGCGGCTTTGGATTCAAAGTGATGGTAGAAACTGCCTTTAGTGACGCCTGCTTGTTTGCAGATTTCATTAACACCCACGGAGTTATAGCTGCTCTGCCAAATCAGGTCGAGGGCAGTTTCGAGTAACACAGTGCGGGTATCCAACGCGTTCATAAAGGCTCGTCTCTTCAGTTGATTGTCTTAGTATAGATACCGGTTGGTATGTTTTTCAATCATTATTTTTAAATACATACCGGTATGTAATTTTTTTTGGCTTTGGTGAAAATAGGTAAAATACCTTGCAAATCCTTATATATATTGGGGTTTTGCCATTTTAGCGCAATCCAGAATACAAGTCTTCTCGAAACAAAATAAAAAATCTTGTTGACCTGCATACCTACCGGTATGTATAGTTTTCTCAAATGACGTATTTGCCCCGCCCAGGGAGTTCCAAATAGGCATTGGTTTAACACTAAGCATCAGGAGATCGCCATGACCCCTACACCAACATACATTCTCGCCCGTAGATACTATCAATTCACTCTCGCTGCAGTGCTTACCGGCATTGCATCGTTTTACTATGTAACCAACGCAAATGCTGCTGCACCCGCTGCGACACCACCGGCTCCAGCGGTGGATGTTGTTGTAGTTCAGCCGCAAGAAATTCGTAGCTGGGCAAATTTTTCCGGTCGTCTTGCACCGGTTGAAAGCGCCACAATTAAGCCCTTAGTCAGCGGCACCATCCAACAAGTTCTGTTTAAAGACGGCCAAGTTGTAAAGAAAGGTCAGCAACTGTTTGTGATCGATCCACGTCCACACCAGGCTTCAGTACAACGTGCGCAAGCACAATTAGCTACCGCGCAATCCCGTGCAAAATTAGCGCACGATGAATTGAATCGCTCGCAACAACTCATCACCGCAAAATTAGTGTCGCAAAGTATTTATGACTCGGCATTAAGTAGTGATCAAGTTGCACAAGCAGCGGTGAAAGAAGCTGAAGCAGCTTTAAGTCAGGCAACATTAAACCTTGAATACGCACACATAAGCGCACCGATTGCTGGTCGTATTAGTCGTGCGGAATTAACCACAGGTAATGTGGTTGAGTCTGGGCCAAATGCTCCGCAGCTCGCGCAAATTGTGGCGAACGACAAACTCTACGCTGAGTTCAATGTAGACGAAGCAACTTATTTACAATTTGTACGCACCACCAAAAATACGCAAACGATGCCAGTTGAATTGGCGCTCGCCAGTGATTCAAGTGTGGTTTATCAAGGCAATATAGCGTCTTTCGATAATCGCCTCGATACCACCAGCGGTACCATTCGCGCCCGCGCAATTTTTGATAACAGCGACGGCGCACTTACCGCGGGCATGTTTGCGAATGTTCGTTTAGGTTCTGCAGAAAAAGTGTCGGCGCTGTTAGTGCCGGAGCGTGCGATAGGAACTAATCAAAGTAAAAAATTCGTTTTGGTTGTGGATGAAAAAAATATCGCCAACTATCACGAAATTACTTTAGGTGATCACTATCAAGGTCAACGTGTAATTCTTTCTGGTGTGAGTGCGGGCAGCAAAGTTATTGTGAATGGATTGTCACATGTTCGCCCTAATACTCCCGTTAATCCCAGCGTTGAAAAAACGCCTGCGCAAGTTGCTTCCAATCCGTAAATCCTAAGTTAGTTTTAATCATCGTTTAGTTATTTTGTGAAAAAACAGTCGCTGGCGTATTACACCAGCGCTGGATTTTTTTGCCCTGAATAATGTGTTTTCAACAAAAGCCATTTTTAATTTAAAGCCATCTGCAGGAAGGCGCATCATGAACATATCCAAATTTTTTGTGGATCGACCCATCTTCGCCGGCGTAATTTCATTACTGATTTTTATCGCCGGTTTTCTCTCCATGTTTCAATTGCCTATTTCGGAATATCCCGAAGTATCACCGCCTTCAGTGGTGGTGAACGCATCTTATCCCGGTGCAAACCCGAAAGTCATTGCTGAAACTTTGGCAACACCTTTGGAAGAACAGTTAAGCGGTACTGAAAATATGTTGTACATGTTTTCGCAAGCAACAACTGATGGTCGCCTCACTTTGACGGTGACTTTTAAGATCGGCACCAACCCGGATTTAGCGCAACAAATGGTACAAAACCGTGTGTCGCAAGCACTGGCAAAATTGCCGGATGTAACTCGTCAGGCAGGTGTAACAGTTGTAAAAAGTTCACCTGATTTAACCATGGTTGTGCATTTGGTTTCGCCAGATAAAAGTTACGACGAATTATATTTGCGCAACTATGCATTGATGAATGTTAAAGACGAACTTGCAAAAGTTCCCGGCGTCGGCGTTGTGCGTTTATTCGGTTCGGGCGATTACGCTATGCGTATTTGGTTGAATCCCGAAAAGATTGCAGAAAAAAATCTTAGCGCGACCGAAGTTATTAATGCGATTCGCGAACAAAACGTGCAAGTTGCTGCCGGTATAATCGGCGGTGCGCCCGTATCCAATTTGGTGGATGTGCAATTGCCCGTAAATGCAAAAGGCCGCTTGGATAATCCTGAAGAATTCGGCGATATTATTGTTCGCGCTGGTGCAACCGGTGAAATTACCCGATTGAAAGATGTTGCTCGCGTAGAAATGGGGCCATCTGAATTCAGTTTGAATTCCATGCTTGATAATCAAAGCGCAGTAGCAATTCCTATCTTCCAATCACCTGGTGCAAATGCCATAGAAATTTCTGCTGGCGTGCGTGCAACTATGACCGAATTGAAAAAACGCTTTCCACAAGGTGTTGATTACCACGTTGTTTATGACCCAACTATCTTTGTAAAAAGTTCAATCAAAGCGGTTATTAAAACCTTGCTCGAAGCGCTCGCGTTAGTCGTTGTAGTTGTCATTTTGTTTTTGCAAACCTGGCGTGCGTCTATTATTCCTTTGCTTGCGGTTCCGGTGTCCATCATTGGTACTTTTTCGTTGATGTGGGCATTTGGTTTTTCGATTAACACTTTATCGCTGTTCGGTTTGGTCCTATCGATAGGTATTGTGGTTGACGATGCAATCGTAGTGGTAGAAAACGTTGAACGAAATATTCACGAAGGTCTTTCACCTATCGCTGCAACTTACAAAGCCATGCAGGAAGTGAGCGGGCCGATTATTGCGATTTCACTTACACTGATTGCGGTATTTGTACCTATTGCATTTGTAAGTGGTTTGACTGGTCAATTCTATAAACAATTTGCGTTGACCATTGCAATTTCCACAGTAATTTCTGCAATCAACTCGTTAACTTTGAGTCCTGCGTTAGCAGCACTTTTGTTAAAAGGCCGCGATGAACCTAAAGATCGTTTGACGCGCGGAATGGATAAAATATTTGGTCGTTTCTTTGGTTGGTTTAATCGTACCTTTGCGCGAACTTCTGGCAGCTATTCAACTAAAGTCGGGAAAATTCTGGGCCGTAAAACTGCAGCAGTGGGTGTGTACGCTGTGTTGCTTGGTATTACTGCGGTTGGCTTTAATATTATTCCAAAGGGTTTTGTTCCTGCGCAGGATAAACAATATCTAATTGCTTTCGCACAATTGCCAGATGGCGCAACACTTGATCGCACTGAAAAAGTGATTAGTGAAATGGGCAAGATTGGTTTGGCGGAAGCCGGTGTTGAAAGTGCGGTGCAATTTCCAGGTTTGAGTATTAACGGATTCACCAACAGCTCAAGCGCAGGCATTGTATTTTTAACCTTGAAACCTTTTGAGGAGCGCCACGGCAAAGCACTTTCTGCCGGTGCGATTTCACAAAAATTGCAAGCCAAATTCGGTGGCGTGCAAGAAGCTTTCATTGCGGTATTTCCACCACCACCGGTTAATGGGTTGGGTACAACAGGTGGATTTAAATTGCAAATTGAAGACCGCGCTGGTTTGGGTTACGAAGCACTTGCTGATGTACTAAAACAAGTGCAGGAAAAAGCCGCACAACGCCCCGAGTTGGCTAGCGTATTTTCAAATTACAAAATTAATGTGCCGCAACTTTACGCAGATGTCGATCGCACTAAAGCAAAACAACTTGGCCTGAATGTGAAAGAAATTTTCGACACCATGCAAGTTTATTTGGGTTCGCTTTACGTGAATGATTTCAATCAATTCGGTCGCACTTACCAGGTAATCGCACAGGCAGATGCAAAATATCGCAGTACGCCAGCAAGCGCATTAAATTTAAAAGTTCGCAACAATCAAGGTGATATGGTGCCGCTCGGTGCAGTGCTAACCATGAAAGAAAGTTACGGGCCTGAAAGCGCGGCGCATTACAACGGTTACCTCGCAGCTGATCTAAACGGTAACGCTGCACCGGGATATTCCAGTGGTCAAGCGCAAGATGCCATCACGCAAATTTTGAATGAAACTTTACCGAGCGGAATTGTATTTGAGTGGACTGATTTAACCTATCAGGAAGTATTAGCGGGTAATACGGCAATTTATATTTTGCCACTGTGTTTGTTGTTAGTGTTTTTGGTTCTCGCTGCGCAATACGAAAGTTTGGCTTTGCCTTTGGTAGTGGTTTCTATTGTACCTCTGTCAATTCTTTCAGCATTGTTTGGTGTTTGGATTAGCGGCGGTGACAACAATATCTTTACGCAGGTGAGCTTATTTGTATTGGCAGGCCTCGCGAGTAAAAACGCAATTTTGATTGTGGAATTTGCGCGGGAATTGGAACAGCGTGGCATGGCAACTTTCCAGGCGGCGATTACCGCAAGCCGTATGCGTTTGCGTCCAATCCTGATGACATCTTTCGCATTTATTATGGGTGTGTTGCCAATGGTATTTTCAACGGGTGCCGGTTCAGAGATGCGTAGTGTTATGGGTATCGCGGTGTTCTCGGGCATGTTAGGCGTAACTTTCTTTGGATTATTTTTCACGCCTATGTTCTATGTGTTGTTGCGCAAACTTGAAGGTAAACGTGTTTACAAAATAGAAGATAAATCTGAACACTATGAATCCTACGGTGAAGTAATGACGCCGAAGGATTTGAAGGAGTTGCATGTATGAAACAGCCAGCACGGTTTCTAAAAGTTTTTAGTCTAGCGCTCTTACCCTTAGTGATTGCAGCTTGCAGTACTTACAAAACAGTTGATGGTGTTCGTTCGTCAGTAAATTTACCGGAAACACCTGCGGCATTCACTTTGCCGCAGTCAGCAACTAATCAGGAACCTGTTGCCGCGTGGTGGTCACAATTTAATGATGAACAATTAAATGGTTTGATTAGCAGTGCATTAGTGCAAAATCATTCGCTGCGAATTGCGCAGGCTTCATTAGCGGAATCGCGTGCGCTCTTGCGAAATTCAAAACTATCTCGTTTTCCAACAGTTGAAGCTGATGTGAGCGGAACGCGCCAAAAGTTGAGCGGTGACATCACGGGCACAACTAATGGTCGCATTAGCGAAACTTATCAAACCGGTTTGGAAGCGACTTGGGAGTTGGATTTATTTGGCCGGGTTAACAACGGCGTGAAATTATCCCGCGCGCAAGAAGCTGCTCGCCTTGCAGATTTACAAGCTGCGAAAGTGAGTGTGTCTGCAGAAGTTGCGAGTGCGTACATTGCGTTACGCGGCAATCAATATTTATTGAGTGTTGCACAGCAAAATGCGACTAACCAGCAAGAAACTTTAGCCTTAACTCATAGCTTTGCAGATGTTGGGCGTGGCGACCAGTTAGATATTGCGCGTGCAGAATCACAACTTGCGTTAACACTTGCAGCTCTCCCCAGTTTGGAAGCGCAAGTAAATGTGGCCTTAAATCGCATTGGTGTTTTAACTGGCAAGCCAACAGCGGAATTAAAAAATCAATTAGCGGCGGTTAAACCTTTGCCGTCGGCTCCGTCAACTTTTGCGGTGGGCAATCCGGTTGAGTTGTTAAAACGTAGGCCGGATATTCGTCGTGCGGAGCAAGCATTAGTGGGTGCTGTTGCTGACTACAATATTCGCATTGCAGATTTTTACCCAAGCGTAACGTTTACCGGCGGGCTTGGCTATTTATCTACCGATTGGACGCGCTTAGGTGATACCAATACGGATACTTTTAGCTTCACGCCGCGCATTCATTGGGCTGCATTTAATCTCGGTCGCGCCAATGCACAGGTGGATGCGGCAGATGCTCGCACGCAAGCGCGCATCGCCGAATTTGAACAGCAAATGTTGGTGGCGCTGGAAGAAACTGATAATGCTTTGCAAAATTATTCATATGAAGAAGAACGCCGCACCCGTTTGCAAAAAGCGGCGCAGTCGAGTTATCAGGCTGCAGATTTTGCGCGCAAAAAGTTTGAGATTGGTAGCAGCGATTTCTTAACCGTGCTGGATGCACAGCGTTCGCAATTAACAGTGAGCGCACAATTGGCGCAAAGCGATATGCAACTATTATTGAACCTGGTTGCGGTTTATAGATCGTTAGGCGGTGGTTGGGAAGTTGCAGAGCAAGAAAAGCTTGTTGGTATGCGTTAGAAATTAAAGAGTTTTCGTAAGAAAATTTTCCGATTGTAACGAGTGCTTCGCGGGAAAACGTCATAGTGTTTAATGACGTTTTCCCGTTTTTTTATGCGCGTAACTTTTTGCGTGGTGTAGATGAGGCGCCGATGTTAAATAGCAATTCAAATTGTCTTGCAGGCATGGGTTTGCCAAATAAATATCCCTGGCCTTCATCGCACAATTCATTGCTCAAATAATTATGAGCTTCTTCGGTTTCTATACCTTCGGCGATGGTTTCCAAATCGAAACTGCGAGCCATATCTAAAATCGCGCGTATTACTGACGCATCGCGAGTGGAGGTGAGCATGCCGCGTACGAAAGATTGGTCAATCTTAATACGCGTTAATGGGTAAGTTTTCAGCAGACTAAGTGATGCGTAGCCAGTGCCAAAATCGTCGAAGGCGATGCTCACGCCGTAATCATGCAAGCGCTGCAAAATACCCAGAACAACATCATCATTATCCAACACGATGTTTTCAGTAACTTCCAGTTCCAATGCTTCTGGCGGTAAACCGTGGCGCTCAAGGGTTTTAATAACTTGATCCGCAAGATCGCCAACGCGGAATTGGGCACCGCTCAAGTTGACACCTATGCGAAACGAAGGTGCGCCGTTGCGGCGCCAAAATGCCGCTTGCGCGCAGGCCTCATCGAGAATCCAGCTTCCCACTGTGGCGGCGAGCGGGCCACCTTCGAGTGCAGGCAAAAATGCCGCAGGCACGAGCAAACCGCGCTCAGGGTGATGCCAGCGGAGTAGGGCTTCTGCACCCGTTAATGAGCCATCGGTAAGGTTAACTTGTGGTTGGTAGAACAGTAGAAATTCACCTTCATCCAATGCGCGGTGCAATTCCAACCCATAAAGTCGGCGCGCCATAGCTTCCATCCGCAAGGCGGGAACAAACAAAAATGTCCTGCCACGCCCTGAGCGTTTAGCTTTGAAAAGTGCGAGATCAGCATTACCCACCAATTCCAGCGCTTCCTGACCTTGGCTGGGCGATAGCGCAACGCCGCAACTGGCTGCGACACGAACTACGTGGCCGTCCACATCCATAGGCGTGTTGATATGGTTGATCATAGTATTCGCCAGCTGCATGGCGATTTGTGGATCAGTAACGTCCGCCAGCAAGACTGCAAATTCATCGCCGCCAATACGCGCAACAACGTCGTAGGGCTCAGCGAGGTTTAGCAAACGGTTGGCAACTTCCTGAAGGATTCCATCGCCAAGGGTGTGGCCCAAGGTGTCGTTAACGTCCTTGAATCCGTCGAGGTCGATCATTAACACGGCGGCGGGTGCAGGTCTGGTGAGGGTTTCTTCCACGCACCGGTAAAACCTGCCGCGATTGGCAAGCCCGGTTAATACATCACGATTTGCTTGTTCACGGAGTTCCTCTTCTTCGCGTTGCTGCAGGGTTAGGTCCTTGAGCACCGCCTCAAACTTCATGCTGTTGCCATCGCGCCAGCCGAAGAGCGCGAAACCGAAACGGAATTCCGAACCATCTTTACGCAAGCCGCTGACTTCAGCGGGAATAGAAATATGATCGAGTGAGCCTTCGGTGGCGGCCTGATCAATGAGATGGCGAAAATCGGTACGCTCACGTTCGGGCAGCAATAAATCGAATGTCAGATGGCTTTTATCTTCAAGTGAATAGCCGTGGGATACAGCGGCGGCTTTATTCCACTCCAGTATTTTACCTTCCTTATCGAACCAAATAACCGGCGTTGCCGAGCTTCCAGCGTAGATGTCGAAGTTCGGTCTGCCGCGCTCGGTAGAAACTTCAATACGGCGCAACTCAAGGCGATCAGACGCCATTTTTGCGAGGTCGATCAAGCGCTGCTCATCGTCTTTGGTGAAATCGAGATGGGGTTTATCGTCGATGACACAGAGTGCGCCGAGTGCGAGACCTTCAGGAGAAAATAGCGGCACACCGGCGTAAAAACGCACGTTGGTTGGGCCGGTAACAAGGGGATTATCGTGAAAGCGTTCGTCCTTACTGGCATCTGGAACTACCATCACGTGTTGTTGATTGATGGCGTGCGCACAAAAAGATACGTCGCGGCTCATATTAACGTCGCCTACGCCTACGCTGGCAGCGAAGAAAACATGATCGTTACCAATCATATTGACGGCCGAAACTGGCATGTCGAACATACGCGAAGCAATATGGACCACAGGGTCAAGGCTTCTTATGGACTGCTCGTCATCTAACCCATACTCTGTCAGCGCCGCTAACCGGTCCGACTCGTTTGGAAAAATTATGGGGCATTTCATTGCGCACCCTCCTGTTGTTTTTCCTTAATGAATGGTGTGTTTAGAGTATAGAAAAGGAAAAAAATTAAGCCTTGCTATGCGGTTACATGTGCCAGTTTTTCGATATTTTACAAAACTTGGCGTTTGAAATTAGGGAAGGATGAGATAATTCGCCTAGTTTTTAAAAACTTATTAGTCTGCGTCTCATGTGTTCCTGCGAATTCATTAGCCAGCGTTGTTGCCAATGGCTACCGCTAATAGTTGCTCCTCGATAATTGTCACGCTAAAGGTGAGTGTAATAAAATTCCATGACGACCAATGATTTTAAACAACGTGTTTCCACTCGCCTGGCCTTTTTGGCGGCCGGCATGGCGATGTCTGCCTGGGCGCCGCTGGTGCCTTACGCAAAAATGCGACTCGACCTTGAACAGGCCGAACTTGGCTTTTTGTTATTGTGTTTAGGTGTTGGCTCAATGTTGGCGATGCCAATTTCCGGCGCTTTGGCCGCGCGTTTCGGTTGCCGTCGTTTGATTGTGATATCGGGCGCGCTCATCTGTTTTCTGTTGCCATTGCTGGCGATAGCACCTAACGCAATATCACTGGGGCTAACCTTGTTTATGTTCGGCGCTAGCATCGGCACATTAGATGTCGCCATGAATATCCAAGCCGTCATTGTTGAAAGAAATCAAGGCGGCTCAATGATGTCCGGCTTTCATGGTTTGTATAGCGTGGGCGGTTTTGTTGGCGCAGGCATAATGACATTGCTGCTATGGAGCGGACTAAACACCTTATGGTCGAGCGTGGTTGTGGCTGTTTTAGTGGCGGCTTCCATTGCGATTGCAAATCCAAATCTGCTGCGCTCGCCCGAACCTTCTGAGCGCGATGCTCCTTTATTTGTGATGCCACACGGTGCGGTAATTTTTATCGGTGCGCTCTGTTTTATGATCTTTCTCGCCGAAGGTGCCGTGCTGGATTGGAGCGCATTGTTGCTCACGGGCGGAGGCCTCGCCGCCGCTCAAGGCGGCCTTGGTTATGCGGCTTTTTCCATTGCCATGACGGTTGGACGCTTGACGGGCGATAAAGTTGTAAAACGCTGGGGCGGTAAACGCGTGCTTTTTACGGGTGGATTATTGGCATCTGCAGGTTTCTTCGTTGCGGTTTTAGCATCTTCACCAGTCATCGCTTTAACAGGTTTTGTGCTAATTGGAATTGGTGCTTCAAACATAGTGCCGATTCTTTTCACCGCGGCAGGTGGTCAGCAGGATATGCCAGCAAGCCTAGCAATCAGTGCGGTAACCACAATCGGCTACGCAGGTATTTTGACGGGGCCAGCGTTAATTGGCTTTGTTGCACATGCATCGAGCTTGCACATTGCATTTGCAGGTTTGGGTTTTGCGATGCTACTTGTGGCTGCCAGCGCGCGCCGGGCAACCCGGAACTTCGCGCATCAATAACAATTGAATTTGGTTGTAGTGAGCGATAAAGCTTAATCAGGATGTAGGCTGCACGAGTGGGTAATTGAACCCTGCTCAAATTGCAGTGTGCTGTGGTGAATGCTAAAGCGAGATTTTAGTTCATCGCTTAATTGGGTTAGCGCCGCGTCGCCCGGGTAGCCGCCGGGCATGACTAAGTGAACGGTGAGGGCGCTTTCGGTTGTGCTCAATCCCCAAATATGTAAGTCGTGAATATCGCTCACGCCCGGCATTTTCCGCAAAAATGTTTCCACTTTATTGATGTCGATACTGGCAGGCACCGCGTTTAACGCAAGCTGTAATGACTCTCGCAACAATCCCCAAGATGCCACAACAATCACCACTACAATCACCAAACTCAATGTGGGATCGAGCCAATACCAGCCGGTAAAGATCATCGCCACACCAGCAATTACCACGCCCAATGATACGGCCGCATCGGCAGCCATGTGCAAATATGCACCGCGAATATTAATGTCGTGCTTGCTACCTTTCATAAATAAAAGCGCAGAAATTGTATTCACAACAATCCCGACACCGGCAACAAGTGTGACGGTCAAACCCGCCACCGCTGGCGGTTCTGCAAAACGTTGAATGGCTTCGAGCGCAATCGCACCGCAGGCCACCAATAACAATGTCGCGTTAGCCAGCGCTGCCAAAATTGAACTGTTGCGAAGCCCGTAGGTGTAGCGCGCATTCGGCGCTTTGCGAGCAAGAATTGCAGCCGACCACGCCAATATCAAACCTAAAACATCCGAAAGATTGTGGCCTGCATCCGCCATCAAAGCGGTGGAATTGGCGAGGAACCCGTAGGTAAATTCAATCACCACAAACACCGCATTAAGAATCACTGCAATAGTAAATGAGCGGTCGTGGTTTGTCGGAAGTGTGTGATGGTGATGAGCATGCGAATGGCCGTGACCATGATCATGTTCGCTATGATTGTGATCGTCGTGGTCATGTTGATCGTGGTCGTGTTCATGTTGATCGTGAGAGTGGGGCATGCAGTATTTCCTGAGCTGGAAAGGTGTAATAAGAGCGGAAAATTTTTCGAATCATAACCTATCTATTTTAATCTTATAGACACTCGCTTATTTAAAGTTCAGTAGGTTAAGTAGGCGATCAGCAAGTGATTTTTAAAAGGTGTTGTTTAGCGTCAAATCCCTTAAGCTCGGTAGCGCACAGACTGGCGCGCCAAATTTTCGTTAACTCGGGGTTTGTATTGATAGCGTGGGAGCAGCCCTCAGCCGTCTTACCAACAAATAAGCTTTGGAGCTTCTATGACCGCCCTTAATAATTTATTTGTACCGTTAAATATTGGCGACTTGACGGTACCTAATCGAATTTGGATGGCGCCTTTAACGCGTTGTCGCGCTGGTGAAGAGCATATCGCAAACGAGCTGATGGCGAAATATTACGCGCAACGTGCAAGTGCCGGTTTAATCATCGCCGAAGCAACTATGGTGACTGAAGGTAATTCGTCCTTCTGGCAAGAGCCAGGCGTTTATTCCGAAGAACAAGTTGCCGGTTGGAAAAAAGTGACCGATGCAGTTCACGCCGCCGGTGGCCGTATTTTTTTGCAGCTGTGGCATGGTGGCCGAGCTTGTCATCCATTACTAAATGATGGCAAAGAACCAGTTGGCCCGACCGCAATCGCGATTAAAGATGAAGTTCATACTCCACAAGGTAAGCAGCCGTACGTGGTTCCCCATGAACTGAGTGACGATGAAATTCCAGCGATAATCGCAGGCTTTAAGAAAGCAGCGGAAAACGCAAAAGCTGCGGGTTTCGACGGCGTTGAAGTACATGGCGCTAATGGCTATTTGCTCGACCAATTCTGGCGCGATGGTTCCAATAAACGCAGCGGCAATTACGGTGGCCCAATTGAAAATCGCGCGCGCTTACTATTGGACGTTATTGCAGTAGTCTCCGAAGTTTGGGATAGCCAACAAGTTGGCGTGCGCATCTCGCCATTGAACAGTTACAACAGCATGATCGATAGCGATCCAATCGGTATTTCAACCTGGTTGGCGAAACGCTTGAACGATTTGGATTTAGCCTATTTGCATGTAATGCGTGGCGATTTTTTCCAAGCGCAAAAAGGCGATGTATTAACGCCTATTCGCGAACATTACAAAGGCGTATTGGTTGGCAATATGGGTTACAGCGCGAGTGAAGCTGCTGAAGCAATCGCATCCGGCAAATTGGATGCAGTGACCTTCGGTACACCGTTTCTCGCAAACCCTGATTTGCCCGCGCGGTTTAAAGCAAGCGCGCCGTTGAATAAACCAGATCAGGCAACTTTCTATACTTGGGATGAAAAAGGTTACACCGATTATCCAACACTAAAAGACGCCGTTAGTACGTAAGTTTGTTGAACTTATTTGACGATTGTTATTTATTTAATTTGAAATTTTCAGAGCGTTCCAGGCTAATAACCTTGGTGAATTTATTATGAGCACACCCGATTACGAATCCATATTTAAAACGTCGCCGCATCCCTATGTAGTAATCAATAGTGACTTGACTGTGCTTGATGCTAACGATGCCTATTTATTATCGAGCGGCACAGATAAAGAAAATATTATCGGCAAATATGTTTTCGATAATTTTTCTGAAACTGCTAACGCGGAAGTCTCAGTTGAGCGTTTGAAGGATTCTTTGGAGGCCGCATTAAAAGACCCTGAAACGGGTTCTTCAATAGCGGTGGAAAGCGAAGGAAAAACTTTTGTGGTTACGCGGCAAGCCTTGGCAGAACCGGCCAATGAAATAGAAAAATATCGAATGGCGGCTGCTCATAAAGATGAATTTTTGTCCCTGCTCGCGCATGAGTTGCGTAATCCACTTTCGTCGATCAATGCGGCGGCAGAAATCTTGACTATGGGTCAACCTGACCCTGCACGTTTGCAAAAAATGACGAGTGTGATCAAACGTCAAATTACTTTGCTTGCATCATTAACGGATAATCTTTCTGATGTTTCCCATCTCAGTAAAGGTCTGTTGGATGATTTATTGGTGCTCGATATCAAGCATGTAATTGCTGAAGCGATTGAACAACATAGCGCGTTTATCGATTCGAAAAATCATAAACTGACGCTTAATGTTCCCTCTGAAGAAATTAAAATTTCCGGTGATCACAAACGTATTGCACAAGCGCTTGGCAATGTATTAACTAATGCTGCAAAATATACACCTAATGGTGGAAATATTGGTGTAGATGTAAGTCTTGCGGGCGAGCAAGTAGTTATAGATGTGACTGATGACGGAATAGGAATATCGTCCCAATTATTGCCGAATATTTTTGACTTGTTTGCGCAAGGAAAAAAAAACTCTGACCATTCGCAACGTGGCTTGGGAATAGGGTTGGCAGTTGTTAAAAGTATCGTGGAAGCGCACGGTGGAAGTATTAGTGCGTGCAGTAATGGAAATGCGAAGGGCAGTCGCTTTGAAATCCGTTTGCCTCGGCTTCAAGACAAAGAATAAATTTTTCAGTTGCAACAAATCAGAAAATTTAATTTTTATTAGTACATGTTGGCTCGCAAATACAAGTCAACGTTACGAATAACCAGAAAGCAAAAAAACAAAGCCAAAATTCCTAAATTTCGTTACTAAACAATCAACCCAATAGATTCCAGTTTTTTGAAATCCAGGGGTTTAACAAAGTGATCGTCAAATCCCGAATCTAGAGCAGCTTGTCTGTCAGTTGCCTGACCGTAGCCTGTAAGTGCTATCACCGTAAATGTTGACCCATTGGGTAATGCGCGTAATTTTTTCGCTACGTCATAACCATTGAAGTCTGGCAATCCTATATCCAATAAAATAATGTCGGGACCAAATTCAATTGCGGTTTCAACGGCGCTAGCGCCCGTGAATGCGGTTTGAACATTGTGTCCGTTGAGTTCAAGCAATTGCGCAAGTGTAATTGCACCGTCTTCATTGTCATCAACAACTAAAATACGTTTGATGGTTTCTTCAACTTTTGTATTTTGAATAGTAGGAGCGCTCGGTAGGGATGTATCTATCGGTAGAGATATTTCAAAAACGCTACCTAGCCCTAAACCTTTACTGCTCGCTTTAACTTCACCGCCATGGAGCCTTACTAAAGCGCGCACTAACGATAAACCAATTCCAAGGCCGTCATGTACACGATCAGTGACGTGGCCGCTTTGCGTAAACAGATCAAAAATAGTGTTGATGCTATTAGGCGAAATTCCAATTCCATTATCGGTTAATCGGATAATAATTCGGCTATCTACCACTTCTGTTGTTAAATCAATTTTTCCGCCGGGTTCAGTAAATTTCGCAGCGTTTATTAAAAGATTTGCCACAATTTGCGAGAGCCGAACTTGGTCGCCGCTTACCCAAATATCGTCTTCCGGCAGAGTCACTGTCAAATTATGTTTGCGTTTCTCGATAGACTGACTGCTTTGCTCTATGGCGCTATCGATAAATGTTTTTAGTCCGACTCGCTCCCAGCGTAATGAAATTTTGCCTTTTGAAATGCGCGATACATCCAGCAAGTCATCAACTAAGTGCGCCAAATGATTGGTATGGCGAAAAATAGTGTCGCGCGCAATCTCAAGTGCAGGATCAATTTCAGGTTGTAATTTTCGCCAGAGTTCTACGGAGTTTCTGATAGGCCCTAAAGGGTTGCGAAGTTCATGGGCTAGCGTTGCCAGAAATTCATCTTTGCGGCGATCTACCTCGCGCAATTCGCGCTCTACTTTCCCAAGTCGCAACAAAGCTTTTACGTTTGAAATTAATTCGTCTGGTTCTATAGGTTCCACTAAATAATTATCGGCACCACCATCTAACGCGCGAATTTTATCGGCTGAACCAATAAATGATGCAGATGTTTGCAAAATTAAAATGGTTTGTGTTTCCGGATCTTCTTTTAGTTGGCGACATACTTCCAAACCATTGATATCGGGAAGTTTCACATCGAGCAAAATTAAATTGGGATTTTCTGCGCGCGCTTTTTCCAAGGCTTCGCTTCCGCTAACAGCTTCTATAACTTTGAAACCCGCGCGCACCAGGGTTCGCGTTTTTGCGTAGCGCGCACCGTCGTTATCGTCAACGTTCAGAATAAGCGCATCGGTATATGAATTGGGCATAAAATTATTTCCCATCTAGGTTGTGCTCTTTTGAATGACGCGATTCTGAAATTGAGCTACCAATTAAAGTTCTTAAAGTAGATATCAACTGTTGCTTGAATATTGGTTTTATATAGTAGGCATCCGCACCAAGCGACAAACCTTTGCGTTTGTCTTCCACTTCGGTGGCAACAATCACCGGCACACGGCGACGCACAGGGTCATTTTTAATTTGCGCTAACCATGTCCATGCATCCTCACCGTTTAGCAGAATATCGAGAACTACGGCGGCAGGTTTTACGCTTCCCCAAACGTCTTCTGCTTCGCGAATGGAACTCGCGGTAAATACCTGGAATTCGGTATCCACCAAAAACTTCTCGTAAAGTAAGCGAACTTGGGCTTGGTCTTCCACGACTAAAATTTGCAAGCGGTTTTCGTCGCGAATGGTGTTTGCTAAAACTTCCTCATCAATATTTTCTTTAGCAAAAAAGTGTTGCGGTAAAATTACAGAAAACGTTGACCCAACACCAACTGTACTTTCAACCGCGACGCTACCATTTAAAATAGTGGCCAAATTGCGGCACAGTGGTAAACCTAAACCGGTACCTTTTACATGGCGTTGAAGCGGGTTTTCAAGTTGACTGAATTCTTCAAAAATTAATTTTTGATCGCGCTCTTCAATGCCGAGGCCGGTATCTTTTACGCTAAATTTAACCAAGCCTTGTTCGGGGATAGTAATTACACTTACGGTGATTTCACCTTCCTGAGTGAATTTCAGCGCATTTGAAATAAAGTTACGCAAAATTTGCGAGAGCTTGGCTTCGTCCGTAAACATTTCCAGCGGCATGTTGGGTATAACGAAATTTAAATTCAGTGAGGTAGAAACCAAAAGTGGTTTCAGCATTCCTCGCAATGCGCTGAACATTTCAGTGACGTCAAATTCGTGTGGCCGCACATCAACTTTACCAGCTTCGATTTTTGCTAAATCCAACAGGTCATTAACCAATTCATTTAGACCGAGCGCGCCTTGCAAAATAAACATAATTTGCTTTTCTTGCTCGACGGTAAGTTCGCCGTCGACACGATCTAACAATAATTTTGAGAGCGCACGAATCGAACTTAATGGCGTGCGGAATTCATGACTCATGTTGGATAAAAATCGCGATTTCATTTCGTCCGCGCGACGTAAATGATCTGCTTTTTCATCCAGCTCTGCGTAGAGCGCAACTACACCGCGATTGGTGTCTTCCAATTCGCGTGTTAATTGCAGCAAATCTTCCTGGCGATTTTTTAATTCGGAGAGTGCACCTAGTAATTCCTGATTTTGTTCGAGCACTTCTGACATAGTGATGTTGGCAGGTAGTGATGCCAATTGTGCGACCAAATCACTACTCATTTTCGGCGTGATTAAAGGTGCATCGCGCGGAAAGATTTTTTGTAAAATTATTTCCGTACCAATATCCTTCACGGTTTTTATATCAAACTTATCCATTAGTCGTCGCGAGCCTAATAATCCTTTACCCATGCCAGTGGGGGATTTATAAGCACCTGAAAAAATAAGATCGAGGTTGGTAATGCCAGGACCTTTGTCTTCAATATGAATGGTAAGAATTTGTGGTGTAGTTTCGCCTTCAATGGTGAAATGAACTTTGCCTGAGCCAGCGTAGTTGTAAATGTTGCGCGCCAGTTCAGACACCGAGGTCGCGATGCGCACCTGATCCTGACTACCGAATCCGCACAGCTTGGAAATTTGATGCGCGCGTTGACGCGCACCAACCACATCCAGCTCAGTTTTAATTCCAACCGTTAAAATACGAATTGTCATTTAGAGTCCTGCAATATCTCGTATAACTACAATGGTTACGTCGTCGCGCCCACGAACAAAATCGCGGTACAAAACTGCCGCAATTAAACTTGGATGCGATCTTTCCAAACCGGGATAAGCATCGATATCCCAACGCGTGGCAAGTCCATCCGAGTGTGCGATCATCAGCGAGCCGCTTTGCCAGGAATGAGAAAATTCCTGCACCTTTCGCAAATTACTACCGACTATGCCGTTGTGCGAAATCAAATGGCGACGGCCCGAATTTTCAAACACGCTCACTGCAATATTACCCACACCCGCGAACCGCAATTGCCCACGCTCTTCGTCAATTTGTGCTATGGCAACTGCTGCTCCACGAGTGCCGTGCAACGCAGCATGCGCACGTTCGAGCATTACGCCTGGTGGTCGGGTTAAATTTTCCGCTACAACATCCACTGCAGCTCGCGATGCAATTGCAGCGTCGGGGCCATGCCCTAAACCATCTGCAACTAATAGAGTTAAAGTATTGCCATCGGATTCAGTCGTCCATGCGTCACCGCACACAACTTCGCCTTTTATGGGTATGCAAATCGAACCGATTTGCCACTGCTGATCTGCTTTCGGAATTTGATTTGCCCAGATCACCATCAAAAGCACAGCGCCTTGACTGTAATTGGAGTAAATATCGAATTCTTGCGAGAGGCGGCTCATGGCCCCGAGTCCACCGCCGTAGGTTCCGGTGGTGGAATTACCGTCTTCCATTTGCAATGTGATATTGGAAATTCCGGGGCCGCTATCGACAGCAATTATTTCAATGCCGACGCAATCGCCGTCATCGACGGTACGTATAAGTATTTCGCCGTGTTGGGCGTGCTTGATAATATTGGTGGCGGCCTCGGTAACTACGAGAGCAGCCTGGCCTTTTTTGATTTCGTCG
>Ga0247741_1000648_pt1 | contig 19275 bp, 26 predicted proteins | sample UWRJL213509R2_FD_180945 | JGI IMG/M metagenome (GOLD analysis project Ga0247741, IMG submission 180945) | Plant litter microbial communities from Arlington Agricultural Research Station in Wisconsin, United States - UWRJ-L213-509R-2 | ecosystem: Environmental > Terrestrial > Plant litter >... | reverse complement strand
CTGAAAGCGGTGATCAGCGCAAATAATTGGACAGAATTTTCTTACTCTTAGTCAGTAATCCGACAACCAGGCAGCAACACCAACTAACACAAGGTCAAATGAAGTTTCGCGGAACATAATATCTATATTGATCTGTCGCCTGCAGTTTTGCAAAAGGATGAACCATAGGTCTCTATTACTTGGATGGAAGGTTCGTCCGGATGACTCGTACCGGCGAAAGGGTCACCAGAATCCCGACCAAAGTTTATTGCAGTCCAGGTGATATGTTCTGAGATGAGATTTAAATTCACCCCGAGAAAGTCAATTAAGCTTCCATTGTCGATACGACTCTATACAGTGGTCAGCAGACATGCAGCACTTCCCAGCTGCCTCCTGATGTCTTGATAGTCAACGTCGTGCGCTATTAGAGTGGTCAGAGCTTTCAAGTGAGAGCATTTGAGACCGGAACTCACTATCCTCCACCTCGCCCCACCTCTCTATTTGGCTGTTGACTTCCACGGTCGCGGCGAGTGAGGCTTGCTCGACGGTCAGGTGCCTTTTCACCAGTGCCAACGCGATGATAAGTGACTTCGACGCGTATGTGGCACGTTCCATAGCTAAAATAGATTAGTAGGTCGAGGTTGTTCCAGCAGCAGTCTGCGATTTGTCCATACCTGCCATTTCCCACTCGTTGAAGGATTCCATAGCTATGTTGATTTTCCGCCGGGATTCCTCAGGTTGACGGACAGATAGGACCGAATTCGACACGTTTATTTCAACATCGAAGGTTTCTCTCGCCCATTCCAACAGAGGGGTCCAGTACTGTGACTGGAGCCGTTCCAGTGGTTCTGGGTTGTTGTGGAAGAAGCTAATACAACAATATAAGATGAATTAGACCAGATGAAACACACATCACACACCAAACAGTATCAGTGTCCAGATACTTAAGCAATGCCGCCCGGACTTCGCTCCGAGTAGCCTCGTCCTGCAGAGCGTCAACCGCTCTTGAAACGATGGAAGTCTACTAAGTGAATACACGACGTCAGGCCAAGATGTTGGGGAGAGCTTACCATAGGTAACGCATGGGGTTTCAGGAGAATCTCTTGATGATCCCATTCTGCTGCAATCAAAGTAGCAGCTAAGCTTTTACTTGCAGGAAGCAGGAGCGTCTGGCCCGCAGGAGTTTTGAGGGCACGGTTGTCCAACGTGACGGCTAATGAATCTCCACGTTTTTCTATCCCAACATCCTTCCAGAACCGTTTCTGAGTAGCCTCAGCACCTAACCACGAACGTGTTAGTCTCTACGTTCCCCAATACGAGGACACGAAACTCACGATTCGTGTCGGTAACCGGAGGTCCGTCATGTGCCGCTGTCGATTGCCATCGCGTTCTGGATGTGTTTAGACTAGCTCTTGACCACAGAGAAGGGTTGAAAACCAGTCGGGTAGAGCCAGGACGTCCGAGTCGCGCGAGGAACATGGCTGTCGAAATTAGAGGTGGATTGGTGTGGCCCGAATCGGTCCGGCGGAAGCGCGGAAAATAGTGACGCCATCACGTGCACCAGTGACCCTGTAATTAGTTCCAGTGAATATTTGTGGCATTACTTACTCAGTTACTAACTTAGCTTTGCTTCCTTTCCACCATCTTCATAAGACGCGACTTTTCTTGTTTCTTGGATCATCTTGCATAAACTACACAGTCTGGATGCCTTCTACTCCTATTCGCGCGCAGCCAACTATATCTGCATATTTCTCGGTAACACCACAGAAGTCGAAGAAACGTCCTAGCACGCATATTGACTTGACCCTTGACGATGATGACGAAGAACAAGACGTTCTTCCAAGCAAACGTCCTCGTCTATTTGAAAACGTGAATGCCGCGAACACAAGACCTTCCTCTGTCGAGACACCCTCCAAGGCACGCTCCACAGCCGTTGCTGATAATTGGCGTTTCTCCCCTGAGAAACAAACGGAGGCTGGCCCATCAAAGCCTCGCACTGAGGTTGAAAAAGAACGTCATGAATCTTTTAAGAAGAAGCTTCTTCAAGAGAACAGTACCTTCCTAAGAACAATATCAAATGTGGGATCCGAACCAGGTGATGCTATAGACGTGGATGGACTAGCTAGTGAGGATGCCTCTGAGGACGACGAAGACAGCCGTTTCGAAAAGTTGAGCGTAATGTTCTCTCATAAGGGCAAGGGAAAGACCAATGTCAAAGCCCCGGCGAAAGCAAAGAAGCTGGTTGACATTGGACCGTCTGGACAGTCATACACACCTTTAGAGAAACAAGTGAGCTAATTTGACAGTCACAATTTTTGACGTTCATTGGCTAAATGCACTATCTTCTTTCTATCAGATTCTTCAGCTGAAGAAGGACAATCAAGGAACCCTGCTCATGATTGAAGTCGGTTACAAGTACAAATTCTTCGGTGATGACGCCAAAGTGATACTTCGTCTTTTCGCCCTCCATTGTGGCTCGCTTCTAACACGAACTCGTTTAGGTTGCAGCCAAAGAACTTGGAATGGTTGCGTTCCAAGACAGAAACTTTCTCGTTGCGGGTATCCCAGTCCACCGACGTGATATTCATCTCAAGAAGTGGGTGCCTCATTAATCGGTCATGAGTATTACCTTAACAACTTTGGATCAGCCTGCTATCGAGAGGTTATCGAGTTGGTATAGTTGGGCAAATGGAAACAGCTGCTTTGAAGAAAGTGAGCGACAATCGTAATACCGTCTTCGAAAGGAAGGTTACTCATTTGTACACTGCTGCGACGTGAGTTCTCGGACCCTACCTTCATCGCTATGCTAACTTTCGTAGTTATGTGGAGGAACTAGACTCCGTCGACGATACAGAGAAGTATACTGCACCCCCGTTCATGTGTCTTGTTGAAGAAAAGGCAAAGGAGAACTCTCCTGACGTCTCCATCGGGATGGTTTCCATCTGTCCTAGTACGGGAGACATTGTCTGGGATGATTTCGATGGTATGTATCTCCACTCAAGTACGATCCTGCAAATTGATCATTTACGCAGACACGAGCATGCGGCTTGAGCTCGAGGTTTGAGATTGTACCCTCTCATACATCTAATCCTCTGACTATTTACCGCAGACTAGACTAGTCCATACCCGCCCTTCAGAACTGCTCTTACCTAAGAACAAACTCAGTGAAGAGACAGGGAAAATGATATATCATTTCACTGGGTAAGTGGTAAAGGCGAAGGAATTGGACGCGCCTGACTGTTTACAGGATAACGTCCTCAGGCCAGCGAGTACGAACGGAAGAGTTTACTCGCCTCATGGAATACACGGAGGCATTCGAGAAAGTTTCGGAGTTCTATACAGATAAACGCAAATTTGGTGCTGCGTCCGAGAGTTTTAAGACAGGTACGTACTTTGCTTCATCGACCGAAGTCTGCCTCTAAGGAGTTCCGGATCCAGGAAAGCTCATGGCCTCTATAACCGATTTCCCAAAACGCGTGGTAATCGCCCTCGCGCACGCAATCAAATACCTATCCGCATTCGGCATCGCCGATGCCTTTCTAGAAACCAAATTCTTCACCAAATTTACAACAACAGCGCACATGCTATTGGCTGCCAATACTCTAATCAACCTGGAAATATACCGGAATGAAACAGACAACACTACGAAAGGTTCTTTGATGTGGGTGTTGGACCGAACAAAAACCAAGTTTGGTGCGAGGCTTCTCCGGAGCTGGGTTGGACGGCCGCTGGTTGATAAACGGTATGGGCTTGTTGGACTTTTGTTCTTTTTTGCGTTCAGGACCCGGGGCTGATTCTCTTGTAGAATATTAGAGGATCGCGTGGATGCGGTCGAAGAAATTCTTGAAAGCTCCTCAGAGAATCTTGTGAAGCTTCGTGATGTGCTGAGACGCCTACCCGATCTCGCCAAAGGCCTATGTCGAATACAGTATGGACAAGTAGGCGCATTCTACACATCTAATTCGCTGCCCCCTGGTTCTGATCTCCACAACAGTGCACCCCACAGGAACTTGCGATCCTGCTGCCAGCATTCAACAAGATCGCGGTTGCCTTTGAAGACATTGATACGCCTGAAAGCGTTGGTCTCAAATCTGCGGTTCTCAATGAGATCATTAGTTCGCTGCCCAAGCTCAAGGAACCCATGCGTCAACTCCTCGGAGCTGTGAACCTGAAGAGTGCCTCTGAAGGCAAGAAAGACACTATATGGAACGATACAGAAAAATATCCAGAAATAATCGGTAATGAAAAGGTTCGTGGACGCGCTTGTTCCTTCTACAAGTTAACAGGCTTTCTAGGCTCTGATGGCAATCGACTCTGAGCTGAAGGTTGAACTAAAAGCTGGTATGATAATTATGCATGTGTTCCATCTTCAGACTGACGAGTTGCATCTCAGCTGCAAAAGTGTTAAGAATGCCCTCGCTAAAATGGACCATGGTCGCAAATGACGATGTAAGGCTATTGACTTCTCATGGAGCGTTGGCTGACACTTTCTTATAGTACCTTATTGAGGTGAAAAGATCTGACAACAGACCAATACCCGAAAATTGGATTTTGCATTCTAAGTAATCAGTTCACAACCACACCTCAGAAAAACCGCTTACAAACACCTCAGAACGAAGTACCTAGCGCGATACCAGCCACCATCAGTTATCATGAAGGTCGAGGAACAGGCTAGGAGACGCGAAATGCTAGAGGTGACTTTAGACTTCTTTAACTAAGGCTGCTGCTGACTGCTGACATGTAACAGGCAGAATCAAATAAAGCATATGCTTCATTTCTAAAAGACATATCTCGAGATTATTATGGCACTCTGCGGGATGCAGTCAACAAGATCGCAACGGCTGATTGCTTGCTTAGCCTTGCGCATGTCGCCTTGCAGAAGGACTACACACGCCCACAATTCACTGACGATGACAGTCTCGAGATTGTTGATGGTAGACATCCAATGATTGAAGCATACAGTGACCAACCTTATGTGACCAATTCCATAAAACTGGGCGACGACTCTGCTAGATGCAAAATTGTCACTGGGCCAAACATGGGAGGGTCTGTGTCTATCGTGCTCTATACCTTTGAATACTTATCGAAATGGCTACAGGAAGAGCTCATGCGTACGAATGATTGCCCTCATTGCCCTTATGGCGCAGATCGGTAGCTATGTTCCCGCAGCTTCTCTGAAGATGGGCCTTCTGGATTCTATTTTCACGAGGATGGGAGGTTGGTCCCAATGATCTGCATGCACCTTCCACTGGCTTACTCATCAAGGTCACTAGCATCTGACGATCTGGCACGCGGTCGATCGACTTTCATGGTGGAGATGACGGAGACCAGTGAGATACTAAAAACGGCCACCAGCAAGAGCCTTGTCATCCTGGATGAGCTCGGACGAGGAACGTCAACTTTCGATGGTGTAAGTTTGGACTGTTAGTCTTACTCTGAATTTATCTCACCAGTACATCGCAGATGGCTATTGCAGGAGCAACTCTTCAACACCTAGTGCAAGACGTCAAATGCAAGACCCTTTTCATTACGCACTACCCCTTGGTTGCTACTAAACTCGGCAAGAAGTATCCCCGCGATGTTCAGAACCTTCACATGAGTTATGATGCAGATGTTGGAATTGACCGAATCCGTCGAATAACCTTTCTCTACAAACTCATCCCTGGCCTAGCTACTGGTAGGTTGTCGGACAGTTCGCTCCAACATCACTCTGACTCTGACTTCTCAGAATCGTTCGGCATAGAATGTGGCCGTTTAGCCAAAGTCCCGGAGGACATCTTGGCTGTTGCAGTTGATAAATCCTCTCATATGCAAGAAGAGGTGCAAAAGCGAATCAAACGGAATAGGTCATTAGATCATATCAATCTTTCCCTACGCATGCTAACAATCCCTCTACAAGGCTGTTGAAGGCAGCTCGTCAAATTCAGCTATGTTTGGAAAGCAGCGGAATCATGAGAGATATGGCTTTAGAGGACCTAAGGAGTACCATGGAATCCCTACGAACCGAAGATAATAACCTTTAGTCTATGCATCTCCTTTGATCTTCTTTCGTTTACTTTTCTTCGACTCTTTTCCTGCTGCGTCGTCACCGTTGACTAGATCGGCTTTCCGCTTTGTAGGTTTGCTCTTCTCTTCATCAGAATTCTGCGACATGCGCGCAACTTGCTCGCACATTTTGGGAAGGACAGGCGAGGTGTTGAATCGCGGCGATGTTTTGATATTTTGTTGAAGAGCAATCCAGGTGGTTGGCTCCCAAACAGACTGAACGATCGAAGGAGAGAGGCGTTTTGTTTGCCGAACTCCAGTCAACGCAAGTTTGAACAGCTCCTTCATCTGTGCAGTTGATAGACTGCCCGTCTCTTTGCAACATTCTTCGGAAAAATCATGAAGTGCTGTCTTCAGTGATCTCATGAAGTCTATCACCTCCTGATCTGGTGCTACCTAAGGTGCCTTGTTAGCAGACAAACGAAATGGCAATTTTGGACTTACAATTGACGGCAGAAGACCCAGGAGATGCTCCAAAAGTTGTAGGACCTGTGTTTGACGGTACGCATTGATGGCCTTTGGAGCTATATCTAAGAGGTCCCGACGTAGGCTCCATGCCTGACCAGGGAATCTTCTGATGAAGTCTTGGAAGAAGGCCGGATTCAGAGACGAATTCTTCCTGACAGCGAAGTCTTCGAGGGATTCCTTGTATAGCTTAGTTAGCGATTCTTCGGCCTTGGCGTGCACTAGCATTTTGGCCAGGTAGACGCTACACAAGCTAAGAATTGCCAGAAGATCCGACGAATGTGCCTTTCGTGCCTTCGCGTGCACACTGGTAGCGACTTCGGTTACCCGCTCGATGTCTGCGCCAATGGGCACTTCTTTGGCTTTTCCAATGCGAGACCGAAGGATTCCTTTCGCCTTATCCGATAACTGGCGTTCATCCTGACCAGATCCAGCGACTAGGTCAAGTAGAGGGACGATTAGATGCAAGGCCAAAGGATTTGAAGGCTCTTTCCTCAAATATGTATCCACCAGATCAAGCACTCGGTTCTTGAAGTGTGTCGCCTCTCGTTGTGCATCGACACCTGACAAATTATTAAATAGAGTACAGGGGCGTGATCAGTTACTCACTTTTTCCTTTCCTCTCGTTAGTGCGAGAACGAAATACTTGAGCTAGTTGCTCGTCGAGGGCCATCATCTGATCATCGTCCATGAGTTCCTCCTCCTCGCTATCAGTCTCTCCCGTGGCCGGTTCGATCCCGTTGACGCGCAGGGCTTCCTCTATCTTCTTCCTCAGCTCGAGGTCTACCTCTTCGTTGCTGTCATCACCAGAGTCGTCCCCGTCACTTTCCCCACTCTCCTCGCCTGATTCGGATTTATCGCCTGCACTATCTTCTTCGTCGTTGTCTGCCATTTCATCCTCATCCTCATCCATGTCTTCGTCTTCATCCTCCAGAAGCTGAGATGGATCCCGGCGTTCCAGTTGCTAACAAAAATGAGTTCAGTTATCCCAGTTGAGAAATGGAGCATCTCACAGTCACAATGAGGTCAATGGTGGAGTCCTTGACCGATTCCGAGAGTAAGGAGAAAACCTGATTGCCGACTGTCCGCATATAAGTGGTCGATTTTTCTAAAAATCCAATAATGGCGTCCACAAGGAGGTCAACGGGAGCAGATTCCTCCCCAGACTCCTCGACCAGTGCCGTGCTGTTCTCTTTCCTGCTCTTCTTGGCCTCGGTTAAAAGCATCTTAGATACGCCATCAATACAAGTCTAAATTTCAGAGTCAGCATAGACTGCAGTTGTTTCCATGCACATAAGTCACACCTCCAGGGCATCGTCCATATTTCCTTCCTCTTCAACGGCGCAGTATCGCTGAAGAAGAGTTCCGCATAAGAGCAACTCGGCTCCTCGTGCGGATTCCTCTCGATTGCCGGTGACCTGAGTAGGATGATCAGCGTCTCTTTACAGACAGAATCTCTTGCAATATACCTTCTTCAAGTTAGCAATCGTCTCCCGCGCCTTTGCATATAAGGCAAGTTCTTCTTCGTCAAGCTCAGCGAGACAGGAAACGTGTTTCTCATCACTTTCCAGTTGCTGGACTGTCGATAACACCCTAGCTATCCAAAACTCTCCATTCGAAGCAACTGCAGTTGTCTTTCTTGACACTTCGCCTATGAAACAACCCTCAGAGACTTCTTCAACGTGTAGCAGAAAGCAGCACCCACCTTCGGTCACCACAGTTATCTGATTGTTTAAGTCACCCAAGCATAACAACAGACGGTCGCGGCAGCTTTTACGCAACTCGTCTGAGAAGACAGGTGTAGGAATGGTGCGGAGCTGTGAGAAATATTCAGCAAAGGACAGTGCATGTCACGAGGAAGGACATACAGGGACAAGAGGACTTTTAGACGACTTCTTTTTGACCAAGAATAGTCCATGAATGGTGAGCCAGTCGAGGACTGACTGAATCCATCCATCTTCTTTTGGTAACTTGTGATTTCGAATAAGGGCTCCAAGTTGTTCAATGAACCATGCCCTACGTGAGTTTGCGGCGTTAACGTTGGCGCTGTATTCCAGAACCTTAGTTCAGTTGTGATAGAGGTAAGCTCAAGAGCACTCACGCGTCGTTATCCATCTGGTCGATTTGTGAGACCAAATAGTCGACATATGTCTGGATTCCCTTGGCATCCAAGGAAGTCAATATAGATTCGACAGTTTTTGTTTTAGTCATCTTATCAAACTGTTGGCTGCCATTGTCACCGGTCAGTTGCAGAATGAGTGCAAAACCTAACTGAGGCTTGTCCGCGACGAAAGCCTGAACTTCTGTTACCTTAAGGGTCGAAGGATTAGCTAAATAGATACAGAAGCAGGGTTTGATGGGACAAACAGTTTGGAGGGCAACTTTGTGAAGATATCTGTCCTTCTTCGACAAATGGTTAATCCAAGTACGCATGAAGTTCTTCGTGAAGAGCATGGGCATGTTGTCCTCATCAACCCGTTTAAGTGCCTTTTGGAAGACTTGGAAACCCCAATATTTTCGTTGCTGCGAAGAAGTTGAGGAGAACAACGATTCTGACCCAGTTGTTAGCCCAAATCTCTCGTAGAGAAGTAACTCGTCGACGTACCATCAACAACGATCCTGTAAAAGTCCTGGAAGGACCCTTTTGCAGACTTCTTTGTGTTTGGGCCGGGTAGCATTTGGTCAAGGATGATATCCCAGGAAAAGTTGAGTTGGGGTTTCCATGCTCCACTTGGAGCTTTTGTGGGATCCTTTGCGCCGTCTTCGTCTGTTGTTGATTCCTGTTCGTCTTTAGTTGCTAGCCTGACGAACAAGACATCCGCATACCTTCAATATGCGAGCAATTGTGGGCAAATTCCCAGTGCTGAGAAGGTCTGAATTTTTGAAGGTGGGTGCGAGGAACGTTTTCCATTCACGTTTAGGGTACAGATCTTGGAGTTTCAGAGCCAGTGCAACTTTCTCTGTGGACCAAACCACGTTCTTGACAAAGAGCAACTCCATTGTCGACGTTACAGCCTCTTCTTTCCACAAAACGTCGGATTCGTGTAAAACATTCACCAGCAAACTGATTGCAAACCAAGCACTCTCCCTCAGCCATGACTTCTGCTCTCCTAGACCAACAAGTAATGTAAGTAGCTGTTCATAGCTTTCCAGAGATGATGGTAAATTTGACGAAGATGCAGAGCTTGCCAACGGTGTTGTCCGCACAACGAGTCCAGATTGTATGACTGCCATAATTCCAAATAGTCGAGCAAAGAGCAGATCGCGTTCCTCCTGGCCGTTTATAGACCCTTGTGGTTTTGTACTATCCATGATCAAACCCAAAATTTGAGCGCATGTAACTGTGTCTATTCGAGACAATAGCTAGTCACCGATCGAAATCACAGTCAATAAGAGAGGGAAAGTGAATGAAATACCACTTGCCTCTGTCAAAGCGACTGAGAATCCCAGTCGACTGCTCTCTCTAGGACTCGCCAGCCCCCTCACGAGCCTCCGCATCGAGTATGAAACATCCTGAGCGTTTAGCAGGTCCAAGCCATCCGATTTGGAGATAACGTCCTCGTCTTCGTCTTCGTCTTCGTCCTCCGATCCCGATGCAGCAGGGGCCGCTTTTAGCGTAAATTGAGATTGGAACTGCTCTAGCGAACTGACGAGCTTCACAGATGCATCTATGCGCTGCTTTTTGGAAGCCGACGAGAGGTGCCAAAAGAGAGGGAGGGTAGTCGACATTCGCGGTTCTGCGCTCAAGTGCGCTGCTCAACTTTTTTGAAAACCTTGATCAGAAATGATGGCAATGCCGCGGTGGGAAGCTCTTGCCAAGCACGACCATACTGACGGATTCAAAGCGTACCGGCCGGCCCAGTTGTTCCGATTCAGAGACACAGAGTTGAGAGCAGCAAGAAATTAGTTGAATAGTATTATGTGTATTCGACAGCCATGAGACACAAATTTCTAGCAAGTATGTGCAATTATTTAATAGCAATACATGCAAAAGCGACAATGCCATTTCCTCGCTGCTACTCATTCATAGTCGTAGTGAATGAAATGCTTGATGCCCATCTTGCACCTGTCACAGTTTGCCCGAGGTCCAAACGTAACGACGCGTCTTTGCACTCCAACTGGTGTCACAGGCGCTGCAAGTTGTACATGTGTGAAAGAGGATGCTGAACGGGGTGAGACTGCCATCGCCATCGGACTATCCATAGACTGAGGAGGGGTGGATGGCCGTGGAATTCGAGTGTATTGTTGCACATCATGAGTAAATGGAACATTGCCAGAATTTCCAGGGAATGACTGTCCATTCACGGTGTGCGGTGCACCAACAGATGTGACGGGAACGACGTTGATCAGAGGTGGCCCATGAGTGAGCTCAGCAAACCTTGTTTCATACGAGTGACGCTGTGGTGTGTTCATGTTCGAAATTGTATCCTCGGCCTCTAGCTGTCGATGGAACTGGTGTACAGTGTGTGGTTCCTGTGCAGTGTGAGAGTATGTCGTTGCTTGAAGCGAAGAGGGGTCTAGAATGCCAGGACTCTCGGTCATTTGAGAGTGAGAGAAGACGTCGTCCGAGTCCTGAAAGGCCAGTACAGTCAAGGCCTGAAATGAGAAGAATAAAGGCAGAGCGCACCATAGCCATGTCTACATCTTCATCCATGGATGCCACACTCCCCGGACGTGACGCAGGCGGGAAAAGTGGGCTATCTATCCTCAGCCCACCTGCTTGCTGAACCCAATCCTCAGAGGTCTGTCTGCTTCCACTACTTGCTGAGCTAGCGCTACTACGCTGCCGGTATCCTGGACGAGCATTGACCTCCGGTAGAGCCAAGGAGAGGCGTTTCTATATTTCAAAACCGTTGAAATGTCCGGAGATAGAAAGTAAGACCAAGTCGATGCGCGAATGTGGAAAGAATGAGCGCACGTAAGGACGATCAGGGCTCCCAGACACCTCCGGAGAACGCGCTCTTTTCGAGCTCATCGATATCTGGCATACAGTCCGTGAAGGAGAGAAAGAAGTGTGAGAGTTATCCTCCATCATTGGGTGGATCATGATGATGTGCCAGAACAAGTCACGGTCTTTGGACAAAGGAGGTTACATAGGAGCGCTCACAACAGACGCGTTTTTATACCGGCGTTCAGATTTGGCGCCTGCGCTTGGGCCGCTTCCTCACGGTCACACAAAGAAAAGTCAAAGCCACATTTGAGCACAGAAAAGAATGTGACATATCTTTGGGCAATAGATACAGTGGCAGTTGGATATGACATTCTGAAGTATGTGTAATTTTACAGAGCGATATGAGCAGTGGCGCGAGATGTATATATGGGAATTTTACAAGTAAACAATCTACAAAGCAATCTACAGACATCCATAACAGGTACGAGGCGAGGCAGCTTCCAACAAAGCCCTCTATACGAGCAGGAGGGGAGAACAAACGTCGAGGGAAAGTACTCAACCTTGCATCTGTAAACCACCACGGGGCAACCTAGGCTCGCCCTCGAGATACTCCTCACCAGTCTCTGCGCGCAACATGTCGTTCAACCAAGCACCGTTGGGCTTGAGTTTCTCTCCGCGAGTGTACTTGACAGCCAAGTACAACCACGCAGCAGCATTTCCGACAGTCGAAACCTCATCTGAGACGTGTGTCTTGGCATACTGGGACATCTTCCTGTAGAGGCCTTCATCGGTGTGCAGGTCGTACAGGTGCTGAGCAACGGCAGCATTGTCGCCTGGAGTGGTGAGGTAACCGGACTTGCCGTGCTCGATCTGCAGAGGGATACCACCAGTGCGGCAAGCAACCACAGGCTTGCCGGCGTGAAGGGCTTCCGAGACCTTGACCTCGAAACCTTCACGAGTGGAGAGCTGCACAGCGATGCGGGAGTTGGCCATCAGAGCATTGAGGACTGTAGGATATGAATATTATGTTAGATTTGAGAAGCTAGGGAATATTCGGAAAAACGCACGTTGATCGCTGGGAGGCAACCTCATGACGACTATGTCGTGAGCATAGATCTTGTACTTGTCTGAGTTGATGAGCTGCATGACCTGATCGTAGATGATGCTGGCATCAGGATCATCGACAGCACCATGACCGCAAAGCAATAATTGAGGGTGCTCTTCCTCGGAGAAATCGGGCGATTTCTCCTTGAGCAGATTGCGGAGCCTGAAGTAGGAGTCGATAACATTGGGAATACCTGTACCATGGGGTTTCAGGAGATTGCACAGCAGAAAATACGAGTGTAATCACCCTTTGCAGGATCGAAACGAGCGATCTGGACAATATAGTCGCGTTCTGGCCACTTCAACTCGGTCATCTTCTCCTTGGCGCACAGAGTGCGGAACTCTCCCATGTAGAATTGAGAATCCCTGCCAGAGATATCAAAAACAGTAAACGATAGATATAGGCAGGACTAACCAAGGATCGAGGTCCTTGTTGAGACCATCGAGCCAGTCAGTGGCCGCACCAAGAAGGGCGAGCTTCTCGATGGGGACATCGCTGGGAACGAATTTGCTGACAGGGTGGCCTGTAGACCATAAGGATGTGCCAGTTACATTTTATGTCACGAAAAACTCACTGATGAAGAGATCGGCAAGTTGAATGTTGTTCCAGAGGTACTTCCAGACCTCCTCCTGAGGGGATCCAGCTACGTGCACGAGATCACTTCGGATTTCAATGTGGGAGCGATAGATAATGGGAACTTCAGGTCGGACTTTCTTAATGAGGGGAATAAGTCCGGGCATCTGAGGGTCGTCTAGAGTAATAATTAAGCTACGTGAGCACATTGATAAAAAGCCGTACCGCACTCACCGATGAAGACAACGTCAACACCGCCTGGAGCAAGAGGGCCACCTTCGGCAGTCCATCTCAAACCATTTTTGAGGATCCAAGAATCGAAGCCATCCTTTGCCTCTTGTGTGAGACGAAGATCGGGAGCAGCAACTCCTTGCAGGATGTTGTGGTTGTTTTTGGTGGTGCGGAACACGCTGGGCGATGGGTTCGGCACATACCTGTCAATGCAGAATAGATGTCAGTATACCGATATGCACGATTCAAGGAACAGAACAAACCAAGCAGCGTCGACGTCGAGTGCGTTCAAGAACCTGATCAACGCGTGCCGCATCTAAAGAAATAGTCAATTAAACATTGTCACTATTTATAGTTCAACACTTACGAGAGCAACACCCCCTGTCCATAGTAGCTGATGTTAGTCTGTGGGCCTGACGCGATCAAACATTCGTACGAACCTCCTTGAGGGGTCGACGAGAAGAAACCTATCTTGATCTTCTTCTCACGGAGTTCATCAGCGAGTTTGGTGACTGCGCCCCAAGTTCTGATAAGCGAAAAAAAGATTCAGATGAAGCATTCTCAAAAAGTGTGGTAGAGTGTGTACCCTGCTCCAACGGTCTTCTTGAACTCATCGAGATCGTCAATGAGATGAGCTTTGAAGCCAGCATCAACCATGACCTGATTGCGAGAGCCGATGGTGAGGCGGGGGTTGTTGTTGGGACCAAAATGCATGATACATTTGCGAGCAGCCGAGTCAGCTTGTTCGTCGAGGGTTCGGGGAATAGGCAGTTTTCCGCTGACACCAGCATCCAATCCGGAAATTGATTGCAGTTGTGCAGAGTCGACGTAAACAGTGGGGGTATCAGCACCGGAAGGGACGTAGGAGCCGGTGGTGGAGGAGATACGATGCTTGACGTTGGGCCTACCCACGGCATCGGTATGGTAGGGCTTGATATTGAAGACGTAAGGAACGATGTCCATATCAAGCCAGAGGCGAGTGCAGAGATTCGGAGACTTGAGATCAACGCGTCAGATGCCTGATCTCATCGGGATATGGATGATGATTACCTCCTTCAACAAGGACGTAGTGACACCAGCACCCAAGAACTTGCAGAGATGCTCGATCGAAAATTTGCGGAGAGTCTGCAAAACAAATTGCTCGACTTCTTTGGCATTTTTGTCGGGGTGGTTGGGGTTGTAAGGAATGGTGGCCGAGGCAAAATCGGTGCTGTAGACAGAGTCGTGGACAGACACTGCGATCTCATACTCGGTGTTGTTGTTGATGACCGTGCCTGCGATGGCAGCCCACATAGGCTATTAAAAAAACTGTCAATTATCGAACACCATTGAAATCAGATAGGCTTACGGTTAGGCTGGCGAACGTCGAGGTGACATTGGGCCTCTTCGTGTCGATGGTCGAGGACAGCCTGCGCCTAACGGCAGCAGACGGTACAGACTCGAAGGGGGTGGGGATGTGAGGGGCCATTGTAGTGGTAAGAGGAAGAAAAAGTGGCCTGGGGAGGGCATTTTATATTGAAAATATGCGGGGTCTGGGGCGGCCTGAAATGGTACTGGGAGGCATCGATAGATCTCCCAAATGACGGCAGCAGGGTCCCATTATGTCGAGAGAAAGGAACAAACTAATTAAATTCATTCCAATTTCCTCGCGTGTGTGACGCGTGACGTTGGTACGCCACACTCCTTTGTTCCTCCCTCCATGGCGTTGCCTTGCTCCCAGTGCGGCGCAGGCACCATGTGGGACGACCAGGTCGGTTCGGCCGTATGCACATCATGCGGGTCACTGGCAGACCCCTCACAGTCCGTCTTGACCTCGGCGCGGTATGCCAGTGACACCGCTGAACCCTCACTTTTCGACCCATCGGCATTTTCGACTCTCAAGAGTCTGCGCGCCGGACACAATTGGGATCTCGCAGGCCAAGGAAAAGAATCAAGGGATAGAAAGAACATGGTTAGTCTCTCACTCTATCCATGATTTCGCATTCTGATCATTCTTGTATTATCAGTATGCAATGGCCGACTTCTTAAAATCTCTCGCGTTGTCATTTAACGCACCCGGTCTATCCCCGCGTGCTATCACGCTCTTTAACCAAGCAAGAAGCGTGATCAAATTTCGTTGGGGAAAGAAAGCTACGTCTGTCGCGGGGGCTTGTCTAGCTATCGCCCTGCGCGAGGCTAACCGCCCAGATTCGCTCTGTGACATCGCTTCCATTCTCTCCGTTCCTCCGGCGTCTGTTACGCGTGAATTCTCCGCGATAACATCCACACTCGGTCTGTCACTGACTCTAGTCAACCCTTCCGTGCATATAGCACCCCTTCAGGCCCACTTGTCTTCGGTAATTGCGGGGCAAGAGCAGGACGCACGCCTGCCTTCGCCTCTGATAAAGGTTCTACGTGCCCTTTCCATCCGTTCAGTGGCTAACACCGCAACCTCGTTATGTCACCTCCTTCCACGCCTGAGTGCAGATCACGATGTCCTACGTCTTCCTGTTGCTCCCACCGCCTGTGCAATCTTCATGCTAGCATTGGAAGCTGAAAATCGAGCTGTACTAAACTCGCTAGGAGATCTTGCACAGTGTTTAGGAACTCGCTGTCATGCTGCAGGGATTGTCATTATGTCACGGTACAAGATCGTGCAGGACGAAATCGCTCTCTGGATAGAGAGCTTACCCTGGCTCGACAAATACGAGAGCAAAAATGGACGTGCTAAAGTTCCCAAGCGACTTGTAGTCGCTCGTGGCATTAAAGATGTCATTCGGTTTCAAGAACAAGTTTGGCAGCAGCGAGCTAAACCTACACTTCATCTCGAACTCGTTGACGACACCAAAGAGGACGGTGACCAGGAGGATCTTACCAAATCCATAGTGGTACAACCAATTAAGCGACCCAAAGCCAACCAGCCTATGACTCAAGCCACCAAATTTCTTCTTGATCCTGTTGGCACTTCTATAACCTCGGTGCTTAAATATTCTCCAAACCTGGCGACGTACATCCTCATAAATCCTTCGAATCGTCGGCTCCCTTCTCGCCTTCAACTTCTCGCTATGGATCGAGGGGGGGCAAATGAGGACCAAATCCCTGATGAGGAGCTCTTCTCTGAAGGCGAATTTGGAAAGCTCCTGCGTAACGAAGATGAAATCTCTACTCTTCGACAACTCTTGGGTTGGCCAGAAGGTGAGGATCATGATAACGAGGAAGAGAAGGAGATACGTTCGAAGAGGAAGAGGAAGCGTGCTGATAAACCTATTTTGGAGACCGGGGATATGATCGTGGATGGCTTAGCTCTACATATTCGGAAGACACCACGGCTGAACATGGATGCGCTTGCTGAATTTCTGGCGAATGACCAAACTTTCCTTATTGATGGAGAGGGCACATCCAACAGCGTCGGCGAAGATGGAATGCAGATGATGGGTCTGGATGAGGCGTTTAAGGAGGATGACTACGATTTCCTAGTAGAGGAAAACGACAGCGACACAGAAAACCATGAAGGGGCGCAGTTTGTTAACGATGCGACACTATCCCCGAGGCGACGTCGCCTATCAACCTCTACGATGCGGGAGGCTTCCGGTTCGCAGATTGTAGACGCAGACGAAGAGGTCATTCTGGACAACTGGCGCCCTCCAACACCCGACCAAATGGTTGCGTTCTCCGAGTCTCGCTATGAAGAAGAGTACGATTGATCTTCCTTCCTCATGCTCAATAGCCCATCTATTTTATATTTGCAGGCGTCCTCCTTGAGCGGATGGCTATTTTGGTCGTGTCTACTTATGGAGGACGGATCGCTTGTCTATTTTCTCCATCGCATTGCTATTCACGCGTCACGTAGAAGCACAGTGCTCTCGCAGCAACGCGCACCGCGTCGCGTCGACACACGCATCACATATATGGCTAATGCGTAAGTCACATATTACTCACAAATATCTGGGTTCTCGAAATTGAACACTTTTCCTTTCCGTTTCTGTGTAAAGCTCCAAGACCATGTCGACACCCATCATCGGGGTCACCCTGCCCAGGGCTGTCGGATGTCGATGTCAAATCTCTGTCCATCGACCATCGATACACGAGAATCGATGTATGATGTTGAGATAGCCATCTCCATGATGGGTTGTATTGTCTTGACTATCTGAGTGCGCTTGCAGTTACCATCATCGATTCATCGTGTATCGATTGTAGACAATTTCCTCGCGCAGTCCTCGAGGCCTTAGTGGATGGACTTGTTCCCATTCAACTGATGACTATCGGTCGGACCATGGCCTCGCTTTTGCGGTGCGTATCAAGGCCCGGGGCATACATAACCTACTCTGAACGCTTTGCTTTCGAAAGGGTGATTGTGCGTGCGGTCCGTATCCGTCAGTGTCTCGGAGTGATTATAGGGAGCTCTCGGACTTAACGCCGTCAGTGTCAAGTTCCGTTGCTGCTCAACATATTTCAGTTTGAGGAATTTAAAGTAGGATGGACGAGAATTGGGGAAGGAAACAGCTGACTTTTTTGCTCCCCCATCTTACTCGGCCGGGTATTGAAATGTCAAACCCTTTGCGATTGCATATCCATCTGGGGATGTCGGTTTCTAAACCCATGAAAAACTCAAAGCGCGTTTATTTTCCTGATCACGATGTCAAACCGCCTTAAACCCTTTCATCAAGCTACATATGACATATCTGCCTTTGGTGGAAAAACTATTCTATTTTGCGCCACACCCTCGACACCGAATTGCCGATCGATCGTCATTGGGTCTGTTATCTCCAGGTAGCTTCAAGCTCCCCAGATTTTTCTACTGTTGTCATCCCCTGATAACTAATCTTCGGTCTGTGTGATATCAACATCCTCAAGTTGATGATCTGCCAACTGGGGGAATTCAGTGCGTCACTTATTCTCGCTTACCCGCATTTTATTACGAGGCGAGCGGCTACTGCAGAGTCCCACTATGAAGGCATGCGCTATGAAAAATTCTAGCCACTGAGGAGATTCAGTTCCGTGAGTACCTTTTGGTCAGAGAGGTACTACAACAGGCAGATAAGTCCTCTTGTTCTCAAAATATCTGGATTCGTGCCTGTTCTCGCAAGCCACCTCGCCGCCGATGCGTGATTGTTGTATATCCTTTGAGCACGATTTCGACCAGATGACCATAATCCGACACCGGCCAGTGCGCCACATAAATACCCGTGGCGCCTTCGCAAGTCCGAATCCGACGAAGAATGTTGGTGATATTCATTGAAAGTAAAATTGCGTTTCGGACTATCTTTGCGATTCGAGAGAGGAAATAAATTTGCATAGAAGTATATCCCGGCCGATTGGCGTATGACCTACCACCCCAAGCAACACACAAATATGAGGGCTCACCATATCCCCAAAATAGAATTCTTCTGGTTCTATACGCGCCCTGGCCTCTACGAATATCATGCGTGCAGGTTCTCATTTGCATTTCTGGAAACTTATTTAAGCAGGGACGCGCTAAGATAAATAAATGCACGAAAACTTCTGATCATGAGGTTGCCCCGACGGAATCCTTGAAAATTCCGAACCTTTGAGTCGTATACACGTCCGTGGTGTTGTCAATTGTAGATTATGGAAGGATCTGCAGCATACTCAGCCAGGCTAAGATCCTGAACTGGATTATCGACCGATAACCATATGCATGGAGATATTCATACTCTACAACAAACCGCCTTCTTTCTCTACATGTCCAAGGCTTAGGTAGGGCGGCCGCCACTCAAATGAATTTCTCAAAAATCGGAGGCTGAAACTCGGCCGAATGACTACATAACCACTGGTTGTTCAAGCTTACATAAAATTATAGAAATTATATAGGGCATAGAGTGTCCAAGCACGTTCCGCTCGCTACTACTTCAGAGAATATGTATTCCCATTTTCTCCCCTCGGACTCCCTGACGCCTCGGGGGAACTCACCGTCTCATTCGGCACCATAGCTAAAGGTACACCTGCATGAGCGCTTCTCTCTTTCCATGCATCCTCCAAATGCTCC
>Ga0247741_1000647_pt1 | contig 19277 bp, 18 predicted proteins | sample UWRJL213509R2_FD_180945 | JGI IMG/M metagenome (GOLD analysis project Ga0247741, IMG submission 180945) | Plant litter microbial communities from Arlington Agricultural Research Station in Wisconsin, United States - UWRJ-L213-509R-2 | ecosystem: Environmental > Terrestrial > Plant litter >... | reverse complement strand
ATGCTGAACGAGGCAGGAACATGGGGGATGGCAGACGCACCAGCGGGTATTGTGGGCTTGAAGCAGATCTTCTGGGCGAAAAAGGGTCCCGCAGCAAGTTTGGTATGCTGTGAGGCTCGACTTGTCGTGCTATTCGAAACCTTCGTGCCAGTCGCACGACTTTCCTCGATTTGCACTGTGCTTGCGATTGCAGCCGCCTGAAACCACTGCACCAGTCAGATTGACATGGAGAGCGCTTATACTGAAAAATTACTCACCTCTGATGAGGTTATATCCATGAAGCAGCCCCCCGGACTTTCCAACCCCAATCCATTCGGCAAAATCTTCGTTTGTTGTCCTCGCGAAATCTTCTATGATTTCAAGCAGTCCAGGAGGTGGTGTTACCAGCGGTTGATGAGGGTCATGATAGGAGGGATGACTTGACCAGGTCGCGCACCTTCAGAGGGGAGTCATACCGGATGGAAGAGAACAAGAAATAAACGGAAAAGGGACGATTACCGACTGAGGAGAGTAGGCATGATTCACCACGAGACCGTGGGAAAATGCACACGACAGACTGGACGCGACGTTGGATCTCGGGGTAAAAGAACTCACCTTTACAAAGTAAAGACTCGTAATCCATGGCTATCTCAGATCATCAGTTGTCTGATTAGGCACCCACGGCTACTTACAACCAAATATGGAAAGTCTTTATAAGGATGTCGGTCTCATTTTCATTAAATAAATTAACATAGAAATAACTTTAAAACATATTTATGACCGTACAGAACATCCGCGGGTGTCCCGCGGGTACCAGATCCATTATTTTAGCCTGCGCGGACATACTATCAAGCCGCCACCGGATCCGGTGGCCTCGTCCAGACGGTACACTGTAGGTACCCTACTATCTAGGTTGCGTCCGCTGCGTCCGGCCGGACTCGTCTAGACGATACATCTCAAGCGTCCGGTAGACCGTCTTACACGGTACACTGTAGCTTACCTACCTGACTATTTGAACTACTAGCTTGTACAAAGTTAGTCAACGACCTACCACAGGGTTTGTTCGTTCCTCGGCTGAAACACCTTGAAATTGTGCACATAGATCTCCAGTCATTCCCATGGCATTTGGTCCCGTCGCTTTTCCCTCCCAATCTGCATCCTAAGGGTGCTCAATACAGGCCACTTCAAGAACTAGCGTTCGACTTCTCCGATGACATGTATAAAGAAGATGACTATATTGACAAGGATGTGGTGCTGAAGCTTTCGGAAATCCGACGACGGAACTACAAGTTGATTGTTCGCAATCAGTGGGCTCGGGAAGACTTTATTCAACTTTCATATGATTATCATTTTGGTGGTTCAGGGCTGGCACAGGGAATGATTTAGAGCTACTTGGTGATGAAGGCCGTTGCCCCTTGGCACAGCAGAACGAGTCCCAGTCAGCGGTTAGGCATAGCTCGATTGTATATACTTGAGGTGAGGGCCGTCGTTGCACGCGGCATGTACGAGTCCCCTATATCCAGCTCCTTGTGTATATTGCTGCCGATGCAGATCCACCATTGCATGTATTCAGCTCAGGCCGGTCAGGGGCTGTAAGGGAGCCGGAGTAAAGCATCTCAGAGCCCAGCGCTAAGCCATCATAGAACCATGTTTGGTTGTCTCTTGTGATGATTTTCGAGATGAAATGCTGCTCGGTGTGCCTGTAGTATACTACTCCCGCAAGGTGATACATATAAATGGTTTCTCCATAGTCAATTCTGACAACATCGTCAATCCTCATTTCTGCACCCGAGAACTCCAAGACGATTAGAGGCGGTATAATGTCAAAGGTTTTTAGGATCCTCACAGGCTGAGAGCATGTTCGGCATTGGTTGGTCCCTTCCTCTGCATTTAACTGCATCCATTGTGCTGTCGATTCAGTTCCGTTATGGACATTGTCAAAGCATACTGTATGATTTTGAGAATATTGATGTACATGGCCACTTGGGCAAGAAAATTTTGTCGTATATACGGCCTGACTGGTAGAAAAGATGGCTTCAAACACCCGTTCTATGGAGGTATAGGAACCAAATGCAAGATTGGGAGACAATTTTGCCATCTCTCTCCGTACTACATCTCGGGCATCCTCAAGTCGAATCTCCTTACGGTCGTATTTGGCAAAGTTATCCACAAGAAGTATTAGAAGCCGATTGCCTAGATGGGTAAAGTTTGTATTCCATGTTTCCTTGTCATTGCACCAGATGGAGAACAAGATGCTGAAGATGGAGTCGTATGCACAGCTATTCTGGCTCCATTTCATTCCAACAGGGACAGGGTAGTGGGTGTCGTTGAGGCCTGGAGCACGCACACCTTCAATATGTCTCTTCTTGCTAGCGGGTGCATGGACCTTTGCCTCAAACACACCAGACCTCCTACGCTTTTTTGCTTGATCGTTGGCAGTCGGCGGTTTAGGCTTTGCTAGTGTATTTGATCCCACATATTTACAATCTTCAGATTTGGGGTCATGGATCTGTGATTCATGCAAAGGGTCACGTTTAGACCATCGCAGTGCCAAGTGCACTGCTTTTGGTACATACTGTACACCCTTCCACTCTCTGAAAGAGCGAATCATTGTGTTTCGCGTATCGCCATATACGGTAGGTGGAAGTTTTCCATTGTGTAAAATGCGAGTTATTTCATCAAGAAGCTCCAACTCCCGAAATTCTTGTCGAAGCGCCCCCGAGCACCCTCCGGTAATCTTTCTTGTATCGAATCCTTGCAATATCAACGTACCAGCTGCAGTTGCACTGTGGGACAGAGCGGTGTAATAACCTTGATGAGTTGTCAAGTTATTGAGATCGCCGACATTATGGGGCCTTGTCTTTCCCTGGGACGCAAAGTCTGTCATAGCAAAATTGACTAGTACCTCAACCTGCGTTCGCTGTATGTAATAGCGATCGTCGTTTGGCATGGAGGCTATGATGGTGTTTTTGGTTGGATAGACAGGTACAATGTTCTCTGGCAAGCCATCTATATGGACGTCGGTTGGTGGGTTTTTCAACTTAATGAATAATGTATCCAATACTCTTTGACCCCTGGATCCTACTTTAGACTGCCAGCCATGCACATATCCCTCCTGCCCACGTGTCATACAGAGCTCTGTAGCATAATTATTTCGTATCATCACCGGCAGGCCTACGCAGAGACTGAGCTTTCCAGCAATATGTTTATCTGTGGATGCGGGTGGCTGTTCCCAGAGTCCTTCCTGCAATTCGTCTGATATGTCTGTAACTGACTTTATTCTCTTTGAAGATTTTTCGCTCTGAGCATTGGTCCCTTTGGGCGAGTCTTGAGAAAAAAAGTCGACAAGTGTTTGACCTGTTTCCTGAGCAAAGCGGAGAGCACCCAATCGGTTTATTTCATCCTTTTGACGGTTTGTGCCTGTAATAATGGAAACGTTCCTAAAGACATCTTCACATATAGAGGAGCGAGTTGGATGAGGCGAAGAGATTCGCGTTCGCAGAAAGTTTATATCCTCAGCAGTGCAGGATTTATATCGCATATTCTCAAGAGCTGTCCTCAGCTTTGCATCCTCGGGCCCTTGCGTTTTTTGTCTCATGTTCTGTCGCAATATGACCACCGTTGTTATTTGATGCCATAGAGCTTTTCCGATAGCTTCCTCTTGTGATTTTTTGTCAGTAGCGATGGAACCGATGGTTCTCGAATACAGTGAGACGTGCTCTCCTCCAACAGCTGGTGGAAGCTGAGCAAAATCGCCAGAGAAGACCATGTTCAAGCCCCCAAACGGAACATCTGCCGTATCAAAAACTTTAGCAAGCTGGGAGTTTATTCTCTGAAGATCACGAGCAGAGAGCATGGATACCTCATCGAAGAATATGTATTGAACCCCTGCCAATTTCGCTTTGATATTGCCAATTTTGCTTGTGGACATCCTGTCGTTGATCCCAAACATGGAATGGTAGGTTGAGCCTCCGAGTAAAGCTGCCGCTGTCCCTGTTGGCGCTACTATGACAAAGCGATGTGCTTCATTCCTTGATTCAAAGAAGTGGGACAGCGCCTTTATCACCTGTGATTTGCCCGTGCCCCCCATCCCTCCTATGTACATCCGCAGTTGCTCAGGATTCTGGCTAATGGCATGATTGGCGATTATTCTGAATGCCCTCTCCTGTTCTGTGTTCAGTGAAAACTTGGTTACAGTTTCACCTACCATGTCTGAATGGCCGTCAATATGAAATTTCTTTTCGAGGTAAGATTTATCCACAACCTTCACAACATTGGCCTGGGCTACTGTATTCTGTTTTCCATCTACGGCAAAGGAGGTATTATGCTTGTTTTTTTCGTCCAACACCATCTGCTTATGCTTCTCAACCTCCTTTTCCCACTCGTGTCCTGAGATACTCCTATCTGGCTGAAAGCTCTGGAACTCTGGCTGGTCATTGTACTCAAATGGTCTAGGGTCGGTCCAACCTATGGAGGTCAAAATGCCATTGATCATGTCCGTTTCTTTCAGCTGCTGGGTATATCTAGGCCCGGCGCTGAGAAGCCCACCTGGGATGTCGTCAAAAGCCACTGTCTGGGGATCATCGGAGAGGGTTTTTTCTGGTTCATCTGCACCGTCAGCTTCCGGTTCCCAGCTTCCCAAGAAACCATCCTGAGATCCTTTCTTCAGCTGCGCTCTGTAATCGTCTCTAGCATCCAGGCACTCGTAGCGGATGTTGAAGTTCTTCATCAAAGCATTTTCATCCTTAGAAAATATGTGCTGGCTGAAAGCCTCATCCCAAGATGTGTCCTGTCCTTTCAGATCTCCCCCGTTCCTCCAAGGCTTAAACAGTGCAAGCATTGTGCAGCAGTAGTACTCTCGATCTCCTTGATCACATCTAGGAAGATTTGCACCGGCAAAATTGGGAACCCGATGTGAGTTTTCTCGAATGAAACGCACAGCATGTGACTTATGTAGGGGATGATCTTTCATGAAAAGTAGGACATTTTTTGACCTTTGTTGACTGTGTATTTGCGTATCGTCGTTGACCTCTTCTTCGATTGATATGTCGCCAATGTCTTCAGCTTCGACCTCACATTCCTCTTCGACACTCTCGGAAGGCTCAGCTTCACCATCGGCCTCCTTTGCTTTCTTCGTGGGCATGTATTCTCTTTTGTAGCACCTCACCCATTCAAAAAGTGTGACATGTTGCAGCTCAGAGGGTCGATGTACATAATCATACACAGGGGAAAGGCCAAATATTCTGTTATTTTTGCGCATCAAGGCAATCTTCTGAGGCTGGCCGTTGTCAGGCTCTGCTTGGTGAAAGTACCGCCGTACCTCGCTGACATATGATTGCCAATAAAACGGAACAAATGTGTGGCTTGTATAATGATCAGGGTTTCCGAGCAGATACATACAAATCATGGGTGCTCCCATTTCAGCTTTGGCACTTAATAAATTTGCAACTTTTGTCATGAAGCGACGCGCCTTTTCTTTTGCAGGCAAAGTACCTCCGATCATCTCGCTATTCTTATGGAATACCGATCATATTGAATCAAATATCACATGGGTTTTAAGAGTGCTCTTCGTGATGTAGTCTGATACATACAAGACCACACCCTTGATTGCTGTACCTGAGGACAGGCTGGTGACATCGGTATTACAACGGAATATATATGTTACGAGCGGTGTAATTGTATTAAGCCAGGCTTCCACCTTTTTTAAGTTTATCACAGCCGTCTCATCGATGAATGTCTTCACAAATGTCATGCGCGGAAATCGAGCCTTGCACTTTCCCCACTTGTTGTCAGTACAGCTTGCAGATGCCTTATTCTTTCTCCTGGTGCCGTCCTTGTTTGTACCCCGAGTACAGCTATGAACGTTTGATCTCAGCAGTAGATCATCCACCACGCTGGCGTAGTCTTTACCCCATTGCTTTTCGTGTTCGCAGCCTTCGCATTCATCCCGATCGCTGTCTGTGTGGCTCTTTTTGCATTGTTTCGGAGGTGGGACGGGCAAAGTTTGGGTAGGATCCATATACCCATTCTTTTCACTGGTGGCAACCTGTGCCTCCGCGACATCAGCATGTTTTCCGGTCAAAAAGTCGCCTGTGTGGCAGCTCTCTAGCCAATCAATTAACTTTTTTTGCCACATAGCGTCGCTTTTCATGATTTTATCTCTCATCTCTTGGGGTGTGAGGCCTCCTTTAATCCACAGAAGCATATGCAAATGGAGAGTGAGGCGGCCCTGCTGCTCGACAGTGCCGTAGTACCCAGCAGTCTCGCCGTAGAGGCCTCGGTGCTTAGCATTAATTCCAAGTACATCTGTAATGAAAGTCTCTACCATGAAATGGAAAAACCGAGCACCTGCAACAGGATTTCTACACACAGATCTTATTCGCTCATCGTAAGGCCTCAACGCAGGTTTGAATTCTTGCTCAGTACCGGCGTAATATATACATATTGGATGCTGGATATCGGCAGGAGACAAGGTAATGTACCAGTATGGGGCCCCCAGATAGTTAATGAGAGACCATATTTCACTTCGCATAAATTTCTTACTGGTAGTGGACCCATGCATTTTGCCCATTATGGCGTCCAGGTCTTTAACGAGCTGGAAACACCGTTTCTCCGCATCGCTTTCTGGTGTAACACGTTCACCTGCCTCCATCCTCTTGGCAAGGTCGTCCAGAGCATTCCAGTCTACCTGCATTAGTCTCTCGCTTATATCTCCGAATCTACGCTGATCGACCAGCAGGAAGCTCTGTGTAGTGTTGGCTCTCATCTGCTCGTGGCTGAAGGCAACAAATGGGAAGTTGATGTCAGTTTGAAACCGTTTGTCGTGGTACATGAGGAGGTGCCGTTTGTGCTCCTTGTGAGAGATTTTTGCAGCGCCAACGCCACCAAGTCCGTAGGGGAAGAGCCAGGGGAACATTTGAGGGTAGAGCTGAGGGTTGTTCCACATAGATTCAAACTTGTCGCTATGACCTACCATCAGCATTTTCCCGTTGTTAGCCAAATGCCTCAATGCCATTCCTTTCACCGCATTTGGAGTCATTGTTTGAAGGGCCTCTCCTGTGAGCCCGTGAACAGTGAACGCACAGTCTCCTTCTTCCGTTCCATCCTCTTCATCTTGGTCAAAGACGCTAGTCCCTTCTGAAACCTTGTTGGTAGTGGATGGCCTATATCCCACGGAAACGGGAGGCATGTTTTTGTCGTATTGATTCATATTGTCTTGAGATATCTCTATATCGGTATAATCAGCATGATTGAGCTTCAACCATTCCAAGGCTCTGATGACTTCATTTCGTCGAACAAGGAAAGGTGTTCGGGCAAAATCTTCAGGGGTAGGAACGGTGGGTCCGGTGAATAATATGGCAAGAACGTCGTCTAGATCGTCTCGAGGAGGAGGTAGAATACTATACACCTTTGGTATAGGCGATTCAAATGCAATTATGTTCGCTTTCATCTTTCGCATCCCAGAGGCCACCTTTACAAACGCACAAGTATGTCTTACTCTGGCTATTAGGATCTTCTCGACGTATCTCAGGTTCTTTAGCTCGTCGGGTACTTTTCCTATCCATAAGTTGTTCGCCAAAGCCAACCGTGGAACCTTGCCTTTTCGAAGGGGTGCGCGGCAGCCGTCGCAGATTCTCGTGCATGCGTGGTCGATGACTGGCCCGCTAAGATCTTTTATACGTGAGTCGCCGTGTTTTCGCTCGGCTCTCATAGCACCTGGAGTTTCGAGCACTTTGAGGTAGTTCTTCATCGCCTTCCTGCTACTCATGCCGCGCACAGGTTTCAGCTCTCCACAAATGGCGCACCCATCCTCTTCGAGGTTGCCTGGAAACATCTTCTTGCATGCATTGGTCAGTATAGTGTGGGTAAGCTCAGGGCTTGCTGGGCCAGGTGGAAAATCAGGCCCATTGCTAGGGGAAGACGAGCACAGTTCTGCAGCAAGAGCCGTTGTATTCTTTTTTTTCTCCCGGTAACCAGTCACCCGGGTGTTGACCAGCTGTTTGTCGCTCATCTCCACAGAGAACACCGTGAAAAGGGTAGTACACTTACGACAGGAGTGGCCTTCCATGCATGATAAAAGCTCGACCATGGTGCAGCGGGAGCCGGCTGCGATGCCGTGGGTGGACGCGATCTTTCTAGCGTTGGTGAGGGTAATGGACTTAAAAAGTTCAACTAGGGGAATGTCGACATGGACATAGTGAGGATAAGGGTATGCCTTCAACCCCGTGTCGTCCACTTGAGCCACGTATCGGAACTTTGCACCGTCATCCAGGTTCCAAGAATCTGACACCAAGTAATTTTTGATCATAGATAAGCTACATGTTCTAGTACCCGAACCCCCCACATTCTCGTGGTGAAGTGAAACCCCGGTTGCAACTGCTTCTGGGCCAAGTAACCTTACGAGTTGAGCATCGATAAGTGCAGCGAAGGGTAACCCCAGATAGTTGAGTAGTACCAAGATAAAGCATAAAGTCGTGGTCAAGTCGGCAATCTGCAGCGCATCTCGAGTAGGCAAGTAGTCGGTTGACAGGTTCTTAAGGGCATTGGCAGAGCTAAGGTGAAAGGCAAGGCGAGAGTAGCAGTGCGTAAACGCAGCAAAAAAGTGGGAAGCTGTTAGGCGAAGAGCACAATGTAGGATCGGAGATACACCTTGTGCATTGGACAAAGGTGCACATGTACACGAAAAGCGATGGGCATGGGCCAAAGCCAAGCGGCTACCAAGTAGCCAGATGCAGCCGTCCTTGCTGAGAGAATTGTCTAGGAAGAGAATTCAGTACGCCGGCAAAAAAAAGCATGGGACTGGACGTTTACATTCAAGAATTGCGTAGCTGCTTGGTGAGGCATTTGCAGTTAGTAGACTTGGAGTACCGACTTAAGGCATGGCGGTCAGAAAGTAGGTGGTACTGAAAGCAAGTACACCGCTTACAATTGGGTACGTTAGTATAGATCAAATAGAGTAGTAGGAGGGCAAAGAGGCACGCAATGCGATGTGGCAGCATGCTGTAGTGGACAAGGTAGAGTTGGGACATTGGCAGCCCCTCGCCCGCGCGTCCAAAGATGAACATGTCACGTGATTATATTGCTGAGTAATCCATCTGCTAGCAGAACGATGATGTCAATTGTTTGTATATCATCCCACTGAACAAACAGCAGAAGGCGGAGAAATTTGCGCTTCTCCAGCGCTTCTGACAGAAACAAAAGGTAGTTCTCATGCTACACGTCTGCAACCGCCTCTTACTATATTAGAATACGCTTTGTGACAGCAACATTGGGCGAAGCTATCTCTAGAGGAAAAAGGGTACTTTGCGACTCAAGTGAGTGCATTTTTCCACAATATGGCTAGGAGCCTACCCGGAGCCGACGCCCCCCCTTCACCCTCTGCATTGAACAACCGCTGACTTGCCAATCTATTTGTATTTTTAGACACTTCCACGAGTGTGAAAAGGAGGAGGACAAGCGAGTAAGTTCTTCGCAACATTGCGTTTCCAGAAAACGCATAACCTTGAGCTTTGCAGGGCCTACTGCTTGTTTAATATGGCAAATCAGAGCTCGCGTGGGTCTTATTTTGCTAGTCCGTTGCTGGCAGGTAGCTGATCCTAAACTTCTACGAAGGGGCATGTGCCGGCGCTTCAAACATTTCTCGGCGGAATGAGGAGGTAAGCCGCGGATTACTTGCAATTGTGCGCGTCGCTCACGCACCGGCAGGCCTTCGCATGCGTCTCTGCGGTTGAACTTCCGCCGGAATTTGACTGCAGAGATCTCTTCAACGCGCAAGTAATTGAAGCATGCGATACAGCTTCAGACGAAGCAGAGATGCCAACGCGAGAGGGTGAGTTATTTGCGTATCTGTGTAGACGCAGAGGAATTCACCACAGCTTGTGTTCCTTGCAGATGATGCCTCTGATGATGGCGTAGGCGGTTCGCCGCCGTTGAAGAGGTTACGCGCGGGCTCTAAGCCGCTGTCGCCTGCAGAGCGAAAGGCAAAAAAGCAGAGGAAACGCGCTCAAACGGCATTGGAAAAGTGGAAGAAGAACGGCCACATGCCCACAGCTTCTGCAAAAGCAAAGCACGTCGGAGCATCGCAGCATCTTTCGACGGCCATTCGAGCAGAGTCCCTACCAGTTAAGGCTGGTGGATATACGGCCATGTCAAAGGACGTAGGGGGTGCTCAGGAATTTCGGTCGCTGGAGGAAGCTAGGTCGGCTGGCTTTGAAGTCATCCAGTTCAACGGGTAAGTATGGGAATTCTCATCGACTTAACGCTCACCGTACTCACAGGTTCAATCGGCCGATTATAGACCATGCTGGCAGAGTACTCGCGGCTTTCATCCCCGCTCCCAGCGATTCATCTTACGTGGCCTGCGTGGATCGTGCTTTTGCAAAGATGATGGCAGAGGGCGACAAGGCTAACTTTGATGCTGGAAGCCTTAGACACAAGCGAGGGGATGGGTTCGCCGCCATCAACGTTGGCCTTTCTTATGGAAACGGCCACACAAAGCCGTCCCGGCCAAAGCTGGGGCGCCATAAGCATCTAGTTGAGGCGCTGCTCGCTGACAAGGATATGCAAAGGCTTGCTGCATATCAAGATGGTGGGTTATTTTTGAGCATACCACGCCCGCGTGCTAATCCAGGCGTAGCCTCTTACACGTTGTGGCACCCGAAGGCGTATAGGTACTACAAGGAGGAGCTTGACAAACTCTGGGAAGCATGCCCCGAGCTCATCAAACCTTTATTCTTTAAATCAATCATGCCCACTGTTGCGTTCAACATCGGCCGCAAAGTGGCTACCAGGAAGCACGTCGATTCGCAGAACTGCCCCTTTGGATGGTGCCTCGTCACTGCCCTTGGCAATTTTGACTACAGGGTAGGAGGCCATATCGTTCTTTGGGAACTTAAGCTCTTGCTCGAATTTCCAGCGGGATCATGTGTGTGCTTACCGTCAGCCATCATAACACATTCCAACATACCCACTGGGGAAGGTGACACTCGCGCCTCTTTCACCCAATACTGCTCTGGTGAGGTGTTTCGATATATAGAAAATGGATTCTCCACGGATGCTATGTTGAAGGCTCAGGACCCCTTATTGTATGCGATCAACAGAGAGAAGAGGAAAACCCGGCTTATGAAAGGGTATGAGATGTTCTCGACCATTGAGGAGCTGCTCAGAGGTAGTGGGTAGTTGATGTTAATACTATATTTCCTTCTAGAATTTTTGTTGGAGACGCTTCGCATTCGCTTCGTTTGATCGCATGCCAATGGGCGACAGCATACGACGCGCAACGTAATTTAATTCAACTGGGTACATACGGCGGTGGGCAATAGCTGAAGTCTACAATTGGGAGCTTCACCTAGCGACTGCCTGCTTTCGCCAGTTCAACCTCCGTGAGCAAACGAACTTCCTCCCCAACCTTCCATCTGGTATCAAGGCCTGTGGTTCCCATCTTGAACAACATCTTCTCAGATACTGCAAAGGATAGATGAGTTGAGGGCGTTTAGTACTTGGTTCCAACTCACAACGTTCGACTGGGAAAGTGGCCTGAACAACAGTATATCCGGCGGCCTGACCGAACCCCAAAGAGTCATCCGGCAGGTCGCCCTTGTTTGCCCAGAACTTGGCAATGGGACCATCCACCTTGACGACATTTTCTATCTGCTTTTTCAATGCAGCCGTATCACAGTGGGGTGCACCAGCCAAATGATGGCGCATGGCACAGGCTTTATAACGCAGGAGAGCCTTGAGAACCCTACACACGAAGTAGGAAGGTATGTCTTCCACAGTATTTCCATCAGGGTCTGTGACCGTACAGGTGGACCTAATCCAGTTGAAGATAGCCACGGCGATCCCTCGCGCATAGCAGATAGAAGCGCGTTCGTCACCAGAGATGTGGCAGCGGTCGTACTTGTTGAGGAGTAAGATTTGCTCGCTCGTTGCAGCCTCATCTTCCCCTTGGTTTGGGGCGCTGTAAGTCCTGAAATCTAGAACATTACCCAGAAAATTAAGTGAGGCGAGGGAAAGTAAATTGAGCAGGCCATCCATCACACTCATATCAGGGAGATGGCGAAGAGAAGGGTCTTCCGCAAAGTGTTAGCCGTTAGATTGAGCCGTAGGGATTGCGTTACATGCCTGATGCTCTAACCATCTTCTCAACCAGACCCATATAGCAGAAGATTAGCATGCGCCGGAGAAGAGCACGGGACGGATGGTGAGTGATATTGGTGATGAAGTCGCTGAGCACGAAGCTATGGATGAGGCTCTGGAGGGTTTCTTGCATGAGGTCCATCATATAGAAGTGACCGCCGTGTATGATGGCAGGTTCAAGGCCATAGACAAAATGGGGCGTGTTTGCTTTCATTAGACTGCGGAGATAAACATGTCAGATTACGCGCAACGAGAAGGGGTATAAATTACAGGAAATCTCCCTCTCTGAGAACTATTGCTTCAATCCCAAAATCAGATCCGGGTAGGACCTCATCCAAGGAAAAATTCGCATTTGTGAATGCATCGATAGAAGAGGGTGGATGGCGGCCGTCGCGATAAAAGGCCCAAAGCTTCTTTCCGCAGCGGACCTTGATCATGGTGTTATACCCATCGCTGTCGACATGGGTGAACGCAAATGTATTCGCGGTACCAGCTAACCCCCAACGCATGTCCCCTTTCGGGTATTCGGATTTGCGTGGGCAGGTATGAACCCCGCTGGTTACACACCACGCCGCCAGGTCAGAGGTGAAGGCAGTGTGTTCAAGGGGGGCATCCAGCATCGGAAACTCCAGGGCGTTGAGGATTTTCTTCCCCGACTTCGCACATTCGAGGAGCTCCTCCACGGTGCCAACGACGTTGGCAGGAAAACTTTTATTTCCGTGCTTTGGAGGTGCAGATAAATCTAGAACACTTCAGTTGAAAGGATGATTGGCAAATGTTGCCGCTGACCTTGTAAAGAAACGGGAAGATGCATAGGTGCAAGGGTCTGGAGACCCTCTTCGTCGAATTTCAGCGGAGGGTCTGGACACGCGGTGACGACGACATGCTTCTTTGACATAAGCGCTTTCAACTTCTCAGCTGGCATAGCGGTGAATTCAGCATGCGACAGAGTTGCGATGATAGAGTTACTAGGATCGCAGAGGTGGAGAGGTACACCTTCTAAGTAGGTGTCCTCTATGCGCTGGAAGTAGCTACCAAATCTCTCGTGGTAGTCTTTGTGCTGCGAAGGGTATAAGGATATAAAATCAATAACAGCCGAGGTGGAGACGATTTACTTACATGGAACGAAGGAGCAAACTCATGGGTGCCGCCAACGGCGTCATAAGCGGTAAAGGTTCGGGTGCTGCTGATTTTAGCAGGGCTGTCGTCGACGAAAGCCGGGACATCCTCCTTGGAAGCAGTCTAACCCCTGGGGTAAGCGATCGCCAGATCAAAGGTAATGTAACTCACATAATGGCTACTGGGGGCAGGGTCCCACATCGACGCATACTGGTCGACATCAATTGGATTGTCGACGGTCCCATCGTCAGCGAAGGTACGGACCCGCTTCTTGGGGGGGTCCTCTCCCTCATCCTCTTCAGAGCTAGGGACAACTGCAGGTGTTTTGCGGACGCGTTTCCGCGCAGAGTGGGCGGAGCTTTTGCCTTCAATCTTTGCGCGTGAGGATTTTACAGCGCCTCGGTATGGCAACTCTCTCTTCGGGGCAGACACTGGTGGACCGGCCTTGGGGGAATTGCTGAGCTGTTTCAGCGTACCTGCCACCTTTTCAGCGGGAGGAACGGTGGAGGTCGAATTGGCAGGAGATGGGGATCTACTCTCTTCAGCAGGGGGGGAATGGCTGCGCTCATCCTCAGGAAAATCGATGTCCATCCGCACCATATCAACCTCCGGCATCTCTGAGACGGGGTGTCTGTCGCTGAGAAATTCACCGTTCATTGGGGGGACGTGGGGGGAAGTGCGAATGGCTGGCGGAGCAGTGGTATGTGTCTTAGCTGACGGTGAGTTATGTCCCCGTTGCAAATCCAGCGGTAAACCAGGAGGGTGGCTGCTCTGAAAATGCGCCTTGGGTTCCAGCGGGGTGGGAAGAGGTTGACCGGCCAGGCCATCTTCAGAGCCATCAGCTTTGCGCTCCAGAAAACTGGCGGGAGGTTTGCCACCCAGGCTATCTCCTTCCGAGCCATCGTCCGAATCAGGGTAACCGATTAGAGATGCAGAAGATGCCTGCAACTTACATTCAGAGCCTAGCGCTGGGGTTTCAGGCGGGTGAAAGGAAGGGACCAATAGAGCCGGGGATTCATGCTCAGGCGGGTTGCTACTCGACGTAGATAGTAGAACCTCAGCAGAAGACACTTTCTCTACGAGGTAGCATAAGTCAGAAATTTGCTAGCAGGAAACAAGAAGCGCACCGAGTTTAAACCAATCCCTTTCTGCCTCGTTCTTAGCTGCACTTTCAATCTCCTGCCAGGGAAGGCTGACGACAAGCCAGTTGAGAACTTCGAGCGGGTCTTTCTCTCCATTGACGAGGAGGATTAAGCCCTCCCATATGATTCGCTCGACGCGTTTGAGAAGAGGCGATTTTGCGTTTCCCAACCGGTGAGCACATGTGAGAACGTGCTGGCGATTGTATGAATACTTAGCAAGCGTTGAGTGTGAGGTGAGCATGAGGGGGGAGATGAGGAGCGCGAGATGGAGGGGCCCACGGAGGCCAACTAAAGATTTGGAACCGGATGCCTTCCGAGCATCCTTCACAACCTGCAGCAGTTCTTGAAGCCGCTCGGCATCCTCAGGCGAAGTTCCATCCAGGTGCTGAGCCACGGAGCCAGCCCCAGACAGTCTAATGGAAGGGGAAATGATGTGATCGTCAGCTCTGACGAAACTTAAGCAAGAAAGTGCCGTACGCGGAAACGAGGGCTTCATGGTTTTCAGGTAATTCAGGGACACTATCTTCACTGTAAGGAGATGATGTTAAGCAAGCGATGTGCATTGCTGCGACAATGAAGTTGCATTCAATTGCCGTGGCTGCAGACCTGGCCACATTAGTCGCGAGATGGCGCATTAGCTTGAGTGCTGGCGTAGCCGTCGAAGGTCCGAGCATTGTGACGTCCTTTGAACGAAACGCAACTTTACGCAGCTTTAGGAGCTGTCCAGGCCAGTCGTGCAAACATTCCATACCCTAAAGAGAGGTTAACGACGGGAGGCGCTGAAGTCAATATGCAATGGACATGGGACTGACGTCAAATATGTGCTCCTGCTTCTGCAGGAGTGTTCTGGGAACAATTGGGGCAACTTCCTTGGTGCTGTGCACCAAGGCCATGACATCAACCAGGCGATAGGCACATAGGAGAGAACAAAGGAGGTGTGCGTCCGCAGGAGACCACAACGGCGACCAGGTCTCAAGACGCGACACGGTGACGGGTTGACCAAGTCCAAAGGTAGTGGCTATGCCGAGAAGCTCCCTCATCAAGCTGTCCTGGCGCCCAGAGGCACGAATACTCAAAAGATAGGATTCGTAACTTTGAAGAGATGAGGGAAAATTCTGTCCAAAATACAAGTTAGCGGATGAGACGCGCCTAAAAACAGACTTCGGCACCTTGAGGAAGGGAAGCAATTCAGCCGCATCGCCCAAACTGTGCAATGAGACGAGTGAGGTCGTATACCAGGGGAACCAAGTAACCGAGGCCGCGTAAGCTCGGTGAGGTGTGGAGAACGACTAGTATCATCAATACCCATACGACACGGAGGCATAGACTCGGAGCTTACCATTTGAGAAATATAGATATCAGTCGGTGATAGCAAGGCTCAAGCGTTGAAGCAACTTGGTAGGTGGGAAACTCCGCGCTATTTTCAACGTAAGTCACATGACTGCGCGGAGAATGACATCACAAATCCTGCACAGTATCGATGACATCATCAGACAGCAGAAGAGGAATGTATTCAGCAAGAATTGATACAAGCAGCAATGTAACCTATATAAAAGATATCGAGATCATAAGTACTTTAATCCTCGTCGTCGAAAGGTGGTATCTCCCCATGGTAGACTACAAATTGCAAATTCAGGGACAAGACGGTGGAGGTGGAGGGTTCAGCGTTCGGCTTGTCGGAGGATTGACCTTGGTCATCGCCCAAGGGAGGGAACCGAGTACTCTCATAGGTATTGATGCTAAAGAAAACGGAGACAATTGAGTCCTTGGGTAGGTCGGCCGGCTTCGGGTCACCGTATTTTTTGTAGCGGGGAAGGGACGCAAGTTCTGTAAAATTGCCCTTTCCGAACGTGAATGGATGGGCACTAGCATCGAAAATCGGAACTAGCGCTCGATGTGAGTTAAATGAAGGGAGAGCAACGAGGTGGAGCAGCTTACCATTGACGTCAAAGTTGAGAAAAGGACCCCACATCTTTTCATACCACAAGGAGGTATTCGTGGATTTGGATGAAGCGGCTGAGCCAAAGGCACGCATATTCCTAGAAGGAGTAGACGCAGGAGTAGAAGCTGCGCCGGCAGGGCTGCTTGTCCCGACTATAGAGCAGACATAAGCGAGTTGCATAATGAAGAGCAAATTGCAACGCACGAGATGAAGTGAGGCCCTCGTTCCTGGTCGAGAAAGTGAGAGTACTTCCATATTCCCAAGGGGCAATCATTTCCTCGCAAGAATATTTTGAACCAATAAAGCGACTGAAGCCCGTCATGCTCTCTGCATATGGCACGATGGAGATGCACTTGACCTTGTACGAGCCTGAGCTGGCATAGTTGATAACATCACAAGAATGGACGGCCCCGAGCATGGTGCATATTGCTATCTGGCTAGTGGGCGCCACGAGATTCTTGTATCTGTTGATCTGGAGGCGATCCAGTGAAATATTTGCAGGATTGAAGAAAGGTCCGAGCGATTTGAATTGGGCTGCGGCAAGGATAACACTTTGAGGATATTAGGCAAAGGGGTACAGACAAAGTCAATAGTCACTTACTCAGAGAGGGGACCCGAGATCACGTTAGCGGGGCCGTTGGGCAAGAGCGAGATGGGCTGGCCGTCGGCGCAGCAAAGATCATCCGGCGCAGCAGCAGGACCTCTGGACAGGTTCATGGGCCTGAAGGAGTAGATATATCTAAGAAGGCAATCAGAATAAGCAAGTCGAGAGAGAAAAGAGCAGACCTAAATTTGAGGGAAGAAGACCCCACGACGCCTGTTGCAGAGGCGGCGGGAGATGATGGCTCGGCCGAAGCAGTTCTGTACAAAACGAGGACAATTACACAACTGGCATTAGCGAAGAGGGTACACAAGTATGCACGTATGAATGGTAAGGGCTGCGGGTGTATTAGGCGTTTCCGGCTGGCTCTGACGGGGTGGGCGACGTGCACTCCTCTGGGACGGCGCCGGAACTTGCGCCTTGGATGCAGGTCTTGGAGTTTCCTCTCCATCAGCACTTTCTTCGTCGGCTCTTTCAACGCTGGTAACAAGGACAGGACGAGAGGGCCTAGCAGAGGAATGAATTTCTTTTAGAAAAGGGCAGGGAAAAAAAGAATAAGTGAAAACCTTTTTTGAGGAGTCTTGACAACGGGTGCGTCATCAGAATCACTGCTGATCTCGATGGGCGAGGTATTGCGGATAGGACGCTTGTCCTTCTTGCTGGAAACCAACGCTTCGCGCGGCCGCGGCTCCGACTTGACAATGACTTTGGGGACTTTGGGTACGGGGGTAGGACGAGCAGACCTGAGGGAGAATAAATAGATAAGAAAGCGACAAGAAATGCAAAAAAGAAAGATCATACTTTTGGGAAGGGGTCTCGGCAGAAGGTTTCTTGCTTGAGGTGGTCGACTTGGGCACAGGGACAGGACGAGAGGGTCTGGGAAACGACAGAAACATAAGAAAGTGACAAATAATACATGCAAAGGGAAGCACATACTTTTGGGGAGGAGTATCGAGGAACGGATTCTCATCCGAAGCGGGCGAAGCAGTAAGAGCCCGAGACTTTCCCTTCGCCTTTCGTGATGGAGGAGGGGAAGCCAAATCATCGTCCGACTGCGGTTCAGTCTTCACAGAGACGGCATGGACTTGACGCTGGGCCGACAACGATCTACAACGTATCAGGGATGAAGAACGAGGCAAGAACAACTGGACTTACTTGTCTCCCTTCGACTTTAAGGAGGATGTAAGTGCGGACCTGACAGGTGTATCTAGGGTGACCTTCGTAGACGGCGTCTTGATCCTACAATTGACAGCAAATCAGAGCAGAAATCTTGTGAAATACGCAACACGCACTGTTTGACTGGGGCCTGTGATTTTTCATCCTCACCATCGGACACCTCGTTGGCCATGTACTTCGCCTTTTCGGACATTTTACGGCTGCAAAGGGATCAGAAGGAGAAGTTCTGTGCTTGGATTGTCACTTACGAACGCTTGCCCTCGAATAACCTGGCAGCAGGCTCAAGACTGCTACCACCTTCCACGCTATCACTGATTGAAACATCGTCGTCAACGCTGAGAGATACATGCGTGGTTAGGAAACAGAATGAGTAAGAGGACAGTGGAACTCACGAGCCAAAGCTCAGCTTCCGGCTGAGACCCTTGTGGCCTTGGGCTCTGGAACGAAGACGCAATGAAGAGGGTATAAATCGACGGGAAGGGAGAGACGCACGTGATGACAACAGGTGGCTGAGCACGATACCCTGATGTACCAGGGGCATGCCTTTTGGCTTTTTTAGGCGAGGCCTGTGCGCTGAGGAATCGAGAATGAGTGTCAATGGGGGTTGAAACCGAGGATGACTTACTACTCATTGTCGTCGGCACCAGATGCGGAGACGGATCGCTTGCGGCTATGGCTGGTAGAAAAGTCAGCAACGAGCGGCCAAGACAAAGCAGAACAGGGCGAACGGTGCTAACCTCACGTCGTGGACGACAGAGTCCGCGTCCGAATGGTCCGGTGATACAGAAGGCCTGACAATAAATGTTACCAAAAAAATTGACATCATCAGATCAAAAGGCTCACAAGGACGAGAAGAGGTTTCTGGGCATTTTAGCGATTGAAAGGCTGACGCGGTAGGCGTAATAAGGAGGTGTATAAAGAAACGTCTGACTCTGGGGCACTTTATATATGCGCTAATGTCTCCAACGGCGGAAAACTCGACCAGTGTAGTGGAACTTCAATCGATGTGGACGGATAGAAAAACCCTGTGAGCATCTTTTCGAAACCAACGGAGGAAGATAACTTGAAGAGACCGTCGCCAGCCATTGCTGCTAGATTTATCCATCCTCACGGTCAGTTGACCGCCAGACGTGATGCATCACAGAGGTAAGTTTACCGTGGCGGTCAACTTGACCGCGGC
>Ga0247741_1000645_pt1 | contig 19290 bp, 15 predicted proteins | sample UWRJL213509R2_FD_180945 | JGI IMG/M metagenome (GOLD analysis project Ga0247741, IMG submission 180945) | Plant litter microbial communities from Arlington Agricultural Research Station in Wisconsin, United States - UWRJ-L213-509R-2 | ecosystem: Environmental > Terrestrial > Plant litter >... | reverse complement strand
GGCATGGGGATGTATGTTTGTGGCCCTACCGTTTATAGTGATGTGCATTTGGGTAACTGCCGTACTTTTATATCTTTCGATCTGATTTTCAGGTACCTTTTACACCTGGGCTATAAGGTGCGCTACGTACGTAATATAACCGATGCCGGCCATTTGGAGGGCGATGCAGATGAGGGCGAGGATAAAGTATCAAAAAAAGCAAAGATAGCCCAGCTGGAACCTATGGAAATTGTACAGAAGTACACGGTAGATTTCCATAACGTAATGCAGATATTTAACGCCCTGCCGCCAAGTATTGAGCCTACGGCAACCGGCCATATTATTGAGCAGATAGAGCTGGTGAAAGAAATACTGGCTAAAGGTTATGCTTACGAGGTTGATGGCTCGGTTTACTTTGATGTAGAAAAATACAACCAAACGCAGGACTACGGCATTTTAAACGGCCGTAACCTGGAGGATATGTTAAATAATACCCGTGCTTTAGGCGGGCAGAACGAAAAACACGGCAAGCTTGATTTTGCCCTGTGGATAAAAGCCAAACCCGAACATCTGATGAAATGGCCATCGCCATGGGGGTTAGGTTTCCCGGGCTGGCACCTGGAGTGCTCTGCCATGAGCAATAAGTACCTGGGGCACCAGTTTGATATACACGGCGGCGGCATTGACCTGATGCCTACCCATCATACTAACGAGATTGCACAGAATATGGCTTGCTGTGGTAAAAACCCGGCATCGTACTGGCTGCATACCAATATGCTTACTACCAACGGGCAAAAAATGTCAAAATCGTTGGGGAACAGCTTTTTGCCGCACGAATTATTTTTAGGTACGCACCCTTTGCTTAAAAAAGGCTACAGCCCCATGACGGTACGGTTCTTTTTTATGCAGGCAAGCTACCGCAGTACGGTTGATTTTAGTAACGAAGCGATTGAAGCCGCCGAGATATTCTACAAAAAGCTTGCGGAGGCTGCTAAAAAGCTGGTAACACTACAGCAAGCGCCTGTAACCAATGTAGATGAAGAGACCGATAAAGCTATTAACGGGTATTGTGATGACTGCTATGCAGGCATGAACGACAATTTTAACTCGCCAAAAACGTTAGAGGCTTTGAGCAACTTATCCAAATGGATAAACTCTTACGCGGCCAATACCCGTAATTCGGGGGAGGTTGCGACGCAAACGTTTGAGCGAATGAAGAAAACGTATAACGATTTCTTTTTTGATGTGTTAGGTTTAAAAACCGAGGACGGCGATAATGCCGATACGGATGACCTGATGCAACTGGTGATAAAATTGCGTAACGAGGCTAAACAGAATAAAGACTACGCCACGTCTGACAAGATAAGGGAGGGCCTTAAAAATATCGGGTTTCAATTAAACGATAATAAGCAAGGTACTACCGACTGGGTACGAATTTAGTTAACAAGTGTTAAAACAATTAGCCCCGGGGCGGGCTTTATGTTTATCAGTTAAAATATTTATTAAATTGCCCAACAAAATATATACTACCGTTAACATGAAAAGATCATTATTAGCTGCTATTCTATTATCAGGCTTAAGCCTTACCGCTGTGTCACAAACAAAAGTTGAAGTGGCGTCGGTTGTAACCGCCGAAGAAAATTTTAATAAATTAGTTGATCGGAAGGGCATTAAAGATGGCTTTTTAGGTGTTACAGACCCTGAAGGGTTTGTTTTTAAACCTAACGTAGTTAAAATAGTCGATTTTTATGAGGGTATTGATAAGCAACCCGGTAAGTTAACCTGGCAGCCAAAGTTTGCACGTATCTCTGCCAACGGCGACCTGGGCTTTACAGCCGGCCCGTATGTTTATCAGAATGGTAAAACAGAAGATGATAAAGTTTATGGCGACTACCTGTCAATATGGCGCCTGGATAATGCTGATAATAAATTTAAACTGGTAACAAATTTAGGCGTACAACACCCGGAGCCTGAGCAGGAAGTGGTTACTGATTTTAAAGAACCCGATCTGGCAAAACAAAAAGCGCCAAGTAAAGACCCATTTGCAGGTAAAAAAATCTTAACGGGCACTGATGCCACCTTTAATCATTCGCTTTCATTATCTACATTAGCTGCGTATAAAGAGTTTTTAAGCCCCGAGGCGCGGTACTACTTCCCTGGTTTTGAGCCAATAAGCGGTACTGATAAAATATTAAAGTTTTTAGCTAACGAAGGGATCAGCATATCTGCCGAAACGGTAAATGTTGGCCGTTCTACCAGTAATGACCTGGCCTATACCTACGGCACAGCCCGCATCAGAAAAGGCAACATCGTTAATAACTACAATTACGTACGTATTTGGGAAATTGATTCCAGCTACAGGTGGAATATGCTGCTGGAAATATTCTCAACGGTAGAAAACTAAGCCTGAAGGTTAAAATAACTGCTCAATAATATCATTGGCCGACAGGCCTTCGGCTTCGGCATGATAGCTGCGTACAATACGGTGGCTTAAAATTGGTTTTGCCACCGCCTGCACATCCTCTATATCCGGCGAGTACTTGCCATTAAGCACAGCGTGGCATTTAGCCCCCAGGATCAAGAATTGAGATGCCCGTGGCCCTGCGCCCCAATTTAATAAACGCTTTACCTGTGGGCCTGCAAATTCGCTGTTAGGGCGTGTTTTTGAAACCAGTTTAACCGCGTACTCTAAAACATTATCACTAACCGGTATATTTCTTACCAGTTGCTGAAAGTAAATGATTTGGTCGGCATTCAGTTGTTTGTTAATACTTACCTGCGATGTGCTGGTTGTATTTTTAACAACCTCCAGTTCTTCTTTAAAAGAAGGGTAATCTAATGCAACATTAAACATAAAGCGATCAAGCTGCGCTTCGGGCAGGGGGTATGTGCCTTCCTGCTCAATTGGGTTTTGGGTAGCCAACACAAAAAAAGGTTTGGCTAAAGTATGGGTAACGCCAGCGGCGGTAACCGCTTTTTCTTGCATGGCTTCTAATAAAGCAGCCTGCGTTTTTGGTGGCGTACGGTTTATCTCGTCGGCCAGTATGATGTTAGAGAACACCGGGCCTTTTATAAATTTAAAATTCCTGTCTTCTCCCAGTATCTCCGACCCTATAATATCAGATGGCATCAGGTCGGGTGTAAATTGTATGCGTTTAAAGTCGAGGTCTAATACCTGTGCTACGGTTTGCACCAATAAAGTTTTTGCCAGGCCGGGTACACCAACAAGCAGGCAATGCCCGTTACTAAAAATAGATATCAGTACAAATTTAATTACCTCATCCTGGCCTACAATTACTTTGCCTATTTCTGCACGAATTTGCTGATAAGCTTTCTTCAATGCATCGGCAGCCTCAACATCCGAACGATATTGCATACTTTATTCAGTTTTGGCTTTTGCGGTTGTTTCGGCTACTATCCATGGTTTTAATACAGGGCAAACCTGGTATTCCGGATCTATCTTAATAAAAGTTTCTTTACGGCGTTTATCAAACCATTGGCTTATAGTGCGGTTAAGTTTATCGTTATTGGCTTCTTCTTTTAATTTGGCAAAGTCTTGTTCTAAATTAGCTTTGTGCGCATTAGTAACCGATTTTAGATAAAGTATTTTATAAGCCTTTTTGCCGGTTTGGGCATCGTTAAACAATTGTGGTTTTGATATCGAACCCACTTTCATAGTATCGGTAACCAAAGCAATCTGTGGGTCAAGTTTATCTGTTGGGATATAAGTTGAACGTGTTTGAACGTTCTCTGCGTTCAGCATCATACCACCATTAAATTTTGTTTCTTTATCGTCTGAGTAGAACGAAGCGGCGCTCGAAAAGTCGAATTTTTTCATCCCCATCATAACAGTATAAACACTATCGGCCGTAGCTTTAGCTCTATCTAAGCTGGCTGGGGTAGTTGATGGGATAACCAGGATGTGGCGTGCGTGTACCTGTTCGCCACGGCGTTCTATCACCTGTAAAAAGTGGAAACCATTCTCCGTTTCAAACACCGGCGATATTTCGCCGGCTTTAAGCTTAAAAGCATTTGCCGTAAACTCTTTAACCATGGTGGTACGGTCAAAGAAGCCCAGATCGCCCCCTTCGGGTGCTGATCCCGGATCCTGAGAGTAAAGCCTTGCCAGTGTGGCAAAATCTTCACCTTTTTTAACCCTTGACCTTAGTTCTTCAGCTTTTTGTTTGTAAAATTCTTTTTCGTCCTTATTTAGTTTTGGTGAAAATACGATCTCGCCAACTTCAATTTCTTTATTGTATGATGGGATGCTGTCTTTAGACAGGGTCTCAAAATATTTTTTAACATCCTGCGGGGTAGTATTTACCTTTTCGGTGATTTTTGAACGCATACGTTGCGCAACAAGCGATTCTTTAATATCAGGGCGAAGCTCATCTTTGTATTGGATAACTGAGCGGCCCAGGAATTGCTCAAGCCTGTCCTGGCTGCCTGCACGCTGTATAAAGCTACGCATACGGCGGTCAACCTCGGCATCAACTTCTTCATCTTTTACCTGTACACTATCAATAACAGCCTGTTGTGCAAGCAACTTTTGTGTAAGCTGGTTTTGCAATATGAGGCATTTTACATTAGGATTTGGCTGCTGGCCGCTTACCAGGTATTGCGCATACTGCAATTCAATATCTGATTGTAAAACAATGCTGCTACCAACAACAGCAGCTATCTTATCAAGTGTGCGTACCTGTGCCTGGGCAAATGACAGAAATATAAAAGAAGTTAAAATGGACAGTCCGATTTTTCTCATGTAATTGTTCAACTAATATTCCGGATAGTTTATCCGTTAAAAATGCAAATTTCGGTAAAATTTATTAATAATAATGTATTATTAACCCGTTGTGCGAATATCCTTATAATGCTTCAACAGGAATAGGTATTTTTGGTTAAATTATGTTAAATATGAAAGTTGATAACCCGCAGGCCTTCCGTTTTATTATGCAGGATGAGATTTACCTGCTTAATAAAGATAAAGGTGTAAATATCAGCCCGCCGGCAATTGCCCCTGTTGTTACCGAAAAGCAGGAACAGACAACAATTGCTGCCGAATTTACCGAACAGCCCGCGCAGATTACTCCACCTGTTAAAGAACAACTTGTTACTGCGCCCGACCCTGTGGCTATTATACCCAAAACCCCTGAGCCAATTATACAAACGGTTGAAGCTGAGTTTAATTATCTGGGTAAAAACAATAAAAACTTTCTGGTACTGGTTAATTACGCCACCGAAAAACATATAGCTGAGGCCCACCTTGCTGCGCTGCAAAATATCCTGAAACGTAAAGAACTGAGCCTGGATGATGTGGCTATTTTAAACGTTAATAAGTATGCCCCGGTAAAATTGACCGCCCTGGCCGCTTATTTTGCACCCACCCGGCTGGTTATTATGGGTAAAAATGCCTTGCCCGAAGGTATAGGCAACCTGCCGCTTAACCAGCCTTTACAAGGCAAAAAAACACATGTACTATATAGCTTTAGTTTTGATGAGATGATGAGCAGTAACGATAATAAAAAGACCTTTTGGGAACACATGAAAACCCTTTAATATGCAGCAATTAGTATTCGCTACAAACAACGCCCACAAATTGGAAGAGGTGCAGGCCAAAGCCGGTGATAAAATAAAGCTGCTTAGCCTTAATGATATTGGTTGTTATGATGATATTGAAGAAACAGGGCTTACTTTTAACGAGAATGCCTCGATAAAAAGCCATTACATTTATGAGCGCTACAGCTTAAATTGTTTTGGTGATGATAGCGGACTGGAGATTGACGCGCTAAATAACGAGCCGGGGATCTATTCGGCACGATATGCCGGTAAGCATGGCGACCATGACGCTAACATGGATAAAGTGCTGGAAAAGCTTGAAGGAGTTGAAAACAGGAAGGCCCGTTTCCGTACGGTTATTTCACTGATATGGAACGGTTATGAATATTTTTTTGAGGGGACTGTACCGGGTACTATTCGTACCGGGCGTAGCGGCGGCGCAGGTTTCGGGTACGACCCAATCTTTCAACCTGACGGGTACGGCATTACATTCGCCGAAATGAGCATGAGCGAAAAAAATAGCATAAGCCACCGCGGGCGTGCGGTTAATCAGCTAATCGCTTTTTTAAATACTCAAACTAAGGCTTAACCGCTACCGTATCTTTCTTTGTTTTAATAACTGCGGCGGCAGGCTTGTTTTTAACCGTATCGGCTACAGCAGGTTTAATAACAGGTATTTGCTTGCTATTATTGGTGCTATCCTGTTTTGGCCTGACCGCCGGGGCAGTGATAACAGGTGGTTTTGATGCAGCTACACTATCCTTGCCTGCTTTGGCTCCTGCAGGTACGGTTAGTTTTGATGTGGCTACGCTATCCTTCCCAACTTTGGCTCCTGCAGGTACAGCTATTTTTTTATCCAGCGAGTCCTTACTTGTTTTTGACCCAGGTGCTTTAGGTTTGCCCTTGTTGGCATCAGCTATTTTTTTATCGGCAACTGCCTGTGCCTTTGCAAACTTTTTGTTGTATGATGGGAGGATAGATTCTTTTGAGATTGGTCTTTCCTTGGGTTTCCATATAAAGCCTTTTAGTATCCGTTCATCCTCGGTAAACTTGGCTACAGGGCCGTAACGATGTTCGGGCTTGCTGGTAAAGAAGATATTGTTGGCAGCGCCGTTCTTAAAATAAACACGCATGCGGCTGCTTAACGAGCGCTGCATGCCATCCACCTTTTTAAGGCTATCGCGTGAGTAATAAATGCTTTCGGCGTTACCTACAATATACATCCGGTCCAGCTTATCATTCTTAAAAAAGCCCTTCATTTTTTTACCGGCTATCTGGTTGAAGTTTGTTGAATCGCCCGGTTCAATATTTACAATAAATGATGATGGGAACAAGTTCAGGTTATCCAGCTTTTTGTTCTTCATTTGCATGGTTATGGTATCGCCGGATAGCTGGGACCCTTGTGTCCATATCAAAGGTTGTATATAGCAGTGCAGGGTAGAGTCGCTGTTGCTGTAGAACATGGAATCGGCTTTGGCCTGAAGGTCAGATTTAAATAGTTTGGCCCCGTGGTATGCCTTTATTATCCTTACCCTCGCGGTATCGCTTAACACTACTGGTGTGGTATAAAAAATAGGATCATTATCAATATTGTCTTCCTGCGGTTTTTTGGCATCAGCTTGCTTACTATCAGTTGGTGCAAGCCCATTTCCTTTTTCAATATTTTTCCCGGTTCCTTTATCGGCGCTTACAAGTTGGGCCTGTGGCTTTGGTTTCCCAAAAAAATTAGGGTGCAGGTAAGATGTATCGCTTCTCCATTTTGGGGCAGTTATTGTTAAAAGCTTATCAGCCAGTTTTTGCTCGGCGGCAGATAATTTTTTACCCTTTGCAGTAGTATCTCTAATGCTGGCCAGGCGTTGCTTTTCCTGCATTATTTTCAGGTCTTTAAAAGTCAGGATCTGGGTTTCCAGCGTATCTGCCGATATGTAGATCGAATCGCGCTTTATCTTTTTATCAGGGGTCGGGGCTTTTACTGCCGTATCAACATCAGCCAGGGCTTTTTCTATGGGTTTAACAGGGATGGTGCCCGGCGGCTGTTTATTTGCAAAGGCATTGGCTTTTTTTACAAGCACGGGTGCTGCAGCTTTGATGGCTGTTTTATTGGCTAATACGGTTTTAGTTAACGTATCAACATTCGCTGCGGTTATATCTTCTGGCTTAATAGGGATATTAGGCGGTACTTTTACAGGCATAGTGCCGGCCGGCGGTTTGGTGGCCAGGGCATTTGCCTTTTTTATAATGGTTGCATTTTTTACAGCAGTAGGGTTTGCTTTCTTTATGCCAGGCTTAACAGGTATTGTATCTGTTTTTGTGGTGTCTTTATTTTCTGTAACAATAATTACATATGGGTCCTGGGTTACAATGGTACGTTCGCCAGCCTTGTAGTAAGTGGCCAGGTCGCCTTTAAGAGTAATATTCTGTTCCCTGTCATGAAAAGTAACGCGTTTAACGGCGCGGCCATAGCCCTGCAGCTTATCGTAAAATAAACTATCGCCGGTTAAGGTTTTGGTGCCCTGTTTATAAAGGTTCTTTTTGCCAAAAAAGGCCTGCTCGGTTACAGTGTTGTATAAACCATTCTCGGTATAAAGCGTGTCTTTTTTATCCTTGGTATCGTAAATATTGGTAGGGCCGTAAAAATAAGCTATCCGTGTACCGCTATTATAGCGCAGGGTATCGGTTTTTATCAGTGCATCGGGTGTTACCAGCACAACATTATACCTGAAGTAAGCATCGCGCGAGAATGCAAAGTAGTAACCGTTCTTACTGGTAAGGGTATTGTCTTTATTAATAAGTTTACCGCCACCGGTATAAGTGCCAATGCGGGTAGCCGTATTGTAAGTAAGATAGTTTGTGGTTAATATGGCATCCTTATCAATCATCTTTACGTTATCTGTAAGGATGGCTATTTTAGTGTTGCCATTGTAGTTTAGCTTATCCGAATAAATATTTAGCGTGTCGCCCTGGGTGATATTTACATGTCCAAAAGCATCAAAGGCATTCTCGGCTAAATAAAAGTAGGCGCTATCTGAATGCATGATGGAATAATCCTGCTTAAAAACGCCTTTAAAAACCTTTACCACATCTCTGCCGTTCATTACAATGCGTTCGCTGCTTTTAGATTCTATAAGCAGTACAGTCGACTTTTTCTGGGCAGAAGCAGTAAGCGTTAGTAAAATAAAAAGAGTACCAAAAATGTATTTTATCACGATAGCAAAATTAGTTTTTTGCGGGGGTTATTAAATTAATAATTTTGACGTATGCTTCCGGTTAAACGCTTTGTTAATTTTATTGAACAAAATAGCCTATTTACGCCTGCTAACCAAATTTTGGCAGCAGTAAGCGGGGGCATGGATTCGGTACTAATGGCACACCTGTTAAAAGCCGGGGGCTTTAATTTTGGCATAGCACATTGCAATTTTATGCTGCGCGGCCCCGAAGCCGATGCCGACCAGGAATTTACCCGGCAACTTGCCCAACAAATGGGCGTTGCCTTCCACACCATTAATTTTGATACCCAACAATACGCTGCCGATAATAAAATATCTATCCAGATGGCTGCCCGCGATATGCGGTACCAGTGGTTTGATGAAATCAGTCAATCAGCAGGTTATGACACCATTTCGCTCGCACACCATCAGAACGATACTATTGAAACAATATTGTTAAACCTTACCCGTGGTACGGGTATAGCTGGTTTGCATGGTATTTTGCCCAAAAATGGCCGGTTGGTGCGCCCCCTGCTTTTCCTTACCCGCCATGAGATACAGGACATTATTACTGCTGAAGGGATAAACTATGTAGAAGATGCCTCAAACGCATCTGTAAAATATGCCCGCAACAAAATACGCCACCAGGTTATCCCGTTACTGAAAGAACTCAACCCTAACCTGGAAGCTACATTTGAAAACAACCTGCGCAATTTCCGCGATCTGGAAGTGTTACTGAATGAAAAAGTTGATGCTTTGAAAGATCAGCTTTTAATTGCTGATAATGGCGAAGTGCATATTGCCATTGATGAGCTTAACAAGCTATCGCCAAAGCGTTTGCTGCTTTTTAAATTACTGCAGCCGTATGGGTTTACTGAAACAGTTGTTGACGACCTGATAAGCGCTTTGGGCAAACACGCAGGCCGCACATTTGAAAGCCCGGCGTTTACTTTGTTGATAGATAGGGGGAAGCTTATTGTATCGCCCAAAATGAATAAAATGGCTACCGAGGTAAACATTGGCCCCAATGATAACAATGTAACCTACAATAACTATAAGCTAAACCTGTTGCATGACGATAGTGCGCTGATTATTAAAGATAACCCATTAGCAGTTTCTGTTGATGCCGCATTGTTGGTTTATCCGCTTAAGTTACGGGCCTGGCAGCAGGGCGATATTTTTTATCCGCTGGGGATGAAAACAAAACAAAAACTGAGCGATTTCTTTATCCATCAGAAAATACCATTGCATAAAAAAAGTGCTGTGCCTGTACTGGTAAACGGTAACGGCGATATTATTTGGGTTGGCGGCCACCGGCCCGACGAAAGGTATAAAGTAAGTAATAACACTAAAAAAGTTACTATATTCGAGCTGTATAATTATGAGCGATAAATCGGTTTTTATTGAAAAACAATACCTGGGCAGGGAGTGGATCCCCATTACCATACGCCTGGTTTTGGCCATGTTTTGCTTTGCCGCTTATTTTTTTACTGACGAACGCGAACGTAACGGCGACCTGCTGGCCATAGTAGGCTTTGTGATCATCATCATATCCATTATTATGGGATTTTTGCTACACTTTAGCACAAGGGTTATCAATAAAAGCATTTTGCTTGATGGGTTATGGAGCACCCGCAGAGTAAAGATTGACCTGAACAGTATTGTTAAGGTAGAAAAAGGATCGTACAGCCGTTACTTATTTAACAACCCTGTATATAACCTGCATACCAAGGGTACCATCCGTTTTTACGCGGCCGGTAACGATGCCATACATTTAACCGACAGGGATGGCCTTGTTTACATCATCGGCTCGCAGCATGCCAACGAATTTCTAAGGGCCATAAAAGGCGAAATGAAGCAGGCGTAATTGCCCAAAGCTATTTACAAAAAAGCAGCCTTCAATTCATAAAGGCTGCTTTTTTTATGTTGTATATTTTTTAGTGTGTTTTATAACTTGTCAAATCCGAATATACCTGGCGGAACGAGCTGCGGATACCAAAGGTTATCATGGCTGTTTTGTCGTTAAAGTCGGTATTTTTTTCGGTGCGGTAAATGCCGCCAAGTTCTAACCTCAGGTTGTATTTAGGGTTAAGCAGGTAACCAACCTTGCCCTGCAGGTAAACCATATTTGTTTTTAAACCCTGGCCAATGGTATTGCCATATCTTGCCACCGGATCTCTGTAAGAGTTAAAAATATCTTTACCGTAGTTAATGTTGTCAGTATCCAGGCCATAGCGGCCGTAATCAACTTCGCCCATCAGCTCGAAACGTTTGTATGAGTAATTAAGCAAGGCAACAACTTCGCGGAAGTTGGCGCCCCATGGGTGTGCCAAAGGTTCGCTATTGGCCGAGTAGTTTAATATGCTTGACCGCTCAGAGTAGGTATATGGCCTTACGGTGTTGGTTTCTAACAGGTAATTAAGGTTGGTTACGCCAAATAAATTTGCACCCCTTATGCCTAACTGGTACCCAAATTTATTGTTCGAATAACCCGAGTTTGAGAAAAACTCTTTAGCGGTAAACTCATCAAGCGAGAACTGCCCGTAGGCGGTGATGCCGTCGGTTAGTTTGTACTTACTGGTAAAACCTATCAGCGCATTATCCGGCGAGCCGTTAGACGCTTCAACAGGCCTTAAAAATATGATAGGGTTGATGTAGCTAAAATCAAAACCATGGGTATGGCCCTGGTCATCAGTATTGGCCCAGATGATGGAATCAAAGAAACCAAACGACAAGCGGTTATTGACATTCCAGTCCAGATAATGGAATACGCCCCATTTATTACGATTGATATTCAGATCGCTTGTGCCTGCCGGGTCTGTAAAATATGCCCACATGGCCATATATTTTACATTGCCCAGGTTGGCCGTAAGCTTAAAGAAAGGGTATGGCGAAGCGTAATCTGACAGGAGCAACGAACGGTACCCATCGCCAATAAATGTTTTATCGCGGCCTGCGCTAATATTCAGGTATTTAATGGGTGTATAAGATACGGTAGCGGTAATGTAATCCCAGGCGTAAGCATTGGGGTTACTATTGAAGGTACTTGCATAAGCCTGCCCAGGAACAATGCCCACCTGCCTGATATAGGTAGAAATATAATCTGGCACTGCCGAACGGTTTAAATACCCTGAAATATTATACGAGAATTTTTTACCCGCGGTACCTCCAATTTGCAGGCCTATTGAACTTAACCAGGTATTGCGTTTGTTGGAAAAATCGCGGCCTATGTTAAAATCGGGCAGCAGGTCGGCATAAAAGGTACTGTTAGCGCCTTTTATATCTATTAAATGCTCGTTAAAAAGTTTGCGGTATAAAATGCTTTTGTTTGAACCATCGTTGCCATAATTCATGATCGAGTCATAGCGGTGCATCAGTAAAGAGTCGTCAACAAAAAACGGTTTCATGGCCGTATGCAGGCGGGTTTTTGTTGAATATGCGTCAGCGTTAAATTTCTGATAAAAATCGTAGGAGTAGGGCTGGTATACCGATTGCGAACGCGCTATACCTGCCGTAACCAATAATAATGTAATGCTGATAAATATTCTCTTCATATTATACCGATGAGTAAACTATTCAAAATAGTTTAATGTTTTAAAGCCGCCCTTTTTCAGATGCTCGTCCTTTTTAGCCAGGTGCAGATCAGATTGTACCATATCTGTAACCAGGGCCTGCAAGTCATAACCCGGTTGCCAGCCTAATTGTTTTTTAGCTTTTGAAGGATCGCCTATCAACAGGTCAACTTCGGTAGGCCTAAAGTAAGTAGGGTCTACCTTAACAATGGTTTGGCCGAATTTTAAATTATCAGTACTAAGGCCTAATGATGCAACCTTTTGTTCATCAATATCAATAATAACGCCTTTTTCATGCTCATCCTTGCCGCTAAACTCTACTTCAATACCCAACTCGCCAAAGGCCATTTTAATAAATTCGCGCACGGTGGTGGTTACACCGGTTGCAATCACGTAATCTTCGGGCTTATCCTGTTGCAGCATCAGCCACATGGCTACTATATAATCTTTTGCATGGCCCCAGTCGCGCTGTGCCGATAGGTTGCCAATGTACAGGCAATCCTGCAGGCCTAAGGCAATTTTAGCAACCGCGCGGGTAATTTTGCGGGTAACAAAAGTTTCGCCGCGTATGGGGCTCTCATGGTTAAACAATATACCATTGCAGGCATACATACCATAAGCTTCGCGGTAGTTCACAATTATCCAGTAGCCATAAAGTTTGGCCACCGCATAAGGCGAACGCGGGTAAAAAGGAGTGGTTTCGCTTTGCGGCACATGCTGTACCAAGCCATAAAGTTCTGAGGTGGATGCCTGGTACAAACGGGTTTTTTTGGTAAGGCCCAGCAGCCTGATGGCTTCCAGGATACGTAAAACACCTATACCATCGGTATTGGCGGTGTACTCGGGCGAGTCAAAGCTTACCTTAACGTGGCTTTGCGCGCCAAGGTTATATATTTCATCGGGCTGTATCTCCTGTATTAACCTGGTTAGGTTCATAGAGTCGGTAAGGTCACCGTAATGCAGCATTAATTTTGCGCCGGTTTCATGCGGGTCGTGGTACAGATGATCTATCCTGTCGGTATTAAAAGAGGAGGCCCTGCGTTTAATGCCATGCACCTCGTATCCTTTTTTTAGCAAAAACTCTGCTAAATATGCACCATCCTGCCCTGTTATACCCGTTATTAAAGCCTTTTTCATTAACAAATATTATAAAATGCAATATTATTTAAATTAATTGTAAAAGCTTGTATCGGTGGAGGGTAATATCGAATGCGGAACGCCCAATATCGAAAGATGAAGTGAAACTGCGCCCGTATGCAAGGCAGCGCAGGGTCCACGACGTGAGACCCTGCGACGACAGAAAACAAAGTAAGTGCATGCGACGACAAAAAAAGGTGAGTATGTTATTTCAAGTGAGCATAGTGATGGATAGCGGGTGGGGGCGACGAGAAATCTTTTACACGATGCATCCAGCCATGCAAATTTGCCCGTCTGTTGTAAAAGATTTCTCCTCGTACCTCGTTTGAAATGACAAGTGGAGAAGTTATATCGGGCAGGTTGTTTTAGATCCCCGCAACGGTATCTTCCAGCTCGCGGTACCAGTCTTCGCCATATTTGCGGATGAGCGGGCCCTTTAAAAATTCATGTACTTTTACCTGCAGTTCGTCGCCAAAGCTGCAAGCGGGGCTACAAATACTCCAGCGATCGTAGTTTAATACATCAAACTCGGGGTAGGCGGTTAAGCGGATAGGGTATAGGTGGCATGAGATAGGTTTTTGCCAGTCTACAGCGCCTTCTTCATATGCCTTTTCGATAGCGCATTTGGTAATACCGTTTTCCCAGGTTACGTAGGCGCATTCTTTATTCACATCAACGCAGGGCGTGGTGTAATCGCCTTCAAAATCGGTTACGTGGGTACCAACCTTTTCAATTGTAGCAATACCCTTAGCGGTCATATATGGCTTAACCTTTGGATAGATCTCTTTAAGTATATCCAGTTCATCGTGGTTTAATGGTGCGCCCGAATCCCCCTCAAGGCAACAAGCGCCTTTGCATTTATTTAAATTACAAACAAAGTTGTTTTTAATAACATCCTCGTGCAGTAATACACTACCTACTTCAATCATTTTTTTATTTTACTTTTTTACCGGGTTTAGCGGATACTTTAACCCGCTGGCCTGCGATAGGTCCATCACCAAACTGCCCACAATTAATTCTACATGTGCTTTGATGGGGATACGGTTCTTATCGTCAGTTATCCACAAATATAGCTTACTATTTTTTCTGAATATACGCCCGGGGATAATTGTGGGGTTAAATTTTAAACAGTTAAAGGTACCCAGCCCGCATTTTACCTGTTCGCGCCCCATAAAAGTAATGGTAAGCGAATGGATGCCATCCTCTAAGAAATAACGAAGCTCGAGCGTTTCTCCAATTTTTAGGTTAGATACGTCAATATTACGGGCAAAGTAATAACACGATAAAAAATCGAACACGTTGCCTTTAAAGGGGAATTTTCCCTTATCGGCGGTAATTATATTTGTCTTGTGGTCGAAAGTGACATTATCGGTATGCTTATAGCTCGATTCCTTCCTATTCTCGGAATAATAATAAGGCAGTAGTGTAACCGGATCTATATACGAGTGGTATTCGTTGCGTACTTTAAACAACAGGTTAAAAGTACCTACCGTTTTAGCGCTTGTATTGATATGCAACGCTGGGTGACCGTCAAATTTCAGCGGACTGTTCTCTACTTTAATAACTGCTTCGGCTGCGCTGAATATGCCGTATTTAAGTTTGTAGGTTATTTGCTCGCCCGCCTGGAAAGCAACCTCTTTGGTTTTTGATGCCTCATCCTGCCCAAAAGCCCTGGCAAAACAGGCAATTAATATAAGAACTATATAGTATTTCTTCATCTGGTTGATATAGACGCAATTACCGCAGTACGGTTTAATCCTTGCGTTTATAAATAGGCACGGTAGAACATGGTTCGCCAAACATCAGGCTTTTGGCAACCGGGGTAAGCTTTTGCGTTAACTCCACATAGGCAGATACCGGAACGGGGATGTCTCCGCACCCTTTTATAACAACACGCTGGTCGCGGTATTGTTCCACATCAAGGGCAGCTACTTCTTTTACAAATAATACGGTTTCTAATACTTCGGCATCACCAAATACAACCTGGCGGGCGTATGGGGCCAGGCGGTTTGCCAGCAGCATGTATGCCCATGCCGGTACAATGGCATCAGCGGTACAAGTAATGGCTACATTTTTATCCTGGTATTGGGTCCAGTCGTGCGTTTTTACAAACTCACGGAAATCTTTTTCGCGCAGCATCAGGCCATGAAACAGGTTGTCTTTTATATCATAAACCACACGCTCGCCGGGGGCGTAAAACTGTGCGGGGTCTAAAGTAACCAGGCCGCTTTGTGCAACTTTATTGATGATGTTTTCCTGTATTTCCATGGCGTATTTAAATAAAAATCCGGCATCAACTATAACGTTAATGCCGGATGCAAAATTACTTTAAATTTATCTTATAAGAACTTAGCTCTGTTATCTTTTACATTCGCCTTATCTTTCAGGGCATCGAGCACCTGTCCTTGCGCGCGTTGTAACAGCGCCTGGCCTAAAGTTTGTTTTTCCCTAACGTTGTTGGTAAGCTGGGCCGGGTTGGTAAAGCTATCTAACGAAATTACAAAAACACCTTGCTGGCCTTCAATTGGTTTTGATAATTTATTTGGCTGTGCACCAAATACAGTACCTATAACTTTATACTCTGCTGATGAACCAGGGATAACCGGGTTAGCAAATACGATGTTTTGTAACGGGGTAACTTTGCTGCCAGCTTTTTGGGCTACCTGGTCGATGTTTGAGGCACCGTTTAGTGCCGACTGGAATTTATCAGAAAGCTGCTTGCCTTTAACCTGTATGCGAACCGCAGGCTCGATATCTTTCTTAACGGCATCTAAAGGTAAAATACCTTTAGGTTTTATGGCAGATACACGTGCAACCACGTATTGATCGCCAACGGCAAAAACCTGGTCAGAGAATGCACCCTTATCTGATTTAAATACCCATTTTACAATTTCGCGGGCATTATCCAAGCCAAGCACGCTTGCAGATATACCGCTAACGTTTTCGGCATTTTTTATGGTTAAGCCTGCTTTTTTAGCTTGTGCATCAAAGTTTTCGTTTGTTAACGAGCTTAAGAATGCCTGCGCTTTGCTGTATACAGCAGCTTGTGTTTTACTGCTTGGTGTTAACGGTTTATCAACAACAGCAACCTTAACCACTTTTGATGAGCCTTTTTGCTCTTCTACCTGGTAAAGATGAACGCCAAATTGAGATACAACAACTTTAAGCGCACCTTTTGGAGCACTAAATACCGCATCATCAAATGCCGGCACCATAGCGCCACGGCCAAAAGTACCCAAATCGCCGCCTTTATCGCCTGATGCTTTATCTATCGAGAAGTTTTTGGCCAGTTCGTCAAATGGCCTGCCGCCTTCAATTAATTTTTTAAGTGAATCTGCTTTGGCTATAGCCTTATCAACGCCACCTTCGGCAGCAGGGTTTAATAAAATATGGCGCGCTTTTACCGAATCAGGGCCTACCCTTGAATCGATCAACTTGGCAATTTTGTAGCTGCCGTTTGAAAGGTATGGGCCATATATAAAGCCTTTATCTGCCGAGAACATAACCGAATCAAGCTTAGGCTCTAACTGGCCTTTTTTCTGGTAAACCAGTTGTGATTTTGTTTCAGAATTGATCTGAACGAATAACGAATCGTTTGCAGTAGCTTTAAAATCGGTTAAAAGTTTATCAACCTGTGTTTTTACAGCTGCGGTATCTTCTTTTGAAGGTGCCGCGTTAAAGCTTACGTATTCAAAACTGCGCAATTCCTGCTGGTTTTTAAATTCGTTTTTATGCTCGTTGTAATAAGTGCTATAATCATCATCAGTTAATTTGATGTTAGCATCTGGTATTGATGCATAATCAAGTACGGTATATTTAAAATTGGCTAATTTATTTTTAGCCAGGTAATCGTCCTGTGCATCAAGCGAGTTTACATACAGCCCATTGGTTACCAATGTCATGTACTTTTGTTGTTTTTTTACCGAAATTAATTGCTTAACAAAATCATTCCATGCGTCCATTTGTCTTGCATCAACTTTTGGGCTTTGCAGGTAGCTTAAAAACTGGTTAAGCTTGTTTTTGTCGAACTGGCCGTCGGCACCAACAAACTGGCGCTGTATCTGAGGGTCGGGGTTATTACCGCTGATCATCGATGTAGATTCATCGCTGCCTACAATAAGCCCAAGCCTGTCTATCTCTTTGTTTAATAAAAGTTCTGTCACGTATTGGTTCCAGGTGTTTTCCTGAAGGTAACTTGTAATTTGAGGCGTAAGATTTTGGCCCGACTGCTGTTTAAACTGCTGTGTGCTTTGCTCTAACCTTTCATTAAATTTAACGTAGGTGATTTTTTCACCGTTTACTTCGCCAATATCGTTAACATCGCCTCTGAAAAAGGAACTGCCCGAACGAACTACCTCTTCGGCAATAAAGCCTAAAAGTGCTACACCAATCACAATTGCGAGAATCTTTCCCATCCGTTCCCGCAAAAAACCCATTATGCCCATATAATTATCTATGTTTTATATTTCTCAAAAAGAGGCGCAAGATACAATTTTTACTAAAATTCTATAGCACAAAATTTTGCGGAAAAAAATACGGCAATTATTGCGTAAGATCTCCATTCATTTGAATAGCGCCCGTAGCGTTTTGAAATATCGGGTGAAGCAGTTTATCATCCGATGTAAAGCTGGTTGCGTTCATGATATCGCCGTTAGGTTTGGCCATTACTACTTTTTGGTTTGAGTAAGCCAGCTTTTTGTTTATATCCCAGATCAGCTCTTCCGATTTGTAAGTGGCGCCATCTTTCCTGGTAGCCACAACGTTTTTCTTAAAATGCACCATGCCTTTGTCGGCGTAATAATACCCGGTATCAGCAGTAATTGTGGCATCAATCTTTAAAGAATCGTTGTACAATACAACTTTAACCCCTTTGGGCATTATCTGGTAAGGATCTTTTTTGGTAGCGTATTCTATCAATAAAGGCGAGGTGAGCTGTGCTTTTACAATGGCATTATCACTAATAGTCATAATAACGCCTGTAGTGCGCTGTATTGGCTTGGTTGCATCAGCGGCTGCTATTGCTTTAACCTTGTTGATATCGTTTTCGCAGGCGCTTAAAAGCAGGGCTATTAAAACAGCCGGTAAATAAATGTACAGTTGTTTTAACCTGTTTTGCATTATACAATGTTAATCAAACTTGTATTTCTGGAACCACTTATCGTTAAGGGTAAATGATAAATGTACGTTAACATAGTTCTCTTTTACCAGGCTATTAGCTAATGTACCTCTTTTGCCAATTTCGGCAGCCAGGTTTATTTTGTAAAAGCTTGATGTGCTACCCCTTAAAGGTAAGCCAAGCCCAAATGTTGCCGCGTACCTTTTTATGTTAGTGTTGTTTACGTATAGGTATGTTTGGTCGTAAACAGCTCCCAGGCGGTAATCAACAGCTGCCCAATAGCTTGATAGGGAGTTAACGTTGGGGGTAAACTGGCCACCTACATTGATGGTTTTGCTATCGCGAAGTTGCTTATTAACACCCGCCACAGTAAGTTTAGACCAATTGCTCATGGTATAATCGGCACCTATTAAATACTTGCCTTCGTCTTGGAATGATATACCAAAACGGTTTGTCATTGGTAGTTGTATTTTGGCAGATGGCTGTTGCCTGTTTACAGTAGTATCTGTAGCAACACCTTCATCGCCGTTTGATGCATCCCTAAAATAGCTGCTAACAATATAGCTGTTTACGCTATTCAGTTTTGTGTTTGATGATGCCGAGTAACCAAAAGTTAAGTGTTTCCTGAGCGAAAAATCTACAGTGTATTGTACACCATAATCATAGTTAAGGCCGGTTATACTGTTGCTTTCTTCAATGCGCGAATTTAATACACCTGCTAATG
>Ga0247741_1000644_pt1 | contig 19323 bp, 16 predicted proteins | sample UWRJL213509R2_FD_180945 | JGI IMG/M metagenome (GOLD analysis project Ga0247741, IMG submission 180945) | Plant litter microbial communities from Arlington Agricultural Research Station in Wisconsin, United States - UWRJ-L213-509R-2 | ecosystem: Environmental > Terrestrial > Plant litter >... | reverse complement strand
TCTCGACGATGCCGCGGGCTCGTTCGCGAGAGGTCGGCTGCCAGTCGGACCTGCCCGCCATCCAGTTATCGAGCCACTCCCCCAGCAGCACCCGTGACTTGGACGGATCGACGTAGGCGCCGCGGCTTTTGTCGATTTCGATGTTGGCCAGGAAGAGCTCGGCATCGCGCTTGGTCTTAAATCCGCGCTTCTGAGTTTGAGAGTGATCGGGCTTGCGGTAGATGACGCGGTACCGTCTGCCGCTGGACGTCTCGTAAGCATTGATGCTTCCCATGCAAAAACGCTAGTACTGAGGTCTGACTTTTGATCGTCCATCCATCTTCACAACTGGATTCTTCTTCCCCCGAGGTCTCTTTTTCATCCAGGTCAACCACGCCAACATACAAACAGCAACCATCTCGTAGTCCTGATCAGCCGCCACCCCTTTACTCCCCGACCCCCCGCTATTACCCGGAGCTTGCGTAGTGGTGAGAGTGGGGGGTCGGGGAGCGCGCGCAGCGCGGGGGTGGCGGCTGATCAGGACTTAAAATTCAAGACCCTTCTCTTACCCCTTCCAACGTGGGGAAGGGGTAAAGGAATACTCTGCACTCCGGTGGATGGACGCGGAACTCAATTGAATATTCGCTGTCTGCGCTGATTACTTACGAGTTTTTATCACTGGTGAGGAGACGTCGATTAGTGGGCATCTATTTGTCGGGCTATGGGAGTATTCGTTCATGACCGATTTGCGAGCGCAGCTAGGCGACGATGACTACCAAGCAATGATGCGCGGTATCGCACGCGGAAAGTACCAGGCCTTACTCGGTGCGGGGGCGAGTGCAACTTCGAGAGATTCAACTGGCGCCAAGCTACCGGGCGGAGCCGCTCTACGCGACGACATGATCACTGAATTCTCGCTTCCTGCGGATTCCAGTCCGACTCTGAAGCGCGTCTATCACCTAGCGAAAAGTAGGACCAGTAGATCTAATGAGTCCGTAGGCGAATATCTTCGTCGCCGATTCACAAACACTCAGCCTGCGGAATGGCACAAACTGTTCTTGAAGTTGCAATGGAAACAGCTCTGGACGCTCAATATCGACGATTGCCTCGAAGTCGCCAGCACCAAGCTGGCGAATCAGCGCCGCCAGCAATTGCTTAGTGTTTCATGGACAGAAAAACACCGGCAAGCCGATGCCCGCAAGGACGAACTGCTCCTAATTCATTTACACGGAAAGGCGAACCGCGGCACTCGTGAAGACGAGTTAATTTTCGATATTTCGTCGTATACGAACGCTCTCACCTCGCAACATCGCTGGCTAAAGATTTTTGGAGACGAATTTCCAGCCAACCCTTTTATCGTCGTGGGCGCATCTTTGGATGAGGAGATCGACCTTCAGTCAATCTTTGAGGAAGGGCGGATCACCTCCTCGGCTGAATATCCATCAATAATCATTCTTCGTTCGATAAGCGAATTTCAACGAGCCGAATACGCGAGCTATGGCCTTTCCGCAATTGCTTCCACTACCGAAGATTTTTTCGAAGCGATCCATACTGATCTGCATACATTTATTGAGGATCTAGCTCCGGAAGCGATACTTGAAGCCGCTGGAACATCCGCTGAGACACTCCGATTTTTGGGCCAATGGAAATCGCTGGGTGATCAAGAATATGCGAATCGCGATAAAAATCACGACATTTTTCTGGGTCACGAGCCCCGCTGGTCCGACGCTCTGCAAGGGCGAATAAGTACGCGTTTAGTGGAAAAAACGCTGACAAGTACGTTGACACAATCGCTCGCTCCCGGGAGCCATGCTGTAGTGCTCGCATCGGGAGAAAGCTTCAGTGGCAAGAGTTCCTTGGTTCTGCAAAGTTGTCGAGGGCTAATAGCGCTCGGGTATATGCCATTCATTTTCTCAGGTGAACAGGCTGTTGACGCAGATGCTTTGTTCCACTGGTTGCAACGGGTCCCGAAAACCGTCCTGGTCATCGATGACGCGGCAGACTTCGCCAGAGATATTCAGGACATTCTGGAGGACGAGCGTTTTAGTGACGTCAATCTCCGTGTCGTCCTGGTTGAACGGTTGTCGAAGTCAAATCACATTGCGTCAAGATTGATTGCTCATCGAACAATTCCGGTCTCTATTCCGCCAAGGCTCCAGGGTGCGGAAATAGCCTCTCTCGTCGAACTTCTTACTCGCAAGAAAAGGCTTGGTGTGTTAACCACCTTGAACGCCAGTGAACGAAAAACCTACTTCGAAGATCATGACCGCAAGCTTTTCTCGGCGATGGCTGCGTTGGAAGATGGACGGGGATTCCGAGCCAGAGTGACCGAGGAGTTCGACCGGCTGTCCTCAAAAAACGCTCGCCGTTTACTAACTGCCACAGCGCTTGCCAATCGGCTTGGTTATGGCCTACCTCTGGATATCGTGAAGACAGCCACGGGTCTCACCGCGCGGCAAGTTGAAGTAGAGGTCAATGATCATCTTGGCGACCTCCTATCAATCGAAAAAGGCGTTGTTTCATCTCGACACAAGATTTTCGGCGAGCTGCTTGTAGTTCACCTTTCTCCCGAGGAGCGTCTCGAAACGATCGTAGACGTGGCTCTGGCTGTAGCTCCCCACGTATCTCCGGCGGCGATTTCCGACTCAACTCTTCACTATCGCATTGCTCGCTCTCTGATGGGGCGCGCAATGTTACTCGAGCTGCTCGGCAACCATAATGAGCTCGCATTGACGGTATTCGAAAGGCTCGAGTCCGCGTACGAGTGGAACGCGAGGTATTGGGAACAGCGCGCCCTAACTGCAGCCAATAGCCAACGATTCGAACCAGCGTTCAGCTGGGCGCAGCAGGCTGTCGCTAAGAGGCGCGATTCCTACTCGCTAAATACGATAGGCGTCGTGTTGATGCAACGAGCTGTTTATGAGGCGGAGAGTGGTGAATGGCCTACAGATACTTTTGAAAAAGCTCACGACTATCTCGAAGAGGCACGAAAGCTTGAAGGTGATCGAGCCGAATACCCTATCGAGACTTTCTTCACCTACGTCATGCGCCTAATTCAAAAAGTACCTGAGCGGGATCGAGCGCTCAACTCTCAAATAGCCCATTTGTGGGCGACCTGGTACTCAGCGATTTTGAACGTCGACGCCCAGGGACAGTTACGTTTGGCAAAGATAAAGATGGAAGCTTCGGAGACTTGGGATCGCGCCGAATTGGCGCGATACCGATAGATCCGTACTGCGTAAGACCTTTCGACTGACACCCAACATCAATGCGCGACGGTTGAAATGACGCTCTTCAAATCAATAGCCAACGCCATGGAGCTTTCGATCCGAGGTCTGGCCTACCCGCAACAAGAAAGTGCTCGCGGTGGTACTTCGTATGATCGTTGTTTTCGAGGGGATCCGCTATTGATCAATCGTGAGGTCCGCGAAGCTCGTGAGTAAGTCGGCTTGCCAGCGATGACCTTGCGGCCAGTCGTCTGCCAACCCAAGGAGCGACCGAGCTTCGAGCGCTGGGCTCTTATCGGTGTTCTGGCCGTTCCACTCGTGAATAACGCCGGGGAACATTGGAATGCTCGGCAGCGGGTGTAGCGGGGCGGGGTGGAGCCATAGGGCTACGGCGGCGCGGGTCGGGTCATGGAGTGGCAGTTGGTCGACGACCAAGACTGCCGACACCCGGCGATTCTTCCAAGCTCCCGGCGATCCGAAATAGCCGTCAGCATTGCGGACCCCGCGCGTCGTGATCTCCTCGCCAGGGCCAAGTCCATCGAGTGCCCACGACACCGAGCCGTATAGGGCGTTGAACACGTCTTCGTCGTCCTTGTCGAATGAGTTGGTGCCGACCGCGATCACGAAAGGGGCATGGAAGTCGCCGTACCTGCTCGCCTTGGACTTGAGGGCAGCGACGAGCTTCGCCCCGTCGTCGATGAACTCAGCGTCGGAGTGGGCGTAGATTCCGATTGAGCGCCTGACACTGCCACGCCTTTTCTTGGAGATCGGCATTGCCTCGACCGTGACGCTCCAGCCGTCCTGTTCGAAGGTGCGAGCGGGCAAGTCCATCGCATTCACCGTGTCAGGGTTGAGTCCGTCGAGCCAACCTCGGATGCCCTGCCTGAAGCTCGCAGCGGGCGCGCTGTTGTTGGCCTGCACGATAGAGGTTGTCATTAGAAAGAAGTTGTCATCACCGACCTGATCCAGCGCTGCTAGCAAGTCGTTCATGCGGGCAGCCTTGGACCGCTCTGCCTTCGACGTACCGGGAGCAATTGCTTCAATATAGATGCGTCTCCCGTCTCGCTCTGCGAGGAAGTCAGGGTGACGTGTCGTATGCGGAAGCTCAGGGTGGACGGTGACCTCGAAGCCTCCTCGGATCAGGCATTCGTGTAAGTACAGCTCCAAGAACGCGCTCCGCGCCTGCGCATTGTCCGAGCGCAAAGCTGCTCGAACGTCGGCGTACTCGCGTTCACTGAGCCGGTCGGCCCACTCTTGGTGGAGCGCGCGGCTGTGTCTCCACAACGAGCCGCCCGCGCGATCGAAGAATGCAAACGAGGTCTCGCCGTTGCGCTGCGGGCTGAGGTCCGTCCGGTCGCGATCGTCGTATATCGGGGCGCGACTCATGGAATGAGTCTGGCGGTCCCCCTCAGCTGCACTCGGACAACACTCCGAAAAAACTCCTGCAGCGTAGAGCTCGTTCCGGCAACGCGAAGGCGCGACCTTCAACTCAGCCGTGGCAACAGAATGGCAACACTTCGCGGAAAACGTGTCATTTCGAGGCGATCGGAGATGACCGAAAAACGTTGAATTTACGCGGAAGTTGCCATTTATTGGCACCGTTCCAGCAGAGGCTTTCGCCCTCCGGAAGCAGGGGCGGCAGCTCCCCCGGCTCCGCCAAGAATCCGATCGAACTCGTCGCGGGCACGTTGCTCTTTATCCGCCGCTCCGGCCCTTGCGTTAGGGTACGGTGCGCGCTCGTCGTCGCCCACCGCTCCTCGGGAGAGCCCGCCCAATCGAAAGCCACGACCTTGACCGACACCCCACGCCGTCCGATCATCCGCAACCCGATCACGGTGCTCACCGCCCTTCGCTCCCCCAGGCGGCTGTCGCGCGAGGTGCTCGCCGGCATGGTCACCACCCTGGCCCTCGTGCCCGAGGTCATCTCCTTCTCGATCGTCGCCGGCGTCGACCCGATGGTGTCGCTCGTCGCCTCGATCGTCCTGGCGCTCACGATGTCGATCCTCGGCGGCCGTCCCGGCGTCATCACCGCGGCCGCCGGCTCGGTCGCCCTCGTGATCGCCCCGCTCGTGCACGACCGCGGCGTGGAGTACGTGCTGCCCACCGTGATCCTCGCCGGACTCATCCAGATCGCCTTCGGCGCCGCCGGCCTCGCCCGCCTGATGCGGTTCATCCCCCGGTCGGTGATGATCGGCTTCGTCAACGCGCTCGGCATCCTGATCTTCGTCGCGCAGGTTCCGCACGTGGTGAACGTGCCCGGCCTCGCCTACGTGCTCTTCGGCGTCACGCTGGCGATCATCTTCATCCTCCCGCGATTCACCAAGGTGGTGCCCTCGCCGCTGGTCGCCATCGTGGTCGTCACCGCGATCGTGATCATCGCCAACCTCAGCGTGCCGAACGTCTCCGACGAGGGCCCGCTCACCGGCCAGCTGCCGGGCATCACCCCGCTGCTCGTGCCGCTGAGCCTCGAGACGCTGCAGATCATCCTCCCCACCGCGCTCAGTGTCGCGTTCGTCGGCCTTATGGAGTCGCTGCTCACCGCGAAGCTCGTCGACGACATGACCGACACCCCGTCGAACAAGGGCCGCGAGTCCTGGGCGCTCGGCGTCTCCAACATCCTCGCCGGCTTCTACGGCGGCATCGCCGGCTGCGCGATGATCGGCCAGACCGTGCTCAACGTCAAGACCGGCGGCGCGCGCACCCGCATCTCCACGATCGTCGCCGGCGTCTTCCTGCTCTTCCTCGTCACCGGGCTCAGCTCGATCATGGGCCAGATCCCCATGGTGGCCCTCGCCGCCGTGATGATGATCGTCGCCATCACCACCGTCGACTGGCACAGCCTCAAGCCCTCGACACTCAAGCGGATGCCGCTTCCCGAGACCCTGGTCATGGTCACCACCGTCGTCGTGGTCGTCGCCACGAACAACCTCGCCCTCGGCGTCGTCGTCGGAGTGGTGCTCGCGATGGTGCTCTTCGCCCGCCGCATCGCCCACGTGATCACCGTCGAGCGCGTGCTCGACTCGGCAGGAGGCCACGTCCACTACGTGGTGCGCGGTCCGCTGTTCTTCGGCAGCAGCAACGACCTCGTCGACCGCTTCTCCTACGCCGACGACCCCGCGCGGGTGACCATCGACCTCAGCGAGGCCCAGATCTGGGACGCCTCCACCGTGGCCGCCCTCGACTCGATCGAGGCCAAGTACGCCAGGCGCCACGCCAGCGTGACGATCACGGGGCTCGACGCGCGCAGCACCGGGTTCCACGAGCGGCTTACCGGGCGCCTCGGCGTCTAGCCGGTCGCCGTTCCCACCCGGCCGCGCGTCTCCACGACCAGCAGCCGCACCGCGAGGTAGCCGGCCGCCGCACCGACGAGCTGCATCGCGATGAACAGCGGCGCCGACGCCGGCGCGATGCCGGCGAAGGTGTCGGTGAACATGCGCCCGACCGTGATGGCGGGGTTGGCGAAGCTGGTGGAACTGGTGAAGAAGTAGGCGGCCCCGATGTACGTCGCCACGACCGCGGCCGCGAAGTGCGATCTCCCGGTGCGCGCGAGGGCGAAGACCACGAAGACCAGTCCGGCCGTCGCGATCACCTCGGCCAGGAGGTGGCCCGGCGTGATCCGGTGGGTGGCGCTCCAGGCCGCGGGAGGCAGGTCGAACATCAGGTTCGCGAGCATGCTGCCCGAGATGCACCCCAGCAGCTGCGCGGCGATGTAGGGCGCCACGTCGCGGACGCCGCGGGAGCCGGACGCCAGGTCGGCGAGGGTGACGACGGGGTTGAAGTGCGCACCGCTGAGGGGCGCGAGCACGGTGATCAGCACGAAGAGCCCGAAGGCCGTGGCGAGGGAGTTGACGAGCAGCTGGATCCCCGCGTCATCCGTCAATCGAACCGCGGCGATGCCGGAGCCGACCACCACGGCGGTGAGCGCGGCGGACCCGACGAGCTCGACGGCGGAGCGTCGGAGAACGGATGCGGCGGCTGCGGTCACCGCGCAAGCATATGCATAGACTTCCATCTATGGGAATTGCCGGTCCGACGAACGAGCTGAGGCTGCTGGCCGACCCGACCAGGTCGCGCATCGTGTCGCTGATCATGGACAGCGCCGACGGCCGTCTAATGGTCGGCCCGCTCGCGGCGGAGCTCGGGCTCCGCCAGCCGACCGTGAGCCACCACCTCAAGGCGCTGTTCGCGGAGGGCCTGCTCGAGCGCCGGCCCGAGGGTCGGTCCGTCTGGTACTCGATCGCTCCGGCACACGCGGACCGCGTCGCGGAGATGATCCAGGGCGCCCCCGCCGCGGAGGTGACCGACGCTGTTCTCGAGCGTATCGCGGCCGATCTCACGACGCGCTTCGCCGGCACCTTCGGCGCGGAGACCGTCGAGCGGTACGTGCGCGAGAGCCACGCGCTGCTCGTCGGGCAGTCGCACATCACCCGCCACCTGCCGTCGCTCACCTCGCAGTTCGCGGCCGGGCGACTCACGGCCCTCGCCACGGCGCAGGTCCCGCTGCTCGACCGCAGGCCCGAGGTGCTGTTCGTCTGCGTGCAGAACGCGGGCCGGTCGCAGATGGCGGCGGGAATCCTGCGGCACCTCGCCGGCGACCGCGTGCACGTGCGGACCGCCGGCTCCGCGCCGGCCAGCGCCGTGCGGTCGGCGGTGGTGACGGCGCTCGACGAGATCGGCGTGCCGATCGGGGGCGAGTACCCGAAGCCGCTCACCGACGAGGTCGTCCGGGCCGCGGACGTCGTGGTCACGATGGGCTGCGGCGACGCCTGCCCGGTCTACCCCGGGCGGCGCTACCTCGACTGGGAGCTCGAGGACCCGGCGGGGCTTCCGCTGCACCGCGTCCGCGACATCCGCGACGACATCGATGCACGCGTCCGCGAGCTTCTGGCCAGCCTCGTTCCGTAACACATAGATGCTGGTCTATGCTTTTGGCAACCGACCGCGAGGAACCCCATGACCGACAAGCCCACCGTTCTCTTCGTCTGCATCCACAACGCCGGACGCTCCCAGATGGCCGCCGGCTACATGCGGGCCCTCTCCGGCGGCGCGGTCGAGGTGCGCTCCGGCGGCTCCGAGCCCGGCGACCAGATCAACCCGACGGCGATCGCCGCGATGGCGGAGGAGGGCATCGACATCAGTGCCGGGATCCCCCAGCTGATGACCACCGAGCAGGTGCGCGACTCCGACGTCGTGATCACCATGGGCTGCGGCGATGTCTGCCCCATCTTCCCCGGTAAGCGCTACGAGGACTGGGAGCTGGTCGACCCGAGGGGCAAGAGCATCGAGGAGGTGCGCCCGATCCGCGACGACATCCGGGCGCGCATCGAGGCGTTGCTGGCGGAACTGCTCCCGGAGCCCGGCGGCGCGCTCTAGAACAGCGTCTGCGGCGCGCGCTCCGGAGACACCAGGCCGGTGAGGGTGGCCCGCACTCCGACCAGGTGCTGCACCGCGGCGTCGGCGAGGGGCGCCCGGAGCGCCTCCGTCCAGAACTGCGGGTCGGCGACGGCATCCGCTGTCTTGTGCTTGAGGGTCACGGGCGGGGGCCCCGTCTCCGCCCGCAGCACCACGGTGATGCCGGTGGCCGTGAGCCCGGCGCGCTCGGCACGGCGGCAGGCCCGGGCGACGCAGGCCTCCAGCAGCTCGGTCGGGGTCCAGTCGCGGCGGTTGTAGCCGGAGATCGTGCCCTCGGAGGAGAGGGTCGTGCGGCCCTCGACCGGGTGCAGTACCGCGTCGTCGGTGGCCTCGCGGATCGCCCGCAGGCGCCGGGCCATCGCCGTGCCGCAGACCCGCTGCAGTTCGTCGTGCGTCACCCGGTCGAGGTCGCCGAGGCGCGCAACGCCGATCAGGCGGAGGCGCTCCACGGTCTTCGCGCCGAGGCCCCACACGTCGGCGACCGGGAGCGTCTCGCGCAGTCCGGCCTCCTCGTCGCCACCGATCGCGTGGATGCCGTCGGGCTTCGCCGCGCGCGAGGCGAGCTTGGCCATCAGCTTGGTGCGGCCGATGCCGACGCTCACGGCGATGCCCAGCTCGCGCGCCACCCGCGCCCGCAGCTCCTCGCCGGCGGCGACGGCCTCGGGCAGGGTCTGCGCGCCCACGTCGAGGAAGGCCTCCTCCATCGACCCGGGCTCCACCGCGCGGGCGCTCTCGCGGAAGATGTCGAACAGGGCGTCGCTGACCTCCTCCACCTCGTCGCGGGGCACGTCGATGAGCACCAGCTCGGGGCAGAGGAGCTGCGCCTCCTGCGCGAGCATGCCGCCGCGCACGCCGCGGGCGCGGGCCGGGTAGTTGGCGCTCGCCACGAAGACGTGCGCGACGACGGCGACCGGCACGGCAGCGAGCCGCGGACGGTGCCGGAGCACCACCGACGCGAAGAAGGAGTCGGCGTCGACGTGGAGGAGCAGGTTTCGCGTCACGCCAGCAATAGTACTGGTGTTCGAATGTCAGACCAGTGAGCGGTAGTGCCGATTGCGCACGGCGAGGATGCTTCCGCCGATGACGGCCGAGACGAGCGACCCCGCGAGCACGCCGACCTTCACGTGCGCGTCCGATTCGCTGCCCGCCCCGAAGGAGAGCTCGCCGACCAGCAGCGAGACCGTGAAGCCGATGCCGGCCACGAAGGCCATACCGATCATGTCCACCCAGCGGATCGACGGATCGAGGCGGAGCCCGGGCACACGCGTCACTAGGAAGGTGGTCGCGGTGATGCCGATCGCCTTGCCGAGCACGAGTCCCGCCACGATGCCGAGCGCGATGGTGTCCTGGAACGACTCGGCGAGCCCGCTGAGGCCGCCGACCGTGACGCCCGCCGAGAAGAAGGCGAACAGCGGGACGGCCACCGCGGTGGAGACGACGCTCCAGCGGTCGGCGAAGTGCGCGGCGAGCCCGTCGTAGAGCGGCCTGCCGGCGCTGTCGCTGCCGACCCTCACGCGGGCGCGCTTCGTGGCGATCACGGGCACCATGAAGCCCAGCAGCACGCCCGCGACGGTGGCGTGGATGCCCGAGGCGTGCACGAGCGCCCAGGTGGCGACGCCGAGTGGGATCAGGATCCACCAGGCGCGCACACCGCGCTGCACGGCGACCGCGAAGAGGGCGAGCGGCACGGCGGCGAGCGCGAGGGGCAGCAGCGCGATGCCGTCGGTGTAGAAGATCGCGATGATCGAGATCGCGATGAGGTCGTCGACCACCGCGAGCGTGAGGAGGAAGGTGCGCAGCGCGGGCGGCAGGTGCCGCCCGACGACGGCGATCACCGCGACCGCGAAGGCGATGTCGGTGGCGGCCGGGATCGCCCAGCCCTGCAGGGCGTCGGGGCCGGAGCGCAGGTTCACCACCACGTAGATGATCGCGGGCACCGCCACTCCTCCGGCCGCCGCGGCGATCGGCAGGATCGCGGTGCGGATGTTGCGCAGCTTGCCCGCGACGAACTCCTCCTTGAGCTCCAGGCCCACCACGAAGAAGAAGATCGCCAGCAGGCCGTCGGCCGCCCAGGCGCCGACGCTGAGGTCGAGGTGCAGCGCCGCCGGCCCGAAGGTGACGTCGCGCAGCGAGGTGTAGAAGCCCGCGGCGCCCGTGTTCGCGAGCACCAGTGCGAGCAGCGTGGCACCCAGCAGCAGAGCGCCGCCGACCGTGTCCTTGCCGAGGGTCTGGTGGATCCCGCGCCAGATGGAGTGGGGCGCCTGGTCTGCAGGCAGAGGGGCGGGGCGGTGGTCGGCTATGGGATGTCTCTCGTCGAAAGCGGATGCGCGGGTCGTCCCGTTCGCAAGTCTCGGCGAATCTACCAGCCTCCGCCCGGTTCCGCCGCCTCGCGCGAGCGCGCCTCGCTATGCTGAACGGGTGACTCCCTCTCGTTCGACCGTGATGCCCTCGGGGCGTATGGAGGTCGTCGGCGGTTCCTGCGCCGACGGCAGATAGCCGCTCCCCGGCTTTCCTCTTCTTTCCGCGTACCGGCACGCCTGCCTGGCGCGCGGCACCATCGAACGACCTCCCGCGTGACCACACCGCGGACTGCACCCAAGGAGACTCACCATGCTTGTACTCGACGACCGCGTCATCCGCTCGTCCTTCGTGAACGCGACCAGGAAGGAGCTCTCCGAGCTGGCCCTGCCCGACCTCCCCGGGATCGACTGGGACCGGCTCGACTACCTCGGCTGGCGCGACCCGCGGCTGGCCAAGCGCGCCTACATCGTTGTGCCGCTGGCCGACGGCCCCGTCGGCATCGTGCTCAAGCAGGCCGAGGCGTCGCCGCGCACCCGGGCGCAGTGCTCCTGGTGCCAGGACATCCAGCTGCCGAACGACGTGGTGCTCTACGGCGCGCGGCGCTCGGGCGCGGCGGGACGCAACGGCAACACCGTGGGCACGCTGATCTGCGCGAACTTCGAGTGCTCGACCAACGTGCGCAGGCTGCCGCCGTCCGCCTACCTCGGCTTCGACACCGAGGCGGCGCGCGACAGGCGCATCGAGACGCTGCGCATCCGCAGCGGCGACTTTGCGACGGGAATCGTGGAGGGCAGCTGACCCCGGGCAATAGGGTGGAGCCCTCCACCGACCCGCAGAGGAGGGCCCGCCGTGCTCGCTGACGTGCTGATCGTTGTGCTCGGTATCCTCTCCGCCGTGCTGGTCGGCTTCGCCAGCCGGCGGGTGCTCGACACCCCGGTGGGCTGGCCGCGCAGCATCGCGGTGGGGCTCCTGGTCTTCGCCTGCGGACTGCCCTTCGGGCGTTGGGTGACCGCGCAGACCGGTGTCGTCTCGGACGACCGCTCCGGCGTCGAGGGCTCGACGCTGCTCGCGGCGGCGGTCGTGCTGCTCTCGATCGCGTGGGTCTTCGCCCTCGGCGTGGCGCTGCTGGTGGCGCTCGAGCTCGTCTGGCCCACCGCGTCGCTGCGCAATCCGGTCGACACGGTGCGGGCCGCGCTCCGGCAGCGCAGGCGCACCCGGCGCTACGCGCAGATCCTCGCCATCGCGTCCCGCCGCGGCGTGGGCTGGGTCTTCCACGGCCACGCCCGGTCGGGGCTCGGCCACTCCACCCCCGGCGAGCGCGCGGCGGCCATCGTCGCGACGATCAACGAGTCCGGCGTCACCTTCGTCAAGCTCGGCCAGGTGCTCTCCACCCGGCGCGACCTCATCCCCGAGCCGTACCTGGGCGCCCTGGCCACCCTGCAGTCGGCCGCGACGACCCTGCCGTGGTCGGTGATCCGGCCGGCCATCGAGGAGGAGCTCGGCCGGCCGCTCGAGGCGGTCTTCGCCTCCGTCGACGAGACGCCGCTCGCCGCCGCCTCGGTGGCCCAGGTGCACACCGCGGTGCTCCTCGACGGGACCCCCGTGGTGGTGAAGGTGCAGCGCCCCACCGCCCGCGCGCAGGTGGAGGCCGACGTCGACATCATCCTGCGCCTGGCCGAGCGTGCCGAGAAGCACTCGCTGCAGGCGCGCGAGCTGCGCGCCGAGTCGGTGGCGCGCGGATTCACGACCACCCTGCTCGCCGAGCTCGACTACCGCGTCGAGTACAGCAACACCGAGATGCTGCGCTCCACCCTCGTGCGGATCGCCGAGCACCGCCACGCCGACGACGTGCGCATCAGCGTGCCGCGCACGTACCCGCAGGCGAGCGGCCGGCGCGTGCTGACCATGGACCTCGTCGACGGCACACCGCTTAGCGCAGCGGATGCCCGGCTGGCCGCGCTGACCGACGCCGAACGGGACAGGCTCGCGACCGGCCTGATGGGAGCGGTGCTCGAGCAGATCCTGGTGCACGGGGTGTTCCACGCCGATCTGCACCCGGGCAACGTGATCCTGAAGAACGACGGCAGCCTCGGGCTGATCGACTTCGGCGCCGTAGGCGTGATCGAGCGCAGCCAGCGGCACAACCTCTCCGCCCTGCTGCTCGCGGCCGCCTGCGAGGACGACATCGCGGCCGCCGACGCCCTGATGCTCATCGTCGACATGCCAGACGACGCCGACGTCGACGCCTTCCGCCACGACATCGGCGTTGTGCTCACCACCGTGCAGCACCGCGCGGGCGGCGACGGCTCGATCTTCTCGCTGATGCTCGACGTGATCCGCCAGCACCACCTCGCCCTCCCTGCCACGCTGTCGTCGGCGTTCCGCAGCTTCGCCACGCTGGAGGGCTGCCTGAAGGTGCTCGTGCCCGACTTCGACATGGCCGAGCGCGCCCTCGAGCGGATGCCCGCGCTCACCCGGCGGATGCTGAACGTGAAGCGGATGGCGGCGTCCGCGCAGGCGCAGACCGCGGTGCTCTCCGCCTACGCGAGGAGGCTGCCCCACCGGATCGAGTCGCTGGCGACCCAGCTGGAGCGCGGCACCCTGAGCGTGCGCGTGCGCGGTCTCGCCTCAGACGACGACCAGTGGTTCGTGGGCGCCCTGGTCTCCGAGGTGCTCGGCGTGCTGGTGTCGATCACGGCGGTGGTGCTCGCGATCGTGCTCGTCGTGGCCGACTCCGGCCCGATGCTCGCGCCGCAGCTCGGCCTGTTCGACCTGCTGGGCGCGTTCGTCGGCTTCCTCGGCTTCCTCGGGATCCTGCGCACGGTGCGGCGCATCTTCATCCGCCGACCGCGGGCCCGCTGACCCCGCACGGCCGTCGGACCACGCCCACCGTCAGACGGGCAGCGCGATCCGCCGCGACTGCGCGACCTCGCGCAGCGAGGTGACGCCCACCGACGCCACCCAGATCAGCCAGGGGAAGGTGGCGAACAGCGCGATGCCCGGGCCGCCCGCGGAGAAGAAGGTGGCCTCGTTGGTGCCGGCGAACATGGTGGGCACCGCCGCGGCGTTGAGCACGGCGACCGCGTAGGCGAGCACGCCGGTCCACCGCGGCAGCGCGCCGGAGAGGAAGATCAGGTGGCCGGAGGCCGCGGCCACGAGGGCGGTGAGCACACAGCCCATCGACCCGAACATCTGCACGTGCCCCTCGGTCAGCGCCCGCACGACGGAGGGGTCGGAGACCGCGCCGATCGAGTCGAGCGCCGCCCCGGCCTCCATCGCGTCGCCGACGAGCGTGAGCGCCACGAACACCAGCCCCGCCCCGTAGGCGAGGTTGGCGATCCACTCCACGTCGGCCCGGCAGAGGATGACGAGCTGGCGGAACCCGGCGAGGAAGACGACGAGGAACGCCATCAGGAAGGTGTCGACCAGGATCACCGACAGCGTCGCCGTGCTGGCGCCGGTCATGAAATCGACGAGCGCGTCGCCGTCGTCGAGCCGCGGACGGCGTCCGACGAGGAACATGTCGACCGACGACTCGATCAGGGTGAGCAGGGCCACGATCAGGCCGGCGACCCCCGTCCAGAGGCGCGGATCCGGCGCGCGCCGAAGGAGGACGCGCTTCTGCGCGATGGCCGGGTGCGGTACGTGTGGGATGGTCACGTGACAATCAGTACAGCCCGCGGCATCCGACGCAAGTTCGTGTCAGAATCGCGGGGTGACGCATCCGCCGACTTCAGCCTCGCCGGATCCGATCTCGGCCGTCGCCCCGCCCCTCGACGGGCGCTCGGTGGCGAGCCAGCGCTGGTCGCACCTGGTGTTCTTGCACTGGCGAGCGGGGGCCGCGGAGGTGGCGCCCCTGCTCCCCGAAGGCCTTCGCCCCGATGTGCACGACGGCTCCACCTGGGTCGGGCTGATCCCCTTCGTGCTCGACCGGGCGACCGTGTTCGGCAGCCCGCCCGTGCCGTACTTCGGGTCGTTCGTCGAGGTGAACGTGCGCCTGTACGCGGTCGACGCGCTCGGGCGCCGCGGCGTGGTGTTCGTCACGCTCGACGCCGCGCGGCTGGCGGCGGTGCTCGCTGCCCGTGCACTGTTCTCGCTCCCCTACGTGTGGTCGCGCACCCGGCTCGAGCGCGACGGCGACCGCTTCGCCTTCTCCGCCCGACGCCACCTCGACCACTCCCTGTCCACCCGCATCGTCGCGCGGGCCACCGACATCCCCGTCGCCGACGACGCCCTGGCCGACTTCCTCAGCGCGCGCTGGGCGCTGTTCACCCGGGTGCGCGGCCGCACCCTGCGCCTGCGCAACCACCACGAGCCCTGGCCGCTGTTCGAGGCGGAGCTGGTCTCTCTCGACGACGACCTGCTGCGCCACGCGGGCTTCCCGGGGCTCGCCCTCCGCGCGCCGGACTCGGTGCTCTACTCCCCCGGTGTGACCACGCGCTTCGGCCGCTGAGCTCCGGGGGCCCGCCCGCCGGTCTTGATTGCGTCGAAGAAGTTTCATACTTAGGCATGGGCTTTGGCCTCCAGAGCCGTCGCCCACCTAGGCTGGGGAAAAATCCCGACGATTCGGAATGAGATCGCAGTGACCGCACCGCCGACCTCCGGGTACTCGCGACTGAACAACCGGTACCAGATCAACGCCCTCATCGGCAACGGAGCGATGGCCTCGGTGTACGAGGCGCACGACGAGTTCCTCGGGCGCGACGTGGCGCTCAAGCTCTTCGACGCCCCGGCTGCGGTGTCGGCCGACGTCGCGAAGCAGGAGCAGGAGGTGCAGATCCTCGCCAAGCTCAACCATCACGCGCTGGTCAGCCTCATCGACGCGGGGGTCGTCCCCGGGCCGGACCCGGCCGAGTCCCGCCGCTTCCTGGTGATGGAGCTCGTGCGCGGTTCCACCCTCAAGCAGCTCATCGCGCAGAAGTCGCTGGCCGGCCGCGACATCGGCCACATCGGCGCCGACCTCGCGGAGGCGCTGAAGTACATCCACCACAACGGCGTGATCCACCGCGACATCAAGCCGGGCAACGTGCTGATGGTCGACTACCTCGACGACTCCTCAGAGCGCCCGCGCGCGAAGCTCGCCGACTTCGGCATCGCCCGCCTCGCCGGCTGCGACGAGGAGTCGCGCCCGGTGGCCGCCACCACCGGCACCGCCGCCTACCTGAGCCCCGAGCAGGCCCTCGGCGAGGTCGTCGGTCCCGCCTCCGACGTCTACTCGCTCGGCCTGCTGCTGCTCGAGTGCTTCACCCGCACCACCGCCTTCCCGGGCGGAGTGCTGGAGTCGGTGCTCGCCCGGCTGCAGACCGACCCGGCCGTCCCCGACACCCTGCCGACCGGCTGGTGCGAGCTGCTGCGCGCCATGACCGCTCGGCAGGCAGACGACCGGCCCGGGATCGACGAGGTGATCAAGACCCTGCAGCAGCTCGCGCTGCAGGGCCGGTCGAGGCACAGCGTCGACACCGCTCCGCTGTCGACGAACGAGACGCAGCGGATGCTGGCCGTCGAGCGCTACGACATCCTCGACACCCCTCCCGACGGCGCCTTCGACCGGATCACCGCGCTCGCCGCGCGGCTGTTCGACGCCCCGATCGCGATCGTCAGCATCGTCGACCACGACCGCATCTGGTTCAAGTCCCGCCGCGGCATCGACGTCGACCAGGTCGAACGCTCGGGCAGCCTCTCCACCTCGGCGATCCTGCACGACGAGCCCTGGGCGGTGACCGACGCCCGCGCCGACCCGTCGACGATGACCAGTGCCGCCGTGGCCGGCGCCCTGGGGATCCAGTTCTACGTGGCCGTGCCCCTGCAGACCGCCGACGGGCACAACCTCGGCACCCTGTGCGTGCTCGACTACCACCCCCGCCCCGCGGTCACCGACGAGGAGATGCGCAACCTCGAGGACCTCGGGGCGATGGTGATGAGCGAGCTCGAGCTGCGGCTCGCGACCCGCCGGGCCCTCGAGGCGAAGGAGTAGGCGCGGCGGCCGCCTCCCGTGCTGCGAAGATGGTGATGGCGGTCTGCGCCCGGAGAGAGAGGCGCACGCGATGACGGACGAACTGACGAATGAGGGCATCGCCTTCGTGACGGACCGCCACCTCGCGATCCTCTCCACCTTCGGCCGCACCGGCGGCATCCACTCGGTGCCGGTCGGATTCACCCTCGAGGACGGGGTCGTGCGCATCATCACCGGCGACGGCACTCAGAAGGTGCGCAACGTGGAGCGCGGCGGCCATGCCACCGTCGCCCAGGTGGAGGGCGCCCGCTGGGTGACCTTCGTGGGCAGCGCCACGATCAACCGCGACCCGGACGCGATCGCGCACGCCGTTGCGCTGTACGCCGGGCGCTACCGGCAGCCGCGCGTCAACCCCGAGCGGGTCGTCATCGAGATCGCGGTCGAGTCGGTGATGGGCTCCTCCAGCATCCGCGCCGCCCGCTGAGGGCACTCTCGCGCTTTGCCGCGGGCTCCTCGATAATCGACTCGGACGCATCCGTCTGGAGAATCGACCGAAGGAGTTCTTTTCGATGCCTACGACGCTCAATCCCTATCTCAGCTTCCGCGACAACGCGCGCGAGGCGATGACCCACTACCACTCGGTCTTCGGCGGCGAGCTCACGATGAGCACCTACGGCGAGTTCCACGCCAGCGACGACCCCGCCGAGGCAGAGAAGATCATGCACTCGCAGCTGACCACCGACTCCGGCCTCGTGCTCATGGGCTCCGACACCCCGAACAGCATGGAGTTCGAGGCCGGCACGAGCTTCTCGGTCTCCCTCAGCGGCGAGGACGACCCGGAGCTGCGCCGCTACTGGGACGCTCTGAGCGAGGGCGGCACGATCGCGATGCCGCTGGAGCAGGCCCCGTGGGGCGACAGCTTCGGGCAGTTCACCGACCGGTTCGGGGTGAACTGGCTGGTCAACATCACCGGAGGCGGGTCATAGCCGAGCCGTCGATCGTCGCCGATCCGTCGATCGTCGCCCGGCTGCGCGCGGCCGGGTGCGTCTACGCCGACGACGAGGCCGTGCTGCTCGAGCAGGGCGCCGGGGGCGCCGGGGAGCTCGAGTCGCTGGTGGCCGGGCGGGAGTCCGGGGTGCCGCTGGAGACGCTGCTCGGCTGGGCGGAGTTTCGCGGGCGCCGCGTGCTGGTGGCGCCCGGGGTGTTCGTGCCCCGCCGGCGCACCGGGCTGCTCGCGGCCGAGGCCCTCGCGCTGCTGCGCACGGGCGACGTCGTGGTCGACCTGTGCTGCGGATCCGGCGCGGTCGGGTCGGCGCTGCTCGCGGAGGGGCCGGCGACGCGGATGTACCTCTGCGACATCGACCCGGCCGCCACGGCGTGCGCCGCCCGCAACGTCGGGACGGACGCGACCGTGCTCACCGGCGACCTCTTCGCGCCGCTGCCCGCCGCGCTGCTCGGCCGGATCGACGTGCTGGTGGCCAACGCCCCCTATGTGCCCACCGACGACATCGCGCTGATGCCGCCCGAGGCGCGCCAGCACGAGGCCCGGATCGCCCTCGACGGCGGCGCGGACGGTCTCGACGTGCAGCGCAGGATCGTGGCGGACGCGCGGCAGTGGCTGTCGCCCGCCGGGACCCTGCTGGTGGAGACCAGCGGGCGGCAGGCGGCAGCGACCGCCCGCCTGTTCCGCGCGGGCGGCCTGCTGCCGCGAGTTGTCCGCTCGCCGGAGCTCGACGCCACGGTGGTCGCGGGCGGGCCCGCCTGATTCCGACTACCGCCCGAGCGGATGCGCCGCGAGCACCGCGGCGGCGTCCCTCAGCGCGTCGCGGGCCTCCGGCGTCCACGGGGCTGCCGGGAACACGTGGAAGGCGCCGGGGTGGAACCGGAGCCGCACGTCTCCCCCGGCGGCGGCGATCCTCTCGCACAGGAGCGTCGCATCCGCTGCGAAGATGTCGCGACCGCCCTGGTACACGGTGACCGGCGGGAGCGAGTCGAGCGAGGCGAACAGGGGGCTCACCAGCGGCGACCGCGGGTCGAGCGCACCCGCCCACCACGTGCCGGCCGCGACCAGCCCGGCGGGAGCCAGCATGTGGTCGAGCCGCGCCAGTTCGGGCACGCGCGGGTTGCTCATCGTCGCGTCGAGCCACGGCGAGATGAGCAGCACGCCGGCCGGCGCCGTGCGCCCGCTGTCGCGGTAGCGGACGGCCTGGCCGAGGGCGAGGCCGCCGCCGGCCGAGTCGCCGGCGAGGAACACCCGGTCGCCGTGGCGGGCCACGGCCTCGTCGTAGAGCACGTCGAGCAGCGCGTAGGCCTCCTCGGCGGTGTGCTCGGGGGCCAGCCCGTAGAGCGGGACGGTGACGCTCACCCCGGAGTCGCGCACGAGGGTGCCCAGGATCCGCCAGTGCACCGACTGGATCGGGTAGAGGTAGCAGCCGCCGTGCGTGTAGATCA
>Ga0247741_1000642_pt1 | contig 19368 bp, 28 predicted proteins | sample UWRJL213509R2_FD_180945 | JGI IMG/M metagenome (GOLD analysis project Ga0247741, IMG submission 180945) | Plant litter microbial communities from Arlington Agricultural Research Station in Wisconsin, United States - UWRJ-L213-509R-2 | ecosystem: Environmental > Terrestrial > Plant litter >... | reverse complement strand
GAATTATGGTGTAGTTTTGTCGAGAAGACAGTGATGTCAATCTATTCTCTGATTTTCCTGGCGCCGTACGAGTTAAAGCAGAAGATCAAATCGGATCGGCGTCTGGCGTTCAAAAGCGTCTTACTCCGGGTGGCACACAAGGTATTGGCGGTGATGCCTAATCCTGATGGTCGTGGATTGCATGCAATTCCGGCACGACGGGCAGTGGAAGCTATCAAACTGTTGGACAAGGCGGAGGAGTTGGTGGACAAGTCCGAGCCCACGATGCCCGTGTTATCCTTTGGAATGGGTTTCTCGGACGGTGGGGACTCAAGCGCGGAGAAGGGTACAGGGATGTTGGGAGGCAATCGGGAAGTCGCATGGGAAATGTTCATGTTGCGCGACGTCCTCCAGGACGAGGTGTTGTTCAACGAGCTGGACAGTTTAGTGCGGGTCGAGTGTCAATGAAGGAATTTTTTATGACATGACAGGATCTATATGTATTTTATGTCTTTGCTTCGTGTTTTTTTTTGCTCTGCTTTGAATCTCATCTTTGTATCCGCACGTGATAGCAGAGGCTGTGGAATTGATGAGTTGACGAGTACAGCGTTTCACAACGATGTACCCTGTCGTGGATTGCCATAGTCTGGTCATAAAAGACGGTTAACGTCTGACTTCCACCAATGTCTGAGCAAGTTCCACCACCGACCTACTCACAAGAAGATCCCGTCGATTCTACCAACTCGCAACCTTTGCATGATACCACAGAGCCTCAGATCCTCATAATTCCAACCGTAGATGCGGTTAATTTCCAGAAGGGCTTCCTGGGTGCCGATGGAGAGCGCGCAGCGATAGAAGGGGAGCTTCAGATCAAAGGTGTCGAAGCCGAGCGATGGGCGCGAGTGTGAGCATGTTACCACCGCGCATAAATATTGGACTTACAAACCATATATGCAACAGGACAATCTCCTTGCGTTCCTTTGAGTCTGCTTATCAGAATGAGGTAGAGCTTGCTCTTCAGGAACTTGAATTGTACTCGAAGGAAGGTCGCCAAAGCACCTTCCCTTCGTCGATACCATTCGCGATACCATTACTGCCAGATACACCGCAGTCGATCCATACTCCACATTCGATTCTGGGACACTCACTGACGGCCACCCTCCATCCGGTCGACGCAAGTAGCGCCCCTATCTCAAAGAGCCTCAATGTCCACACACGACGCTACACCTCTCATGCTCACACCTTGCCTGCTTCCCCAGAATCGCACGCACTAGAAGATCCTACACGCGTCGAGGTAGAATTGCCACGGCATACCTTCACATCAGGGGAGGCTATCCCCCTATACATCACTGTTCCACCCCCATCGCGAGAGACAGTCGTAAATCGCGGTCTGCGTCTCCGCAATGTACGCGCAGAGCTCATCCGCGTTCTCAAAGTCAAGCGGGAACATTTCGAGGACAGTGAGGGTAACTCGGACGATGATGTAGGTCTAGATGAACCGGATGAGCCGCTAAGTGGTTCGTCTCTCTTGGACCCCCCTGATCGTGGCGAACACCATCCTTTGCCCTCGTCTTCAAAGATGCCACTTTCTCCTCTGTTCCTGGGCTCGTCTTATAGAGTAGTCATAGCAAGGTCAGGAGCATCCTGTCGATTCCATTCGACACGGCGACTCCAACTGCGCTTCATCCTTCACCAGAACTCTTCCAGTTCTCCATCTGACTCTCGGACAAACCTCGATCGGATGGACAGCGACATCGAGAGTGCTCTCATCACCCAGTCGACCCTTCTGCACTCAGTGTCCTTCCATATCAAGGTCCACGTCTCCTTCGTAGATACTACTACCCTCACCGAACGCATATCCACCATGATAATCCCAATCAATATCCTTCCACCACATGCCCCACTTCCCGAGGTGTCACCCGCCCTCGACAGCGCGTATCAGAAGAAGCACGACCGCCCTCCTGCAAGAACCGTCCGAGAAGAAGAGGTTGATCCATCAATTCCACATTACTCTGAAGGCGAAGCTGGTCCCAGCATGCTCTCAGCTGGGGCTCCTCCGCCATTCGAAGAACGAGACGCACCACCACCATTTTTCACCTCGGCCCTCGAAGCATCGTCGTCTTCTCGTTTACCAACATTCCAGGAATCGGAAAGAGAGATCATCCTGCCTGACAGCAATGATCTCATGCAGGAAATCCCAGTACAGGCATCTTTCCCAGGGGAAGGAACAATATTTGGGTTTCCAGTTGAGGAGCAGTTCGATGGGCATTCGGAGGATATGCAACGATCCTCAACACCCCCTCCAACATTGGAAATGGCTTCGAGAGACACTGACTTGACGGCTTTGACCGACCAGCCCACTCATGTTACAATCGAGGCGTTGAATCTTGTTCTGGACCAGCGGGAGGAAATAGTTCGAACCGAAGAGCATCCTCCACCCCCACCTCCAGCTATGGATGATCCTTCTGATCCCCCTCCTTCCATAGACCATGACTTCAGTTTACCCGCAGCAAGCCAGGCAGCATCGCCAACTCGGACAGCGTCACCGCCGCTGCCCTATCACACAACCGAATCCCTCCGGATCAATACAACCACGCCAGTATTGGCACCTCAGGAGACGACTCCAACCCAAGGGCCTGATCCTCCACCATATCTCATTCCAGATAGCCATCGTGCCAGTGTGACAGACCAGGTTATGAGGCCGCCTCCGTATGTAGATTGACGATCACAATGCTGCTAGTCTGTATACAGTATAAGTACGACCAGCAACACGAACAATCCACAATCTAACGTTGTATATTTAGAAAGGAGTATTACAAAATGATACGAGGGTAAGGAACGCAAGGAAGTGTCTCGAGGAAGTAAAGGGAGGCATAAAAATCATAAGTACGAGAGTACCAAAACGTCACCATGAGGGTAGTAGATGTTGCGAGGATTTAGCAGTTGCAGGCATCTTTGCCCTTGGTGGCGTTCTCTTCAAGGTTCAGGCCTGTTTGCCGTGCGGCCTCCGCTCGACTGCCGCTAGCTCCTGGCCGCCCTGCGTTGCCACGGGTCGAAGCCAGAATGTGTTCGATTGGAATCTTCTTGGCTGTAATGAAAGATGTCAATAGCATATCAGCGGCGGGAGGCAGACACTTACCAATCTCAGTAAAAATGTCTACAATACCCTCTCCAGTCTTAGCACTCGTTTCGAAAAACAACAGTCCAGCCTCAGTGGCGTACGCTTGGGCCTCCTCACGGGGAACCTGCCTTAGACTCTCGGGTTCGGAGGCACCAGGGGTTTCTCCAGGGGTTGCGGTGGCATCGTCGGCTTCGTCTTCGGACTCGGAAGGAGAAGTAACCGAGGATGATGATCCAGACGACTGAACGAGATCGACCTTGTTTCCAGCCAGGGCAATAACGATGTTAGGGTTGGCCTGGCGTTGTAGCTCCTTGACCCATGACTTGGCTTTCTCTAAACTGCTGGCCTTTGTAACATCGTACACGACAACGGCAGCCTGGGCATTGCGGTAGTACATCGGCTAAAGGGACGCCCATGAGGATAAGACAAGGATGGTAGGAGATAGCAAAACTTACAGCAAGGGAATGGAAGCGCTCTTGTCCAGCAGTGTCCCATATTTCGTATCTAAGAATACGATCCTCAAGTCGGCACTTCTGTGTCAGGAAAGCAGCCCCAATGGTGGGTTCTTTGTTGGCTTGGAATTCATTGGAGACCTGGTTATGGGAGAAGATTACGAGTTAGACCTTGTCTTTTCCTTGCAGAACATGCGTACGAATCGAAGGACGACTGATGACTTTCCAACAGCAGCCTCACCTATATGAAGAGAGAACAAATGTTAGCAATTTGCGTACGAATTGGAGCGTTACACTGCTCAGCTGCGGAATGCGCAATGGTAAGGACACTCACCCAGTAGCACGAGCTTAACTTGCACAGACTTATCTGCGGCGCCAGATGCTGATTCTGCCATGAGTATTAGATGAAGTGGTGGAGTTGGGAGTAGGATAGCAAGGGAGGAGACGGTCGTTGTGACAGTCTCTGATGCAAGGCAGCACTGTTTGGCCGATGTTTGTTGTGAAAGCTTTCTTCCTTATAAGTCACTTCTTGCTCCTCAACTTTATGTCTATTATCACCAGTCGAATCTCGTTCTGCAAAGTATCGCTGCATTAACTGGGAGCGTAAATCTAAGTACCGAGCGTCGGAGTGTCCTCGGGGACTGCCTCATAAAGCGGCTGCAGCTCACGACATGTAACGAAAAGCCCATCTTCAATCTCCACTTCCATAGCATCCGCAAAGACCTTAGGACATTCAAAATCACGAACCGTACCAGTATTTGGAACGGTGGTATTTCTTGACAGAGTCGAGTCTTCCCTTTCCCAAATAACCGACCTTTTCTTCGATGATCCGGGTGCGTTCGGCAATGCAGCTGGTTGGTCATAGAAGAAGTAGGACTTCGTTCGATAGTTGGGTTCGTTTTTGTTGAGGAACTTTGTGTACTTTCCATCTGGATCTCCGTATGCTGCAATGATGGCCGCCACATGAGGATAAACCTGACTGATATCTTCGCTCTTCGGATCCGTCTTCAGTATGAAGTCGAGCGCTGTCTGGATCGTTGCACCGTATTTGGACTGTGCCGACCAGAAATTGTGTCCCAGTTGGTCACCCAATTTCGCATTGGTCTGTCATACGCTCTAGTGAGTTTGAGCCACATGGCGAGGATCGACCACTTACTATTAGAGCCTCCAGGTTGAAGCAACGATAGTGATACGGACGCGTTCGGACTGCTTCGAATGGCTGTTCCCCAGATTTTGCCAATTGGTCCATGAATATGCCGTCAAAGAAAGTCTTCAGGGTGGCTTTTGCTCCATCTGTGTCGCCAGAATAAATTTTGGCTGACACAACCTGGTTGACAAAGAAGGACCCATGATTGCTGAAATCTATTTGTTAGTCAACCTTCGGTGGCGTAGATAGACGAAACGTACTTTGGACGAGATGCCGCTTTCTGACCGATCTCACTGGTGTCTAGCCATTTGCTATACTTCGAAAGCCACGCACTCATGGCGTCGTCTCTCATCTTGGTCCAGACCGAGCTTCCACCGGCTTTCAAAAGCTGTATCGCGTTGCAGACCTTGACCATACCTCGCAAATCTAGCACTCCGGTGAATGTACCCTTCTGACCATCAGGACCAGGACCTCGAACGATCTGACCGAAGTTCAGATTGGGATTCATCTTCGTCGACGCGGTGATAAAGAAGGCATCAATCCAGGCAGCGGCCGTCTTCGCATAGCTGGAGCCATCTTTCGACAGAATGGATGCTAAGGCCTGGAATAGCACATTCTGCGACAAGGAGTTGATCGCATCGGGACCATTCAGCGCCCGGACGTCCGGGTTCACGTCTCCGTCACGGACGACATAAGGACAAGTTGTCCAAGCTAAATGCTTATGATCAATGTAGAATGTGAGGCGAAATTAACAGTACGCACTTGAGCTAGGAGCTAGTGATTTCGTGGGCGAGGGAGTACACTTTGTTGTTTTCGCAGCTTGAGCAGGTCCAGGCCGGTGTCCATCCTGGATTGGAGTCTGAGTTGGTTGAACTCCAGTTGAGTCGGGAAGTGAAGATGACGTTTTGGGGGTACTACTTGTAGCGGTGGGGATTTGTAGAGAAATTGGGGCGGCCACATCGCCAGGAAGGTTTATGGTGGCGGATTTTGTGCTATCAGGTGGATTTGAATTTCCGGAGTCGTCTCGACGAGTTGAATCGACATCTAGTACAGCTGGGAAGGGCATGAATCGAATTTGGTCATCAGCAGAGGGACTATGTTCCAGTTCATCTGGATTCGAATGTAGTTTGCCGCTGTTGTCGTCGTATGTGCCATTGTTGGAAATATCAGGCGCATATGCACGTCGTTTCTGCTTGTTAGCACACCAATTACAGTCCGGCCAATGACTAGAGAAGAAGGGATTCAGCGATTGAGTTATGATCTGGAGCTCGAGGCGATGTACTCACTAGGGAGCCCAGCTCAAGTAGTCATGAGGATCCTTGCTAGGTGGCAGAACGTCCTTCGAATTGACGATAGCTGAATTCACTTGTGAGTAATGTATACAATTCGTTTGATGGAGTCGTACAATATGGTCCCTTGGTCCCAGTACTGTCGGCGTTCCGGACGACCGTTGCCTCCGCGTCACTGGTCAACGATTTGCCAGTTGCTCGGCTTGCTGGTTGGCCTTTCATGATCACGTACTCGACGGACACCCAGTCAGTTGGGTCCCCTGTATGTATATGAAGTCAAATTAGATAAAATGCTGCGAAACCACAGATATTTACGAACCCAGCGTATATACAACCAGTGTGGATACGAGTACCAGTTGAACTTTGCAGAATCTCATGGTGATAGAAAACGTGGAATCCAAGAGCCGGCTTGGGTGCAGAGAGATAGAGTTATCATTTCTGAAACTTGAAGCTTTTGTAGCGTATTAGATGTGAAAGGGGTCGTCTTTTACAGTCGCGATTGTAATGTCGAGGTTCAGACCAAGTTGCGGTTCAAACCAACACAACAGGGGCCTTTCGGTGCCAATGGGGAAAGTCTAAAGCCTAAGCAGATCAAATTACGTAAGTGGGGTGGACTCGGAAGGGAGTCTCGACCCCTGATGAGAACTTGGCAATGATATAGCCGGCTTCATGGATAAGTATCTTTGTTCATGACCACCATGGTAAACTTTGTTCCGACTCCTGCTAGCATCCCTCCAAACGATGTTCGGCTAAGGTTGAAAGAGTTGCCTAATCTACCGACGAATATTCACCCTCTGGTGAGGGAACTACCTACTGCTGTTTGAACTTTCAACTTACGGATGCACGCAGAACCCACTGGCATTCATTCTGAGGGCGGCAAATATCTATCCTGATAAAATTGCGCTCGTTCACACGGATGTGAAAGATCCGGTCGTTTATACGTTCTCTGTTTGGTGAGCAACCTGATATTTAATGCCAGACTCACAGGCTATCAACTCCCACCCTCAAGGGCTCAGCGCATTCAAAACCTTGCATACGCTCTGGTAAAATTTGGGATCAAGCCAGGAGACCGTGTGGGCGTCATTGCCCCAAATTGGTGCGTCTCATGCTGCTTGCCATAAGACGGAACTCCGCTTAACATTGTCCCAGCCCTCTCATTGCAGGTATACACACCCACCGGTTATTGGAGTTACCGTTTTAAAATATGTTGTTCAGACGCACATCATGGCGTGCTTGCTGCTCGCGCGGTTGTCACTCCCATAAACACGCGTCTAAAGCGATCCGAAGTGGAGTACATCATCGAACATAGCGGCTGCAGTCTCCTCCTCGTTGACTACGAATATCGACATCTCATTGAGGGCATCAAGGTGCCCGCTATTGTGTCCAACGACACTGGACGAGCCGGAGATCCGTATGAAGAATTTCTCAATGAGGGTAGACGGTTTAGCAATGAGATGGGATGGCCAGGCTTAGATGCCGAGCCAGATGAGAATGCGCCAGCCGTACTTTGTTATACGTGAGTATCCTTCTTATGCTCCTATGGTGCAAGGTGTTCTGATATTTTGGGCACTAGATCTGGAACAACCGGACGGGTAAAGTGCCTACTCAACTGAGCCAGTCTATCCAGCTCATTTCAATCACATTTCTTTCAGCCGAAAGGCGTGCTGACCACGTTGAGAGGTAGGAGAACCTTATTATCGTGTCTTCTGTCACTTATTTTGGTCCAAGGCTCATACCTCGCCGCAATTGCCAATGCATTTGAGGGACAGTAAGCGATAAAATTTGCAAGCTAGTGGAACACGGGCTGACTACCACTGGAAGGATGAATCGACATTCCACCTACTTATGGTAAATGAACTGTAATGCAGGGTCTACGATCAACTCATACCATTTCATTAGGATCCTGCCTATGTTCCATGCCGCTGGGTGGACATTCCCATGGACAAACGTCTTTGCGTTTGCTACCCAGGTGTGTCCCATGCTGCGAGTTTTCAGAGAGTATGCTAACTCTATACATAGATCACACTCCGGACAGTTAACTACACGTATATTTGGCATCACTTCCTCAATTCTCGAGTGAGCCACTATTGTGCAGCTCCTACAGTCCAGGTTCGTCATTGGATCGAATGGGAGTGTGCCAAATGTGTTGAGTACTTGGTCAGATTGGCATAGTCAACGACCCAGATGCGAAGAAACCTCCGCAACCAATAAGGGCCATCATAGGTAACTAGCGCCTTCATTTGCGCCTGTATAATGTCGCTCTAACCATGGATTTTCGTTGATAATAGCTGGAGCTGCTCCCACTGCTCATCTAATTGCAGAATTAGAGAAGACGGGAATCAAACCTGTTCACGTTTATGGTTTGACGTGAGTGTTTTGCGCTTACTTCGAGGTCCTTCATACTTACCAGACACTCAGAGAGGTTGGTGTCGGCTTTTGGATACGCATATGCTCAGCGTATTAATGAATGTTTAGACATACGGACCGTTCACTCGCAACTATGATCAAGATTCCTGGTCGGACCTTTCATTGAATGAACGGGCTCGTCTCATGGCTCGTCAGGGACACGCCTTCGCTACTGCAGAAGACGTTCGCGTTGTCTATCTGTCCGAAAATGATGATAATGGCCCTTTGCGAGACGTGCCCCGCGACGGAAAGACTGTTGGAGAGATTGTCACGAGAGGTAACATCGTTATGAAAGAGGTTTATTGCTAAAGTTATATTCTGTGGATTTTTCAACCCATTCTTATCCGTTCCTTTACAGTACTTCCGTGATCCAGAAGCAACAAAGAATGCTTTTGCTGGTGGTAGCTTTCATTCCGGTGATCTTGCTGTCATGCATCCCAACGGGGCAATAGCCATCATGGACAGGAGTAAAGATATCATCATCTCTGGAGGAGAGGTATGCTGCAAAAATTTCTTTGGTACCATTTCTTATGCGACGATTATAGAACGCCTCGTCGCTTGCAATAGAACAAGGTATGTGTATGACCTTGCCCGCAGGAAATACCTTTCTGAAGTCGCTTGATAGAACTTGCGAACCATCGTCATGTCTTGGAAGTCAGTGTTGTTGCACGCCAGCATGTCAAATGGGGGGAGCGACCTATGGCGTTCGTGGTTCTCCATCCACAACATATCTCTAAGTGGAAGGGACGCCATCGCGAATTTGAAGAAGACATGAAGCAGTATTCCAGAACCAAGCTGCCAGGGTTTGCTTGTCCAGAGTGGGTTGAGGTAGTTCCTGAACTTCCTGTGAGTATCCTGTTGAGTCCTAGCCCCATGTGAACTAACAAGCTCGTAGAAAACATCGACTGGGAAGATCCTGAAAACAGAGCTGCGCAAGGTCGTTGCCAAACTTTGACCAAATTATAGAGATCTTTAGAAATGTATCTATTCACAATGTATGTTGGATTGTTGATCTGATCTCTGATACAAGATTAAATACCGTATTTTTTACTACAAAAAGCCAATCTGTGCCAGAAGGACAGGTGTCAATTAGTCAAGACCCACTGAGGAAGGTGTGCCCCATACGACACCCTATTATAAATATTTGGAAAAATGCGATAATGTATGCGAAGGTCCCATGATGCTTCGTCTTAAATGCGTGAGTTCGTGGATAAGCGTCGCTGCAGTGAAAGAACTAATCATGAAGTGGGAGAGATTCGTAATATCCTAAACGACGCAGCGTTCTTTTCGCAGAAATAAACCTCATCCTCTTTGCGTCCTAAAAACAAGACTTCATCCTGGGGATCTGGGTCTAGATCAGTTGCATAGCCGTCTGCTCTGCCACTAGGGCTTTTCGCAGAGCTCATCGACTTCTTGTGAGCAGGCTGGGCAAACGTTGCCTTGCCCTTGGTCATGGAGCTACTTGACTGGCTGGACATTGGCGAAATGGGTGTCCCAATCTTCCAGACATATGGCGCTCTCCGACTGATCGTATTGATCGGAGGACTGTAGTGGGGCAACACAGTCCTCGAATCATCTGCAGGTTTGAGAAGGGCATCTCCAAGGTCGACTACTTCCAATCCTCCTTGCCGTAGAGCAACCAGAACAGATCGCTCGCTAACGTCGAAAGCCTCGAGTCGCTTGATATCGCCCATTCTTCCCGGTGATTGAGGTTTCATCGAATCTTCATCGTTGCTCCAGAAGAATTTGCCTTTAAGAACGGACCTGCCTCGTGCGTCCACAACAGATGTACTGTGCCCTCCTCGTGAAGAGAAGAACAGAGCCGGAGGTCCGAAATGCTTGGGCTGCGACAGCAAGGAAATAGGTGATAAGAGGGGTTTCTCGGGAGGGGCGTTTTGTGCAATAGGTGCTGATTCTGTTGGTTTAGGTGGGGCAGACGCAACAGCACGGAAGGGTTGAGTGGGATCAATGCTTTGGAGTCGAAGGTCTTTCAGCAGCATATACTCGGAGTCCTCTTCTCGTCGAACAGGTAGATCTGGTGGTAGTAGCCCGTCTTTGTACCAAGCCTGCATGAGAGATGATTTCCATGGTCCTGCAAATAAGGTTATGAGCAAATCATAATATAAAGGATTGGACACCAGCACTCACCGTGGATAACGTCCTTAGGGTCTTTATAGAACCATTTCGATGGTGTGGCAGGCATAGGCTTCGGGAGACCTGGGGGACTAAATTGCATCTGGACTTGCAGCTGCGGTTGCGGCACCTCCAAGACTGTCCCATCAGTGCTGTCACTACCCTGCTGCTCGTTCTCCTCTTTGTACTGAACAAAACTGGGATAAGTAGGTGGTATAACGTACTCATCCGCGATAGAGGCTAGAGGGAAATTAGGAGCAAACCCGAGCTGTTGGAATGTGGTATATGGACCCATTTGGGCTGTGGCGAGGATGAGGAGTTCTTCAGCTGCCGGAGTGGCCGAGGATGCAGGTTCGGGCGAAGGTTGTCGGTCTTCTTGTGAGCCAGGGTGGTCGTGTGCGACCAGGGTCGGGCTGCTGGGTGCTTCGTCGCCGTTGTCTGTGCCTGCGTTCGAGCCAACGGCAACAGATACACCGATGCTGACGTTAACGTTCGTATCATCATCAACATCAGCCTCATTCCCAGCCGGGTCAGCCCCCAGTCTGTTCTCTCGTGCCCGCCGCCTTGCCGCTCGTCGCTCGGCGCGTCCTATCCGCACTTCACGAACTCGAACAGTCGCAGGCTCCAAACCGAATACATTCTGCGCAAACACCAAGAAGACTTCTACCAGGTCGTCACCTTGGAGCTGCAACTCAAGTGACCGAGGAGAATCGGGAAGAATAAATGTCCGTGATAATCCAAGAGCGGTCCGATAAGTTCCGGCGAAAAGCTCGACCTTCTCGCCATTATCACCACATAGAATGGCTAGAAAACTGGAAGAAATGAGGATTAATTCATCAAAAGTTTTGGAAATTGGGTAGACGGATTACCTTTTCTTAGCTGTCTCAACAGCCTTGATAAGAAGAGCGCCTTTAGTCCCAGGAAGCTTGACATACTCCAACTTTGGTGGCGGCACCTGCGCTCCTGCAGTCCATCTGATTCCTTCGTGCATTTCGAGGGGGCTCGCCACAGGCGCTGGCGAACGTTCAACGGATGTCCCTCTACCGTGCAAGACGTTGCTCAATATCCTCGGGATAAATCTCGAGGATCTCGATGATTGAGGCGTCGTGGCTGAGGTCGGTGGGTCAGGCAGAGCAGGGACTGGAACTGTAGGCATCGGTTCCGTAGCCGACCTTTGCGTCGGTGTAGTTACAGAATGTGTTGACCTGAAGGAACTCGACCTTGAGAATCTGCCCATAGGCCCCGCGGTGTTGACAGTCGCTGCGGAGGTTGGCGTGGTAGGAGGGACATCATTGTCTGCAGCAGGACTACCAATCATGATGGACCAGCGTCGCCGCCGCCTATTTCTGTCACCATTCTGTGAGCTATTCCGTCCAATAGAGCTATAGTAGCCATCGGTATTAGGAGATACTGGTTCTGGTGCGAGTCGTGCCGATGAGGAGTTGGATGACGTGATTAGGATAGGTTCCTGTGGGCGTCTAGTTCCGATTGGTGGCAAATCGGGTATGCGACTTTCTAGCAAGGCCTGTGCCAAACTGATATGGCCTTCGATCTCTTCTTCACTGCCCTCGGCTTCGACAGTGGGTAAGACAGAGCTGGCGGATTCGTTAGTGGTGGTTCCACCAGAATGAGAAAATTGTCGTAAATTAATGAGTGTTGGCGCCGGAGAAGGCTCGGAAGGGGGGATACCAGGTGTGCGCGTTAATGACAAGTCAAGATTGGATGGGCGTCTTCGTCTGGCTGGCGGTATTTCAGTTGGGGTTCGTGACAGAACAGGAACGGCCACAGGTTGAGGAATGTGAGGTTGGAGCTGGGGTGAGGAAACCGTGACTCCTCGGCCAGGTGATGATGAAAGGGTAGCGCTTGTCCGCTCATCAAGATGAGTACCACTAGGCCCTGCGGCAACGGCATCGATGGCCTCTTCGTCACTTGACTCTGCCCAATCAGCTTTGCTATCGTCCTGACTTCTTCTTAGAGCGTCAGGAGACCGATGGCTGGGCGGTGTAGAAAGAACATTGGTGACAGAATTCCCCCTCGCTCTTCCACTGAGCGAAACGAATGAGGGCCGAGTTTGCAAAGGCGGATGACCTACGACAACATCCACAGGGCTCGCATAAGGAGGCGGTTGCCCAGTTGGTATAGGCGTGTCAGGAGGTATTTGAATAGTGGGGTTGGCGGGCCGCTTTTTGGGTGTTCGGCGAGTCGCTGAACGAGGTATTAGTGGTACAGGGGGAGGCGAAGGAGGTGAGGGAGGTGGCGCAGGTACAGGCAGAGATGTCTGTGAGTTTTTCCGAAGCAAGCTGGCGCGAACACGGTCTGGTTCTCCAGGAGGTGGTGTAGACAGACTCGTTTTCCGTGTTTTTTCTGCAGATTCGCGAAGGTCAACACCGTCCACACTTCTTATAGCCATCTTCTTCACATTCTCCCTCCGTATTCGGTCTCGTTCCCTCCTGACCTCGACGTCGATCCTCCACTCTATCGCCTTCTTCACCTCTTCCAAAGCATAGACCCGCACGCCATCCCTGCGGCCCGCTATCGCTACAAGTACACCTCGCTGCTCCATAATAACGACACTTTTGAAGCTAACACGTCTTACGAGTGCATATGGTTGTGGCGCTGGGGGAGACACAAGCGGCAGAACATCGAGACCTTGAGCATGGCACAAAAGCAAGTAATGTGGTGCAAGGAAAGCACCGCTCGAGGGTGGCGCACTGAAGTGTGATGGAGCGAGTTCCGATGTAAGAGCGGAAAGAGATAGGCCTAGTTCCTGTAGGGTGGGTGCTGGTAGAGAAGGTGGTGGCGGTGTGGAGGGTCGGGGAGGAAATGGTGACGATGCACGAGACACCACCTCTGAATTCGGACGAGCAGGTTCAGGCGTCGAAGAATCTTCAGGAATAGTTTCGCGAGACGGTGTGAGTGGAGGATCTCGACGATGCATAAGATTCGTGAAGAAACCAGAAAGACGGTTCGAAGACCGCGGCTATATTTGACAAATAAGGGGAATTGACGACGTGGGCTGGATACATGCACTCACCTCTATGGCTGACCTATGCCGCGCTCGTCGCTGCAGTGATGTGATAGAGCTATCATCCTGAAGTGTCGAGCTTCTCGCTGGCGAAGGTGGAGGCGGGCGAGTGGAGAGCAACGTTGATTCCGATGCCATGGGCGATGTTCGCTGCACCAACGGCGACGACGGCTCTGTAATGTGGACAGCGGGCATACTATGTATGCTGGCGATGTCTGAAGTGTGCTCTGCATTGGTGGAGATGGACGCTCCACGCGTGGACTCAACCATGGGACTAGCGTCGACGTTGTTGGCCTTCTCGACGGTGACCTTGACGTCGTCGAGAGCCATAGCCGGGTCGTACTGTGTAGAGACTTGGATCTCTGCGATGGAGGCATCGTCTGTGTCAGGCATAGAGGCTAGTTGGGGCATGGAAGGAGGGGCATGAATAGATGGTCAAGGTCGTAAAACCGGCAGCCGGAGATTCTCCTGCCAGGAACACTATTTCTTATGTAACCGGTCACACATTTTTCCCGTCTCCTCGGTCAGTTCTCCATTGTCATGTTCGTCTCAAGGTCCGCCAGACGTCTGTCGTCGCTTCGTTCCCAACGGCGCGCAGCGACCTACTCGACGACCTCACATGCACATTCGCAGCTATCTCCGGTTGGAGAACGGGACATTGAACACTTCTCCACGATCCTCGCGCCGACATCAATCATATCCACACTGCCCCCCGTATCCAGCAATGTAGAAGAGCTCGGAGTTTTCAACAATGACTGGATGGGCCGGTTCAAGGGTCGCTCAACCACCGTTCTCAAGCCCAAAACCACACAGGAAGTTAGCGAAATCCTCAAATGGTGTCACGAGAAACGCATTGGTGTCGTGCCCCAGGGCGGAAATACCGGTCTGGTGGGAGGAAGTGTGCCCGTCAACGACGAGGTCATCCTCTCATTGTCAAACCTCAACAAAGTGCGCTCTTTTGACCCGGTCTCCGGTCAGTAACCAGTTATATATACCTTGTAATTAATTGTTAATATTCAGTGTAGGGATTCTCGTCGCGGATGCTGGCTGCATTCTGCAGTCATTGACAGACTATGTTGCTCCCCACAACCATATCATGCCCATTGATCTGGGAGCCAAAGGCAGGTCAGGCTCCCTCCTTTGCCACCTCCCCGTTATCTGACGACGCCACACCCGAACAATAGCTGCCAGATTGGCGGGAATGTAGCAACTAATGCAGGTGGCCTGCGGCTACTTCGTTACGGCTCTCTACATGGCACGGTACTTGGTCTAGAAGTCGTACTCCCGGACGGTACTATTCTTGATCAGCTCACAACGCTGCGGAAGGATAATACCGGTATGTTCGGCTACCCTGAGTTGCCTTCACATTTCACGAACCCATGAACGTTTAGGCTATGACCTGAAGCAGCTCTTCATCGGAGCTGAGGGGACACTAGGTGTGATCACAGGCGTATCTATTTTGACCCCTCCTGCTCCTCAAGCCTCGAGCAATGTGATACTTGCACTTCCGTCATTCGACAACGTTCAGCCGCTGTACCAAACTGTCAAAAGGCAGCTCTCGGAAATTCTCTCGGCATTTGAATTCATCGACCGCACAGCCTATGATCTTGCAGTCAAGCATGGTCAAGGCAGGGCACTTAAGGAAGACGAGGTTGAAGGTGCAGAATGCTTCATCCTTGTTGAGACTAGCGGAGGTAAACGGGAACACGACGAAGAGGTATATTTTATCAACCTACAACGTTTTGCATATCATAACGCCGATCACAGAAACTCAATGATCTACTCGAAAACCTTCTTTCCGCAGACAAACCCCTGATCAACACCGGCGTTCTTTCTCAAACACCGGCTCAATTCTCTTCCCTCTGGGCTCTGAGAGAAGGCGTGACAGAAGCCGTTTCCAAAGAGGGCAAAGCGTACAAGTATGATATTTCTGTCCCTCTCTCCTCCTTCAAGGAAGTTGTCGACAATACCCGAGAGCACCTACGATCAAAAGGCCTGCTACACGACAAGGCGGTAAAATTCGTTATTGGCTATGGTCACGTCGGAGATGGTAAGTCTCATTTCCGTAGAAATTCCCGAGAAGCAATAAACTCATCATACTTCGCCACTCAGGAAATCTACATCTGAATATCGTCGCTGACGCCTACCTCCCTGAAATCGAAAATGCTCTAGAGCCGTACATTTACGAGGTTGTTGGTAAGTTTCTGCTTCATTGTCCGGGTATTCATTGCACCACGCTAAATAATGGATCAAGCCTCGCATCGTGGCTCAATATCCGCTGAACATGGAATTGGCGCGATGAAGACACACGCCCTCCAATATTCCAAGAGTGCAGTTAGCATCGACTTGATGAAAAAAATCAAGGCGGTCTTTGATCCCAAGGGTATCATGAACCCAGGAAAGGTTTTGGAGTGAATGTTGTAGCAGAATTTACCTCGTAAAAAATATAACAGAGTCTACTTCGCTCCAGTCGACCTCCAGTAAACCTTCAACCATCTGAACCAGTTCGAGGCTCGCGGGTGGCACTTATCTTTACTTACGTAATTAATAACACCTAACCCAGGTTCCTCGTAACCCTAAACTTTGCTCTTACCCTCAACCTTAATCTCGGGGCACCTCTTCCAGCGCTGCCGCGCCCACATCACTGGCAATGGTAAGTCGCACATTTACGCACACGCTGTTATTAGACGCTCAAGTCATCGTCCAGCCCATATTTCAAGATGGCAATGGCCTGGCTGTCAAGTTCTTCATCCAGAAGGATCTACCACAGGAGGTTCAGGCTGAGTTATGTGAGACTATAACTGTGCGCCGTTCATTCAATTTCTTGTGGCCCTAACCATACTGACGATGACTTGCCTTTCAGTCACTCGGCGGGCGCGTAGAAGCCAAAGTACCGCGTCAAGGTTACATCCTTGTCCGACCTGGTTCGGCGGAGGAGGAACGCTTGCGGTTATGTTGGACGAGCTCAGACAGACCCGACCGATTCTTCGTGCCCTATTCGTACATAGAAGCATGCAAAATTGCCGGGATGCTCCTGAAACAAATATTCGTGGAGAACGGTGGCCCAATCCCGATGCACATACATGCGAGCATTGCAAATCCAAATGCTAGGCAGGCGTTGAGTTCTAGGATTATGGTACGTGCATTGCCCCGTTCTGAAAATAGTCGATGGGAACAATAGGCAACCTTCTAATGCGTTGTCTTTTTAGCATTCCGGTGGCGATCCACATGCGTCTGCGCAATCTGCGCGCGTTATCTTGGCGGATCCTAATACAGACGTATTTCACCACCTTGTCAAGACACATCAAGGCGCGACTGATAAACATATCGAGTCCTATCTTTGGGTGAAGAAGTGCATAGAGAAGGGAGCGCTCGTCTATACCCCAATGGTCTACAAGAATCCCGGTGGTAGGCGGCCCGGCGAAGAGTACGTTGATCAATCAAATGCCTTCCAGGATGACCTTGACTGATGGCTGATTTGGCAGACGAACACAGTTTACGGATGACGACGAAGAACACCTTTGTGACTGGATTGCAGCAAAGATTCCCTACAAAGAAACTGGTGGCAGAACTGGGAATCGACTCTATCAACAACTATGTGACCTCGTGAGTTTTTCTCTCGCATCGCTTGTGCTTGCTTCTAATGTCGCTTTTCATTAGGCTGGAGATCCAGAATACGCCTGGGTAGCGCGTCACACTTGGCAGTCATGGCGCGAACGTTACAAGAAGAATGCTGTGCGCCTTGACCGTATGATTGCGCGTATCGTCGAGCAAACGAAGCCAATGCTGGGAGAGAAAGGCCAATATGGTTACGTCCGCCAAGCAGAAGAAAAACCAAGGCGCTCGAAAAGGAAGAAGAGATCCCCTGAGCCACTGCAAGACGTGGACGACCTGGTCAGTGTACCACCCACGCCAGGACCAAGCGGGCACCAACATATGCAGCAGGTTGACCCATCCCAAGTGAATCCATATAACCCTTACGCAATTAGTCTGACGGATGCGGGCAATACCTACCCAGCCGTTATGCCAGAGCCATCGGCTGCTCCTCTGGATCAGTCGGCGGTTAAGACAAGTCCTGATGAAGAAGAGATGGACGAGGAGGGAACAGAATGGGCTGTAAGAATAGGAAATGCAGCCCCTCCTGCTTGGGCAAAGCGGAAAGCCACGGATGATGATCACGAGGATGGAGTGAACAAGAGACAGCGTGTCGAGAAGTAAGTCTATCTCTTGCATCGCCCTGGGTGTTGCAATCAGCTGAGGGTTTTTTTTCAGCGAACCCAACCCACACGGCTTGCATACAGTTCATTCTCAGCACCCTCCTTCGCCTCCATCTATTCCAACTGACGCGTTAGTGGTCATAGCGAACATGCACGTTCTTGACCAAAGCCTGCGCGAAATTGCAAAAGAGACACGCTTCACATTCGAAGAAGTCCAAGAATATTACAACAAGTGTGCCGACGTTGACACGACAGGCGCAAGGTTCCGACGTATGCGAGAACAGCTGAACAGTTTCAACGATGATCTCGGTTAGCAGGTGTTGTGACACAGTTTTTTGGTGGCCGTGGCTTTTTTCACGCCTTAAGTTATTTCATCTTGTCTGTTCCTTTGTATCATCGGTCATTCGTGTAATCTTGTCATAATACTCTATATATCTTGGATTTCATGGACTGGGAGCAGCGGAATCGTCAAAGAGATTGTAATTTGCGCCGCGTGGGGCTGTAGGACTGTCAAATGGTTTGCGTCTTCTATAGGATGGAGTTAGTTAGTTCCACCAACGAATATAGCTGACCACAAACTTTTCTCCTGCTGCGGCGGACGGGAATGAACCAAAGAGGTCAGGGTGCTTGGGAAGAGGAGATTCACTGTCCAAATGAAGAGCTGGGTTGAGGAGCGAATCAAATGATGTGAATTCTCTAACCTGAAATATGGATGTGAAAGCGCCTCTTCTGCGGTTATTCTTCTTTCTGGGTCATACGTCAACAAGGACATCATGAGATCAAGACCTGCAGTGGTTAGATACTGGAATTTCGTTCGGAACTGATGGGGCTGGGGAGATGGCAGTGAAATGGTCTTCGCCAATGGTAGTGCAGTGTACTCTGGCCATGAATTCTTGGTAGGTGGGCCTAGGAGCTTAAAGATCATTGAGAGAAGCTCTAACTCGCCCTGGGCTTGAAAGAGTGGCTCTTTGAGAAGTAGCTCAGCAAATATGCATCCCACAGACCACATGTCGATGGCTGTGGAATAAGTCGTAGCGCCTAGAAGAATTTCCGGTGCTCTACTTCGATGTAAGGACAAGGGTAGCATAGAGAGATAAATCTAGAGACACACCGGTACCACAGAGTCACCACTAGCTGCGTCAAACCTCCGACACCGATGGGATCTCCATACCGTCTCGCCAAACCAAAGTCAGCAACCTTGATCGTTCCCCGGTTATTCATCAACAAATTGCTGGTCTTCAAATCTCGGTGCAAGATCCAATTCTGATGACAGTGGTTGACAGCAGATAGTAGCTGCAACATCAGTGTCTTGATTTCCGATTGTAAGAATGGTGCAGGCATGACGGTCAGCAGGGTTTTGAGGTCATGTTCAATAAAATCCATCACGACAAAGACTCTTTCGCCGTTGAAAGCCCGGAAAGAGTTATGGAAGGAGAAAAACAGATGGAATTTGTGATTACACGACATCTAGCAGTAGAGATGGAATAGGATACGCACTGCGTTAATGTGTCTCCCACCACCACTTCACGGACGCCCACTACGTTCTCGTGCCGACACGACATGAGCGCATATACCTCGCGCAGTGCAGTTATCGGGAAA
>Ga0247741_1000640_pt1 | contig 19390 bp, 16 predicted proteins | sample UWRJL213509R2_FD_180945 | JGI IMG/M metagenome (GOLD analysis project Ga0247741, IMG submission 180945) | Plant litter microbial communities from Arlington Agricultural Research Station in Wisconsin, United States - UWRJ-L213-509R-2 | ecosystem: Environmental > Terrestrial > Plant litter >... | reverse complement strand
GAGAAAATTACGGCGTGATGAATCGCTCATATCGTGTTCCTTTTAAATAGTTAATATACAGTTAACTTTCGTTAGTTAAATTTGGTTTACATTCGTTTAAAAATAAATTTTTCGTTGATTAATTTTTACTAAAGCCGATAAGCAAATTCGTTTGAGTTAGTCACTGTATGCACCAAGTCAACCAGCGCGGCTGCACGAATCGGATCAACATTTTTCACATCTTTGAGTCCGGTAGGTTCGTTAAGCGCTAAGGTGCCCGAGATTGCTTTTTCGCGAATGATTTTTTCTTGATCATTCAAATAAGCTTCCAGGATTTTCTTCTCGGATTTATCGGGCGTGCGTGAAAACAGAATTTGGTATAGACGATCAAGTTGTGCTTTTTCATTTTTCCCTGCTTCTGAAATAACACGACCTGTTAATGCTTGTGATAAACCGAATACAACATCGCTGTGATACAAAGTCAACGCTTGCAGCGGCGTCGTTGTCACATCCCGTTTGCTATGTACTTCCTGCGCACCAGCGAGATCAAATGCTTGCAACAATGGATAAGGAACACTGCGACGCGTGAAAATATAAATACTGCGACGGTATTGATCATCAGGATTGGTAGACACTTTCCAGAATGGCGTACCATCACCTTGCGAATTACCTGTAACAAGATTGCTCGGTATGGGTGGGAACACACCGGGGCCGCCTTGTTTATCGACTAATTTTCCAGATGCTACCAACAACGAATCACGAATTTGCTCGGCTTCTAAACGCTTGCGTGGAAATACGGCGAGCAATTTATTATCCGGATCAATTTTGTAAGCATCATCGCGTTCAGTTGAGGATTGACGATAAGTGCTGGAGAGCAAAATTTGGCGATGAAGTTTCTTAGTGCTCCAACCTTCTTTTATGAAGTTTGTAGCAAGATAATCCAGCAATTCAGGATTAGTTGGCTTTTCACCGGCGCGGCCAAAATCACTAACTGTTTCCACAATGCCGTGCGCGAAATATTGTTCCCAAATGCGGTTCACAAATACGCGCGCAGTCAGCGGATTTTTCTCACTCGCAATCCAATTTGCTAAGGCAGTGCGGCGCCCGGATGAAGTTGCCGTAGGCACTATGACGGGTTTTTCTTTGGTAATATTTTCTGGAAATGCCGGTTGAACTTCTTCTAACGGACGCTCTTGAATTCCACCAAAATAGACAAAGGTGGAGGGTGCATCGGCGTGGCCAAGTTCGGTGATGGCTGAAACTTCCAGTGAACCGTTAGGCTTTAACTTTTCAGCAAGTTTACGGCCTTCCTTACGCAATTTGTCGTAAGCCTCCCAACGTGCAGCATTTGCGGGGTTGTAATCCGGCGCTGTTTTATCGGTGGATGTGTCTTGCAGATAATTAGCCAGCCTGTCGTCTTCAATATAGGCACCGTAAGAATTGTTTACCCAGCGATCGTGTGCATTCCATTGGCTTTCCGGTTTGTTAAGTGAGACCAGAGAATCTTTATCGTAACGTTCGCGATAATATTTGTTGGCTTCAACTCGAACCGGATCGAGGATGGCTTTTTTCGCAGCAATAATTGGTTTAATCGCTTCGGCGTATTTTTCAGAGGCTTTTTGATATTCAATTTCCTGCGCGCCTATGGCGGCTGGAATATTATCTACTGCATTTGAATTGGCAAAAAATGCTTGCAGTGCGAAGTAATCTTTTTGCGAAATCTTATCTAATTTGTGATTGTGGCAACGCGCGCACTCAACCGTTTGACCAAGAAAAACTTTGCCCACGGTGTCGGTGATATCAGTTGTTTGCTGATATTTTTTCTGTACTAAATTGCGACCGTTTGGATTATCGGGAAAGCCGCGTAAAAAGCCGGTAGCAACTAATGCTTCCTGTTTATTGGGCCAAAGTTCATCGCCAGCAATCTGTTCCTGAATAAAATTTGAGAAAGGTTTGTCTTGATTGAACGCATCGATTACGTAATCGCGGTAGCGCCACAGGTTAGGGCGGGTTTCATCGCCATCAAAACCATTACTGTCAGCATAGCGAGCCAAATCCAACCAGCGACGCGCCTGGCGCTCGCCATAATGTGGTGACGCTAGCAAACGATCCACTAATTTTTCGTAAGCATTTGACGAGCGATCGCTCACGAAGTCTTTAACTTCCTCGGGTGTAGGAATTACTCCCCATGCGTCCAGAGTTGCGCGGCGAATAAAAGTCGCACGGTCAGTTTCAGTAGATGGTTTGAGATTATTAGCTTCCTGTTGCGCAAGAATAAATGCATCAATAGGTGTTTTTACCCAGGCTTTTTGTTTTACCTCTGGCACAGCAACGTCTTGAATCGGTTTCCACGACCAGAGACCTTTGCCGTCCTGTTTTACCGGTGTTGTTGGAACATTTGCGTGAATAGCATCAGCTGGCGGCTTATTTTCTTCTGCGAAACTTATTGAAGCAAACAAACTAACAGGTAACAAATTCAGTAAAGCAACTACTACAATTTTTCTTTGCATTTTTCCCCTCCGCTTAATTATCAACATTCAATTTATTGTGCGTCATTAAAAAGCAACAGCTAATTTTTTCTGTCAAGACAGCAGAGCAGTATTTATGCCAAATAGTTTTTTGGATTTTTTATGCTGGGTTTTGTACAGGGAAAAATTAGCAAGGCGCTAAAAATATTGTTTAGACATCAGCGGATGTTTTTAATGATGCAGAAAATAAGAAAATAAAATAAACAATCGCGTAAATATATTTTTTACGAGTAATCATCACTTGATGTTAAGCAAGCAGCCTTTTTACATGCTGTTGGATAAACGTCTTCAAAATCTAACGCAGTAAAACATAATGCTCGAAATTCGCCATTTGAAGACTTTAATTGCTCTTTGTGAGGCAAGTAGTATGGTTGACGCTGTCGAACTGCTATTTCTTCCCAATCGGCCATGTCGCATAAGCTTAGAGAACTAGAGTTGCGTCTTTAGTGCGAATTATTTATTCGCAAAAGTAGACTTCTGCGTTTTAGTGAAGCCGACAAGCTGCTGCTTTTGTTAGCTGATGATGTAATTGCCAAAGTTAGCGAGGCGGAGCGTGATGTAAAAAATCAATTCATGGTGAAGCTTGCCGTATATTTATGGAGATCAAATGCCACATCTGCTTTAACTGGCTGATGCCGATTATCGATATTTTTCGCAATCAATGGCCTGAAATTGAATTGGATTTTCCCGGAGGTTTTACGTTTGAGCCACTACCTGCACTGCGCAAGGCGATATAGATTTAGTGATTAGTTCTGACAGCAGAGGAAAAAGGAATTTGGCCAACTTTATAAGCTGCAATTCGTGAACAACAATCGAACACCGGTTATGTACAAGACTTTTTAAAATTAGCAAAAGCGAATTGTTTGAAAAATTTGCAGGATTGAAACCTGTGCACGATGTACGCGTTGAGGTAGCTAAGTATATAGAATTGGATAGAGAAATAACTGTGTGGTTTGACGCCAAAATAAACCGGACGTTAACACTTTTGACATTTGTATTCTAAGCTAATCATACACTCTTTTTTGCAAATGCTTCGAGCAGGATGATGTGGAGATGCTTCATGCTAACCATTAAACAAAAGCTGACTGGCTTAACCATATTGGGGTTGGTGATTACTGCGCTCGTGGGAGTGTACAGTTATAACAGCATCCAGGATCTGCGCATCGCCATGAATAATATTGTGGTAAGTTCGACTGTTCTGCGTAACCACATGTTTGCAGACATGATGCACGACGCTTTAAATTCGGATGTCAACGCTGCTTTAATTGCGGTTGAAAATTCCGGGCCAAATAATATCAATGCCGTCGAAAAAGAATTTAAGGAGCATTCCGAATCATTTACGGAAACTCTCGCTAAAAATGAAATATTAATCACTGACCGCAAAACTCAACAAGCATTAACTAAAACTCTACCCACCTTACGCGCATACATTGTAACCGCCGATAAAATTATACAAACAGCAAAAACAAATCGACCCAATGCCATAAATATGATGCCTGAGTTCCATAAAGCATTCACAGCGCTCGAAGTTGAAATGGAATCCTTAACGCAATTGATTGAAGAAAATGTAAACCTCACGCAAAAAATCACAGAAGATGAAGAGAATAAAACTACTAGAGTGCTCATTATTATTTCGGTGATTGGTACCATAGTGATGTTTTTTGTTTCTCAATTAGTGATTAAAAATATCATTGCTGCGCTTGAGCGGTTGGTACACGTTTCTGAGCGCGTAGCATCTGGCGACCTCACGGTTAATATTAATACTTCAGAATCGGACGAGCTTGGCGCTCTGGCTCGCGCGATGGAAAAAATGCGCACGCATTTGGTCAATGTTATTTCACAGATAAGTGCGACATCGACAAAGTTATTAACGTCGGTTGAAGATATAGCAGTTGTTACTCGCGCTGCTTCAAGTCATATGTTGGACCAGCGTTCTGAAACTGAACAAGTTGCCACTGCAATGAATGAAATGACGGCAACCGTACATGAGGTTTCAAAAAATATTTTAGCGACAGCAACTTCTGCACAAAAAGCAGCGGAAGAAACCAACATGGGAGCAAAAATTGTTGAAGAAGCAGTGCAATCTATTACTGTTTTAGCAAATCAAATTAGTTCGGCCTCTGAAATTATTAATCGTGTTGAGGACAACAGCCATAATATTTCCTCCGTGGTGGACGTTATTAAAAATATCGCGGAGCAAACCAATTTATTAGCGCTCAATGCGGCGATTGAAGCGGCACGCGCTGGTGAACAGGGGCGCGGTTTTGCGGTAGTGGCAGATGAAGTGCGAACGCTCGCCAGCCGAACACAACAATCAACCGGCGAAATTAATGAAATGATCAGTCAGTTACAACTTGAATCAAAATCGTCTGTAAACGCAATGAATAAGAGCTGTGAACAGGCCGGTGTGGCGGTGAGTAGAGCACAAAACGCGGGTGAATCGCTTAATACTATTGCGCACACGGTGTCGCGAATCTCTGAGTTAAGTGTGCAAATTGCCACCGCAGCGGAAGAGCAGACCGCCGTGTCGGAAGAAATCAATCGCAATATCGTTCACATCAACGAAGCAACAATTTTTACAGCTGATGGTACGCAAAAAACCACAGAAGCTATCAATCAACTAGCAAAAACCACCGCAGATTTACAGCAGTTGGTTAAGCAATTTAAGATGTGAACTATAGATTGTGAGTTAAGAGAAGTAATTTGAAGATGTGAGCTAGTCGGCGAGGACTAATAAGAAATATTTTAGACAAAAAAATGCCGGAAGCGATGCCCGGCATTTTTTTTAAACTTACAAAAATATTAAGCGAGTACTTTCAATGCTGCATCGTAGTTTGGTTCGTTGGCAATTTCGCTTACCAACTCTGTGTGCAATACGTTGCCATCTGCGCCAATTACAACAACTGCGCGAGCAGTTAAACCTGCCAATGGACCATCAACTAATTTCACGCCATATTTGGTAGCGAAATCTGAACGGAATGCAGAAGCCGGAATAACATTGTTCAAACCTTCTGCACCGCAAAAACGCGCCAATGCAAACGGCAAGTCGTAAGAAGCACAAACCACAACAGTGTTATCCAGGCTGCTTGCTTGTGCATTAAAAGTACGAACAGATTGCGCGCAAGTTGGAGTGTCAACACTTGGAAAAATATTTAATACAACGCGTTTGCCGGCAAGGCTCTCGCCGGTAACTTCTGACAAATCAGTTTTAACCAGATTAAATGCAGGAGCTTTGCTGCCAACGGCAGGAAGGTCGCTGTTAGTGTTAAATGGATTGCCTTTAAGGGTAACTGTAGCCATGGAATAACTCCTTTGAATGATAGGATATTGTGGAACTGATTTTTTAAAGTGAACCGAATTGATGGAGGCTCAAGGATAAATTACAAGGGTGAGCTGGGTAAATTTGTATGATCATTAATAAAAATATTTAACAATTAATGTAAAACCTTAGACGTTCTTGTCCTTGTCATTCAAACCACGTTGCCGCTTGCGTTTGCTCCAGGCTCTTGCGACATGCAAACGCCAAAATATTTGCATTAAAAAATAGCCCAGGGCGCCCGCCAGCAATCCGCTGACCAAAAGCCCCAATAACAGCGGCTTCCAAATATCGCCCAGACTTTTTATTAGCCAATGCCAACTGTCTGCAAAGTTACCTGAACATATCTGATCCCAAACCTGGCTGGCACCGGCAGAGAGGCTTTCATAATTAAAGTTGGGATGATTCAGCAACGGATCAGATTGCAACATAAAAGCGCCCAGCTTATAGCTCAGCAACAAAATAAAGGGAGTGGTGAACGGATTGCTAACCCATGCAAGAGCGACTGCAATAGGAAGATTGCAACGAAATACGAGCGCTGCCAATGCAGCGAGCGGCATTTGTCCGGGAACGGGAAGAATCGCAATTAAAAGCCCCCAAAAAAAAGCCACTGACACTGAATGGCGGTTCAGATGAAACAAGTTGGGGTCGTGCAAGAATTTCTCGAACCGGCGTAATGTGGGATTATTCTTAATCGTTTCGGGCGTTGGTATGAAACGTTTAAGTAAATTGCGCGCCATTAGGAAACCACTGCTTTTTAAAAAAGTTGCGGCATTATGCATAAGTTTAGTGACAGGTTCTATCATCAAGTCACTTTGATCGTATCCGTACTTATTTTAAAACAGGGTTCGCATTCACCGTAGTTATTGTTCTGGTTCAGTCTAAACCTGTACCACCTGCCACTTTTGATTGGCCCTAGCTGGCATTTTCTATATAGTCGCGCCCGCTTAAACTGTGTGATGTATGCCGATAAAATTGAAGCAGAGGTGATGTGAGTATGAATATCAACGAACTTTGGGTTGTATGCCTAGAGCCAGAGCTTGCTGAAACCGCGCAGGCTTTAGCCGCTCAGCTTCACCAGCCTCTCAAGTTTGATATTGATGTCGCAGGCCTTGAGCTGCCTGAATTTGTAATTGTTTTTGATAAGTATGGCGTGTCGCTACAACAGACCGGCCGCAAAGCACCTGGACCTATACGTGCAGAGTTTGCTGAAGGTGCCGTTGATCATCGCCGAAAGTTTGGCGGCGGAAAAGGGCAGATGATCGCCAAGGCGGTGGGCGTAAAAGCGGGTGTGTATCCCAAAGTATTAGATGCAACCGCAGGGCTAGGCAAGGACGCCTTCGTATTGGCAACGCTAGGTTGCAATTTGCAAATGCTTGAGCGCTCGCCAGTCGTACACGCGCTTTTGCAAGATGGCTTAACTCGTGCGCGAGAAGCTTCAATTGTAGATGACCCAGGGCTCGCACAAATTCTTACGCGTATGCAATTGCTCGCAGTTGATAGCCAGGATTATTTATATCAAATAACTGACACAGATCGCCCGGATGTTGTTTACCTGGACCCTATGTTTCCTGATCGACAAAAAGCAGCGGATGTAAAAAAGGAAATGGCTGCGTTTCATCATGTGGTAGGAAAAGATGAGGATGCCGATGCGCTCTTGGAAAAAGCACTTGCGGCAGCGACTTATCGCGTTGTAGTAAAGCGCCCACGGAAGGCTCCTTTTATTGCGAATAAAACACCGTCTTATCAACTGGAAGGAAAATCGAGTCGTTACGATATTTATACAATAAAAAAAATGCCTGAACGTTTAGGGTAAAAGTTTTAATTGTAAATTTTCGCGTGGGATTGTGCGACACGGATGCAAAAATCTACAGAATTTATGTACTAGTTTCTCAAATAACTATCACTTCCTTTTTTTTGCATTGTATTGCCGTTTTTTCTCGTTAGTCTTGGCGGGGCATTCACGAATCACTAGTTCAATCGCGCTCAGCCAGCAATCAGTAGCGCGCAATCCTAACCAATTAATAATCTATAACGAGGTTCATATGCTGGGTCTACGCATCACGCGTGAGCGTTTTTCGGCTCGTGCTCTTTTAGGAACATTCATTATTACTGCTTTGTGTTGGTCATCTGCGCAGGCGGCGCGTCAGGCGGAATATTTGGATCGCGGTGTAATAGCTATGCCGTCGGGAAGCGGTGTTTATGTTGGCTGGAGGATGCTGGGCGATGACCCGAGCAACATTGCATTCAATGTTTATCGCAACGGAACCAAAATCAGTGCCAGCCCGGTTACCAACAGTACTAACTATTTTGATGCGAGCGGTACTACTAACTCGGCCTACACAGTCAGGCCGATTATCAATGGCGCGGAGTTAACTGCAAACGCTGCCAAAGCGACTTGGACAAATCCGTATTTGTTAGTGAATTTGCAAAAGCCGTCAGACGGCACAACGCCTTCCGGTGAATCCTATTCCTATTCACCCAATGACTTGAGTGTTGGCGATTTGGATGGCGATGGTCAATATGAAATCATCGTCAAATGGGATCCATCTAATGCTAAGGACAACTCGCAAAGTGGTTACACCGGCAATGTTTTTATTGATGCTTATAGGCTCAACGGTAATCGTTTGTGGCGAATTGATCTGGGCAAAAATATCCGCGCGGGAGCTCATTACACTCAATTTATGGTGTACGACCTGGACGGCGACGGTAAAGCAGAAGTTGCAATGAAAACCGCACCGGGTACGCGCGATGCTTACGGCGCTGTCCTCGGTGGAAGTAATGCTAATACTGATTACCGTAATTCCAGTGGCTACGTCCTTTCCGGACCAGAGTATTTAACTATCTTCAACGGTGAGACAGGCGCAGCTTTGGTTACGACTGATTATGTTCCGGCGCGTGGCACAGTGAGTTCATGGGGCGATAACTACGGCAATCGTGTGGACCGTTTTCTAGGTGGCATAGCTTATTTGGATGGCACGCGCCCAAGCTTGATCATGAGCCGCGGTTACTACACTCGCGCGGTGATTGCCGCGTGGGATTGGCGCAACGGACAGCTTACGCAACGTTGGGTGTTTGATAGCAACAACGGCGGAAGTGCAGTAGCCGGACAGGGCGCTCACACGTTAAGTGTGGGAGATGTGGACGGTGACGGGAAAGATGAAATCGTCTACGGTGCAGCCACCATTGATGACAATGGCCGGATGCTTTACAGCACCAATCTCTGCCATGGCGATGCCTTACATCTCGGCGACCTCGACCCAACGCGTTCCGGCCTGGAAATATTTATGGTGCATGAAAGCCCGAGTTGCTACGGCAACCATGGAGTGGAAATGCACGATGCTAAAACGGGTTCGATTTTATGGAGTGTATCTGGCGGCGGGGCAGATGTGGGGCGCGGCGTTAGCATGGATGTCGACCCGCGTTACGCGGGCAATGAAAACTGGGCATCTGTAGGCGGGCTTTACACCGCAAAAGGTGTGCAGATTTCTTCGGCAAAACCTAACTCCACCAACTTCAGTGTGCTGTGGGATGCGGATTTGCTCAGCGAGCAACTCAATAACACCATGATCAATAAATGGAACTACTCGAATAACACAGACAGCCGTTTGCTAACCGCGTACAACTATGGTGCTGCAACTAACAACGGCACCAAGGCGACACCGGGTCTATCGGCCGATATCCTTGGGGATTGGCGTGAAGAAGTGATTTGGCGAATGGACAACAATTACCAGCTAATCATTTTCTCTACTACTGCAATAACCACAAACAAATTGCGCACGCTCATGCATGACTCGCAATATCGCCAGGAAATTGCACGTCAGAACGTCGGTTACAATCAACCCCCCCACACCAGCTTTTTCCTGGGTGATGGAATGGCCACTCCTGCTGCGCCGAGCTTGTATTTTGTGGGTAAAAATCCAAACTCGACCGTTCCTACAAGTAGCAGCTCCAGCTCCCTATCATCTAGTGTGGTTAGCTCAGTAATGTCGGTGAGTTCTTCAAGCAGGTCTTCTTTATCTGTGGCAAGTTCGAGTGTCGCTTCGAACAGGTCTAGTTCGGTATCGTCCTCATCTCTGGCATCTTCCTCAATTGCATCAAGCCTAACCAGTTCCTCCTCTCAGGCCGCTGGGGCTAGTTGTAGTTATGTGATCACCAATCAATGGGGCACTGGGTACACTGCTGCCATTCGTATTGCAAACAACGGAACAACAGCGATTAATGGTTGGACGGTAAGTTGGGCATACAGCTCCAGCACCAATGTGACTAGTAGCTGGAACGCGGTGTTAACGGGTAGTAATCCTTATAGGGCAACGGGCCTCAGTTGGAACTCAACCATTAATCCAGGCCAAACTGTTGAATTTGGAGTCCAAGGTAACCAACCTGCGAATGTAAATGAGATTCCCAAAGTCACGGGCAATGTTTGTAATTAAATGGAAAAGATTAGTCGTTACAAAAAACCGGTTGCTGCAGAGTGACCGGTTTTTTTCAGAAAAAATATTCAAAGGCTTTCAATGAGCTAAGGTTTATAATCAGCCACACAAACTTCCCCTGTTTAGATCACCTCTGATGAATTCTTTTGACGATACCCAGCTCGATCAGATTGCAGATGCACTCGTTGGTCAGGGCTATCTCATTATTAACAATGCGTTGCCTGAATGGCTGCTGCGTAAATTGCTAAAACAATTTAATGAGCTGCGGGAGCCTGAATTTAAAACGGCGGGTATTGGTCGACACACAAATTTTCAGATTGAAGATTCGATTCGTTCAGACAAAATCCATTGGATAACGGATACCACCGAAACAACGACAGAATTTTTGCAGTGGATGGAATCTTTGCGACTAGGCATTAATCGCCGTTTGTTTATGGGGGTGTGCGACTACGAGTGTCATTTTGCACATTACAATATAGGCGCTTTTTACAAAAAACATGTAGATGCTTTTAGCGCGAATAAAAAAACAGGCCAATCCAATCGAGTGATTTCAACTGTGCTTTACTTGAATGAAACCTGGCAGCAGGAAAACGGCGGTGAATTGGTTATCTATGGGGAAGACGGCGAGCAAGTCGTAGAAAAAATATTACCGGAATTTGGCAAGTTTATAATTTTTTTAAGTGAAAAATTCCCGCACGAGGTTCTACCTGCAACTCGTGCACGAAAAAGTATTGCTGGGTGGTTTCGTGTTAATGAAGGTACTATCTAAAAGAATTAGTTAAATTCGCAAGTTAAACGATCTATTACAACGAGCAAACTAATGAGCAATATACTTCCCTTCAAACGCCCGTCACCCTTTGAAAAACACAAAGGTAAAAGTTTGTGTAAAAGTGGATTCCATAAATGGAAAATAAAAACTGATAAAAAATTTGATGTTAAAGAAGGAAAATTGGTTACGGCATACGAATGCGAGCGTTGCGGTGAAACTAAAGTAGAAGCGAGATAATTCTGAAAGGCTTTTATTGTTTGCAGGGTAGAGAAGGCTGAAACCAAAACGTCACCGGTATTCCTACCGGTGACGGTGCAACTTAGTGATGGTGATGACCGCCCGCGCCATGTGCATGGCCGTGTTCCAATTCTTCAGCAGATGCAGCGCGAATCTCAGCTACCTCTACATCAAACGTTAAATCTACGCCCGCCAATGGGTGGTTGCCGTCGATGGTAACGTTATCGCCTTCAACATTCGTCACCGTCACAACTTGCAAGCCATGTTCAGTTTCAGCATGAAACTCCATACCTACTTCAATATTATCGATTCCGCTAAACATGTTTGATGGCAGTTGTTGCACCATGCTGTCATCGCGAACGCCGTAGGCTTCTGACGCAGGAATGCTTACTGTAAATTTGTCACCAACTGCTTTACCGAGTAACGCTTTTTCAAGGCCAGGAATAATATTGCCAGCACCGTGCAAATAGGCCAGTGGTTCTTGACCTTCCGATGAGTCTATAACTTTACCTTCACCGTCGGTGAGGGTGTAGTGAATACTGGCAACGCTATTTTCTGAAATATTCATAAAGATTTTCCTAAATTTAAATAATAAATGTAAAAATTAAAATTTTGTAATTAACAATTCGTTAAAAATGTTCTATTGCTTTGCCATTTAACGAGGCTTTACTGATATAGATGGTGTAAGCAGAACCATTTTCTTCCTGTTGCATACGCACAAGCAGGTATTGAAAGTCTTTAGCAAACCACGCGTAAGTAACTAAATCATCATTATCACGCGTGCGTTTTACTTTTACGGTTTTAACATCGCCCAGTGAGGTTGTCAGATTTTCTTCACCCACTATTTCAAATTTGTAGGTTTTGATTTTACGGGTATTGGTTACAGAATATGAAAACTTATTTTTCCCTGCGATTAAATCCTGATTCAACTGCACCTGGTAACTTAAGCTGTCGTGAAGTTTATTATTCGCTTCCAGGTCAGTCACCTGATTTTTTTTGGTGTTGTTAAGTTTTAAATTCGTCCAATCAAATATCAATTCGTCATCGCGATTATTTCCCATACCTTTACGCTTGTAGGTGTAATGCCTGGGTACCACGAGCTTTTCATTTTCCTTCCAACTTACTTCGGTGGACTCAGAAACTTTTCCAACGGAAGAGTCGGCATTAAATATGTATTCGTAATTGCCATTCGGGAGTGCACTCAAGCGGCTAGTAACGGTGATATTAAACCCGTAAAGCTTTGCGTTATAAGTATTCTCAAAGGTTGATAACGTTGGGTTTGCGTAAACAGTGGAGGCCAGGCCAATTCCAAACAGAGTTATTAACCATTGATTCAAAGGCATACGTAAATTCCTCAGGTTTCATCAGACCATATTTGGAAGCCCGACACGGACAAAGGTTCACCTTTTAACATACTTTTGCCTTCAATCATGCACAAATCCCCTTCGGCAAACCATTTAACCGCCAGTGGATATATTACGTGCTCCTGACGTTGCACGCGTTTGGATAAGCTTGTTGCATCGTCGTTTTCGAGTACAGGTACAGATGCTTGCACAATTGCCGGGCCGCCATCCAACTCGGCTGTTACGAAATGTACAGTTACTCCGTGGCGAGTTTCGCCTGCTTCAATTGCACGTTGATGTGTGTGCAACCCCTGAAACTTTGGAAGCAATGACGGGTGGATGTTCAGCATTTTACCGAGATAATGTTGCGTAAATTCGGTGGTGAGAATGCGCATAAAACCGGCTAGTACAATCAAATCCGGCTTGTAAGAATCGATTTTCCCCATAAGCGCGCGGTCAAAATCTTCGCGGTGTGCGTAGGCTTTGTGATCTAGAGTTTCAGTAGGAATATTTGCCTTGGCAGCGCGCTCCAAGCCTAAAACACCTGGGCGATTACTGATAACCGCCACCATTTCAATGGGTAGTTCATTCGCTGTTACGCCATCAATCAAAGCCTGCAGATTGCTACCGCTGCCAGAAATAAGAACAACAACACGAGTTTTTTGGCTAGATGACATCAGCCTACAAACCCTGTAAATCAACTTGAGGTTCATCGCCGACAGCTTTTGCGATATGGCCTACTACAAACGCGGTTTCGCCAGCGGCTTTTAAAATCGCCAGGGCGTTATCTTTTTCAGTTGCAGGAACCACAATCACCATACCTACACCGCAGTTAAAGGTGCGATACATTTCGCGGATGTTTACGTTACCGCCGCGCTGCAGAAATTGAAATACCGGTGGAAAAGTCCAGCTCTTGGTATCGATAACAGCTTTACAATCGTCGGGCAATACGCGTGGAATATTTTCAGTTAAACCACCACCGGTGATGTGGGCCATGGCATTAACGTGGGATTCTTTAATTAGCGTGAGTACAGATTTTACGTAGATACGAGTAGGTTCCATCAAGGCATCACCCAACGGACGGCCACCGCAATCCTGCGTCAAGTCTGCTTTGGATACCTCGATAATTTTTCGTATCAACGAGTAGCCGTTCGAGTGTGGGCCGCTTGATGTCAAAGCGATCAGGGCATCGCCCGCTTTAACTTTACTACCATCAATAATTTCTGACTTCTCAACCACTCCGGTGCAGAAACCAGCGAGATCGTAATCTTCGCCTTCATACATACCGGGCATTTCTGCGGTTTCACCGCCTACCAGTGCGCAACCGGCAAGTTCACAGCCATCACCAATACCGGAAACAACTGAGGCAGCAACATCTACATTCAATTTGCCGGTGGCGTAGTAATCGAGGAAAAACAACGGCTCTGCACCAGTAACCACCAAGTCATTTACACACATGGCAACCAGATCGATACCGATGGTGTCGTGCTTGTTAAGAGTCATTGCCAGGCGCAATTTGGTACCTACGCCATCGGTTCCCGATACCAGTACTGGCTGGCGATACCCAGCAGGAATTTCTACCAAAGAAGCAAAACCACCTAATCCGCCCATGACTTCCGGGCGTTTTGTACGCTTGGCGACGCTTTTAATACGTTCAACTAGCGCATCACCGGCTTCAATATCAACCCCAGCATCTTTATAACTAAGAGAAGGCGTTGAATTAGAGGATGATGAATCGGTGTTTTGGTGTTCGCTCATAATGGGCTCTCAGGCTGATGCAGTCGGAGTGATCCCCTTTGCTAAACAGGGGGTCGAAAAAAGGCCGACATTCTAACAGTTTTGCTGAAGCTGTGGGGGCGAGCCGCGGGTGAAAAAAACATTTAGATCTGGTTAGAGGATGTAAGGAGTTGTGGCCAGCGACAAACGCATGCGCCGGCCTCGGAAAATGTGGGCTTTATTTGCTACGCAGGTCACGAAGCTTGGTAAAGGTGTCCCATACCTGCGCTTTTGTTGCATCGCGGCGTGGTTGCTTTCCGACTGGAAAGGGAGTTGCGCCAAGAGGTTTCAGAAAACGACGCGCAGAGTGGTTGAAGCGTAAAGCGCGGCGCCACGCCATGCTTTGTTCAGTGTTAAAAATGATCGACATGGAAATAGAGACATCATCGCCGCCATTTTGTACATGGTGACCAGCAATAAACGGGATATGCAGCGCTTCGCCCGGCGAGAATTCAAAGCTGGTGCCCAGTGCGTCAATTTCGGCGTTAAAAGGAAGCTTGGTATTTGAGTAAGAGATGTAAGCTTCGCGATGGGGAGAACTAACACAACGATCATCCCACTGAGGAAACACACTCACATGTTTGCTGCCGCGAAATTGCATTAAAAATGTTGAGTAACGATCTATATGAAAGGGCGTGACACTGTTTGGCGATGCGATAAATAGAAATAGTTGTGGATCAATTGCTGTGTCGCCAACGCCACGGCGACGCATCAGGATTTCTACATCCTCAACCAATTGCCGGTGTAATGGTGCAAACGAGGGATCAACTTCAGGGCGGTTCACCATAATGTAAGCGTTTGAGGTACGAATATTTTCGATAACATCTTCGAGGCTACGATCAGCATGGCGCTGTTTAAATGTGCTTTCAAAATCGTCCTTAACGTCCATTAATCCTTTAGAGAAAGAGACTCGCTCTGAAGACAACGAAGGCAACACGCGTGCAAGGTTTTCCAGGCTCAATGCCGGGTGCCCCATCAACTTATGAGTGAATTTAAAGGCGTCACAGTCCAGTTTGTCTAGCACTTCATTTTCTTCAAAGGATTTCATGAGGTCTCCGGAATTTGAAAAGATTGTTATTAGTATTCTTAGGCGACAGTATAGTCAAAAAAACTGATCTCATAGATTGCAGTGTCAGTTTTTTAATAGTTGATTTGAGATTAGCGGAAAAATTTAAAGCAGATCTTATGAGGGCTGGATAACTGTAAATAACTTCTATTGAGTCTTTAATTCTAACTATATGAAAAAGTAGCCTTTGAAACTTAGCTTATAGGCTTCAGGTCAGAATAAATATTCTGCATTGCTAGTGTTAGTGACGTACACAAAATGAGATTTGCTAATTTGATAAATCGTTATGATTTGTAGATTTTATCTTCCACTTAAATTCAGGAGCAGAAAATGCACGAGAGTCAGCACAACCTCACCAGTTTATTTGATCAACTTGGTCTCCCTTCAAGTGAAAAAGATATAGAGGCTTTTATTCACTCCCATCGTCCCCTTGATCCGTCCATTCGTTTGAGCAATGCGCCTTTCTGGACACCCGGGCAAGCGCAGTTTTTAAAGGAACAAATTAAAGAGGACGCTGACTGGGCTGTTGTTATCGATAAATTTGATACCAGTCTGCGGCAATAAAAATTGTAATTACTTTTGGCCAGTTAAGGTTTTCGGATCGAGTAAACGTTCGAGCTGCGCACGTTCTAAATTCGTTTCTTCTTCTGCCACATCAATAATAGGGCGTCCATTTTGGTACGCCTTTTTTGCAATAATGGCAGCTTTTTCGTAACCGATAATTGAATTTAACGCTGTCACCAGAATAGGATTTTTCGCAAGCGCTTTATCAACATTGATTTGATTTACGGTGAAGCTAGCGATTGCATTATCAGCCAGTTGATTGCAGGCGTTGCTCAATAGCTCGATAGATTGAAGCAAATTATAAGCGACTAGCGGTAGCATGACGTTTAACTGAAAATTTCCCGATTGTCCCGCGATGGTAATGCTGGCATCGTTGCCAATAACTTGTGCGCATACCATGCACACTGCTTCAGGTATTACCGGATTTACTTTGCCTGGCATAATGGACGAGCCTGGCTGTAACGCTTGCAAACTGATTTCGGCAATACCTGCTAGAGGGCCAGAGTTCATCCAACGTAAATCATTTGAAATTTTCATCAAGCTCACGGCGAGGGTTTTCAATTGTCCGGAAATAGCAACGGCTGTGTCTTGAGTACTCATCATTGCAAAAAAATTATCGGCGGTGATGAAGGGCAGGTCGGTATTTTCACCAAGATGCTTTGCAAATATTTCAGCAAATTCCGCATGCGCATTTACACCCGTGCCTACCGCTGTACCACCTTGCGCGAGCTGCAATAATTGCGGTAATGCGGTTTGTAAGCGCACATAGTTATTTTCAATTTGATTGGCCCAGCCACTGATCTCCTGACCAAACGTGAGAGGCATTGCATCCATTAAATGTGTGCGGCCGGTTTTAACGACCTCACGCAACTGTTCGGCTTTGCCCAATAAACTTGTATGTAAATTTTCAAGTGCGGGAATTAAATGTTGATCAAAAGCCAAAGCCGCACTGACGTGAATTGCGCTTGGAATAGTATCGTTACTACTCTGGCTCATATTGACGTGATCATTCGCGTGAATTTTTTGCCCTGATGATTGCGTTGCTAAATACGCAATCACTTCATTCACATTCATATTGGTGCTAGTGCCGGAACCGGTTTGAAATACATCAACGGGAAATTGGTCTGCATGTTCACCTGAAATAATTACATCGCTCGCATGAATAATTGCATGCGCGATTTTTTCATCCAACAAACCCAACTGCAAATTCGCTTGCGCTGCAGCTTTTTTAATTTGCGCAACAGCTTGAATAAATCGTTCCGGTAACCGCAAATTACTGATCCCAAAATTATCAATTGCTCTTTGTGTTTGCGCGCCATAAAGCGCAGAAACAGGTACCTGCACTTCGCCCATAGTGTCGTGTTCTGATCGGAAGTTTGTCATTTTTACCTCTCATACCACCAAGCTTGGATCTCGGTAGTGCAATTTATGATGTGCTAAGCATCAGAATATTAATTTTCACCTAAATTTTGTAGATGCTGAGTTTAGCAGACCGCGCCTCAAAAACGGTCGTCGGGTTTTCCTCTCTTAGAGACAACTAAAAACAGCTTAGAATCACTTTTATCTGAATTTATTTACAAGATTTAATTTCTACACATTGCCCGCGAATTTTCTGTATCTCTAATGCTGTCTAAAAACTGTCATATCTATCCCATATAGTTAAACGTCTAATCTCCGCGCTGCTATCGCGGTGCTTTTGTGCGCTCGCGCTATTACCCATTTTATAAATTACCGATAAAGCTTTTTTAGAGCTAAGGAAAAACGACCATGAACACTATGAGTGCCACGGCTGCGTCTAATGTGCGCGCTAAGATGGAAACAAAACCGGGGGTTGTTACCGCGTTTATTTTTTTTGGATTGATGTTGGGCGGTTTATTATTTACCGGTTACAGCTTAATGGTCGATGTAAATAATGTAGGCGAAACCACGACAACGTTTTTACCCTTTTTACTTCTGGGTGTGGCATTGGTTATTGCGCTCGGTTTTGAGTTTGTAAATGGTTTTCATGATACGGCCAATGCAGTTGCTACGGTGATTTACACACATTCGCTACCGCCTAATTTTGCCGTGGTGTGGTCAGGGTTTTTCAACTTTCTCGGTGTGTTATTTTCCAGTGGTGCGGTGGCCTTCGGTATTATTTCGTTGCTTCCGGTTGAATTAATTTTGCAAGTGGGCTCAGGTTCTGGTTTTGCAATGGTATTTGCGTTATTAATCGCTGCGATTGTATGGAATCTTGGCACTTGGTTTTTAGGATTGCCTGCATCTTCTTCTCACACATTGATAGGTTCAATCATCGGTGTAGGTGTTGCCAATGCATTAATGCATGGTCGCGATGGCACTAGCGGTGTGGATTGGGCGCAAGCGAGCAAAGTAGGTTATTCATTGTTATTGTCACCCATGTGCGGTTTTGTTTTGGCGGCGGTGCTTTTATTATTATTGCGTACCTTGGTAAAAAACAAAGAACTTTATGAAGAGCCGAAAGGAAATAATCCACCACCATTTTGGATTCGCTGCTTATTAATTATTACTTGCACCGGTGTTTCTTTTGCGCACGGCTCTAACGATGGACAAAAAGGTATGGGTCTTATCATGTTGATTTTGGTCGGTACCGTGCCTATGGCTTATGCACTCAATCGCGCAATGCCTGCAACCGAAGTTACAGAATTCATGGCAGTTGCTCATGTGACCGAAGAAGCGTTGAAAAGAAATTCCGTATCTGCTGCACCGGCGGATACGCGTCATGCATTATCGGAATATGTTCGAACCAAAGTGCTCACGCCTGAAGTTGTGCCTGCGCTTGCAGACGTCACGGGCGATATCGGTAATCAAGTTCAAGAGCACAGCACCTTTGCCAAAATGCCGAGCAGTATTGTGGGCAACGTTCGTAACGATATGTATTTGGCATCAGAAACAATTCGTCTCTTGGATAAAGACAAAACCGTGGTAATGGATAGTGATGCCAAAACGTCGTTAAAAGCGTTTAAAAATGAACTCGATGGTGCAACAAAATTTATTCCGCTGTGGGTAAAAATTGCAGTCGCAATTGCGTTGGGTTTGGGAACCATGTTGGGTTGGAAGCGTATCGTGATTACCGTTGGTGAAAAAATTGGTAAAACACATCTCACTTATGCGCAAGGTGCATCGGCAGAGCTCGTTGCCATGACTATGATTGGCGCCGCAGATAGTTTTGGTTTGCCAGTGTCTACCACTCAAGTACTTTCTTCGGGTGTGGCAGGTACTATGGTTGCAAATAAAACCGGCCTGCAATTTTCTACGGTACGCAGTTTATTAACCGCTTGGGTACTAACTTTACCGGTAGCAATGTTTTTGTCGGGCTCACTCTACTGGATTTTCTCTCGTTTCGTATAGTTAAAGAGCT
>Ga0247741_1000639_pt1 | contig 19391 bp, 14 predicted proteins | sample UWRJL213509R2_FD_180945 | JGI IMG/M metagenome (GOLD analysis project Ga0247741, IMG submission 180945) | Plant litter microbial communities from Arlington Agricultural Research Station in Wisconsin, United States - UWRJ-L213-509R-2 | ecosystem: Environmental > Terrestrial > Plant litter >... | reverse complement strand
CGCCAGCCCGACGCGGTGGGCATCATCCTCACGGCGTTCACCGACGTGGACGTGCTCGTCGAGGCGATCAACCTCGGCCAGGTCTACCGCTACATCACGAAGCCCTGGGACGCGAAGGAAGTGCGCGGCGTGCTCCAGTACGCGATCGAGCGCTTTCACCTGCAGCGCGATAACAAGAAGCTCGCGGCGCAGCTCGCCGAGTACACGGGCTACCTGAACCAGCAGCTCCACGGCGAGTTCGATTTCGGCAACATCATCGGCGATAGCGCGGCGCTCCGCGAGGTGCTCTCGAAGGTCGAGCAGGTCGCGCCCACGAGCTCCACCGTGCTGCTCCGCGGCGAGACCGGCACCGGCAAGGAGCTGGTCGCCCACGCGATCCACATCAACTCGCCCCGCGAGGAGAAGCCGTTCGTGCGCGTGAACTGCGCGGCGCTCGCGCCCGGCGTGCTCGAGAGCGAGCTCTTCGGTCACGAGAAGGGCAGCTTCACCGGCGCGGTCGCGCGGCGGCCCGGTCGCTTCGAGCTCGCCGATGGCGGCACGCTGTTCCTCGACGAGTGCGGTGACCTCCCGATGGAGGTCCAGATCAAGCTCCTCCGCACGCTGCAGGAGCGCGAGTTCGAGCGCGTCGGCGGTGCCGAGACGATCAAGGTCGACGTGCGCGTGGTCTCGGCCACGAACCGCAACCTCGAGAAGATGATCGAGGACGGCGACTTCCGCGAAGACCTCTACTACCGGCTCAACGTGTTCCCGATCAACCTGCCGCCGCTACGCGATCGCCTCGAGGATCTGCCGGTGCTCGTGCAGCACTTCATCACGAAGTTCGCGCGCCAGATGGGCGCCTCGCCGAGCCAGGCCTCCAACGACGCGCTCGCGAAGCTGCGCGAGTACAACTGGCCAGGCAACGTGCGCGAGCTCGAGAACATCATCGAGCGCGCCACCATCCTCGCGAAGGGCCAGCCGCTCGGTACGCCGCACCTCGATTTCGGTCGTCGCGCGAGCGCGCCCGCGCCTGCGCCCGCCACGGCGAGCGGCCCGGTGGCCGTGATCGCCGTCGCGCCGGTCACCGACGACGGCAAGAGCCTCGCCGAGCGCCTGCTCGATAGCGAGCGCAAGGAGATCGTGTCGGCGGTCGAGAAGTCGCGCGGCAACATCGCGAGCGCGGCGCGCACCCTCGGCATCAATCGATCCACGCTGTATTACCGTCTCCGCAAGCACGGCCTCGAGCACCTGCTGCCGACCAAGGTCGCGGTCGGTGGCGACGAGCCCGCGGGCGGCGGCGAACCCGCACCGACGACCTAGTGACCGAGCAGCGCGCGGAGCGATTGCGCCTCGCGGGCGTGATCCTCGGCGGGCTCGTGATCGTCTCGATCTACGCATTCCCCGGCTACCTCGCGTACGACGCGCTCGATCAGCTCCGCCAGGCGCGCGCCGGCGTGATGACCGACTGGCATCCACCGATCATGAGCGCCTTGTGGGGCGTGCTCGATCGCATCGTGCCGGGGACGCTCTTGATGCTCGTGCTCCAGTGCAGCCTGTTCCTCGGCGGGCTGTACGCGATCCTGCGGCGCACGCTCTCGCCCACGCGCGCCGTGGTGCTGACGCTCGTGGTCTTCGCGATGCCCCCGGTGCTGACGATGATGGCGGTGGTCCTCAAGGATTGCCTCATGGCCGGTGCGTTGCTCGTCGGATGCGCGGGGCTGACGTCGAAGCGGCGGTGGGCGCAGTACGCGTCGCTCGGCGTGTTCCTCCTCGCGGCGGGGCTGCGGCATAACGCGATCTCCGTGGTGGTGCCGCTCGTCGCGTTGCTGTCGCCGTGGCCCGCGAGCAAAGGTCCTTGGATCCGCGGCCTCGCCGGCGGCGTGATCGGCCTCGCGCTGATGGGCTCGGCGATGCTCGTCAACAAGAGCCTCACCGACGTCGAGTCGCATCCGTTCCAGGGAATGCTCGCGCCGATGGACATCGTGAACACGATCGCCCTCGCGCCGGATCTCTCCGACGCCGAGGTGCACGAGCTCGCGCCGGGCATCACGTTCGTGAAGCCCAGCGGGATCCAGGCGCACGCGCGCGCGCTGTTCAACATCTACGCCCTGCCGCAGAACTTCGCGCAGGGCGGAGATCGCTTCTACGACGGCCCCACCACCGACGAGGGCCGCGCCGCCGTGAACCACGCGTGGTTCGCGCTGGTGACGTCGTATCCGGGCGCGTACCTGACGGGGCGCTTCCTGATGATGCGCGAGCTCATCGGGCTCACCGACGCGAAGTACACGCCGGTCTACGAGGCGCGCAACGAGGCCGCGATGCTGAAGGTGAACGGCGAGCCGCCCGCGGAGCGCAACGCGGTGCAGCGCTGGCTCGCGAAGAAGATGATCAAGCTCGGCCGGACCTCGCTCTTGTTCCGGCCGTACGTGTATCTCATCCTCGCCATCGGCCTCCTGGTGCTGCTCCGCCGTGACCGGATGATGGTCGCGCTGCTCGTCAGCGGGCTCTCGTACCTCGCGCTCGATGTCATCGCGATTCCCGGGCCCGATATCCGGTACCTCTGGTGGCTGATGGTCGTCACGTTGATCGCGGTGGCCGTGCGGCTGTTTGCCCGTCGCGTAGTAGAGTGACGGCGTGCGCTGCCTGTTCATCGTCGATCCTCTCGACCGCCTCCAGCTCGCCGGAGACACCTCGTACGCGCTGATGCTCGAGGCCGCCGCCCGCGGCTGGAGCGTATGGACGTGCCAGATCGAGCACCTCGGGCTCGTCGGCAACGACGCCGTCACCGAGGCCTCGCCGACCATCGTGATGCCCGGCACCACTCCGGCCGAGGCATTTCAGGTCGAGGCGAGCACCCACCAGCGCCTCGCCGATTTCGACGTGGTCCTGATGCGCAAGGATCCGCCGCTCGACGTGAACTACCTGCACGCCACGTGGATCCTCGACCACGCGCGCGGCAAGACGCTGCTCGTCAACGATCCGCGCGGCCTGCGCGAGCTCAACGAGCACCTCGCCGTGCTGAACTTTCCGCACCTCACGCCGCCGACGATCGTCACGCGGTCGGCCGCGAAGCTGCGCGCGTTCCAGGCGGAGCAGGGCGGTGCGATCGTGGTCAAGCCCGTCGACGGCTACGGCGGCCTCGGCATCTTCGTGGTCAAGGATGGCGATCCGAACGCGTCGTCGATCCTCGAGACCTCCACCGGTGCCGGCACGCGGTGGACCCTCGCGCAGGCGTACCTGCCGAAGGCGGTCGAGGGCGACAAGCGCATCATCCTCGTCGACGGCGAGGCCGTCGGCGCCGTGCTGCGCGTGCCCGCCACCGCGGAAGCGCGCGGCAACCTGCACGTCGGCGGCACGGCGGTGAAGACGGAGATCGATGCGCGCGACAAGGCGATCATCGCCGAGCTCGCGCCGTTCCTGAAGGCGCACGGCCAGATCCTCGTCGGTCTCGACGTGATCGGCGGCATGCTGACGGAGATCAACATCACGTCGCCCACCGGTGTGCGCCACGTGTCGCGCCTCGAAGAGCGGAACGTGGCGGCGCCGATCATGGAGTGCTTCGAGCGGATGTCGCGCGGCATTCGCGGCTGAAGCTCGCGGCGCGGCCGACGCTACCGTGCGGCCCGCTCGCGGTCGACGCTAGCGAACGCAGGTGACGGCGGGGCCGTCCTCGACGCAGGCGTCGAGGCTGCCGTTGCCGTCGAGGTCGCCCAGCCAGAGGGCGGTGAGCGGGCCGCCGGGAGGAAGCGAGGCGAGCGTGACCGCGGGTCCGAAGCCGTTGCCCTGGCTGCGGGTGCAGGTGATGGTGCGATCGCGCGCCGTGCAGAGGTCGGCGCGGCCGTCGCCGTCGATGTCGCCGAGGGCGCCGACGGCGGTGTCGATCGGGCCGGCTTCACGGACGCCGGCTTGCGAGAACGACCACGTCGCGCCGTCGGTGGTGAGGCCGCGGTCGCGATCGAGGCCGCACGCGGGGCCCTCGGGGAGGGAGACGCACCAGTCGGCACGGTGATCGCCGTCGAGATCGCCGGACCACATCGGCGCGTCGGGGGCGGGCCAGCGCGAACGGACGGTGGTGACGACGCCGAGGCCGCGCGGGACGCAGACCACGCCCTGATCGCCGAGGCCGCAGATCTCGGCGATGCCGTCGCCATTCGCGTCGGTGGCGGCGAGCGAGCGATCGGTGGCGTCGGCATTGCCGTCGCGCGCGAAGGACGCGCTCCACGGGACGGAGGCGTAGGCGGCGGTGGAGAGAGCGCAGCGCACGCCGGAGGCGTCGCGGCCGCACGCGTCGAGGAGGGCGTCACCGTCGACGTCGCCGATCGCGAGCGACTCGGGCTCGATGGCGAGCGCGGTGATCGTCGCCGGCGCGGCGAAGGTGCCGTCGCCGTTGCCGGCCGCGCACACGAGCTGGCCGGCAGAGGCGTAGCAGAGGTCGGCGCGGTGATCACCGGTGATGTCGGCGAGGCGCACGGCGCGGCCGGGGAGGGCAGGGATCGGGCGTGGCGTCTGCGTCGGAACCTCGGAGAGGTCCCAGCGCGGAGCGTTACCATCCCCGCAGAGGCTCGCGCGGAGGAGACCGCCGTCCGCGCCCACGCACAGGAGGTGCGATCGCGCGAGGGCGGAGTCGGGTGGCGTGCCGAGCCAGAGGTGGCCCTCGTCGTCGAGGAAGAAGCGGCGCTCGGGATCGGGCGAGCATTCGGGCGTAGCAACGAGCTCGCCGCCGGGCAGCGCGCCGAGGCAGCGGCCCTCCGAGCGGAGCTGGCCATCCACGGTGAGCTCCCAGTGCGTACACGCGCCGAACGACACGGGACCGTCGCCGCTCACGGTGGCGCACTTGCCGTCGAGTCGCAGCACACCCGCGGCGGTGCGGCGCGTGCCGACCGCGTAGCGCCGGGGCAGCCACTTCGCGTGAGCAGGGTTGATCGACGGGCACGAGAGGCCGCACTGCGCGCAGCCGGTGGCGCACGCCTCGTAGTGCGAGACGAGGTTCGTCGAACGATCGAAGAGCGTGTCGATCATGTTCGCCGGCTCCTCCTCGCGCCCGTACCCGCGATACGAGATGAGCTCGGCGCGCGAGTGAGCGGCGGCGGTACCGAGCAGTGCGAGTGCGGCGGCGATCATGTGGTCGGTGTGATCGCGCCCGTGCGTCCCGGCGATCTCGAGCGTGCGGATCGTCCTCGGCTTCACCGTGTTGATGATCTCGCCGACCGTCTCGACGAGCCCTGCTCGATCGTAGCGCGTGGGGTGGCCGCTGATCGTCATCGCGCCCGAGCTCTTGCCCTCCCAGAGACTCTGGAGGCTGCGCCGGTTCTCGCCCTGGATGCCACCATCGGGATAGCCGAGGAACACGAGCGAGATATCCGCGGCCTCGAGGCGGCAATGGTCCGCGCGGTGGCCCGCGATCTCGATGTCGCCGCACACCCACTCGGGCAAGAGTCCGGCGGCCTGCGCGTAGGACTTGAGGAGCCCCTCGTACCGCCGCTCGGCGACCTCGAGCGCATCGTCGCCACGCTCGTGACCGTTGCCGGCGGTGACGTAGACGTTGACCATGCCCGCCCGATCCTCGACGAGGTTCGTGAGATCGGGCTGCATGAAGATCAGGTCGTCATCCTGATGCGCGACCACCGCGAGGTTCGGCGCATCCGGAAGCATCGGCCCCGCGACCGGCGCCTCGCTGCATGCCGCGAGGGCGAGAGCGAGGAGCAGCAGCCGGCGCATCGGCGCGAGCATCGCCGCGGCACGGAGTGCGGGTCAAGCCTCGGGTTTCCGCCGTGCGACGAGCTGCGCGATGCCGCCCCCCGCCGCGACCACGAGGTGCGCGAACCAGAATCCGAGCGACGCGGCGAGCGCATCCGCTGCAGAAAGCCCGAACAGCCGGCCTCCGAGCGCGATGTACACGCCCTCGCGAAACCCGGCGCCGCCGACCGAGATCGGTAGAAACGTCGTCGCCGCCGCGAGCGGTACGAGCAAGAGCGACGCGCCCACCCCGATCGACGCGATCCCCGCGAGCAGCTCCCACCCGGCGAGCGCCGTCAGCGCCTGCGTGGCGAGCGACCACAGCACCGCCACGGCAAACGCCCGCCGATCGACGAGCTCCGGCAACTTCGCGGCGCGCGTGGCGAGGAACCCGGGCAACCTCGGCGCCAGCCGCCGAGCGCCGGCGATGCCGAGCACGAGCACGATCGATCCGCCGCATCCGAGCGCCGTCCACAGCCAGAGGTCGCGCGTATCGATCCCGCGGCCCGCGGTGGCGATGCCCACGGCGAGCAGCGCGAACAGCGCGAACAATCCGAGCGCGCGCTCGACGAGCACCACCGCCAGCGCGCCGGTCGCGCCCTCCGTCGCGAACGCATCGCGCGTCACCACCCCGCGCCCCACATCGCCCGCGACCGCGCCGGGTAAGTAGTTGTTGTAGAAGAACGCGACGAAGTAGAGGTACAGCGCGCGCGGCAGCCGCGGGATCGCCGTGGCACCGTACGCGCGCATCAGCACGCGCCAGCGGATCGCGCCGGCCACCACGTTCAGCGCGACGAGGAAGATCGCCGCCGCGAACGCGCCCACCGGAATGCGCCCGAGCGCCGCCTTCGCCTCGTCGGGATTCACGCGCGTCGCGATGTACGCGAGCCCGGCGCCGGTGCCGAGCACCCGCAGCGCGAGACCGAGCCAGCGACGCACGCTTGGAGAATCGGGGGCAGACACGAATTGCACAAGTTGCCATCCTGGCAAGTTGTGCAATTCGTGTCGGAGCGAGGGCGCATTCGTCGCGGCGATCGAACGCGCGGCGATGCCTCGTCACGACCGATTCGACCCGGAACTGCCTGACCGAGCCTCGGGGCCGTGATAACGCGTGGCCGTGAGCGAACCTGCGCCGGCGGACCGCACGTTCCTCGAGCAGGTGCGCGCGATCCTCGCGCGGCCGGGGGCGCAGATCGTCCTGTGCGCCGTGCTGCTCGCGCTCGCGTTCCCGGCGCGCTCGTCGGGCGCGATCGGTCTCATGACGATCGGCGGCGCGCTCGGCGTGGGCGTGGCGATGCTGTGGCCGCGCGCCCCGAAGTGGCTTCGCCGGCCGCCGGCGGATGTGACGACGGCGATCGTGCTGACCATCGTGCTCGTCGCCGGGGTCACGGTGTTCTGGGACACGCTGACCGAGACACCCGACTGGCAGCTCGGCGACTGGGGGCCGCACCACGCGGTGCTCGCCCGGATCATGCCGTCGCTGCCGGGCCTCGACGTGCCGGTGTGGAACCACGCGCTCTCCACGGGCGATGCGCCGCTCGAGCTGTATCCGGCGCTGACGCATCTCCTCACGGGACACGTCGCGCTCGCGCTGGGCCTCGGCAACGATCTTCCGCTCGCGCTGATGGTGATGGCGGTGGTGACGTTCCTCGCGATCTGCATCGCCTCGACGGCGATCGCGATGCGCGTGGCGCCGAAGCCGATCGCGCTCGTCGTGGGGTTGTTCGCGCTCGTCGATAGCGGCGCGGTCGCACACGGCGGCACCGTGGGGCTGTTCCGCTGGGCGCTCTTGCACTCGGCGATCTCGCTCGTGTTCTCGCTCGTGGCCGCGCTCGCGATCCTCGGCGCGCTCCGCAAGCCGCGGATCGGCATGTCGGTGCTGATCTGGGTCTTCACCGCCCTCGCCACCGCCTCGCATCCCGCCGGCCTGATCGCGACCGCCGCCACGGTGCTCGCGCTCGCCGCCGTGGCGCTGCTCGCATCGGACGTGCCGCCGCGTCGCGCGCTCGTGGCGATCGGGCACGTGGCCCTCGGCGCCGCGCTCGGTGCCGCCGTGTGGATGCCGCTCGCCGCGCGGATCCTCGAGTACGGGCAGCACTATCCGAACGCGCTGCGCTCGCCGGCGAAGCTCCTCGAGGATCTCCTGCAGTCGCCATCGCCGGTGACCGCGTTCGCGATGCTCTCGTACGCGGGCTACTTCGGCCTCATCGCCGGCCTGTGGTCACGCAAGGCGGCGACGGTGTTCGTCTCCGCGATCTGTCTCGTGCTGCTCGTCGGCCTCTGCGATGCGCCGTACCTCGCGTTCGATCTCGCGCCCGGCCAGGGCGTCGCGCGCCTCGGCACCGAGCGTCTCGCGCAGATCGCGCGTCCGTTTCTCTACGCGGCGAGCGCCTACGGCATCTCGATCTTCGTCGGGCAGGCCGTGCGCGCGTGGAAGGGCGCACCGCGGAGCCGCGTGCTGATCGCCGCCGCGATCATCGGCATCTTCACCGGCGCCGTGCTGCGCGCCGCGCCCGGCATGTGGTGGAACGCGGCGCTGCGCGCGACCACCGAGGCGCGTGCGTATCCGCCCGATCACACGGGGCGCATGGAGCTCACGCGCTGGGCACGCGTGCAGGCCGCCACGATCTCGCCGCAGACGTGGTCGCGCGCCGTCTTCGAGACCGACACGCACGAGCACATGCACCTGACGGCGGAGACCGGCCTGCCCACGTTCCATAACTCGTGGCTCCCCGACCTTCTCCTCCGCGAGCGCATCGAGGATCTCTCCGAGGCCAGCCTGCGCCGCTTCAACGTGCGCTGGGTGATCGCGAGCGGTCACGATCCGACGATCGGCGACCCGCTGACGCAGTTCCAGCTCGGCGAGTTCCGCATCCGCCAGATCAGCGCCTGGGATGGCAAGTTCGCGCGCATCGAGTCCGGCACCGGCACGGTGAAGGTCCTGCGCCTCGACGATCGCGCCGTCGAGATCGAGGTCACCGGCACCGAGCCCGTGCTCGTCGCGCTCGGCACCGGCTACTACCCGCGCTGGCGCGCCACCCACGCCTCCGGCGCCGACGAGCCTGTCTACGCGATGCCTTCGGTACCCAACGCCACGTTGCACGTCGTCTCCGCGTGGGTCGCGCCCGGCAAGACCACCTTCACCTGCGATGGCCCGCTGCCCTCCGATCACGATGGCCGGCTGTTCTCGATCCTCGCCGCCCTCGTCGCCGCCGCCGCGATCATCGTGTGGCATCGCCGTCGCCTGCGCCTCCCGCTCCTCCGCCGCGTCGCGCGCCTCCGCGAGCGCCTCCCGCTCGAGCTCGCGGTCCGCTACGGCATCCCGCTCGTGTGCGTGCTGCTCCTCGGGCGGGGCTGCATCGAGGCGCGCCAGGTCGCGAAGAGCCTCGAGCTCGGCACCGGCCTGCGCGCGACCGCGACCGTCGAGGGCCGCCTCGGCGACACCGACGAGTGGCACGCCTGCGGCTACTCGCGCGCCGATTCGAGCTTCTACTGCGACGGCATCGTCGAGGCCCACGATGGCATGACCACGCTCCTCAACGACGCGATGCCCAGCTGGGCGTTCAACACACCGGGCATCGTCGCGACGCCCCAGTCACCGGGCGCCGAGATCCGCATCCACCTCAAGGCGCACATCGCCGGGACCTACTGGGTCGCCAACAGCGGTACCGCCACCGTCTCGATCTCCGGCGAGGCGCCCGTGGAGCTCACGCGCAAGATCCTCCCCTACGCCGACGACGGCGAGCGCGACGTCACCATCACCGCGACCCTCTCCGGCACCGAAGCGTGGTCGTTCACGTTCGTGCGCGAGGACACGATCTTCCCCGAGCGCCCGTACCTCGCCGGCCCGCCGCTCGTCGCGCCGGCCGCGATCCACGCGATTCGCTAGCGCCAGCGTACGCGCCGGAGCACGATCCTCGTCTGCGGTAGATCGAGCTGCGTATCCGGACCGAACGCGAGGAACGCGACCTGCAGCCCGGGCATCGGCGCCTTCAAGGTGAAGTGCAGCCGGGCCCCATCGCGCGTCGCGAGCGCGAGCTCCTGCCTTCCGATCGCAACGCGCACCTGCGCATCGGGGGGATCCACCTCGACGTCGAAGAACTGCGGATCGACGACGAAGAAGTGCACCGCCGGGGCCACGCGTCCGGTCGCGCGGTCCCAGCCCGTGCCGTTGAGGTAGAGCTCGGGCGGCTTCCCGTCGGCGTCGAGGTACGTCTCGAGCTCCGGATCGCCGAGCTTGTACTCGCTCGGCAGCTCGTGCGCGCGCTCCGGCGCCGGCGCCAACGCCGCTCGCGCCGCCTCGCGATCCACGAGGTCCGACGCGACGCGACCCCGCGCGTGACTCGTCAGCACGGCCGCGAGCCACAGCGCACCGAGCACGCCCGCGGCGATCGGGCGCTTTGCCCACGCGCGCCACGCCACGACGAGCAGCGCGGCGATCGCCGGTGCGAGATCGAGCTCGTAGCGCGACGAGATGCTCGGCGAGTGAAGATAGAAGACGAAGATCGGCAGCGCGCCGATCACGGCCCACGTGCCGAGCCAGCGTTCGTCACTGCGCTTCTTCCACGCGAGCACGGTGAGCACGAGCGCGGCGAGCAAGAGCGGTACATACGGCCACGAGAACGTCGAGAAGTAGTACTCGCGCCAGCGCACCGTCTCCGATTGCCCCACGTGCAGGTCCCGCGCGTAGAAGCCCTTCTTCCCCGTATCCGGTCGCCCGAAGAGACTCCCTACGAGCTCGACACCGGCCTCGATGTATCCCGTGCGCTCGAACGGATACGAGAACCGCGTCGCGTACACGTTGCCCGGCAGAGCCTCGAGGTTCAGCCGGTGCCCGAACTCGCTGCCGGCCCCGAACCGCACCGCGTTCGTGGCGTACAGCGCGCCGCCACCCGCCACGAACAGCGCCGCGCCGATCGCGACCATCGGCAGCACGCGCCGTCCGTGCGTGCGCAGATAGATGGCGCTGGCCAGCACGGCGGTGGAGAAACCGTAGAACCACACCGTCGGACGGATGAGCCCCGTCGCGCCGGCGAGCAGCAGAAGCACGAGGTACCGGTTCCGCGTGGGTCCACGCGCAAACACCACGAGCGCCCCCATCAGGATCAGGGTGGCCGCGTAGGCGTACAGCGCCGTCTCCTCGTACACGCCCATGCGCCCGCGCACCATCGCGATCAGCGCCGGCAGGAGCCCCGTGATCAGCGCCGAGCCCGCGCCGATCCACCACGGCTCGCCTTCGCGGATGAACGCGCGCAGCAGCACGAACCACGCGAGCGCGAGGAACACGAGCAGCGCGATCCGATCCGGAAACGGATCCTGCCCCACCGCGCGCGCGCCGAGCTCGAACGGCGTCTGCCACATCGCCACGCCGAGCCCCCACACCTGCTGCACGCCGCTCGGCGTCCACGCGAGGTCGTGCGCGAGCGCATCCGGCGACGTGCTCAGCGCGAGCCGACCCGCGAGGAACGCATCCACCTGCGTGCGGTGCGCTCCGTTTCCCGAGTACGCGTCGCAGCCGAGCTGCCGCGTCGCCAGCAGGAACACGAGCGCGATGGCGAACGCGAGTCCGCGGGAGCGAACCCGGCTCGCCTGCATCGCGACGTTGTATCGCGGCAGACGACTCGTGCGCTACTCCACGCGGCGAACCGTGCCGTGTACCCGACCGCCATCGGCGCTGCACTCGAACGGCAGCGCGGGCTCGAGGGACACGGTCACGTCGCATCCGAGCACGAGCTCGGGCTGGTTCAGGCCGCCCACCATGTCGGCGTCGTAGGCCTCGAGCCGGACCTTCATCGACTTCTCGATGGTGATCAGCGAGAGGGTCGGTTCGGTCCAGCGCGCCTCGGTGGTGTTCAGCGCCGTCATCGTGGAGCCCAAGAGCGAGCCGATGGAGCTGATCACGGAGACCAATGGGTCTGGTGCCGCGTCGGCGAGAGGCTCGTCATCCCATGGCGTGCCGTCGAGCTTGGTCGCGGGGAGCGACGCTTCGTCGATCGTGATCGCGTAGAGCGGCCGGAAGCGCTCGCACCTCTTCGTGGACCCGCAGCGAAAGTTTTCGGGACACGAATCGGGGCAGAATCCCTCGTGCCGCGCATCGGGCTCGCCTCCGGAGCCACCTTCGCATGCGGCGAGCAGAACCAACACCGCGATGGCCTTCGTCACGGCCCCACCTGCACGTGCACGCTGCCGCCGCCCGCGTCGCAGCGAAACTCGGCGAGCGGAAAGATCTCGAGCTCCCCGGCGCAGGTGAAGACGAGCTCGTCGGTCGTGTCATCGTGGTCGTAGACCTCGATCGACACGTCGAATGGGTCGGCGCGGTTGCCAACGTTCACGCTGGTGGCCCACCGCGGTTCGAGGGTGTCGGAGATCGGCGACGTGACGATCGTCGGTGTGGCGCTGGCATCCAACCTCAGCACGGCGAACGCGTCGGGCAGGCTAGCGCTTCCCGGCTCGTCATCCCACGAGGGACCATCGAGCCGCACCGCGGGAAGCGAGGCGGCGTCGACGCGCACCGTTAGCACGCGCGGGATGAGATGACAGCCGCCCGGGTACTGGCACTCGTACCCGGGCGGGCACACGGGGCACCGCGGGCAGTCGAGGGAGCACGTCTGCCACTGCTCGCCGCTCGCGCAGATTCCATCGCCGCACTCGGGAGCGTCGACGACGTCTTCGTCCCAGCATCCGCCGAGGAGGACGGCGAGCACCGCGACCAGTCTCACGTACTGACGGTAGCGCGCAGAAATCCGCCCAGGGAAGTGCAACGACCTCGCGCGCCGTCGAAATTTGGCAACGACTACGACAGCGGTGTCAGGGGCGCGCGTAGTAGGCGACGCCGCAGTGCGGGTCTTCCGTGACAATCTTCTGGAACCGCAGGCCGGCCTTGCCGAGCACGTCGTCGACGGGCTCGCGCGGCGTGATCCACTTGTGCCACTCGAGCACGACGGTGTCGGTGCCCTTCAGGAGCTCGGGGATGGTGTCGAGCACCTTCACCTCGAAGCCCTCGACGTCGACCTTGAGCACGTCGACGCGGCGGTCGCCGGCGTGGTCGCGCCAGGCCTTGTTGAGGTCCACGGTGGGAACCTTGATCTCGGTCTGGGCACCCTTCGCCGGGATGTTCGGGTTCAGCACGGTGGCGGAGCCGGAGATGTTCGACGGGTTCAAGAAGAACGAGGCCTCGCCCACGTCGAGCGGAAAGCCGACGACGCCCGAGATGCCCTTCACGTTCCGCCAGTGATTCGACTCGATGTGAAACGCGGTCTCCGCGGCCATCTTGGGGTTCGCATCGACGGAGATGCCATACGCATCCGGGTTCCGGATGCGCTCCATCGCGTAGCAGGTGAAGTAGCCGACGTTGGAGCCGAGGTCGACGAAGGTCTTCACTTCGCGACCCTCGAACGGATCGCGATAGACCTGACGGTTGAAGATCTCGTCGGCCATCAAGAGGCTCTCGCCGTAACGAACGCGGTAGCGCGTGCCGTGCGGCAGCGTACGCTTGAGGGGAACGACCGAGAGCATCTTGGAGGCCAGCTCCACTAGCTTCAGCGCCTTGATCGCCCGGTGAAATTGCGGGCTCAGCTGCAGTCGCGACATCAGCGTCGGCTTGAGGGGAGAGGGTTCGGCCATCACGAGGACCCTTTACCACACGATGACTTGCTGCGAACGGGCCAAATCCGCGTCAAGCACGCCGTGATAAGGTCCGCTCGCCCGATGACGCTTCCCTCGCAGCGCTGGCTCGCGGCCGTGGTTCTCGTCACAGCGCTCACGTTCGGCAGTGTCACTGTTTACCTCTACGGCTTCAGGTTCTTCGCGTGGATCGAGAGCGATGCGGCGGTAACGGCCATTCTCGGCGCGAAAGTGCTCCTGGGGAAGTTGCCGGTCGTTACCGACTGGTACTACGCGAACGGCGACATCTGGGTGATCGGGCCCCATTTGTTAGCCGTACTGCCCGTTGCGATCGCGGGACTTGGCCCCGCGAGTCTTCTGGCCACGGTCGTGATTGGCTTCGTACTCGAGTTGGCGGTCCTCATCAGGCTGTACGCCCGGCTCGGCGGGGCACTGTGGCTCGGTGTGTTTGCGGCGATCATCACCCTGTACCCGTGGTCGCAAAACCACGTGGCGTTCGTTTACATTCAGCTCGCGTACGGCTTCCTGACCCTGCTGTACCTGCTGGCGTTCAGCGCCTTCGCGTCGCTCGCCACCACTCCTGTGGCACCTCCGCGACGCTGGTTCGGTGCTGCACTGCTTGTCGCTGCGATTCTCGTCCAGAACCCCACTCGCGGCGGAGTGTTCGTCCTCGTGCCGATCTTCGTCGCGTGCATATGGCCGTGGCGCGATCTTCCGCGCCGCCGCCGGTTACTCGTGGCGGGCGTCGCGACTGCAGGCGCACTGCTCGCGTTCGTCTTCTACAAGCTACTCGCGCAAGGCTGGGTAACTTTCTCGTCACCACGTGGGCACATCGAGTTCGCTGTCCGTAGCCTGACCGGAATCGGCGACAACATTCTGCGTCTCAGCCGCGGACTCGTAACGCTCTGCGGAAGCGGTGATCTGCCGAGTGCGCGCGCGGCGCCAGGCCTGTTCGTGATGTTCGGCGCGGTGCTGCTGGTCGGTCGCGAGATCTTCGAGTCCCGTAGCGCAACGGCACTGCGGTTTATCTGCGTGGCGAACCTCGCGCAGCTTGGCGCCTCGGCCGTGCCGCTGATTCTCGGGAACTTGCTCGTCAGCGAATCGTCGGTCCGCTACCTGATTCCCAGCCTGCTGGTCTTGTTCGGGCTCGCCGTGATACTCGCAGTTCGCCTCTCGCAGACGAGCGGAACATGGCGGCGGGTTGCCATTGCCTGGCTCGTGACGATTCCCATTGCCGCAATCGTGGCTCTGCCCACGGCCGCACCGCCGGCGCCGGCCACGAACGTGTGGCCCGACGTTCCCGAACTCGAGCGTATCGCCGAGAACCTAACGTCCCGTGGTCTCACGCGCGGCTATGCGGACATCCTCGCCGCGAACGTACTGACGCTGGAAGCGGGGGGCGACGTCCTCGCATGCCCGGTCGGGTTCGGCGACCTCGTCGTGCCGCGCCGCTGGCTCGCTGACACGTCTTGTTTTCTCAGGGACTCGCTCCCGGAGCGCTTCTTCATCGTGGCCTATCAGCAGGATCACGAGACGGCCGCACTCCAAACGACTCTTCCCGCGCCCGAGGAAACGATCAGGGTGGGTACGACTTATCAGGTTTCGATCTACCGGAAGTCACCGGCCTCGACGGCATGGTTGGATCTGCCGCTGCCCGATGACGACCGGACTGCTTTTCCCGTGCGCATCGCCGCGACGCACCTCCAGCTGCGGCACGGAAAGGCAGCCGTGGACGGGGGCCGGTTGGTGGCGACGGGGGAGACGGGCACTGTGGTCTACGGCCCGTACATCACGCTTCCGCGCGGCCGGTACACGGTCCGCTGGTACGGCAGCGGAATGTCATCGCCGGGTGCGCTCAAGTTTCTCGTCACCGCCGAAGGCAAGGATGTCCTAGTCGAGACGACCGTCGTCGCTGGCAGCATGCCTGCTCGGTCAGGACAGGTTGCGCAGGTCACGTTCAAGCTGCCCGCGTCGCGGGAGGCAATCGAGCTCGTCGTCTACAGCGAGGGAGGAGGCCGGCTCGTCCTCGACGAAATCGTGATCGAGCGACAATGAATCGTCACGTCGCCCTCGGCCTCAAGTTGTTCGTAGCCGGTGCTCTCGTCACCTGGCTCGTGCATTCGGGGACGCTTGATTTTGGAGCGCTCCGTGCGTTCGTCGACAGGCCCGCTCTCCTCGCTGCGGACCTGGGCGTGCTGGCCTTCGCGATCGTCCTGGGAGCGCTGCGGTGGCGGCTTCTTCTCTCGCTCGCCGATGTGCGACTGACCCTTCGACGCGCCGTGCAGCTTCATCTGGCCGGCTTGTTCTTCAACGTTGTCATCCCGGGCAACATCGGTGGTGATGTGGTCAAGGCGGTCTATGTCGCGCGCGAGCTGCCCGCCGAAAAGCGGCCAGCCGTATATCTCGTCGGCTTCATCGATCGGCTGATGGGAGTCCTGAGTCTCGTCGCGTTGGCGCTGTGCGTGACGCTGGCGCGCGGCTCTGCGATGTGGACAACGCCCGGCCTCCGCGACCTCGCGCTCGGGGTCTCGATCCTCTCGGGTGTATCGCTCGGCGTGCCGCTGATCGTGCTGATCGTGCTCCGGCATACTGCGAATAGGAGGGAAGCTGCCCCCACGACCACGCTTCGCCGCCTCGTCGCGGCCGCGCGGATCACGTCGACTCGAATTCCGACGCTGGCCTCTGCCCTATTGCTTGCGATCGGCCTGCACCTGTCTGGCATGGCGCTCTTCATCGTGCTGACGGGTCAGATCGCTTCCGGCAATCCAGCGCTTGGAGGCATCGCCGTCATTTACCCCCTGGGCATGCTGACGACGGTGATCCCTGTTTCGTACGCGGGCATCGGCGTTGGACACGTCGCATTCGAGCGGCTCTTCGCGTTGGTGGGCATGGGTGGCGGGGCCACGGTGTTCAATGTGTTTCTGATCGGCCAAACGGTACCGTGTCTGTTCGGGGTGTTCCCGTACCTGGCGCTGCGCCGTTCTGCACCACCGCCGACCGAGGCGGAGGCACGGTCGCAGCAGGTCGTGGGTTATGATGCATCGGCATGAGCGACCGGCAGACTGACGACGAGATCCTCGAGACATACGCTCGCGATGGCTATGCGGTCGTTCGAAACGTGCTCGCGCCGCAAGTCGTAGCGCAGCTGCGGAAGGATCTCGAGACCGCGATCGTGACGGAAACCGAGTATCACGGAGGCACGAACTACGTCGACTACGGCATGGTTCTCGTGTGTTGCACGCACGCACGTTCATTCGTGGATGTGCTCGGTGACGATGATGTGATGCGTATCGTCGACCGGATTCTCAGCCCGGGCAGCATTGTCTACGCGTACACGTCGTCGTCGATGCCGCCGAGTGGGAGCAACTACTCGCGACGGATCCACGTAGACTCGCCGCGATTGATCCCAGGTTACGAAACGAACGCGGGTGTGATGATGCTCCTGAACGATTTCACGGAGCAGAACGGCGCCACATGGATCCTTGCTGGTTCGCATCACACGCGCGAGGCGCCGAACGCCGAAGAGTTTTTCGCGAAGGCTCGGCGGGTTGTGGCGCCGGCGGGTAGCCTGGTCTACCTCAACCCTCGTGTCTGGCACGCCGGGGGGGAGAACATGACCGCCCACTGGCGTCATTCGATCACCGTGAACATGTGCCGTCCGTACATGAAGCAGCGACTCGACATCCCCAAGATGATGCTCGCGAGCAAGGTCGACCTGACCGGCGTCTCCGAGCGAGCCATGCAAAAGATGGGCTTCTATGCCCAGGTTCCCGAGTCGCTGGACGAGTACTACGTGCCTCTCGGACAGCGGAAGTTCCGCCAAAAGGCAGAGTAGATGGACATCTCGCGTCTCGGACGGGGACTCGCCAAGGACAACGACGGCATCTGGCGGCCCGCAAACACCCGGTCGCACGCGCTCAGCTTCCCCGCTACGGGACACGGCGTCTGCTATCAGATCGAGGACGAGTCCTTCTGGTTCGCGCATCGCAGTGCGTGCATCACGAGCGCCCTCGCGCGCGCACATGTTGGCGGACCTTTCCTCGACGTTGGAGGCGGGAATGGGGCGGTAAGCAAGGCGCTCGAACGAGCGAACGGGCTCGACGTCGTCTTGATCGAACCGGGAGCCGAAGGGGCCCGGGGGGCGCGCCGGCGAGGCATTCCCCACGTCATCTGCGCAACGCTCGAGGAGCTCGACATCGCGCCGTCGTCATTTGGATCGGCGGGACTGTTCGACGTCGCCGAACACGTGGCTGACGACAGAGCGCTGTTTCGTCAGGTCCATCGTGTCCTCCAGCCCGGGGGCCTGCTCTGCGTCACGGTGCCGGCGTACAGTTGGCTGTGGTCGGCCGAGGACGAGCTCGCGGAGCATCACCGGCGCTATACGCTAGCAGGGTTGATGGATGCGCTCGCAGGTAGTGGCTTCTCGCTGCGGTACGCCACGTACCTGTTCGCGGCTTTCACGGTCCCCGTCTTTCTGCTCCGCAGTGTTCCTCACAAGATGGTCCGACGGTCGAAGGATCAAGTCGAGCATCGGGCAGCGGAGCAGCATCGATCTTCGGCATTGGTGCGCCGGATCATCGACGCGGCCCTTGCGCCCGAGCTTGCCGCGGTTCGGGCGGGCCGGCGGATCCCGTTCGGCACGAGTTGCTTGGCCGTGGCGGAGAAGACCTAGCGAGGCTTGGCCTGTTTGCGGTGCCGACGCTTTCGCCAGTCGAGAACACTCGCGGAGGGCTCCGCGTCGTATCCGAGGAGCATGTTGAGGAATGGATCGTCCGCGTGCTTGCCTCGCAGCTGCGACGGCAGATTGATCTGCTGCTTGAGTAGCCCCGATACGTAGATCGTGTTGATGCCGCGCCGAGGACCACGCGACGAGTTGTACCCCGCCTTGTGAATCAGCATCGAGTCCTGGAGGAAGATCGAACCGGCCCTGGCCTCGATCGTGACGGCATGCTTCGCGATGTACTCGTTCGACGGCATGCGTTCGACTCGATGCGTGAACGGGACAGCGACCGTTCCTCCCGTTTCCACGCTGAAGTCGTCGAGGCACACCATCACGCTAACGGCGAGCGGTCGGGAGATGACGAAGTCGTGGTAGAGCAAGTCGCGATGCCAGACAGCCTGGCGGTTTTCGGTGTTCGGTTGGTTGATGATGCCGATCTGCTGCTGGATGACGAAGTATCGGCCAAGGACCGTGCGAACGGCTTCGAGGGGACGGGCAAGCGTGGCGAGCTCGAGGAAGCGGTCGTCGTAGCAGAGTGGAGCACGAACCTGGTTCTCCTCCTGGATCTCTTCGAGCGAGAAGTCAGCACCCAATTCGCTGCGCTGGGTCTCGTACACGCGGTCGAGTCGGTTCCGTAGCTCGGGCAGATCGCTCGGCGCGACCACGTTCTCCATCACGGTGAACCCGCGAATCGAGAGCTCTTCGAGCGCGCGCTCGAGGTCCGATCCGAGCACGGTTTGCGGCGTGACTCCGTAGAAGTCGCTCGTCATCGAATGCTCCTGCTCAGATAAGTTTGAGGGGACGGGTAAGAACCCGCATCGGATTGCCGATCACCGAAACGCCGTCGGGGACGTCCTTCGTCACCGACGTTCCCATGCCGATGATCGCGTCAGCACCGATTTCCACGTCATTGGCGACGCTCGTGCCGGAACCGATGAACGTGCAATCGCCCACCCTCACGATTCCGGAGAGTGTGACGCTCGCACCGAACCAGCACGCGTCGCCCACGATGCAGTCGTGGGGGATCACGTCTGCATTGGTGATCCACGTCCCACTGCCAATGCGGACGCCACGATCGATGCTGCAACCCGGATACACCATCGATCCCGGGCCGATCGCAACCGAGGGGTGGACGTACGAGCTCGGATGCACGTAACTCGGCAACGTTCGCCCGAGCTCGAGAAGCCGGCTCACGATCATCTTCTTGAGTCGGAGGTGCTTGTAGCCAAGGCAGACGAAGAACGCGTGCTCGGCAAGCTCTTCGTTCTCGTAGCTCGCGAATGGCCGTGCGTTCTCGACCCCGTCCCCAAGAAGGTTGTCGTCGAAACGAAGC
>Ga0247741_1000638_pt1 | contig 19436 bp, 22 predicted proteins | sample UWRJL213509R2_FD_180945 | JGI IMG/M metagenome (GOLD analysis project Ga0247741, IMG submission 180945) | Plant litter microbial communities from Arlington Agricultural Research Station in Wisconsin, United States - UWRJ-L213-509R-2 | ecosystem: Environmental > Terrestrial > Plant litter >... | reverse complement strand
CTCCCGACGGGGGCCAAACCCTTCTCCTCAATTTCCTCCTCTAGTTTGCGTTCGGTCTCTCTCACATTCCTCCTCGCAAACTCTTCAAGTTCCGCTTGGTCGCCAGAAAGGACCTTCCTACGCGGACGGACGTCTGGGATTGTGTCAGGTAGATACCACCGCTTGAATGACTTCTCAGGAATGTAATCCCCATGATAGGCACGGACTGCTGCTTTCGACTTCCACCGTTGTTGGAAAATGGTAGCTTCAGTTGTGAGTTTGAACGTGATTTCATTGGATTTTGGCCCGACGGTTCGTTTCCAAAGATTGTATAGGTTCTTTGGAGACCAGCTCTGATGGGGCAGACGCGTCAGCTTACACCTCCTTCATATATAATTAGTGCACGCACCATGCAAGGAAGAGACCTCTTCAGACTGAGCACATTTTGGTTTCGCATTATAGCAGGTGGGATCCTCCGACCGGGTGTGACGGCGCCAAAACGCGTAGAGTTTCAACTAGAAGTTAAAGAAATCGCAAGAGGTTCAAAGAGGCCCTAGACCGGTATGACAGCGCGTATGAGGTGATTGTAGAGACCAACACCTTCAACTTGGCTTTCGAGGCGAAGGACGTCGACGGAGGACGTGACGGGAATTTTTGGAAGTCAGTCACCGTGATCACGTTTTACGAATCAGGGTCGCGTCTGCATCACTTGCACTAGCGCGTCAGGATTCAGCGCTCAGCGCTTAGCGACCAACTTCATTCAGCAGTAGATACATAAACTGTCCCAGTTACATTCAGATTTTGCAAAATCTTAATGAAGCATGTTAGAGACTCGATTTTTTACGCGCTGCTGCACTCCTAGTGCTCCTTACTTACTAGATTACATATAGAGGTCGATGAATATATTAAGATCTCAAATGAGTAGTTATTAAGTACATATAATACGGAGGTATGTGAAGGTCCGAATGGTAACAAGAAATGTCAACCGCATGCACAGATATCAAACAACAGGACTGAAGTGCTGGGTGCTACTAAATGGATGGGATCAAGATCTAAAGCTACAGAGCACGGCAAAAAACAAGTAATACTTCTACAAACATTGTCCATGATATTTCGTGTCAGAAAGGCGTCATGAGAACATAAAACGAGGAAGTAGAAATTAAATGCACATGAATGTTTTCAAGATGGTCGTCCGTATTGGAATATGATGTTTTAAGACCTTGGTCTCCTCTTAGATAGATCCACCACGCCCTCTCCATGCTGGCCGGCCCTCTGTTTTCCCACCTCGCGATCATGCCTTGCCTTTACTCGTCTCACCAACCACAGCGAGTAGAACAAGGTCAGGATTCCAAACACACCTGACGACGCTGAAGTGACGATCACAGTCGATTTGCTTGTCGTGGACAACTGGCCATGCTGAACACCGAATAGATTGACAATGGTAGAGAGCAGACCGGCAAGAGAGTTTAAGAAGCCCGGGCTGAGTGAATGTGTCAACATTGTGAAGAGCGAGTGGACAAAGACTGCATTCGACTCACAGGAAGATTTTATTCAAAGCCCAGAGGTAATTCTTCCTCCACCTCCACCAGAGCCAAGCCATACCGGAGGCGCCGAATGCACAGCACACCCAAGCCACTATATACCTATGGCCGCTGTCAGCACCGATTCTTCTGTAGAAACAAATTTAAAAACTTACAAAGGCAACTGTGTCACGGCATTGATCAGCGACGCAGAAACCGGGCCGCCGTTGCTTGCACTGAGATTCTCCAAGCTGGTGAAGGTACCTGGGAACAGGATGAAACCAGCCAGCAAGATCCAATTGAAAAATCCCGCAGACAAGTTGTGGATGAAAGGGATATCGTCCAACGCGAGAAGCATGTTGACGTATTGGGTATCCATTTGGCTCTGCGTACCACGAAGATGCGGACGTGAAGGTGTTGAAGCCGTCACTGCGGCAGAGGGGGCAGTTGGGGTGGCATTTTGCTTCTCAGCATCGTTGGCTGGTCTCGAACCACCAGACACAGATGGACGCTGCTGAGGTTGTGGGGCGCTGACAGTGGGACGGTTGCTGCTGGATGGTATCGGAGCCGTCGACCCACCAGGGCGACCGCCAGTACCAGTGGCATACGTTTGAACAGACGATGGCCGTTGGGTAGATGCATTTTGTGGCTTAAAAGCCGACGATGCTTGGGAGGTTGGTCGAACTTCTTGACGTCCATGACCTTTAAAAGGTGCGGAGGACGCGATGCTCTCAGTATTCACAGACGCCGGATAGTTCGGTAGTGGAGAATCAAGACGATGGGAGGTGGCTTGTGTGTAGGTGGAGACTGGTTTCGAGGGCGCGTCGGCCACCGCAAATGGTTTTGGTAGCGAAGGCACAGGCGCGGTAGTCGATGGACGACTCTCATGTTTACCAGCTGACGGAGTTGCATTCTGTCCACCTGGTTTCAACACACCGGTCGCATTTGCAGCGTCAACCTTGTGGGCAACCGGTTGTCCATTCTGAGCAGCAGAAACGCGCCCGGTGTTCCCGGGAGCGGTTGATGAGCCAGCGGCCGCACCCATGGATGCAGAAGGCCGTGAGTGATGTTGAACCCTCAGAGGGGCGGTAGTATTAGGCGACGTTGGTGCACTGGCTCCAGATGGGCGTGTGGAACCCCCCATTGAATCCGGACGATAGCCACTTGAAGGCTTGATGGGAGATGCTTGTGATGGCACAGGAGGAGGGCTAGTAGGCGGAGGAGGAATCTCAGGCATAATGAGGGGTAAATCTCCATAGCGCGTTCTAGGAGAGCGACTTGGAGGTGTAGGCGGTTGGGGTATTTGGGGTCGAGTTGGCATATTCGAGTGGGATTCACCAAGCGTTACTCGCTTGGGTCTACGTATCGTAGCATATCCCGTTTCTTGACCGGCATCGTCCTCGTCCTCGGTGTACCAATCCGACATCCCTCTAGCAGGTATATGTGTATGTGGGTTAGGCATTTGAGGAGGTTCAGATTCGTGCATGGGCATAGGCATTGATGGTGCCGGACTTGCAGGCCATGGGGGCGAGCTGCTATAGGAATCCTGAGAGTAGGATCTATCCTCCAGACTTTGTGCAGGGTTGTGCCCTGGAACGGGCATCGTTGGGGCTCTAACTGAGGACCAGTTGTCGTCCATGGAGTAATACGTTGTCGGATCTGTGTAGTAGGATGATACGCTCTGCCGTGCATCTAAGAGCGCTTCCGGCATGGGGGGCGGAGTATCGAGGAACGCGAGATTAGCGTCATGGTAATGTTCTTCTGCCTCTGGTTGGTATTTTTCATGCGATGGAAATGACGAAGGTGGAAGAGGTTCTACGATGTAGTTTGAATCTGGGCCTAACAGATGACGTCTACCTCCAGAAGGTGTCCGCTGTCTCGTGTTGGGAAGAGGCATAGTTGGTGAAGAGACCGGCGCTCGAACATTGCGACGAGCTACGTTGGGTGGCTCGAGATTCGTACCAGGAGGAAGAGTTTGTGAACGATGAGTTTCCACTCCCTCCCCATATCCTATAGGCGTACGGGTAGACCGCACGCCCCTTCTTGAAGTAGAAACATCGTAAGCAGAAGGCGCTCTTTGAGATATTGTCGACGAAGGGTGTGGAGCCTCAGTGTCCGATGCATTAACAACACGGCTTTCATAATGGGATCTATTACCCACACTGTAAAAAGGCTCGATTTCAGTTCAATGTGTTTCTCGAGGGAGGATAAATAGAAAACTCACCTGGGATCCGACATGCTCGATGGAACACGTAGTAGGAGTAGGAAGTTGAGGTGTAAAGATCAATGGCGGTTCGCTTTGCCCGGTGGGGGCGATACATATGGTGATGTAGCACAGTGCTGTTTGCAGATTTTTTCCGTCATTGTATCACGACCCTGAGTTTCACGTTCTCACGTTACAATGCCTCGTGGGCGCACGGAGTCTAACCTCGTCGTTCTGTCACTGTAATCCTCTAAAAATACTTCTGAGCTTTGAATGAGCCTCTTGCAGAGCTCTGATATCCACATTACTATAATTCTTCGTCCTACAATAAATAACCAGCTGCTGCGATTTTGCGCTTTTAACTTCATAGACAGACATAGAGCTCTGGCAGCGGAGCACTATTTGATCTCGGTGGAATTGCGAAGTCCCTAAGTCCCTCCGTACCATGTCGAGTGATCCGCGCTACTGGGCGAACGGAATTCTCGAAGGGTGTGGTACCACTGCGGTCCTATCTGCCCAAATCAAGGAAGTGCTCAGTGTTCTAAATTCTCAGCAAAGGAATCTAAAGCTGCTCAAGTTGCTTCCTGTAGGATTGGATCGAATACGGTGGATGGAAGACAATATTTCATAAAAGAACCAATGCGAAAATGATTTGACCATCAAAATCAGACGAAGTGACCTATCTCTGCAAGGGAAGAAACCAGCTCAGTTGGTGCGTTGCGTTGAAAATACAAGAGGTGGAATCGCTGGTGAAGGTATTGATGATATAGTCCTGGTCTGAGTCGGTTCGGAGCTCATGTCTTCCCTCATAGTCGCAAAGCCATGTGCTTCAGTTTGCACCATACTAGAGGAATCCTCGCCGCGGGCACTTTGCCCTAGTCCAATTCTGACTATAATAAGAGTTGGCACGATACCCTAAAGAATCTAGTGTCAGCAGACTTCGATGCATGCGGTGATTAGTATAAATATCACGCACCACAACTTGGGCGAGACCAGAGTCAAGTAGGAGCTGAATACGATATCAGGCCCTATGATCGACTGCAAAGAGATTAAAAGGCTCACATTTGGGACGACGACGTCTAGGACGACATAGATAGAGTAAAGGACGCCAGATTCCAGACTATGCAGACCGAGTTATGATTTTGACAATCTCTAGAACCGTTGAACTGTAACAAATCTACTCACATGATAGCAGCTATAGTCTTATACTTGGAGGATAGGCTTGGCCCTAAAATTGTTCGAGCTTTTCGGGCGATCCACCATATGCGGCCAGCTATGCAAGGAGATTAGACATCATATGGAGAGAAGAAGTAGCCCTTGAGTTCAATATGCCCACCCAGTAATATAGTGACGAGTACGTTGAGAACAATTGTAGTGACGAGAAAGGCCACCAGCAGGGATCGGAACCGATCATCATCGGAGACGGCCACATAGGCATACCCACAGGCTAGCAAACCGTCGGTTAGAACATCGCTCACTTTGGGACTTTGTGTTGTAAATACACACCAGAGCCAACCGCCAGCAAGATAATCGGCAGAATAGTCACCTTTTTACTGCTCCAAACCAAGTAACAGCGGTATATCTGGTGACAGTTATCGGATTGCGAATATAAACAGTTCAAGTACAACGCACCACAAGACTGTCCGCAATCACACTAAGGTTGCAGGCGCTTAGCAGCATCCTATGAGATTGCGGCTTTAGAGTGTACTCACTTACTTGTCGTGAAGATTAGAAATTTCAGGTGCAAATATGAATCAGGGATGTCGCTCTTCTTGAGCACGAAACAGAATAGAAAGCTCAATTCCAGAGCGACGTCGACTGTTGCGATCGCAAACATAATCATCGCGCATGTCAGGAGGAACTTCGATATCCTCTTGCCCCTCAGCAGTATCATGATGCACACAGCGAATAATGTCACGTATACGCCTATGAGATGTTAATTCCATGTGAAGGGTTCAAGCAATTCCGAGAATCACCGTAGAGAAATACCTCGAACTTCCATCGTTATGCATCAGCGAGTCCGAACATCCGGATACGCTCAAAACTCACCAAAGCCGCCCCAGTATATCCTTCCACTGAATACGCATCAGTGCCAGTCGCGCTGACCTTTCCTCGATGATGGTCCGGGGTGATGAGAGCCACCATGCCGACTCTTGTAAAATGATGGCCCCAGTGGGTGCTTGGAGGCTTGGTACCCATCCTTATAGGATCGGAGGTTTAGCGTCCCTGTAAAACTCGGAGGAGAATGATAGATGTTAAGGGGGATGATTAAGTCCCTCGCCTCGACATACAGAGCCTGGGACCCAAGGGGAGTGAGAATACTGAGAAGAAGTTTGTCATTACCGCATACGACTCAGTCCCGGCCATAACCTCCGCAAGCGTTCTATTTATGACGCCCTTGTGCAGGCCAGCTTGACAGGTATGGGAATCCGTGGAGACGCTTAAGTCCAGGAGTTGTGAGTAGGTTCGCCTAGCGTTTTACACCAGCGGACAAACGAAGTGGGACGAGATTCCACACCAGTGCAGAAGAAGACAATGCATCCCAATGTCGCCATTAAAAACCAAGTACGGCGAGGAATGAGAGCCATCTGAATGTTTACGGTTGATCAGCGAGGTTGAGAACCAAGGAGACCAGCTTGAGTCCTACGACCAGCTTTCAGTTTGTTCAACGAAGACATGACAAGTGAGCTGGTGCGGTATCAAAGAGTCGTGACACTCTCACGCCAAGGCCAGATTGACTACAGCTTGCTCTGAGAACGGAAGTGTAGAGGAAAGGTCAATTACCGCGGATATTGACTCGTTACTAACTGGAGCTCGCAACAGGTGGGACGATTATATTTCTTCTAGGTCGAGAATCGACTATTGAATCTGTAAACCTCAAACATGGTTTTGCCCTTCAGGTTGTGCAAAATGCGCATGGCCGTCAGGAGTTGGAGGAACAGTCTGGGCTCCGATTGTACTGAATATTGAGTCTAGGACCGGGGTACTAGAACTACGACTACCGGCTTGTTGTATAGTCATCGTCGTCTCTATGTCCTGTATTGACTGGCCGAGGCCTACTTGTACGATGATTAGCGTTGGCGCAATTCCCTAGTAGAGCGAACAGCGTTAACGAATTCATAGATTAGAAGGGATTTCACTGACAGCGACTTGTATAATGGCCGCGTCTAGTACGATCTATAGAAAGACTTAGTTGAGTGCGTGTCCCCAGATCTGGTTAAATTACCCACCGTATCGATCACCAAGTCAAGCAGAACATAGATCGAATAAATGGCGGCGGATTCGATGCTAACGGAGAGCGGTCAATCAGATCAGGATCAGGCATGGTGTGACCGGACGCACATTATTGCTACGATGGAATAGTATCGCCGAGTCATTTCGGGTCCGAGAATGGACCCCGACTGTCTTGCGTACCAGATAATTCTCCCTGCTGTGACTAAAAGTCAGTATGACAGTTCGAATGACCTGGAATGAAGGATTATGCCCTCATACCTGTCAATGCAGTGATACATGTATTGAGACCAAAGGTCATCCACAGATACAATGAAAGATGGCTTCGAAGCTTGGAATCCATTGAACCTGCGAAAAGATATCCGCAGGCTAATCCCTCAAAATCGTTAGTCAATTCTTCCAACTCTGAAGTGGTCACTTACTGGATGATCCGACGAGGAATCCAAATGGAATGGCGATCACTCGTTTCCGACGACCCCAAACCATGTAGCATCTGTAGAGCTGTCTGGAATGAGGGACAGCCAAAAAAACCACAACATAAACTTACAATGAGACTGTCTGCAATAACACTGGCGAAAGTTAAGACGAATGTCCTGGTTGAGTGGAGAATGAACTACTTATTCGTGACGAAGAAGATGTATTTGGGATACACTATGTTTGTCGGCGCCCATTGACTTCGTAGAACGTATCGAAACAGGATGTAGAGCGTCAAGGCAATATCAGCTGTAGCGATCGCAAACATTGTCGCTGCTGCCACCAGAAGTATTGTCGATTGCCTATTTCTCCGCAGTACGTAGACGCAACATGCAAATAATAGAGTATAAACGCCTGTGTACCAGGTGTCCAGCAGCGCCTCATTAATTCGGGCAAAATCACTCACCATAAAGAAAAACCTCGAGCTGAGGTCGGTGAGCTATCCGCAGAAGAGAACAGCTCAGGCATTTGAACTCACAAGGAATGCTCCAACAAATCCCTCGGGTGTTCTATCAGACGCTTTAAGCCCAGCATTTACTGGTGGTCCGGGAATTTCAAAGTCGCTATCATAGCAGTAGGTCATCGAGGTGAGGGTGTAGGTATGCCGCCTCAAGCACACGCATTCGTGAATGAAGAAGGAAGGTCAAAGAAGCCCCAAGAGGTCCGACATGAAACGTCCGCGCTATTTTATAGCAATCCCTGCTTCCGATTAACCACCATGTAGATACGTTATAAATGCTTTGGAAATGATGACCGTAAATGGTGTGCTATTCATCACAATTCGAATGCACAGCAGATCTACATGTCATGACCATATGACGGTTGTCCGTCTCAGGGGCAGTGTATGGCGTGTCAATGGTGACTGGTGACCAGTATCAGTGAGAAACAACTCACTATTTCAAGCCCTCTCCTCAGTCCAACTCGCGCGACACATAGGCATGTAAGTTCCTTAGAGTAGCAATCCTTGTACAAGCTAAGGGTCTGCCAATCGATTCCGACGTGACTCTGCCCGCTTCAAGTTAGCCTGACAGATCAGAGTGCTCTGACACGGTGACGGTATCAACGGAAACGTCGGAGGTCAAGTGTAAATTTGCGGATGATATAGACAATAACGTCGTTATTTGTGTGAACAGAAATCATAATAGCAGATGTAGATCGAGAAATAAGGAAGGTACAGAAGAAATAATATTATTAGCAGGGGATTCCTGCTTGCTCATATTTGCACTTGTGGACGCGTTGCTTCACGTGGACAATGGTACACCCAAATGCTGGCCGAGTCTCCTTCCACTGCTTCCAGTTTAACCACCACGAACCCAACTTCTACGACGAGAGTCTGATCTTCCAAGCCCTTTACGCTCCAGGCACTCCTCCTCCTGCATTAACACGATTTTCCCTTGGATATCTCCGCCGCGGTCAACAAGATACCACTTCTCCTGGAAGTGGCATCTAAGGCTAACCCTAAGCTTTTGTGGGCTACGGTCGTCCATTCTCAGTTCATAGAGGCGAATATGGGCCCCACGGATATGGAGTGGTATCCGAAGGCGAGTGCTAGCTAAATTTGACGTGTTTCGACCGGAACGAGACCCTTTCGCCTCCGATGACATCTTTGGTAATCCTCAATTATCGCTCTCCGGAAAGTGCAAGGCGCTTTCGGTGCAACTTGGCCCCGTACAGATTCCTGCTTGCGACCGCCTCGGGACCCCAATGGCCTTTGGCACACCATCCACACAGGGCGCTGTATCCGGTTTCTTTTCACCCTCGCAAGGTGTTGAGGAACCTCATCCACGCGCTCAAGGGTGTTCTGATTGACTTGGGGAAGGTGTTGCCGGAAACGCATGGGATTTATTGCCGACGTTGCACTGAACTCGCGGGCGTCAGCACCAGAGACGCGTCGCGGACACGAGAGCCAATAATCGAGGAGCTCACGCACAAATCTCTTCGTGAACACGTTACTTGGGCCACATACAGATCTTTCATAAGATTGTTCTTCCCCAGCGTCACTCAAAAGCACCTCACTCGCTCAGGTTCTCATAGACGCCTTTTACGAGCTCCCACACAGGACGATTGTGGTCTGGGCTTCGGCCCTTTCCCTGGACCATGATTGGTTCAAACCCCGGCGATGTTTCTGCAAGATTCTATTCGCCGTGGACTACATCGGCTGGTCTCGCACAGCGATGGCGGAACTGCCTGATGGAGAAGTCCAGAAGAGTCGGCGAGCTCATTGAAATCTTCATGGCTACGCAGATGATCATCCTCGGGGCATGTAAAATCGTTTGGTTAGTGTGTCACGGTCAAGGAGACGAACTGGAAGACGGACCCTTTGGCTTTGAAGTTCAGTGGTGTATTCAGGTACACGTCCCGTGGATGTCCTTGGGAATATCGTTTGCCTGAAGCAACAGCGCGCCCCCAACCTCGGCCCTTCTCATACAAGAAGGCCGTCTGCGAATGCTTACTTTCTCTAGTAACCCAAACCTCACTCTTGGCTGCGTTTTCCGACACGCTGTTCATCAGACGTTGCGACTGGTGCGGTCAGTACCACCTAGGTATAACATCGACTAGCATCTGGATTTTGAACCTCGTCAGCGTCGTTTGCGAAGACCCTTGTGATGGCCTCGACCGGTGTGTCCTCTCGACTTTCCAATGCCTTGGCTCGCTTTCCTGTCCGGGTTTGGCCTTGATCCAGCTAGTGTATGATGACTCGCGCTGTGTAACCTTGATTTTGTGCTGCATTCGCACGCCGCTGTGCATCTTTTGTACGCTGGTCCCCATTCGTTCCACCGCAGTTGCGACTCCTTCGGGAAAAGGATGTTTAAATAGCATCTGTCGCAACAGAGATTCGTCCTCGAGGGCGGTGGCAACGTTTATCTACGGACAAGCTGCGAGAGGGACGAGCAGTGGTGTGCGTCCATTGGATTGTGGATGTAACACTTGAAACTTGGCCCAGCTCAGACGAATACGTCTGGCATTTCAAGTGTCTGAGCTTGGATGTCAGCCAAGAGCACGAACAAGAAAATCGATTTGGCATTCTATCTTGACCTAACCTGGCGAGCGGACTTCGCTGCGCTTCTGCGAGAGGTCACTCACTACCCTCTTCGCTTTTTGATTCTGTAATCTAGGGACCGCATCCTCTCGCAACACCTGTATGTAGCTCGCACGAGCAAACAACGTGGACGACGGGAACAAACGAGGGTGGAAACCACCCACAGTTGTCATGAACATGGGATGGATCATGGAGCAAGGTTTGGGCCAACGGGCAGGTAATATGTCACCTGTGGCTAGCGTCGCGGCGGGGGTAGCCTTCATAGGCTTCGAGAGTGTGCATTGTTGTACAGGGATACCACTAACGGTGCTCCATAGAGACCCTCTACGGGATGAACGCGGAGAGGCGACTGCCTATGACTCGCGGATCCAAATTTTTTCCATCTTTGCATCTTCGTGATGCTTTTCACCTTTCTTCTGTTACATAATGTATATGTTTTTGTATTTTGTGATCCGCTTGCCTTTCAGCTTACAAGAGTTCAGGATGGCAATGCCATGTGGACTACCTGTCCGCGCAAGGACTTCGAAGAGGTGCGCGAGCTTTCCCTTCGAGGTAGTTGATGCCTTTGTGATTATCTCCGAGTGATTCAAATACCCAATTTAATCTATCGTAGACACCCGCAGACATGATCAAGCGGGAGCACCTTGAAAATGCATGTGCTCAGGTGTTGTCGTTGGGCCTTGAGGTTGAACTTTTGCAAGTCTTTCGGCACGTGAGTTTGGATCATATCGGCAAGAAAAGCGTTAGACCCCTGATTTGACTAAATTGAGAGGGGGAGGATGCAGGGTCTTATTCGATTGAATGTTGTTGACGGCGAGCGCGTTCCTGTCCCCTCTAAGGGTTATGCCGCCACGACATTGACAATATTTTTTCACCTCTTCAACCATGTCTCTATTCAGAAATCGTCGCTTCAGGTTCCTTCTCATATTTGCCGCTTTGACTTTCGTCCTCGTTGGCCTTCCGAACTCCCTGGTTCGCCGGTTTCACACTGGTAAAGAAGAGGCCCAGGCACACACTCCAAATCCTTTTATCGGAAATTTTACTGCTCGTCCATCTAAAAAGCATGGTCCTGTACTAGGAAAGCACAAATATCGAGCAGATGGGCTGTTAGAAGTTAACCTCGATGGTCCACACCCAATCTACGAACTCATAGCACGCGCCGAGAAGGAGTGGGAGGGAAAGCTTTCGCGGTCAAGTAAGACTCTCCAAGAGGCCGTCAAGGAGTACAAGCGACGATACAACCGAGCACCTCCAAAAGGTTTTGATCTCTGGTACGTGCTTCTTAATGTCTACCACCAGCTCCAAGTTCTCACCTGGCGTCCAGGTGGAAATATGCGCAAGAGCACAACGTCCAGCTGCCCGACGAGTACGACCAGATATACAATGATTTAGAGCCATTCTGGGGTATAGAACCTGCAGACCTCATCAAAATTCACGAGGAAAACGAGAAGAAGAAGGACTCTTACACCGTCGGCAAGAACGAGACCGGCGGAGACATTGATGTCCTTACATGGGCATTCGACGAAGGGCGATATAACCAGCTCATTGTTGGCTCAAGGGAAATCATCAAAATGTTCAGACAGATCCAGGACGACCTACCGCCTTTCAGAATGACATTGTCACCCCACGATGGACCCAACAGATTGACAGACTGGGGAGTGAAGCAGGCGACGCTGCAAGCAGCCGAAGAACAGATATGTAAGTCTTGCTCTGTTTCATAGTCAAATCGTTTTTTAAGGCTCTACTAGATCTTGACCGCGCCTCTTTTCCCAAGGCGAATAACATTGGATGGGTCTCCGCCTGCTCTCCCAACTCCCTGGCTCGTAGGAAACCCATCAATCTTGATAGTCCGCCTCCAAGACCAACTAGGAAGACGTTCATCTACAATCACGTCAAAACCATGGACCCTTGCGAACATCCAGACCTCTTCCACCACCATGGTCAATTCCTCTCGCACAATAATGGGCCATCTCCCCAACCTGTCATGGTGCCGGAATTTTCATATTGCTCGACTACCATTCACCACAACATCCGTTTTCCGCTCCCATACGGTTGGATTGATGATATCTATCCGCGAACTGACGATCCCGAGTTCGAGGACAAGCTTGACGAGAGGCTACTATGGCGAGGGAGCAATACGGGCATGTTTCACAGCTCAAAATCGCGTTGGGATCATTCGCATCGAGACTTCCTCGTAGCTTTCTCAAATCTGCTCGAAGGCACGCTGAAGGTTCTCCCTCCTAATAGAGCGACGAATGAGGTGCTCGGTGAATTGAAGGAGCTCAGGATGTCGAGACTTAACCCTGCCATGATGGATATTGCATTTGCTGGGAAGCCTATCGCCTGCTCTCCTGGTACCTGTGAACTACTGGAGGAAATCTACCCTTGGAGGGGGAGACAAAGCATACAAGAGGCAGGCAACTACAAATATGTTCTTGATGTGAGTCTAATCTCTCCCTCTGGTCAAAGCCATGTCTCATTGTCTCGCTTATAGATTGACGGAAATGGCTGGTCTGGTCGCTTCAAGCGACTGATCACCTCGAACGCTCTGATTTTCAAAGCGACGATATACCCAGAGTGGTTCGCGGACCGCGTCCAGCCTTGGGTGCATTATATACCCATTCAGATCGACCTCTCGGACTTGCATGACGCATTGATATTCTTTAGAGGTGACGGAAACGGAGAAGGTTCTCATGAAAATCGAGCTCGCAAAATCGCTATAGCAGGGCGGCAATGGAGCAAGACTTTCTGGAGGAAGGAAGACTTAATCTCATATCTGTTCAGGTGCGTATTCCCCTTTTAAGATTGAACAGGCTCTCTCAACATGGATGAACCAGAATCACCCTTGAATATGCGCGCCTGATGAGCCCCGACAGAGATTCAATGACATACCATGAGGAGGATGAATAAGATATCTGGGCTTTGCTTTCTCCATCGGTTGTGCATTGGGTTTTTTAATAATTTAATAAGTATGTAGGCTCACTCAGTATATACAATCAAATAATATAGGTTGTATTAGCGGCAAATAGAGTATTTGGTGTTCCCTTCATTGAATTGTGGTACGTGACATGCTGATCGCAAGACGCGACTCCACTATCAACAACCATCTCCAGCACATGCCCGACTTTATTCCTCTTGAAATTGTCAATGAGATTGCTCACTACCTATGCCCAAGTCAAACAGTCTTTCCAACGGTGGTCCAGCCACCTTCGTCAAGAAGAAACCGCAAACCAGTGTGGCAATCGATCAATGCGCTTTCACTAGCATCACGAAGCTTCCGAACCATTGCGCTTTCCGTCTGGTTTCAACACCTTTACTTGCAAGATTCAAGAGACATAAACGATATACCACGATATTTTGCTGAGATCAAGACAACTTGGTGTCGGTGAGCACGTAGAAATGCTGTGGTATCTCTTGGTATTTACCGATACGAGTCTCCAGGTACCTTCACTGTGTCCAAACAGATGAAAATCGGCCTTTCATTTGGGATCTCTCTGGTTTCAACCGCGTGGAGTACCTCCGTGTACACTGGCTTCAACGCGATCTGACTCTTCTTGGGACCGTGGTGGCTGTTATGCCAATTCCTGACTGGACGCCCTTCGTCAACGTGGAATCGCACATCAAAGAGCTGGATATTCGAGGCTTGAGATACCCCTCACCCATGGCGCTACGATCCTTGATTTCACCTTTCTCCGACCTGACAGTGCTGAGAATAGAAGCTCTGCGTGTTTGGTGCGGACTCTGCCACACTTGCGTTCTTGTTCGATTTCCTTCGCCAGCACCCTCACACTTTGCATATGAAGACGGTATAGGGTTACCAGTAATTCAATACAAGTTCGGTGTGATGTAAAACTGATGCTCTTGCTCCTAGGTTCACTATTCGCGGTTGCTATCGTCTCTAAAAAGTCTCCAGGAGGTGCATATTACCCTTCCCGACTTGGGGTTTGGACTCACTAGCCATGGACTTTCACCAACGATAAATGACAATATGTGGGCGGGGGAGTGCGACCGGTGCATGGCTCTAATGTACAAAGACGAAAATTTTCGGTCAAGCTGGTTGGCTAGGAAAAAGGGACAAACCAACGACCCGGACGACTCCAACAGCAGGTACACAAAACCACCCAAACTTCGGAAAGTACAATGGAGCTTTTGGCCTTTCGAATCTAGTTTGCATTCAGAATCGGGCTATATACAAGAGGAAGTCTCTCCTGACAATATTATCGATTTCGATACGGAGCCAGATATTGATGATAGTGAAGGTTCGATGTAGCCCGGATGTTCGTAGAGTGACGGAAACAGTTTACGGTGCGCGTCCTCGCGAGAATGTCCGAATCGCGTTCTTTTTTGTACTGACCACCTGACTGTTGTGTAGTAGGTCCTGGCCAAGCATCTAATTCCCTCCGAGGAATTATGTTCTAACTGCAAATGGAATGTTTCTTTCCACCACTTCAACTCTGCGGATCTCCAACAGGAACAAAGTGAGACCGACGAGGTAGGAAATAGGTGGCGACCGGGCTTTTACTATGTTTCCTGCCTTTACCAAATTATATGCCAACGATAGCCTTGATGCCAGCTTCGCGTCAACGGCCTATCATCCCAACTTCTGTTTCAAACTCACCCATGATCATTTCCTCGGATTTTCATCGCAGAAGGAGATATGCGCACCAACGACTAAAATAACAACCGGAAAATAGCCTACGGCTGCATGCTGCCGACGTGTTGTAAATGGTTACCTCCAACAACTTTGCAAGACGTACACGACCGACCCGTCAGACCTCATGAAGAATTACACTAAGTGGAGTTCGCAACGCGGCTCTGTCAATGTCACACCGGTCATGCCTCGCATAACTTTCGGCGTTTTTAGCCATCCGACAAGAGTAAGAGTGTTGCGACTACCACCAGCGCTTCTTTTCTTTCATATCTTCGCTATTCCGAAATACTTATCCGCAATTTGGCCGACAGTGGATAACGTTCGAATTCCGGCCTATAATCTACGACGCTTTGCTTCTGCAGATCGGTCGTGTGTTGAAGCTTGAAGTGCAGGCGAACGGAACTCGGTCGTTCCATTCGGAAACCCTGGCGTCGAAGCATATCATCACATGGGTTGGCAGCCTGACGCTGAAGCTGGTCGCCACGAAGGAAGCAAGAGGTGGCACTCGCTAGGGTATATAAAGGACACGAGCGCGATTGCCAATCGTCATTTGTACTGCATCTCCAACTCCGATTGTATTACCACCAACATCACAGGAGATCCCTTGCTCGAGCGATTCATCTGAAAATGGTCTCCTACTCTATCCTCGCTGGAGGTTATGATACTTTTATTGCCACTTACCTCTTTAACTCGGCAACGTCGTCTTTATCCCTTCAAACCCGAAATCCCTCTGGCAGCAATCCGTCTTGGATAACACTGAACCCCGCCAACCGCAGTTTGCTCTAGTTCGTATTTCGCCTCACCCTGTACCTTTCGACCCGCCTAACATAATTTCAAAGCGCGGTCAACGAGAACTACAGTGGCTCGCTTCAATCTTACGGCGTTCGAGCCAATGGCGTTCTGACATCGGTCATGGACACGGTTTCATCTGGAGGTGATCTTCCCGCATTCGCAGTCGCACTGTCTACTGGCTCCGTTGCGGTTATGAACTACAACTCTGGAAACGGTCGCATCGTCCCAACAACCTCTGGTGCCCAGAAGTTCGACAACTCTGCTCCTGTCATCACGTTCCCCAAATCGTCAGGGCCGGTCTCCCATCCGCACATGGCGCTGCAATACAACGACGAAGTTCTCATTCCGGATCTAGGCCAAGATACTGTCTGGAGGTTGAAACAAAGTGGGACGAACGGTGCTTATGCCATCCAAGGGTCAATACCTCAGCCAAAGGGAAGCGGGCCGAGACATATTGCTATCCACGGTATGTGTTTTGGCCTCCGTATTTCTATCCTTCTCATTATTTGGCTATTTGGCTTAGACGGCCGTCTATTCACCATCCATGAGCTATCATCGACGCTCTCGGTGCAGAGCATCCCCTCAGCACCAAATGGGACTGCGACGACCTTTGCAACAAGTTCAATCGTTCCTCCTAATCCCCCGGCTGGTGCTGTCTGGGCAGCCGCTGAGATTCTCATCCCCACACCTTCTACAAAGTTCCCAACACCATATATCTATGTGTCAAACCGGAACACGGGCTCGCAAGGGCCTAACGGAGACTCTATCGCCATTTTCGAGCACGTTAACAAGGGAACGCCAAACGAAGGCTTAACGCTCATAAATCAAGTCTACACTGGTCTCAACCAGATTCGCGGGATGGAATTTGGCAACCCTACAGATGGAGGTGATGAGTTTTTGGTGGCAAGTGGTGTTGCAGGAAGTGGGGGTGTAATTATCATGCAGAGGGTAGATGGGGGGAAGAATCTGAAGTTATTGGTGAGGAACAACAACATTGCGACGAGGACCAGCTTCGTGTGGCTGTAATTCTCTGAAATTATTATAAAGAAAGTAGGATTGTTTCATAGGACTACGATTCAAGGCTTTGCCGTGATGCCGGTTTCTGGATGTTCCCATACTTAATTAACCAAGGCCTGCCCAAATCTGGCCTGTCCTCTTTTGCCCTGACCATCATGCTTCAACGAGAGTAAACACGCGTACCGACGCGTTTTCCACCCAGAAAGGACGAGTTTCCACCGTTTCGAGTCAACTTCCAAGTTCTTGCACGAGTGCCAACATCATATTCCAAAGGCAACAACCATCGTCAGTCATGGCACCAACGGTCAAGCCACCTTCTCAGACACAGTCATCGCAAAAGAAAACCAAGGTAACAAAGTCGAAAACCGTTAGACTTGATGGAAGCGGGCCCTCCTCTTCAGCTCCCGTGAAGCTGAAGCGACTGGATCCTCTCACCGCGGTAACCTGTTGTTTATCCTTTCGTTGGTGGTTGGAAGCTGACTTTGGCGTCCAGTTCTCGAAGAACCTGACCTCGTCTGCTCCGGATTCGAATAGCGTTCCAAGCAAGAGCACGTTATCCAGGCCCCGGGCGAGCAAAGGAAAAGGAAAGGAGAAGGGGATCAGTGGGTCACAAACCACCACAATTGACGCTGGTATGACTGTCTTTCGGATGTTTATAGCAATGCCTCTCATGAGAATAGATGATACTTTGTGGGTGGACCGCTACGAGCCTCGAATGGAGGTACATTGCTCTCTAATATTTTCGACAACATATATTAACTTGATCTGGATTGCATAGGCAGAGTTGGCCGTCCATGTCAAGAAAGTCGATAACGTACGTCAATGGCTTTCTGAAGCGTTCGAAGGAGGGCCATCCGGCGTTTTCAAGAAATACAGAGTGAGCTGAATCGGCGCCGTTTGGGATGCGTACTGAGAAATCCATAGCGCATACTTGCGTTAACTGGCCCAGCGGGCACCGGGAAAACTTCAACTATCCGCGTCCTAGCGCGAGAGCTTGGGTTTGAGATATTGGAGTGGCGAAATTCTGTTGGAGAGATCCCGCCTGACCGCGGTAGGTCATCGCATTCGTTTCTTGATGCTGACTTATACCTCTACTAGGCAGTCGTCCAACGGAGTTTAACTCGAGTTATGAAGGGCTTTTTGCAAAATTTGAGGCCTTTGTGACACGTGCATCGACATGCAATAATATCTTCTCGGAACCTTCGTCATCGAAGTCCAAAATATCAGCACAGCGCCGCATTGTTCTGCTCGAGGATCTCCCAAACATACTGCATCAGGATACCCAAACCCGTTTTCATGATGCCTTGCTATCCCTCGTGAATTCACCACCTTCAGACCCTCCCGTTCCAGTTGTCATTATCGTAAGTGACAGTGGAATGCGAGGTGCAGATAAAGACGAACGGATTTCAGAAGGCCGAAGTTGGGGACGAGACAAGAATCAGGTTGTGGACATTCGTACAGTCTTACCAAAGGAGCTTCTCTCGAGCGTATATGTGACTGAGATCAAGTACGTGCTCATTGTGCCCCACTTTGCATCATAAACTAACGACCATGTAGCTTCAATCCGATTGCACCTACTCTGCTGCGGAAAGCTCTTCAATCAATGCTCAACACGCACTTTGCAGATAGAGGTTCGACAGCTCCGTCCAAGGAAGTTCTAGATACTATTGTCGAGTCCTCCAATGGTGACATTAGGAGCGCAATCATGGCCTTACAATTCGCATGCATTGTTGAGATGCCCGGTCGTAAGGCAGCTGGTCGAGGTAAAGCCATGGTCATGGAAGCAATGACAAGACGAGAGCAAAGCTTGGACCTCTTCCATCTCCTAGGGAAAGTCCTGTATAATAAACGTTTGTACATCCCCGCTGGGTCCGATTTCTGGCTTACAGGGCCATGTTTACAGGCAAAGGAGACCCACCAAACTCGTCGGCAAGTGCGAAGGATCTACAAAAGGAACGGGATATAGACGCGAGTTTGAAATCCCCGGCTAAGCTCCCACCTCATCTAAACTTTCATGAACGACGAACAAGCCGAGTAAACATAGATGTACGTCATTTTCACCCTCACTCAGCAGAATTCGTCATTAAGATCGGGATTCCTCATCGCAGGCGATTTACGCAGACTCTCCAATAGATTCATCCCTGTTTTCCTTGTACATTCATCAAAACTTTACTCAATTTTGTAATGATGTCGAAGAATGTTCCGGTGTCGCCGATTGGCTTAGCTGGATTGACTGCAGTGGTGGTGAAGCTGTACGTTCTTCATCAACCTCTCAGAACGGCAAAACGCTCAGAGTCTTTGTGCAGTGGTACCAAACGAACCCCCATCAGTTCCACTTGTTATCACTGGGCACTCTCCATAGCTTGCCCTCCCCAGTGCAAAGGCGCTCTCAAAAATATTTCAAGCCCGAGTTCTTCGGACATCTTCAAACAGAGCGGGAGGCGTGGGATGGCGTTCAAGTGACAAGGGATTGGATCGTAGAGAAGGAACTCGCCATGGTGAAGAAACAATTTTATACGTCTCCAAACA
>Ga0247741_1000637_pt1 | contig 19441 bp, 18 predicted proteins | sample UWRJL213509R2_FD_180945 | JGI IMG/M metagenome (GOLD analysis project Ga0247741, IMG submission 180945) | Plant litter microbial communities from Arlington Agricultural Research Station in Wisconsin, United States - UWRJ-L213-509R-2 | ecosystem: Environmental > Terrestrial > Plant litter >... | reverse complement strand
ATTATTGGCCAGACTGGACTGGACTGGACTGGACCGGAGCCGGAGTCCGCCGGAGTCCGCCGGACTCTGGCGGACTCTGGCGGACAGTCCGCCGGACTCCGCCGGACTCCGGCCGGACTACGTGGAGGAGTGCTAAGAGCTCCTCCCAATCCCCATCCACCCTCGAGAAGACAGTCTCGCCAGAGCTTGACTTACGCCACTCAGGTTGAAGAGCAGACCACCATGCGTTGAACTCTGACTCATAGTCCGCCGTGTTCGAAATTGCAGGTCTCCAGGCAGGAGCCCGAGCTCGCTGGATCCATGCTTTAACAGCAGGTGGACGGTTTGTCGTCGATAGTTTCTTCATTTCCTTGAATTCCGACTTGGCCTCGAACGCCGCCCATGCTTTCACCAGCCTGTCCCAGGACGGTCCAAGATCTCCGCCTTCCATCATTCCAATAGCAGACGTGAACCAGGGGGGGTGTGGGGTATTGGAGATGACTGGTAAAGTCGGCAGAGGAGTGGTCCTCAAGGTTGGCGTGGTAGCCTGCGAGGCGGTGGTTGCTAAAGTAGAGGTGCCACCTGAGGCACGGGTGTGTGTAGGTTGGTCGGTGGTGGCAGACTTTTAGACTTCTTCATAGACCTATCACTAATGGTAGCGTTGCCCTTGTCCGTGTGGTCTTCCGGAGCCTCCTTCCGCTTCTGGGATTGTATCCTCCCACTAGTTGGGCTTGTCGATTTCTCAACGGTGATGTTCGCGGATACGGAAGGGCTGGCGGGAGGGGACTGGCCAAGACATGGTGACGGCGCTAGGTGAAAGAGCGAGTGAGGCGGCGGAGTCAGAGGAGGTGTGTTGTTACGATCTCTAGGTGGTGTTGAATGACCCAATGTGCTCAACGGGTGTTTGGGAGTTGAAACCACACCCTCCATCGAAGATACACCATCTTGACCATTGATAACCGAGCCGCCGCCGCGTATGGTGGAGGTCGTCACCGGGTCGTTGGAGCCAACGGTAGCTGAAAGTGCCGATGTAGGAGGCTCAAATGCTGTTGATAGCCCCATCTGAAGTGTGCTGGACGACGCGAGAGTTGAGAGTGTGGGTGCAGGTGCAGGTGTAGCGGTACCAGCTTTATGAACGTCTTGAGGGGGTAGCGTAGATTCTCTGGGCCCTACACGGTGAAAGCAAACTGTCTCTTCACTACTTGCAATGGCGCCAGCTGCGACTGGCAAGAAACCTTCAGCTGCGCTGAGTGCGCTAGCCTGACACTCCTCAACAGCTATTGCATAAACTAAGCATCGTGTACAATTATATACGAGGGGCGGCTTACTGTAGCATTTCCTCAAGAAGTCTGAGAAGTTGGCCACCACTTGCTTGTATTGTGCACGGTCTGCGGCGGGAAACTTCAGAGGCACATCGCCTTTCGTCTTCCCAGAGTGCACACTACCGAACATCAGCTTATAAAACTTGGCCAGTAAGTCAAGGAGACGTACCTGATCACATTCAAATGACCTTTGTCAGCAGGCTCTGGTCCACCAGCAAACAAAGACACCCTCCATCCAGTAGCATCTACGATCATGTCTAGAAATGGTTCGAAAATGGGGGTGATGCATTCAATAAACCTATAAAAATTGGGTGAGTGGAATTAACAAACATGAGTCTGAAGAAAACATACTTTTGACGATCAACAGGCGCTGTGGAGAATGGACCTGAGGTGTTCTTCTTCCAGTTTTCGTCTGATTCCTTGTTCTCCTGATCGGCGAGAGCAGCAAACTCTGCCTGTGTCGCTTCGTCGAGAGCCTCGAACATGGTCTTCGCGATATTCGATCGAATCTTCGCACCCGTTTGCTTGTTTGCCCCCTGTTCCTTCCCCAACTTCGCGATCACCTCCCGGTTTGGTGTAAGTTTACGCCATACTTCGATTGGCGTGTGATGCCGGGGTTTAGAGGGACCCACACCAGTCTGTCGAAGGAGAAGAAGGCGGAAGGCGTTGAGTACGCCAGACTCAGTGGGATCCAGATCCTGGTCTTTCATGTATTGATAGTACATCCAGTGTTTGATTTGCTGTGGTGTTCGTCAGTCGCAGTGGCCTCCAAAATAAACAATCACAACTCACCGCCTTGCGCACCGTGATTAGATCTGCACGCTGTCTCAAACGTTCGACCTCTCCTTTGTACTCGTCCACTGTCAACTTCTCCAGGTCAGGTTGTTGCTGGTCGACATCCGGCTTTTCGTCGTCCACTGCATTTGTAAACTCAGCTGAAGGCTCTTCATCTAGGGGTAGTTCCACCGGGTAACATCTGAAATAGCAACTCTGTATCTTCGCAAGGGCATCGGCGGCATATCCTCCATCTACGCCAGCCTTGTAGCTAGCCTTCTCGGACATGAGGAACTTGAACCTTGTTCCACGAAATATCCCAGGGTTGCCCATCTAGGATGTATGAGTATGTATGTACAAACTGCTGTATACCGTGACGCCTAACTGACCTTTCAAGCCTTATTCGTCGATACCTTAGTCGTTGGGGTGGTTCTACAACAAAAGGAGTGTATCTGGCCATGCTTGTATGTGAGTCTTATTCTGACGCCTTCAACAAGGTCACATTACTCACCCTTGTCAATAGTAAAACCAAAAACTGTGGTGGCACGCGTCTGAGGCAAGCAGAAACGTCAATCCAAGCTTGTGAATTGCGTTCAAGAATCTCACAACGGACGACGAAAAAGAGGTGAGGCGAGGAATCGAGGACTGTAGGCTGAAAGAAACAAGCCGTCACGAGGGTTCAACAAGGATGTGATTCGTTGGGAACTATGGGTCCACAAGGGTCGATTCAGACCTCTTAGCGCTGAGATGTGATTGGTGAGCATCCAATTTTGTTTGACCATTCTTTTCTAGGACTCAACTCCGTTCAGCTCGACTCAGGTTCTCAAGACCCATGCCCGAATACCGCGCTCCACGTTTCGGACGCCGAACCGTCAAATTATCAAGATCTCAACCCAGTTTTGATCTCAGGGTTTTACTGGAACCCTTTATTTTGGAGAAAACTCAAATGGAATATTATCAAACATTGTGTTTGCTCCGATTGGGGGCCCTGCAACGAACGGCTGCATAAAATCTGATCCATCTTGACCCCTTCTTCACCCAGCAGACAATCATGTCGAATACCCCCTCTCTCGAAATTACTTCCCCTAAGCCCACCAACGTCCGTCCTATGGACTTGGAGGAGGCGAGGCAGTTAACTGCCATCATCAATGCACACTCTGCTGCCTCCACCCTGAGGGCCACCCAGAAACCCACTGGGAATGTCAAGGACGACCCAGAGCGTCGTTTGGCTGTTTTCGCTGCCATGCAAGGCTTTAGTCAGTTGGATGATGACGCCAACGTCTCCTCTGGAGCCAGCTCCGAAGAGGGTGAGTCTTCACTTGTTCAACTCACGATATTCGGCTAATCGAGTCCCTACTCATCAGAAACTCACCACGTATCCCCCGATCTGGACCACAAAAACTGGTTGGGGGAAGTCATCCTTAACCCGATGACGCTCATCAAACCTCGTCCCATTCGTGGTTTCCAGCCTAATTATCTCGTGATCCTCTCTGGCCAAGAGGTTGGCATCTTCACTTCCTGGTAAGATCTGCTTCCATCGATGCCCTTTTGATCAACTGATTGTTTGGGTTAAGTCACACAGTGAACCACCCTCCGTTCAGCAACGGTTTCGTCCATTGGGAAGACGCTTTAGATTACTATGCGCGCCACTACTACCTGGGTAATGTCAAGATTGTCTCCACTCCCGGCAGCCTCAAGAATCCCATACCGGTTCCTTCCACGGCGCCTACCCCAGTCAAGAAGCGCGTCAAGAAACCTGTCGGAAAGTCCGCCGCTGCCCCCAAAGTCGTTCAAATCGAAACGAAGGTTCCCAAACGCAAGGCCAACGACGTCAATCCCACTGCTGGTCCTTCTAGTGCGATAACCCGAATCAAATTACGCAAGGATCAGAAAAGAGCACGAACGGAGCCTCTTCCAGAGGAGATGGTGGCCGGCAAGCCTTCTTACGCTGGAAAGGTGGTTGACGTATCTGATGATGACTAGTCAGCATTACACAAAGGCGAGAGCGTGCTCCAAAGGGCCGAGTAGTATTAGTCTCGTAAAATTGTTTTCAAAAATATATTCATTCGTCGTTCGTCTGTGCGCAGCTTGTTTATTCAAATCGGTCGTATAGTCGAATATAGGTGCCTCCTTGTTTCAAAAGTCAGCTGGCCTGAGTCATGCACGCTAGTATCTCTAAGTTCTGTAATCACAGGGAGTCCGCTATGCCAGATATTTACCAGACGAATGGGTCATGTGCGCTAGTATTTTCTAGGTCTTGTGATCACAGGGAGTTCGCTGTGCTAAATATTCACCGGGCATAGTAACGGGTCTTAAGGGTAGGGATCCAGGTCTCAGGGGCTCCGCTGTGGCGCCTATCACGCACAGAGAGTCCACTATGCCAAATATTCACCGGATGAACGGGTCATGCGCGCTAGTATTTTCTAGGTCTTGTGATCACAGGGAGCTCGCTATGCTAAATATTCACCGGGTATACCGCTGTGGCGCCTATGGCAGACAATCGCGCCCGACAGAAATCAGTAGTGATGACAGCACTCCACAGGAACTTTCCTGAAGTCAATGGCTGGCGAACGTGTATTACAACCAACTTTAACTACTGCCGGACACCCCATAGGAGTGCATTGCGTCGATTCGCAGCCGCTCTTCTGGATCGAGCTCAAGGGCCATAAAGGCCTGGAACTCCTCCTCGTCGTGCTGGGTTTCAGCCTCTCTCTTTTTGGACTGGCTACGGAAGAGCGAATTAAAAAAGGTTTGGTTCTATTGGAACAAACGTACCGGTATTGCCAACTTTGAATTTTGAGTTTCAGACAATTTTTTTCTCGGTAACGCGCCTGAGCTTCACGATGCTTGGCCTTTCGAGACTCGTTAATGGGTTTGTTCGCCGCTCGTCTGTGAGAAACATCACGCATTGTCTCAAGGATACACATCAAGAACAATACCTTCGTGCTCGTGCTCGTTCTTTAGCCCTTTCAACCTCTACATTACTGAATCAAACGTGAGGGATGGCCATCTTCAGAGTATAATACTGGCAAGAACTCACGCATGATATTTCGCCCTGCGCGACGTGTTTCTCTTGTCTGCATCTTGTTTTGATTTAGGTTCAGGCATAGGCATTCAATGGAACACCGTTGGGCTCACAGTTTTTTTTAAATAAGCTGATGACTTCGTTCTCCTTTTGTTTAAACCCAAGTGTCGAAGGAGAATACCGAATATCAAGGTCCATTCAGGTACAATCGAGATCACGGTACACAGGGACATCTCTTAGAATCTATTTACAGTAGGAGACCAAAAATTGGAGTCGATTTTTGAGTAATTATATTCCTGTTGTGACTATTTTAAGTCGACCTTTGAATTCACGCACGAGAAGATGAAAATACCCCACGTACCACAGTGGCATACCGCAGGAGAAAGTGCTTGAACTAACATATTTTTGCGCATAGGCTCTCTCAGCAGGAACTGCACTACTTTTATAGTAATTTCTGGGTAATACAAGCATTGCCTACCCTACGCCTTGTATTTCAGAGGTCTTTGGAGGTGTAAGGTCCCAGTAATGGCGTGAATGTGGTCGACGCTTTGACGTGGATCACCTCGTCCAAATCGGGTCACACCACCATGCTGAAGCTCATCAAAGAGGTTTAACTGTCTTTGTTACTGGTGATCCCTTGTTCTGCTACCCACCATTGCAGGTTGTTCTCTAGCTCATTGTGGATTGTTCTCTGGCTTATCGTATTGTAGGTGGTCCTCCAACTCATTATAGGCCTTAGCTGACTTAGATATTCGTACACTCGATTCATAGGCACATATCTCACTTATACTCTGGCTTATTATATCGTAGGTGGTTTTCTGGCTCATCATAGGCGTTATCTGACTTTGATACTCGTACACTCGATTCACAGGCACATATCTCACTTATTGTAGACGAGTAGACGACCAAATATGCTCTCATACCACAGTGAAATACGTACACTCAGGAGCGCATCAGTGTTGCTGTAATTTGCGGAAACCACGTCTGAGAGGAATACTCAAAGATTAGAGCTCCAGCACTAAATAGTCGGCAAATGTAGGAAGCGGTCAGTTGTGCACTATTGAGGGTCCGTTAGCGGAGCGCGTGGTAAAATGGGTTACAACGCACCTGCAATCGATGACTTAGAGTAGATTATGGGGTACAATGTCCTCCATTTCACCCATAGATTGAAGATTGGAGGATCGCCAGCACACCTGGCGACGGCGAGGGTCAAAAATTGGGTAAAATTTTAGTGTTTGCGGTCAAGTGCCCATCCTGTGGTAGCGTAAGTTCCATATGTTTCATCATCATACCTTCAGCAATATAATAGGACATAGCGTGCGACGCAGATCTAGAGCTTTTAGATTCAGTGTAGATAGATGAAATTGAACATACCGAAGAGGGTGGCCCACCTAGCATAATCCTGTTAGGGTCGTGTTTGAGGGTTAGAACTGTCTTCGGTAGCAGCGGTTTCCTGTGCACGAGTATTCTTGCTGCCTCAATTCTCGTAGACCCAGGAGAGACGCTCAGTGGCGTTCGTTGACTGAAGGTTGAGGAATGGTGGAACCCAGCTGAGACGAAGTTGGGATTCACACGGACAGCCGTGCACGTGGGTTTCTCATGGCTAGCGCCAAGAGAAAACGAGAGTCAACATCTATCTATCGTGAAAGCGTACCCTTCGACGATGGCTACGGAACTGTATTTGAACGAGAGGCAAGCGTACGGCGCACACGCACCTCTCTTATCACCTCTTTCGTCTCTCGCACTCAAACAGACACCTGGAGTACGGCTACAACCTGGGGACCTCCAGACGATGACCACTTTGCCCTGGATGCGGACGGCGATCTCTACGACACGGCAGTGGATGCGGATGTGATGGACGAGGATTCTGTGGGAGGCGAAAAGGTGACCAAGAAGAGCAAAGTTTCAGTAAGTGAATCCTACAGTTGAAGTCCAGCGTTTGTGTACTGATGTTCTACCATTTTGTAGAGGCGCCCTCATGTCGTATGGATGGAGCAGTACCGAGAGACTTATCTTCTAGAGATGATTAGGTGGTCTGGAAGAGGCGATTTTCGAACGGCAAAACAATGTCCAGATTGTCTGGCTCGACAAGTAGAAAACCCCGGAGAACCTCGATTTCGATGCCTCGAGTGTGCACTCCCAGACCTCGTTTGTGGCTCATGTTGCGTGAGGAGGCATAAACTGCACCCACTCCATTGGATACAGGTACGTGGTTCTCATAGGCCGATTCGCTCTTGTACTAATCATCTTGAGCTTTTAGGAATGGGACCAAGGCCGCTTCGTACGCAGGCCATTGAAGTCGCTTGGATTGAGGTATCAGCTGGGGCATGCTAGTATGTATTGCGCAAACGCTACCCCATGTCATGCCGATATGCTCGTTCTTCACACCAACGGAATACACAGCGTCGCAATCGACTACTGCAACTGCTTGCACGCTCAACCTCCTCACATCCAACTGTTGCGTCGGCAACTCTATCCGGCATCGCAGCTCACAGTCAAGACATGCGCGACATTCTCTCTTCTTCGACAACTCCACAAGCTTGCACTTGCGACGAAAGCGTCGACCTACAACTTCTATCGCTCACTGGAACAGCTAACGGACAACACTGGGCTAGACTGACCTAAATCATGGTATCGTGCATTATTTCGCATGATACTGCAGTGGCGCCACCTGAAGATGTTAAAGTGGGGTGGAAGAGGTCATGACAAGACTGGGGCTCGAGGTACTCGACCGGGTGAACTCGCTATTCTTTGCCCATCTTGTCCACGACCCGGGATCAACTTACCAGAGGACTGGGATCGCGTGCCAGAAGCCATGAGGTACGATCTGGTATCTATTACAATCACCAGCTCATTACTGACTAGCATTAGGTTCCTTTACATGGCGATCGTTTGCATGGACGCAAATTTCAGGCTGAAGAATAACCTTGTATCGAACTATTCTCAAGACCCAGGATTGGGCATCGGCTGGGCCTATATGGTTGAGCGGAAGCCTTACGAGAAGTATGTCCTAAGTCAGACAAATGATCAGGACGTGAGTACTACTACACTTAGGCAATGGATCCTTCAAGAGTAGGGGCCACTTTAATCATTAAATCCTGGACCTATCAAGGAATACCAAATCATTACACCCATAGATAATATGAAAGGCACTTCATTGCTACTTCATTGCTGGTTGGCTATTTCATTTCATTTCATTGCTGGCTGGCTATTTCATTTCATTTCATTGCTGGCTGGCTATTTCATTTCATTTCATTGCTGGCTGGCTACTTCATTTCATTTCATTGCCTATTTCATTACAGGCTGGCTACTTCATTTTCATTGCCTATTTCATTGCAGGCTGGCTATTTCATTATATTCCTGGACACTTACTGTCCAGGTTTAGTCTGAGAGCAAAAAGACCAATGGGGATGTTATGTAAGCATGTTCCACTTCCTTCTGGGCGATTCTGGGCGACGGCCTTTAGGTTGTGGCCGTCTATGTAACGGTGGGACGACAATTACCAAAGTGGGACGAGGAAAAAATATACATGATGACGAATTGTTATTGAACGCGTGGAGTACGCATGATGGCGAGGTTTTATTTGAAATATACGCTGATGTTACACGTGCGGTCTGTTAGTTACACTACAAACGAATACTTGGTATACAATGTGACTATTGACTTTCATGGAACTAGTAGTAATAGCAGGGGGGAAGAGCATGATGGTCGGTTGGTGGGAGGATAGTAGTGTAAACTACGACTTTTAGAACAGCTTAGATGGATCCTGGTAGGCGTTTGCAAGAATATCCTCCATCCAGTCTTCCTCGAGTTCTCCTGTGAGTAAGTTGCTTTCGTCGGCTGCTGTGGAGAATTTTGGGAATGGGAAGGTGTCGTCGTTCAGCACTTGGACTGGAGGGGGGCAGTTGATGTTGATGATGGCTATTGTTGCAATTGTTAGAGCTCATTAGAAAATTTGGTAGTTGAATGAACTTACGCGATTTTCTGGGAACGTTGATGGTTGGCGCAACAGCGTCGGAGAGATCCTTTTTTTCAGGGTATGTCGCGGTTATCTCTGGGGCCGAGAAGCGGTAACCGTAGATGAAATCGCTCGAGACTTTCGTGTCTGATGGCCAGTTACTGTATTTCGATTCGGCCTTTTTGATTTGAGACTCCGTAACGGGGGCCCTTTCGTTTTGGATGGTGTTTATTGGAGGTAGCTTGATTGTAATTGGTGCGATGGTTCCCTTGCCCTGTAGTTCGACACTGTTGCCAGTGATGGACGGTGGCTTGTCGTCGAGGTTGGAAGTGTCCGAACTTGATTCAGATTGGGAACTACTTGCGGGAATTAAGGGAGGTGGCGAGTCCGAATCCGAGTCCGAGTCCGAGTCCGAGCCTGAGTCAGAGTCTGAGCTTGTAGGGTTGTGCGAGGAAGCATTGGGGGTCTTCGTCGGAGGTGGGAGAGTTTGTGGCTTTTTTTCATCTGTAGTGGGCGGTTTTGTGGGGACTGATTTGCCTGTAGGAGGGAGACCATATAGACAGTAGTTTATTTCAGCGTTGTTGTTCAGGAGCTCGGTCACGTTAACTTGATTTCTGGTGGTTAGTGGTGTGTTGGATTACAGTACTGCCGTGGAATGTTTTGCTTACTGTGGAATGGGCAACGTTTATGATCATCGTAGTGGAGTCCGCATTCGAGGGATATGGATTCACCCGATAGATTTATCTTCTTGACCAATTTTGCATCGATTCCGTGAAAGCATAAGATTGCTTTGAAATTCGTGGCTTGAGCGCACTCCTTCAAGCAATAGGGATCTAATGGTTGCCAATTCCAGAGGACTGGACTACATAATTGGCTTTTTAGGATATATTCGCGTGTTTTGTGTTACAGCGACTTACTATGGAACCTCGATTAGTTCTCCGGGGAATGTGTCTGGCGAAAATGTTGTCAGGTTTTTGGAATTCCGCTGACGGTTGACTAGGTGATCGAGAAATTTATATGCGTCGAATGAAGAGGGCATCTTTGTTCGGCTGCGATGGTAAATGAGGCGGTGGCGGATGGTGGTGTAGACTTGCTGGTATTTATGTTCTTCGACTGCAGTGTTCTTTTCGATTCCTCTTTTGACTTGTCATGTATATACCTTTTATGATCGGCTTATAGTGACCTTATTGAGTATGGCTTCGATATTTTATGCCGTCCCTTTTTTTGGAGAATGTGGATTTAGGTCGTTTCCGTATAGACGCATTGCGATTCTGAATTCTCAATTTGGGTCGTTGCTGTTCGGTCTTCCTATCTTTTTTTGGTTATTTCTTTATTTAGTTGTAGGTAAGGTCGATCGGTACCATTTTTAGGGCGGATGAATACCCCTACTAAAAAAGGTGACCATAGTCTTCTGGCGCAGTCTGATCGGAGTGGAGTTGTCAACGTTTGCTTTATTTAGAAACGAGGTGTTTTATGGGATGCTATGGGTATAAAAGGCTCTTATGGATTAGTCGAGCATTAATCGTAATTTTTCCCATGTCGGTTGTCAATGAACTTCATTCGACTTCGAGCGGTTCTCAGCTTGACAGTAGTATTGTTATTCGCACTCGTATTGGCTGTGGGCCGTTCAATGTTAGCACGTGTGAATGCCGTTTCTATCGGTTTATGACGTGTGCTTGACGTCCATTATAGCGTTGCAGTGTTGGGTTTTGACTCCAGAGTATCCGAGTGGCGTCAAAAAATCTATTACAGTGGTGCAATTCAATTCTTGGTATAGGTTTACCGATGTCCTTTTTTCTGTCGGTGAAGCTGTCCGCTACTACATGGATCCCACGCGGATGGTGATGTCACTTTCATTGGAAACTTTACTTCATACTTTCAGGTTTTTTTCTGTTCGAGATTTGAGGGTGTTATGTCGATCTCATGGTGTGAGTTGCGAACGGTCAACCAAGCCGCAGATGATGGCTGGTCTGGAGAATCACAGTTGTCAACCGAGATGCGGAAATTCTTTGTTATACGTATTTCAGTGTCTTCCGAAAGAGAGAAGATACACTATGTCTCGTCTGGGGCATTTTTTGTCCACTGACTACACCTCCCAATCCCAGCCTCTGTTGGTTAGTGAGCCTTCTTCCGTTGGTCATTCTGGTCCGTGTACTGTCGGTCGGTCTCAGGAGTCTCCCCAAGAGGAGGAAGAGGAAATTGGAGAGGTAGGGTTCAAGACAGAGCATTTGGAACCTGTTTCCAGGGACCGGATGTCTCGGATTATACGTGAGTGGCAAAATAACATCAATCCAAACGTGTTGCGTCATTTGGTGTGTGCTTCGTGCTCAAGGAAGGTGTTAGCTTACGATTCTGAATATGTGGGAGGTGAATCAGTGGATTTATGTTTGCTTCGAAATGATATGCTCTCGAGTATGGTGTCGCCTACTCACTATGACTTTTTCTTGTATAAGAGAGCCTTTCTTAACGTTAAAGGGCTCGAGGATCCTCACTGCATTCGGAGGGTTAGACTTTGCAAGAAGTGTTTGAATTCGTTGAGGAATAAGAAAATGCCGAAATTTGTGCTGGCCAACCATCTTTACTACGGTTATAACCGTCTTCCTGATGATGTGAAGCGTGCTTTCGATGATGCATCTTTATTCGACCGAATGCTTATATGCAGGGCGCGTTGTAATAGTGTTTGCTGTCGGTTTAATGTTGGAGATGGGTCAGGCGACAAGGGGCCTGTAGATCCAAGCAATGTCTTAAAAAATTCTCGAAAGGGCGTTAGGGGCAATGTCATGGTCGCTCCTTTGAACACTATCAAGATGAATAAGATACTACCTCCTGCGTCCAATGTGATCAAGGATACGATGTGTGCTGTATTTGTTGGTAGATCTTTGCCTAGTCGAGCCAGTGTACACTTTTTCCAGCCGGTCCTTGTGCGGAAGTCAAGAGTCAAAATCATGATATCATTTTTGTTGTCTTACAATCGCCATTACTCATCGGACGGTGAGGTATCCTTTAGTCAGAGTAATTTAGAATCTTTGTTTGGTGGGACTGGTGACGAAGGTGTTCCAGCTGTTGCTGAGGTAGGGCAGATAAAAGTCAACGATGCAATTCAGGGTGCTATTTCAGATTATACACCTAGAAATCTTGACGGAGCTGTCGGTGACGATAACGAATTGTTGATGGAGAACGTTGGGTATACTGATGGTGATTATTCGCCGATGAACTATAGGGAAATGAAATCGATTGCATTGGAAAGGTGTTTGATGGGCAAGCCTTTTGTAGCCTCGGGAGTTGGGGGACAGCCGATTCCTGACTTTTATCATCCTTCCATCCTCGCATGGCTTTTCCCACATCTCGATCCATGGGGCATCGGTGGATTTCATCACCCGGATCGTAAAGTTAGAATCAGTATGGAAGAACAGTTGAGTCATCTTATGATGATCGACGATAGCCCCTTCGAAAGGGATACTGAATTTGCTTTCGTTTTTCATAACGTTGTGCGGAAGGCGGCCGTTTCGTCGAGTCTCAGATTTCGAGTGCCGTTTAAGACTCACCAAAGGATTGCGCGCGAGCTTCTGGCTGTGGACGTGGATATCTTGAAGGCCATGAGCAGGGAATGCAAGCGTGATCCTCACTTCAAACCAGTGGATGAAACTCAGCGTCGAATATTCCAATTGCTCGCTTCCTTGGCTATGGTTGCGAAGCATATTCCTGGGAGTGATGGCTACAAGATTGCGCGACGTAATGAAATTCGTGGTCTTACTCTCAAGGAGGGAACGGCAACTTTATTTCTGACTATCAATCCTGCGGACGTGGACCACCCACTGGTACCGTTGTATGTTGATGGCAACTTAGACTACGGTTTTGTTGGTCGTAGTGTTGAGCTCAGTGAATGGAGACGTAAATTGCTGGCGGCTAAAAATCCGGCTGCTTGTGCATTGTTTTTTGACAAGATGATTACGAGTTTCATCAGAATTATATTGTGCTACGGTCGAGAAGAACCGGGTATTTATGGTCGGTGTAAAGCGTATTATGGGATGGTAGAGGCCCAAGGGAAGGGGACTCTTCATTGCCATATGCTTATTTGGTTAGAGGGACATTCATCGCCGCAGGATACCAAGATCGCGATGCTTTCAGATGAAGTATACCGAGAAAAGATGTTTCGGTGGCTCGAAGCTGCAATCGCCTGTGAGTTCCCGACGCCTGATAAATCGGGGACAGGGTTGGCGTCACAGAGTATGCACTTAGAAAGGAAAGTGTCTAAGGATGGGGAGCTTCATCCAGGAACATTATGGGGTCCTTCCATCAGTTCCTTGGGAGACACAGACGTTTTCTGGAACCAATATTACGAGGACGTGATAAGGTTGCTCCACCATTATAACTGGCATATACACCAGGCGACTTGTTGGAAATACTTATCGCGGGGTCAGGCGAGAACGGATAAAATGTGTCGGGTGGGGATGGATGGGGAGACCAGAGAATGTACTGTACTTGATCCAAATACGGCTGAAATCCTCTTGAGACGTCATCATCCGTGGATTGCTTCTTATACTGGATTGGTGACGTTCCTGTTGTGGTGTAATATGGACATCAAAGTCATTGGGTCTGGTGATGCTGCGAAAGCTTTCCTCTACTACGTGACCGACTACATTACGAAACCTTCGTTGCCTGTTCATGCGGGGTTGAGTGCATTGACATATGCGATCGAAAAAATGAAATCGCGAGCTGTTACAGTAGAAGGGTCTGATTCTATGATAAACGCTGCTATCATAGCGGTTAATAGTATGATGGGGCGACAAGAAATTTCGCATCCTCAGGTGATGAGTTATCTCGTCGGTGGAGGGGACCACTACACATCTGCGAAATTTAGTGCCTTGAATTGGGGTGCAATTTCGAAGTATTGTCATCAATTCTATTCGCAGCATATACGTGATGAACTCGAACCTGCCTTGGACGATAACTTGCCTGTTGATCTAAGTCTTGGTAAACAATCGATCACGGCTTCTAATCAACAATTGGACTATTGTTATAGAAGCAGGCTATCCGAATTCGAGATGATGTCTTTATACGACTTTGTTGCATGGGTTGAAAAGGCAAAATTTAGTAAAGAGGGAATAGACAAGGCGGGGGCATGTACCTTCAGTGACCGAAGACATCCTCAATATTCTACTCATTATATCTGGATTCGGAAGGATCCCCGGGTGCCGGTGTTGTTGGGGCCGTCGATACCTAACCCTATGAGGTCGGCAGTCGCAGAAGAGTCATGGGCTATGGCGGTTTTATTGCTATTTGTGCCGTGGCGAGATTTGACAGGGTTACGGGATATAAATGAGAGTTGGGTGTCTGCTTACAGGAGACAGTATCATTTGATTTCGCAGAAAAACCGCGTCATTTTGAACAATTTGAACGTATTGAACGACTGTAAGGAAGCTAGAGATGTACATTCAGCCGAACTTGCTTCTGCTCGTGCAAGGGCTTCTGCGGAGACTAATGACGAAGGTCTGGAATCAAAAAATCGCGAAATGTGTGAGCGGTTGGCACAGTCTGGCTGGGCGGACGCAGTCGATCTCAACCTCAATGAGAGTGTCGATGATGACAGTGCCGCTATTGAATACGATGGAACGGACTTAGCTGGGTTTAATGACGAAAATAATCGTGGTCGGTTTGCTCCGTTTGACGATTTGCTTGAAGAGGGATTCCTGTCGGCATTTTCTGCATGTAATCCAGGTGGGGTTGGACCTCCACAAGAGCTGTATGAGGAAATTGGGGTCAGCCGTGTGGTAGACGAAGATGGAATTGAAATTGCACGGCTGTCGAATGTGGTCGAGTCCACCAAACGGAAGAAAGTAGGTGACGACGAGACCGGTGGCGAGTCAAATGAGCCGCCGGAGAAAAGATTAAGGATGGATGAACATGCACCGATCGCAGAGCTTGCTGTGTTACCCCGATTTTCGTGGTGGAATGGATACGACGAATATCGAGACGTTGTAGAAGATATTATAGACGAAATGCGTTTGGGGGCGAATCCAGAGCAGTTGAGGGCGTTCAGTATCGTTGCACGACACGTGGTGACATTCCAACGCGAGCAACTGTTGATGTATGTTGCAGGAGTCGGGGGAACGGGTAAGTCCCACCTAATCAACGCCTTGGTCCTACTGTTCAATAAGCTGGGACGTCGTGATGAACTCTTGTTGGGAGCACCTACTGGGATTGCTGCTGTTCTCATTGGAGGCAATACACTACATTCCCTTGTCATGGCGACTCCCAATGGCGCATCTTTGGATTTGGTGGCTTTGGGTACGATATGGAAGAGGGTGAGATATTTGATCGTGGATGAGATTTCTATGGTAGGGGCGATCTTTCTGGATCAATTTTCGTGTCGCATTCGCCAAGGGAAAGCGGCGGCCGGGTTACCGGCTGACTTGCCCTTTGCCGGTATTCATGTGATCTTCACTGGTGATTTTGGGCAGTTAAAACCTCCGGGGCAGTATGCGCTCTATTCTAGCAGCCTAATCAGGGATCCGTCGTATTCCGAGAGTCGTGATAAAAAGGGGATATCCGCTTTGAACGGGGTTGTTTTATGGCGTCAGGTTAGGACAGTTGTGAAACTGAAAAAGAACCAAAGACATTCCGGCGATGAAAAGTATGGTGCCTTTTTAGAGCGGCTTCGAGTGGGTCGTTGCAGCGAGCGAATTTGTGGTGTTGATGATCTCACATATATCAGGTCGAGGATCATGAAGAATGTTATAGGCCGTGGTGAAGATTTGACCAGTTTTTGGGACGCGCCGATCATCGTTGGGTGGAGATCGCTGAGGGACCCTTTGAATCAATTTATGGTCGATTATCATGCGGCACGTTTGGGTCAGGCCGTATACGTATATCACTCTATTGACGTGGTTCATGGAAGTCGACTGGTGGCTTCGTTGCAGAACTTACTTTGGGGGTTAACGTCATCAGAACACGAGGATCTGTTCGGTGAATTACGGCTCTTTACAGGGATGAAGGTGATGGTTACGGAGAACGTTTCGCTCCCGTTAGGAGTGGTGAACGGTACAGAGGGGGTGGTCGAAAAAATTCAGTATGATGAGGACGCCGATGGGCGTCGTTATGCCGCGGTTGTGTATATTTACATTGAAGGAAGTGATATTCACTTGGATGGCCTGCCTATAGGTGTGGTACCGATTTTCCCGGTATCCAAACGGATCCCGTACGCGAAATTAGCCGAATTTGGCTTGAAAGTGAAGTCGTTCGTACGCAGTCAGGTTCTGTTGATTCCTGCGTATGCGTATACAGATTTTAAGAGTCAGGGTAGAACATTGGAAAAGGTTAGAGTTGATATACAGTCTGCTAAAGGCCAGGGGGTATACGTAATGTTATCGAGGGTGAAGTCGCTATCTGGGCTCCTTATATTGAGGGATTTCTCTCCCTCGAGATTGTACCAGCGACCTTCTGAAGAACTTAGAAATGAGTTGGCGAGGTTGGACGAGTTGGACGAGATCACTTCGGCAATATATTCTTGATGGCACGGGGATCTGTTTCTAGAAAATATATCGCGTACCTCTGTAGTTGGTCATAGTCAAACGTGATATTGGTAAACATACTCTATTAAAATTACTGTCTCCGTTTGTGGGTGTCGTAAGAACGGCGAGATTCTGTTTGCCTGGCAGTGACGCAGGGCAGTCCTCGGTTAATTATGTGCGTATGTAAATTTGGTATGGCGTCAAATCCCTTGTGATACATGTTTTGGGGTTCGAACTTTTGAGTTACTTGACCGATCTGGCAGTCATTCTAAGATCGTTGATACATCTTTCTTTCTGGAATCCTAGGTGCGCCTGCGGCGGTTGGTTAGACTTTACAAAATATACTTGGTCCTCAGTTATTACACATGCCGGATTTGAGACGGACCAATAGATCGGACTTTTAATAGATATTGACATTTATTTGTGTATATATATCCACTACTTGTTGCGGCGTTGTACAACCCTGATCAAATTATAAAAATCTTGTAACCCCGCATGCACTATGAGAACACGTAGATGTGTAAATTCGAGCAGTGAATCGCATTAAATTAAACCCTTACGGTAGTGTTGCAGTTTTGTCTTTACCGTCGATTTTGATGACAAGGATCTGTGTTTTCTGATGAATGATTTTATTATTAGAAATGAAGATGCCCCACAATTATATAAAAACTCACATCGGGCAATCGTGAGGACGATTGTACAACCCCAGTTTCAGTATCTCCATTTGAGGTCCACCAAAAAACATGTGCCCCTGTCTGATATATTAATTGGAATTAGTAGATCGACCTGGATCCCATGAGATAAATGTGTTCTCTCACTGGAAAATTATTGCCAAAGGATTGGAAAGAATTCATTGGGTGCGCTTGATGTGTGGAGATTTAAGAGGAGGGGGTTTTTTTTTTGTGTAGAATTGATCGTTCTCTCGCCTCTTTTTATATCGCTTGGGTACAGGTAAGGCTGTGAGGTAAAGGCGTGTTTTACATATAGATATCTATCATGATGTTGTAATGTAAGGTTTGTCTTGTGTCCTGCATTGTGTTAGTTAATTTGTCTAACAAGCTTTGATAGGGCATATTCAGTACTGTTTCGTCTGACTCTTCACACATGTGACTATTTAATTTTTCTCACGGCTCCCTAAAATTATTATAGATTGAGAGAAGAAAAAAAAATCAGAAGTGACATGTGACTGAAGAGAACGGTATATATATATATTAAAAAGAGCATCTGTTGTATTACAATCCCTTCAAATATTGCATGATGCGTAATGGAAGTGATTGTATGACAACAGCCACTCAATGAGCGTATATATTTTGTGCTAAAATTGCAGCATGAACAGTCAGATAATTGATTGCACTTCATTCAAGAATCGAACATGTGGCGTAAATCTGCACAAGTGTCATACATTCATACTAAGTGTAGTAATAGTCTACTGATCAGTGTCTGATATGATTTAATTATTGATATTGGATCCGACCAGTATAAATTTCAAATTGAATTAGGTATTGCGGATATTGCACCCAGTAATAGGACAGTACTGTTTGCATTGAGTAAATATATTGGGTTACGCATGATGACTCGTTGATTGGCAATCGGTACCATTTTCTATTGAATGCCATGGAGAAGAACTCTAGAAGCATATCCAAGCAGGTTAGTGTCTGGGTTAGTGTCTGGGTTCTTGCCCTCATCGGTGATAGCCTCTCTGGATTGCTGTCATATCAGACGTAATTTATTTGTCTCAATTTATTTGAATATAATATGGAGCCTAAGGCGCAATTGTGCACGTCCCTTGAATTTGGAACCCTGGTCTATGGTGATTTGAATATATATATATATGCTGTCTGTCATTAATATTAAGTTGGCAGCATTGCTTAGACACCCACACATGTCCCAAGACGTCTCATGCAACTTGGAGATCAATCTCCCAAAACCTTCTCTACCACGAGACATCATCTCTAGTCATCATTCATCTAGTAGGCTGCACCTTTGGACAATACTTTGCACTGGCCCACATAGTCCGGCCGGAGTCCGGCGGAGTCCGGCGGACTGTCCGCCAGAGTCCGCCAGAGTCCGGCGGACTCCGGCAGACTCCGGCTCCAGTCCAGTCCAGTCCAGTCCAGTCCAGTCCATTCTATTCCTCTCTAGTCTTGTACTGTAATATATTGTGCTGTTCTTTCTGGTCCAGTCCAGTCCAGTCCAGTCCACTTCTGTCCAGTCCAGTCCAGTCTAGTCCAGTTCTGTCCAGTCCAGTCCAGTTCTGTCCAGTCCTGTCCAGTTCTGTCCAGTCCAGTCCTGTTCTGTCCAGTCCAGTCCTGTCCAGTTCTGTCCAGTCCAGTCCTGTCCAGTTCTGTCCTGTCCAGTTCTGTCCAGTCCAGTCCTGTGCTGTCCAGTCCAGTCCAGTCCTGTTCTGTCCAGTCCAGTCCTGTGCTGTCCAGTCCAGTCCAGTCCAGTTCTGTCCAGTCCAGTCCTGTGCTGTCCAGTCCAGTCCTGTTCTGTCCAGTCCAGTCCTGTTCTGTCCTGTCCAGTCCAGTCCTGTTCTGTCCAGTCCAGTCCTGTCCTGTCCAGTCCAGTCCTGTTCTGTCCAGTCCAGTCCTGTCCTGTCCAGTCCAGTCCTGTTCTGTCCAGTCCAGTCCTGTCCAGTCCACTTTACTCTCTAGTCCAGTCTAGTCCAGTCTAGTCCTGTCCACTTTACTCTCTTGTCCTGTCCTGTCCAGTCCACTTCTGTTCTGTCCAGTCTAGTCCAGTCCACTCCTGTCGTCCAGTCCAGTTCTGTCCAGTCCAGTCCAGTTCTGTCCAGTCCAGTCCAGTTCTGTCCAGTCCAGTCCAGTCCAGTCCAGTCCAGTCCAGTCCTGTCCACTTCACTATCTAGTCTAGT
>Ga0247741_1000636_pt1 | contig 19480 bp, 16 predicted proteins | sample UWRJL213509R2_FD_180945 | JGI IMG/M metagenome (GOLD analysis project Ga0247741, IMG submission 180945) | Plant litter microbial communities from Arlington Agricultural Research Station in Wisconsin, United States - UWRJ-L213-509R-2 | ecosystem: Environmental > Terrestrial > Plant litter >... | reverse complement strand
CTCGTGTGGTGGCGCCAAGCCCGCCGCCCCTGCGCCCCCGCCCGCACCGACGAAACGGGTGCCTCCGGATCCGGCCAACCTCCCGATGGCCCAGGCGGCGAAGGCGGTCGAACAGCCGAAGCTGTACGCGAAGCCCATCGCGGGTGACACGGCGAAGGTCACGATCCATCGCCTCTCGAACGGCATGACCGTGTATCTGAGCCCCGATCCGCAGACGCCTTCCGTGGTGGCGCACATCGCGGTGCGTGCCGGCAGCCGGAACGATCCGCGCCTGTCGACGGGCCTCGCCCACTACCTCGAGCACATGCTGTTCAAGGGCACCTCGAAGCTCGGCACGCTCGACTACGCGAAGGAGAAGCCGCACCTCGACAAGATCGCGTCGCTGTACGCCGACCTCCGCAAGCCGGGCGCCGCGCGCGACAAGATCCTGAAGGAGATCGATCAAGAGACGCAGGCGACCGCGGAGTTCGCGGTGCCGAACGAGCTCGATCAGATGTACGCGCAGATCGGCATCACCGGTCTCAACGCGTACACGTCGAACGATCAGACCGTCTACGTCACCGAGGTGCCGAAGAACCGGCTCGCGCAGTGGGCGGCCGTGGAGGTCACCCGCTACGCCGATCCGGTGTTCCGCCTGTTCTGGCCCGAGCTCGAGGCCGTGTACGAGGAGAAGAACCGCAGCCTCGACTCGCCGCCCCGGCGCGTGGACGAAGCGCTCGCGCGCGCGCTGTTCCCCGAGCACGGCTACGGCTGGAGCAGCACGCTCGGCGAAGTGGAGCACCTGAAGTCCCCGGCGTACGGCGACATGGTCGCGTTCTTCAACCGCTACTACACGCCGCAGAACATGGCGATCCTGCTCGCGGGCGACGTCGACGAGTCGATCCTCCCCGTGCTCGAGAAGGCGTTCGGCAGCTTCCAGCGCCCCGCCGGTGACGCGATGGCCGAAGGCGTGCTGACGCCGCAGAAGGGCCGCAGCGTCGTCACCGTGAAGGTGCCCTCGAACGAGGGCGTGAAGCTCGGCTGGCCGCTCGTCTCGGCCACGCACCCCGATCGCAACGCGCTCGAGGTCATGGACCTGCTCCTCTTGATCAACGGCAAGGGCCTGCTGCAGCGCGACCTCCTGCTGACGCAGAAGGTCGCCAACGCCTCGTCGAACCCCACGTTCCTCCGCGAGGGTGGTTACTTCGAGCTCTCCGCCGATGCGCTCGCCGGTCAGAAGCCCGAAGAGCTCGAGGCGCTGCTGCTCGGCCTCGTCGACAAGCTCCAGCGCGGCGACTTCACCGATGCCGATATCGCCACGGCGGTCCTCACCAAGGACATCACCGAGCAGAACCGGCTCGAGTCCAACTACGGCCGGATGGCGGCGATGGAGGAAGCGTTCATCACCGGCGAGGACTGGAGCGTCGCGGCGGCGCGGATCGACAACCTGCGCAAGGTCACGCGCGCCGACGTCATGCGCGTCGCGAAGCAGTACCTGACGAAGAACTTCGTCGTGGTGCAGAAGGTCAAGGGCCAGGATTCGCCCGCGAAGATCACGAAGCCGGGTATCACGCCGGTGAAGGTCGATCCCACGCGCCGCAGCCCGTTCGCGAAGTCGATCCTGGAGATGCCGGTGGCGCCGATCGAACCGGTCGCGATCAAGGAAGGCGCGGACTACCAGCGCACCAAGCTCGTCACCGGGCCGTTGATCTCCGTCAAGAACACGCGCAACGGCCTGTTCGTCATCCACTACGAGTTCGATCACGGCCGCATCGACGACGAGCTCGTCTGCCTCGCGCTCGACACGATGAAGGTCTCGGGCACGAGCTCGATGACGCCGGAGCAGCTGCAGCGCAAGTTGCAGGAGCTCGGCCTGACGATCGATATCGGGTGCAGCCGCGACGAGACCACGATCACGATCTCGGGGCTCGACCGCAACGCGGAGGCCGGCGTGCAGATCCTCCGCGAATGGATCACGGCGCCCTCGTTCGACGACGCGATCCTCAAGGCGCGCGTCGCCGCGAACCTCACGCAGCGCGCGAACGCCATCGCGAACCCGCAGGCGATCGTCGGCGCGTCGAACCAGTACGCGCGCTGGGGCGAGAAGAGCGAGCTGCTCGTGGTGCCCACGAACAAGGAGATCGAGGCGGCCACGGTGGCGCAGCTCAAGAAGTCGCTGACCGTGTATCTCCACCTCAAGCACCGCAGCTCGTACTTCGGGCCGCGCGACGCGAAGGACTTCACCGGCGTCGTCTCGTTCGGCGACGGCAAGGTCACGCCGAAGGCGCGCATCGTCGAGAAGTACCGCGCACCCAACACCGGCATCATCACCGACCAGGAGACGGCCCAGACGCACGTGTGGCTGATGTGGCCGCGCAAGCCGGCGAGCGAGGCGGAGCGCGCCACGGGCGGCGTGTTCAGCGAGTACATCTCGCCGGTCCTCTACCAGGAGGTTCGCGAGGCGCGCGGCCTCGCCTACACCACGTTCGGCGGCTACGGCACCGGCGCGAAGAAGGCCGACGACGCGAACCTCTACGCGTACGTCGGCACGCAGGGCGACAAGACGCAGGATGCGCTCGATGCGGTGATGGCCACGCTGAAGCTCCCGCTCGATGACACCCGCTTCGCGACCACGAAGGAGACGATCGCGCAGAACTACCGCACCGAGCGGCTACCGCCGCGGGCGATCCCGTTCGTCGTGTACTCCTGGGAGGACGAGGGCGTGACCGGCGACCCGCGCGCCGATCGCGCAAAGCGCATGGCCGCGGTGACCAAGCCCGCGCTCGCGACGTGGATCAAGGGCGCGCTCGGCGGCAAGCTGATCCTCTCGATCGTCGGCGACCGCAAGAAGCTCGACGAGGCGAAGCTGAGCAAGGTGGTGCCGCTCACGTTCGTCCCGGTCGCGAAGCTCTTCGGCTACTGAGCGATTCCGGCCCACGCTCGCGCCGGCGGTGCTCTCCGGGACACGAGCTGCGAGAGGCGCCCGGAAGCGTGCTATCTCAAGCACCGATGGCGTTCGAGCTCGCATTCGTCGGTACGTCCAAGGCGCCGGTCGGGCGGAACTTTGCCGGGCCCATCGAGCCGCAGTTCCCCGTGGGCACCGCGTTTCGGCTCGAGGTCGGCAAGCGGGTCGTGCTCGGGCGCGCGAAGGACTGCGCGATCCTCGTGGACTCGATGATCGCGCAGCGCCATCACGTGGCGGTCACGCTCGGTCAGGATGGCAGGCTGCTCGTCGAGAATCTCGGCGGCGGCAGTCACATGTACGCGAGCGGCAAGTACATCGACGACCGCGTGACGCTCGGCCCCGGCGAGCACTTCGAGCTCGGCGGCGTGCTCGTCTTCGAGCTGCGCGTCGCTACTGCGCCGTGATCGCGGCGCGGCCCTGGCGGAGCACGAACTTCTGCACCTTGCCGGTCGCGGTCTTCGGCAGCTCGGTCACGAAGTGGAAGCCGTGCGGGCACTTGAAGTGCGCGAGGTGCGCGCGCGTGTGCTCGCGGAGCTCGGCCGCGGTGACGGTGCCGCCCGTGCGCAGCACCACGAACGCGTGCGGCGCCTCGCCCCACTTCTCGTGCGGCATGCCCACGACCGCCACCTCGAGGACGGCGGGGTGCTTCAAGAGCAGCGCCTCGATCTCGATCGACGAGATGTTCTCGCCGCCGCTGATGATCACGTCCTTGATGCGATCGCGGATCTCGATGTAGCCGTCGGGGTGCACGACCGCGGCGTCGCCGGAGTGAAACCAGCCGCCGCGCATCGCGACCGCCGTGGCCTCGGGGTCGGCGTAGTAGCCGTGCATGACCACGTTGCCCTGCACGACGATCTCGCCCGGGGTCGCGCCGTCGGCAGGGACTTCGTGGCCCGCCTCGTCGACGACGCGGACTTCCCCCGAGGTGACGAGCTCCACGCCTTGCCGCGCCTTGATCACGGCGCGCGCCTCGGGCGTCATCGCCCCGTGCTCCGGCCGCGGCTCGCAGATCGTGATGAACGGCGCCGTCTCGGTCAGCCCGTAGAGCTGCGTGACTTCCCAGCCGAGCTCGCCCTCCACGCGATCGATCGTGGCCGCCGCGGGAGGCGCGCCCGCCGTCAGCACGCGTACGCCGCGCGGCGCATTGCGGCGCTGCGCCTCGTCGGCGTTCGCGAGGCCGATGAGGACCGTGGGCGCCGCGCACAGCATGGTGATGCGCTCGCTCTCGAGCAGCTCGAAGATGCGCGCCGGCTCCACCTTGCGCAGGCACACGTGCGTGCCGCCGATCGCTGTCACCGTCCACGTGAACGTCCAGCCGTTCGCGTGAAACATCGGCAGCGTCCACAGGTATCGATCCGCCGGCGTCATGTGGATGTGCACGAGCGTGCCGACGCAGTTCAAGTACGCGTTGCGGTGCGTGATCATCACGCCCTTCGGCTTCGCCGTGGTCCCGCTCGTGTAGTTGATCGAGAGCAGATCGGTCTCGGCGATCTCCGGCCTCGCGAGCGCGCTGACATCGGCGCCGGCGAGCTCGCGTTCGTAATCGAGCCAGCCCGGTCGCGCGTGCTCGAGCGCGACGAAGCTCGTCACGCCCTTCAGGCGATCGCGAACGCTATCGACGGCCGCGAGGTACTCGGGAGCCGCGCATACAACCTTCGCGCCGGAGTGCTCGATGATGTACGCGAAGTCGTCGGCGGTGAGCCGGTAGTTGATCGGCACGAGCACCGCACCGAGCTGCGGCACCGCGTAGAACGACTCGAGCTGCGCGTGCGTGTTGGGCGCGATGTACGCCACGCGATCACCGTGACCAACGCCGAGGCGCTGCAGCGCCGCCGACCAGCGATCGCAACGATCGAAGAGCTGCGTGTAGCTCAGCCGGAGGTCGCCATCGACCAGCGCCTCGCGGTCGCCGAACAGCCGCCGGCTGCGCCGCATGAACTCGAGGGGCGTGAGGGGCGTCTGCATCGCTCTACCTTGGCACGCGGGTCAGCACGAGCGTGGCCCAGGACGTATCGAGCACCACCGCCGGCACCGTGACCGCTCCCGTGGCGTCGGCGGCGACCGTGCCGCCCTGGGTTCCGATCGTCCACGCGACCATCTCTCCGGGACGGGTGCGAAACGCCTGCACGCGCCGCGGCGTCACGTCGACGGTCACCGGCAACGTCCCGTCGAGCTTGTCCCCGGTGGTGGGATCGCCGGCGCGCGTGGGCGCGGCGCCCTGGCCATCGATCACGCGCAGCGGGAGCTCGAAGCGATCGATCGTGTCGACGATCTTCGTGCCGTCCCAGCGCAGGAAGCGGTTGATCGCTCCGGCGCGATCACCGGCCCACCCGGTATCGGCCACGACGGAGACCACGCCCGCATACCCCGCCTCCGCGCTGTAGACGCGCGTGCCGTTGCCGCCCGTGCCGGGGTCGTTGTCGAGCGAGGACTTCGAGAACGCGGGGAACGCGCGATCGTGGCGGAGCAGCGCCGTCGTATCGAAGATCGGATCCCACCCGGCGGTCCACCAGTTGTTGCCGAGCACGGGGTCGAGATCGCCGTGACCTCCTTCGTCCCAGATCGCGAAGTGCCCGACGTGGTTTGTCTGCAGCGCGCTGTAGAGCGTCTGCTGCGTCAGCGGGCTCGGCATCACGGCGGCGCCGAAGTGGATCGTGGTGTCGTCCTTGCTGTGCTTGATCGTCAGGAACTGGTCGCGCGCCTCGGGCTCGTCGCGCAGCGCCCGCGTGAGATCCATGCGCGTCCACGCGCCCATGCCGCGGCCGTCATCGAGATCGCTGGCCGGCGTTCCCCACAGCGTCTGCAGCTGCGCCACGCGCGACGGCCGATGGTTCTTCGCGATCGCCTGGCCCCAGAGCGCGTGCACGTACGCCACGTGCCGAGCGTGCAAGAGCCCGATCGTCATCGCGCCCGCGCCGCCCATCGAACCGCCGTCGAGCGTGACGCGCTCGGGATCCGCGGCGGGGTACGTGGCGAGCACGTAGCCGAGGAGGTTCAGCACGCGCCGCGCCGTGTACTCGGGAACCGGGCCCGGCGCGCCGTAGCCCCACCAGTAGGTGTTCGATGGATCGTGCGGATAGATCCGGATCTCGCCCGTCGAGCCCGCGGTGCCCGGCGCTCCGCCGAAGCCGTGCAGCTCCACGCGCACCGGCACCGAGGCCGGCATCGTCGTCGGCACCGTGATCACCGCGGTGAACGTGCGGCCCGCGTTCGCGGCCGTGTCGAGATACGCGTCGGTCGTCTGCGTGACCGTGTAGCGCGTGTACCCGGTCGCGGTTGTCATCGCGGTGATCACGGGCACCGGCGGACGGATGGTGTCGATGGCCGCGATCTCCACGGTGCCCTGCGCGCGCGTCGTGCCGTCGTCGGCGGTGATCGCGACCTGCCAGTGCTTCCCGCCCTGGAGGAAGTCCGGCGTGAACGCGAGCGTGCGCGTGGTCTCGTCCCACACCGCGCCCGGCGGGAGGTTCTCCACGAACACGCGCGGATCCTCCGCGCCGCCCTCGGTGGCGATCGCGAGCGTCAGCGTCTCGTCCTCGTTCACTTGCTGCGGCGCGAGCTCCACCACGCGCAGGGGCTCCATCGCCGCATCGGGCGTGGTGGTGTCCGTTCCATCGCATGCGGCGAGAACCGCGAGACCGAGCACCCACTTCATCGGTAACATGCTACCCCCAAGACGGTGAGCCGGCGCAACAACCTCGAGCGCTGCGCCGCGTGTGCGATGCACGAGACGCTCTGCATCTGCGCGCTGATCCCGCGGATCGCCACGCGGACGCGCCTGGACCTCATCGTGCACTACCGCGAGGAGCGCAAGCCCACGAATACGGGCCAGCTCGCGGCGCGGTGCCTGGAGAACAGCTCGGTCTCGATCGTCGGCGATCGCGATCGTCCCATCGAGCGCGTTCCGGCCACCGGCGACGAGCTCGAGCTGCTGCTGTTTCCGGCCGACGACGCGGTCTCGATCGCGCAGTTCGCCCCGTGCGAGCGACCGATCGTTCTCGTGGTGCCCGATGGCAACTGGCGCCAGGCGAGCAAGTTCCGGAAGCGCATCCCGGGCCTCGCGGCGATGCCGTGCGTGGTGCTGCCCGACCTCGGCCCCACCGAGTACCGCCTGCGTGCGGAACCGCAGGAGGGTGGGCTCGCCACGTTCGAGGCGATCGCGCGCGCCTTCGGCATCCTCGAGAGCCCCGCGATCGAGCGCGAGATGCTCGCCGTGTTTCGCGTGATGGTGGAGCGCACGCTCTGGCTCCGCGGCGCGCTCGCCGACGACGAAGTGACCGGAGGCGTGCCGCCCGCCGCGATCGAGCGCAATCCGCGCGGCACCGCGGCGCGGCGCTCATAGCGTCGGCGCCACGTCTCCGTGCGTCGAGAGGGTGACGTCGATCTGGCTGTGAATCATGCGCAGGATGCTCTCCACGTCGGTGCCACCCACGTCGAGCTCCGCCATCATCGCCGCGCGCGTGGCACCGACGAGCTGCTCGCGCGCCGCGGCGACCCATCGCGAGATCGTGCCCGCGTTCACCGCATGCATCGCTCCGAGCTGCTCCACCGTCATCTGGTGGCGATAGCGCTGCTTGAGGAGCAGGCGCTTGTCCTCGGGCAACCCGGCGAGCGCACCGCGAAACGCCCGCTGGAAGGCCTCGCCGTAGGTCTTCTTCATGAACGCGAGCTCGAGGTCCGCGTCGGCGCCGGCGGCCGCATCCTCGTCGAGCACCTCGTGCGGCGCGACGCGGTTCATGCGCATCGCCGTGCGCACGGCCACCGAGCGGAGCCACGAGCGCAGCGGGCCGCGGCCGGCGTAGCCGAGGATGCGCGCCGGTGCGGAGGGCCGCGCGACGAGCAACTCTTCGCGCACCGCCTGCAGCACCTCGTCGACGGCGCTGCCGCCGTTGCAGATCCTGTGCAGCGCCGCGGGAAGCGTGGAGATGTACTCGCGCTCGAGCACGGCGAGAGCCCCCGCGTCGCCGTGACCGCAGGCGAGCGCGAGGTACAGCTCGGGGTTGTCGAAGTTCTGATCGCTGACCTCGATGTCGGGCCACCGTTCACGCGCTTCGCGGTACCCCGCCGAGGTCACTTCCCGAGTATAGCCTCGCGCGCCGTCTCCAGCTCCCGCACGTAGGATAGCGTCGGGGTCAGGAACACGGCGGCCTCGCCGCGGTGCTCCTGGCACCAGTCGAGCTCGCGCTGCGCATCCGCCCATGCCTTCGTGGTGACGAGACCGCGCAGGAGGCGCGCGCGGGCGACCCACAGCGGCGCGAGCCGGACCGCATCTCGATAGGCCGCGACCGCCGCCTCGGGCGCGCCGCGGGCCAGCGCGAGGTCACCCTCGAGGAGCTTGCCGTAGACGCGCCATTCCACGAGGTCGCTCGCCTGCCACGCCTTCGCGCGCGCGTCACCACCGTCGAGATGGCCGGCGTCGATCGCGATGCTCGCCGCGATGAAGTCGGGCCGGCGCTCGCCGCTGTCCATCACGAGCGCGGCATCGGCCGCCGCCTGGTCGCGCTCGCCGCGGCGCAGGTGAATCGCAGCCCGCATCAGGATCTGCGTGCGCGCCGAGAGCGGTGCCTTGAAGACGGCGGCGATCTCGATGTACGGCTCGATGAAGACGAGCGCGTCGTCGAGGCGGCCCTCGTAGATCGCCTGGTCGGCGAGCCCCTGCGTGGCGATTTCGGGGCTGAGCGCCGCCAGCCGGCCCCACGTGCGCGTCGCGTCGTCACGACGGCCGAGGAGCGATTGCGACATCGCCACGAACGCGAAGCCGAAGTCCGTGGGCCGCGAGAGCTCCGCGAGCATGCGCGTCCCATCGGTGACGGCGTCCTGCCAGCGCCCGGTGGCGAGCTCGGAGAGGATGAAGTTCGCGCGCACCACGTCGGTGTCCGGATGCTCGACCACCGTGTGCTTCGCGAGCTCGTAGGCGAGCGGAAAGTCGTTCGCATCGATCGCGGTGGCGATCAGGTTGATCTCCGTGCGCGGGTCACCCGGCCACCGCGCGAGGTAGCGCTGGAAGGCGGAGATTGCCTCGGGGTACTTGCCGATCGTGCCGTAGTAGTCGCCGAGGAGCTGCAGGCGAAGTCGCTCGGGCAAGCGGTCCGCGTCGTTCACCGCCGCCTCCAGCGCAGAGACCGCGCCCTTCTGATCGGAGAGGTTGTAGAGCACGAGCCCGAGCGTCACGCGCGCGGCGACGAAGTGCGGGTCGAGCACGAGGGCGTGCCGGAGCTTCGCCGCGGCGCCGCGAAACTCGCCGGCGATCGCGAGCGCGCTCGCCTGTGCGTGCTCGTGCATCGCGTCCAGCGACGTCGAAGGCGGCGGATCCTCGGTGGAATCGTCGCCGCGCGTGCGGCGATACGCGCGCGCGAGGTCCGCGGTCGCGGCGAGCAGCGCGTCGGCGTTCGCGGCCGTGCGGGTCTCGCCGCCGAACGTGACGCGGAACCCATCGCCTTCGCGCGCGACGCTGCCGCGTACGACGACCGCCGTGCGCCCGGCGAGCTTCGGTGCGAGGGCGCCCGGGTCCGTGACGCCCGCGGTCTTCGCGGCGCGCACGAGCTCCACGCCGGCCAGCGGTTCGAGCTTCGTCGAGCGGTAGATCACGTCGGCGACCACGCCGTCGAGCGTATCGTCGAGCCGCGGATCGCCGGTGGTGTTCGCGAACGGCGGAACGAGCACCGTGATCCGCTTCGCCCCGGCCGGCGCCACCACCGGGATCGTGGGTCGCTCGTCGGCCGCGGGACCACGCAACGCGATCACACCCACCGCCGCCGTGGCGAGCGCGGCCACCGCCGCGATCCCGAGCCAGCGCCGGTTCGGTCGCGCGGAGGCCGCCCGGGCGAGCTCGTCGAGGAGATCCTGCATCGCGGGGAACCGCGCCTCGCGATCGGCTCGCAGCGCGCGCTCGAGCACGCGATCGACCGAGACGGGGATCGACGGAGCCAGCTCGCCCGGCCCCGCATCGTCGCCTTCGCCGCGCGTCGTCGGCGGCGCGCGCCCGTGGAGCGCCTCGCGGAGCGCCACCGCGAAGCTGTACTGATCGCTGCGCGCATCGACGGGCTGCTTCGCGCGCTGCTCGGGCGACATGTAGCGCGGCGTGCCGGCGAGCGCGTCGGCACCGGAGTCCGTGGTCCCGACGGCGAGACCGAAGTCGGTCACGGCCGGGCGGCCCTCCCTGTCGACGAGGACGTTGTCGGGCTTGAAGTCGCGATGCACCACGCCGGCGGCGTGCGCGGCGGCGAGCCCGCGCCCGACGGCGAGGTACGTCGTCACGAGGTCGCGCCACGGCCGCGCCTCGGCTTGCCAGCGCGCGAGCGTGACGCCGTCGATGAGCTCCATCGCGATGAACACGCCGTCGTCGAGCTCGCCCGCGTCGTAGACCGACACCACGTTCGCGTGGCGGATCTTCGCCATCGCCCGCGACTCGCGCGAGAGGCGCTCGCGGATCTCCGGCGCCGCGAACGCGGCGGTGCGTACGACCTTGAGCGCGATCAGGCGATCGAGCTGCGGGTCGTGCGCGAGGTACACGGTGCCCATGCCGCCGCGGCCGATCAGCTCGCGGATCGCGTAGCGGCCGATCGTGGTGCCGCGCTCGGGCCGATCGATCGAGGCCTCGGCCGGTGTGCCCACGGGCGCCACCGCCGAGCGCACCACCTCGCACGTGATCGCGAGGCAGCTCTCGCACGTATCGAGGTGCGCCTCGACGGCGCGACGCGCGTCGGGCTCGAGCAGATGCTCGAGGTACGCGGTCAGCACGTTATCGTCGAGGCACTCCACGTTGGACGGTCTTCCGAGGGTACTCCCATCACAAGGCCGGTGGCGCCGGCGCTCCCGCCCGCCGCGCGGCTTCGTCATCGGCGGCCTGGCGCTCGCGCTCACGGGTATCGAGCTCGGGATGCGCGACCGTGATCGTGCAGTAGTCGCCTTGCTTCGCGTGGTCACCGGCGATCATCCGGCACTCCGCACGCAGGAACACCTCGCCCTGCTGCCAGCTCATCTGCACCGGCGGGTTCCGGTTGGTCGGCGGCCCGTACTTGGCGATCAGCGCCTTGCCGAGCTTCGAGTCGTCGGTGAGGTCATCGCCGGCGAACGTGTACGTGATCTCGAAGACCTTCGCGTTCGGCGTGTCCGTGCCGGTGAGGCGCAGATACGAAAGCGGCGGTAGGAGGATCTCGCGATCGAGATACGTCGCGCCGTTCATCTCGTCCATGAAGCAGCTCGGGCCACGGTCCACGTCGCCCGTCGACCGGATGTGGTGGATCTTGGTCGGCTTTCCCTTGCAGCGCTCGTCGAGGAACTTCACGCAGCTGTGGTTCTGCGTGGTGAACCCGTCCGTCCCGCGCGGCGGCCCGCACGTGAAGCCGGCCGCGGGCTCGAGCGGGACCCCGAGCTTCGCGCCGAGCACCGCGAAGTGATCGTACGCGGACTGCGCGTTGCCGCCCCCCATGCCGCCCGGGGAGCCCCCCGCGGACGGTGTACCGCTGCTGCTCGACGACACCCCGCCCGAGAGCGAGAGGCCACCGCAACTCGATAGTGCGAGCGAGATGAGAATTGGCTGCCAGGTCTTCATGCGCTTCAAACCCCTTTCCACCCCTAGTGGGGAGACCCCGGTAGACTTTGCAGAGAAATCGACATGACCCCGCTGGCAACCATCGATTGCGGCGACCACGGCGAGGACACGTTGCGCGCGGTCAGGAGCGCGACCGGGTCCGTGGCGCTCGAGCGGGACTTCAAGGGCGGGCGCATCGAGCGGTGGTCGGTCGAGGCCACCGATACGCTGCGCGTCACCGGCGCGATGCGGGGCAACGCGGGCATGCTGACCCTGGTGTCGCGCTGCGGCTCGTCGAGCGCCATCGCACACTTCGACAAGGACATCGAGGCGTTCGTGACCGCGGTCGCCGCTGCCGCCGGTTGCGCGGTATCGATCGCGAGCCGGCGGTGAGGCGACCGTTGGATGGATTCGCGAGCCGAAGCCGCGGGCTAGGCTGTCCGCATGGCACCACCGATCGTCCTCATCGCTGAGGGGGAAGGCCCCATCCTCGCGACGGCGATCCACGACGGCCACGACCTCCGCGAGGAGTGCGCGCGCGGAACCGCGCTCGATGACGCCGCGCGCCTGCGCGAGGAGGATCCGTTCACCGCGCGGATCGCGGCGCTCGTCCCCACGCGGCTCGTGGTCACGCGCTCGCGCTTCGAGGTGGATCTCAACCGCCCGCGCGACAAGGCAATGTACGCGCGCCCCGAAGATGCATGGGGTCTCGCGTGCTGGCGCGAGCCGCCGTCGCCCGAGATGATCGAGCGCTCGCTCGCCGTGTACGACGAGTTCTACGCCACGCTCGACCGCGTGCTCCGCGCCCGGGTGGAGCGGTACGGGAAGTTCGTCGTGCTCGACATCCACTCGTACAACCACCGTCGCGATGGCAAGACCGCGCCGGAGATCGAGAATCCCGAGATCAACGTCGGCACCGAGAGCGTGGACCGCACGCGGTGGGGCGGCCTGATCGACAGGTTCTGCGCCGACCTGGCACCGCTCGACGTGCGCGAGAACGTGAAGTTCAAAGGCGGCGCGATGTCGCGGTGGATCAACGCGCGCTTTCCCACCACCGGCTGCGCGCTCGCGATCGAATTCAAGAAGACGTTCATGGACGAGCTGACCGGCGTCCCCGACGACGATCGCATCGCGGCGCTGGCCCGCGCGATCGCGAACACCCTGCCCGGTCTCGGCGAGTCGTTGCGCGCATGCTGACCGAGATCGTTCGCGAGCGACTCGCGGCCGGCAAGCCGATCCGCCGCACGCTGCCCGGAGGTGGCCGGCTGCACATCGATCGTCCGCTGCCGTTCCTCTGCGTGTACCGCGCGCCCGCCGCGCCGGATCCGGGCACCGCCGATCTCGTGCGCACGCAGGCTTCGTACCTGATCGCTCCGCCCGGCTTCGACGCGACGTCGCTCGTCGCGACGATCACCCAATCGCTCGCGGAGCTGTGCGGCGCGTGCCTTCTCCTCGAAGTGAGCAGCGCCGCGGACTCCGTGATGCGCATCTCGGTCGCGGAAGCGGATCGCGCGGCGACCACGATCGAGGTCCTCGCGACCGCCCTCCGTGCGCTCGATCTCCCCGGTGGTGCACCGCCGGTGGAGATCTCCGTCGGTACGCCGCTGACCGCGGGCGCCGGCATCCTGTCGATCGGCCTCGCGGTGCCGCCGATCTATCGCTATCCGATGGTCGCGCGCGCGCTGTCGCACGAGCTGACCGATGCGTTGCAGCGCGCCTTCTTCGAGTTCGCTCGGGTGCAGACGCCCGTACCGCCCGCACACTTCCACATGCTCGGCCGGCACCGCACCGTCCACGCCGTGCGCGACTCCGACCGCACGCTCGCCGAGATCAGCGAGTCGTTCGACTTCCTCCTCGCCGTCACGCCGATCAACACCGACACCGCGTGGCAGGAGTTCTGCGCCGGCGGCCACCGGCGCGCTCCCTCGCTGCACTACCGCATGCTCGAGATCGATCCCGCGCTCGTGAAGCGCCGCCTCTACGATCTCCCGCTCGAGAAACTCGAAGACCCCGCGCTCGCCCAGCTGCTGCACGACAAGCGCCGCGAGCTCGACCGGCAGCTCTCGCTCCTCGAAGATCGCGATACGCCGCGATTCCTCCACGGCAGCATGCTGCTCTACGGCGGGGTCGAGGAAGACCTCCTCGCCGACGCGCTCGAGATCCTCGCCCAGGTTCCGTGCGCGGAGCCGCGCGCCACGGCTCGCTGCAACGCGGAGACCTTTGTCGGCCACGCGCGCTCCGAGCTCGCGTACTACCCGGGGCTCGCCACGCAGATCCACGTCCGCGACGACGTCTCCTCCCTGCTCGTCTCGCACGGCGACATGCTCGTCCCCGCCACGCTCGACGTTCCCGCGAGCCGCGTGGATGCGCTGCTGCAGCACGAGCTCGGCACGCACTGCATCACCTACGCGAATGGCAACGCGCAGGACCTCCAGGTGTTCGCCGCCGGTCTCGCCGGCTACGAAGCGCTCCAGGAAGGTCTCGCCACGTTCGCCGAGTTCGTCGTCGGTGGCCTCGATGCGGCGCGCCTCCGCCTGCTCGCCGCGCGCGTCGTCGCCGTGCGCCGCCTGATCGACGAGGTGCCGTTCGCGACCGTCGTGGCCGAGCTCGTCGAGCAGCACCGCATGTCGATGCGCGCGGCGTTCGGGATCGCGGTGCGCGTGTTCCGCGGCGGCGGCCTCACGAAGGATGCGATCTACCTGCGCGGCCTCGGCCAGCTCCTCGCGTACCTGCGCCGCGGCTGCCCGATCCGCCCGCTCCTCGTCGGCAAGCTCGCGCTGGATCAAGTAACGCTCGTCGAGGAGCTGATCCGCCGCGAGGTGCTGCGGGCGCCGGAGCTCGTGCCGCGCTGGCTCGAGGCGCCCGCGAACCAGAACCGCCTCGCGCTCTCGAGCGCTGGCCTGCGCGTGATCGATCTTGCTCGGGAAGGGACCGCATGAAAATCGGATTCGTCGTCAACGACATCGCCACGGAAGAGACCGGGTACACCACCACGCGGCTCGCCCTCTCCGCACTACTGGCGGGGCACGAGCCCTGGGTCATGGGCGTGGGCGACTTCAGCAACGACCCCGACGACTCCGTGCGGGCCTGGGCCCGCTCGGTGCCGAAGAAGCTGTACAAGACGACCACCACCTACCTCGCCGATCTCCAGGGCGAGAACGCGAAGGTCGAGCGGATCACCGTCGACGATCTCGACGTGCTGATGTTGCGCAACGATCCTGCCGCCGACCTCGGCGTGCGGCCGTGGGCCCAATCGGCCGGCTACATCTTCGGGCAACGCGCCGCCGCCCGCGGCGTGATCGTGCTGAACGATCCGAGCGCGCTCGCCGTCGCGATCAACAAGATGTACTTCCAGAGCTTCCCGGAGGCGGTGCGGCCGCGGTCACTGATCTCGCGCAACCCGGCCGACCTCAAGAAGTTCGTCGACGACGAGGGCGGCCGCGCGTGCATCAAGCCCCTCCAGGGCTCGGGCGGCACGAACGTGTTCGTCGTGAAGCCGAACACCAAGGGCAACCTGAACCAGATCATCGAGGCCGTCACCCGCGACGGCTACGCGATCGCGCAGGAGTTCCTGCCCGCCGCGAAGGATGGCGACACGCGGTTCTTCCTCATGAACGGCCAGCCGTTGGTCGTCGGCGGCAAGTACTGCGCGTTTCGCCGCATCTCCGCGAAGGGCGACGTGCGCTCGAACCTGCACGCCGGCGGCAAGCTCGCCCGCGCCGTGATCACCGACGACATGCTGCGGCTCGCCGAGATCGTGCGACCGCGCCTCGTGGCCGACGGCATGTTCCTCGTCGGGCTGGACATCGTCGGCGACAAGCTGATGGAGATCAACGTGTTCTCCCCGGGTGGTCTCGGCAGCGCCCAGAAGTTCGAGAAGGTGGACTTCACCGCCGCCGTGCTCGAAGCGCTCGAGCGCAAGGCCGATGCACGCCGCCACGCGAAGGGCGCGCTGACGAACCTGCAGCTCTCGATGATCTAGCGATAGAGTCACCGGGTGCGTAGCTTCGCCCTCTTGCTCCTGTGCCTCGTCGCGTGTGGATCCGGTCCCCGGCCGGCAACTCCTACGCCGGTGCTGACCAACACGGCGCCGCCGCCGCCACCGCCGCAGAAGCTCGATCTCGATAGCGCCGACATCCTCGCGCGCGCCGACATCGACTCCCCGGTCCTCGTGAAGCACGTGCTGATCGGCTGGGCCGAGCTCGCCGAGACCTATCACGAGCACATCGATCCGCGGGCCGCGAAGCGTACGCAGGCTCAGGCGGCGAAGCTCGCCGAGGAAGTGGCCACGCAGCTGCGCGCGAAGCCCGATGCGATCGACACGATGATCGACGCGCACGGCGAGGATCCGGGCATGGCCGCGAAGGATCCGTACAAGGTCGCCACCGAAGATCCGTTCATGCCCGAGTTCAAGAACCTCGCGCAGCGCCTCCGCATGCACGAGGTCGGCGTCGTGAAGACGCTCTACGGTTATCACGTGGTGGTCCGCGTCGCGGCGCCCCCACCCGATCCGCTGGAGTCGGCCGACATCCTCGCGCGGCCCGCGGCCCTCGGCTCCGTCGACGTCCAGCACGTCCTGATCGGCTGGAAGGACCTCGCCGCATCGCACGATCCGCGCGCGAAGGCCCGCACCAAGTCCGATGCCGATACGCTCGCCGTGGACCTCCTCGGCAAGGTGCGCGCGGGTGCCGACATCACCACGCTGATGAAGCAGTTCTCCGAGGATCCGGGCTCGGCCGATAGCGGCCGGAGCTACACCGTCGATGCGAAGTCCTCGATGGTGGAGCCGTTCAAGAACCTCGCGCTTCGCCTCGCGGTCAAGGAAGCGGGCCTCGTGAAGACGCCGTTCGGCTGGCACATCGTCCAGCGCGTGCCGCCGCCCCCGCCCGATTCGCTCGAGTCGGTGGCGATCCTGAAGCGCACCGACACCTCGGAGAAGGTCAGGGTGAAGCACATCCTCCTCGGCTGGAAGGACGTGCGCGCCATCGATCCGCGCGGCATGGCACGCTCGCGGGCAGACCTCGAGAAGCTCGTGAAGCAGACGCTCGCGAGGCTCGCGAAGAAGGGCAGCAGGTTCGAGGTGCTCATGGCCGAGATCTCCGAGGATCCGGGCTCCGCGAAGTCCGGCGAGGCCTACGACGTCACGCCCGACACGGCGCTGGTGCAGCCGGTCCTCGCGCTCTCGCTGCGGCTGAAGCTGAACGAGGTCGGCGTGGTGAAGAGCGAGTACGGCATTCACATCATCAAGCGCGTCGAATGACGGATCTACACCAGAGCGTCGTCGAGCAGGGCTACTTCGAGCTCCCGGGCGCGCTGCCGCCCGAGCTGGTCGCCCGCGCGCGGCGCGACGTGGAGGCGCGGGCCGATTCCCTCGACTCGTTCGAGGACGATGCGATGTGGGAGATCCTCGATGCGATTCTCCCCGTCGCGCGCGAGGCGCTCGCTCACGACGTGGCGATCCTTCCGTCGTTCTGGGCCTGGCGCATCGAGCCCGGCCGCAAGGGCTGGCACGCGCATCGCGACGACGCCCCGCGCGCCCGCGACCAGAACGGCAACCTCACGATGCTGACCATCTGGGTGCCGCTCACCGATGCCACCCCGCGCAACGGCTGCATCCACTGCGTGCCCGCCTACTTCGACCTCGCCTACGAGAACCCGCACGCGAACAACGTGGTGTTCGATAACCAGTACATCCGCGCGGTGCCGGCGACCGCGGGCTCGATCCTCGGGTGGAGCCACGCGCTTCTTCACTGGGGCGGCGTCTGCGCCCCCGGCGAGCCCGCGCGCATCGCCACCTCGTACGAGGTCATCCGCAGCGACCTCCCCGACCTGATGCCCCGCTGGCATCCCGCGGGCTGGCGACCCGGGCGATCCGAGCGCCGCGAGCTCATCGCCGAGATGCGCGAGAAATACGCGCACCTCGCCACGCCCTGACGTAGGGTGCACGACCGTGCAGTTGATCGTTACCCATCCCGGCGGTTCCCACAAAGACGACCTCCTGGCCGTCTGCGTGCTCGCCTCGCTTCACAACTGTCCTGTCGTTCGCCGCGACCCCACGCCGGAGGATCTGGCCGATCCGGAGATCGCCGTGGTCGATATCGGTGGCGAGCACGCCCCGGAGCGCTCGAACTTCGACCATCACCACTTCCCGCGCGAGCATCCGCCCACCTGCGCGCTCAGCCTCGTGCTCGATCACCTCGGGCTCTATCAGGATGCGCTGCAGTTCTGCGACTGGCTCGAGGTCGCCGAGTGGTTCGATTCCCGCGGCCCGAAGAAGACCGGCGAGTGGCTCGGCGTGCCGCGCCGCGCGATCTCGCAGCTCAACTCGCCGATCGACATGACGCTGCTCCGTCGGTTCGCGCAGACCACGCGCCTCGAGCCCAGCGATCCGCTCTACGCATTCATGAAGATGGTGGGCGACGACCTGCTCGAGTACCTGCGCCAGGCGCGCGAGCGTCTCGACTTCACCGCGAAGCGCGTCGAGCGCTGGACCATCCCCGCCGGCAACGACTCGATCGAAGCGCTGTTCCTCCCGCGCTCCGATGCCGCGCCGGACGAGCCCAGCGCCATGCTCGGTGGCTACATCCGCGCGAACAAGCTCGATAGCGTGATCCACGCGATCGTCTATCCCGACCGCCGCGGCGGTGGCTTCGGCATCGGCCGCTACGAGGACCACCCGAGCCTCGATTTCTCCCGCGTCGAGGGCCAGCCCGACGTGCACTTCGCGCACAAGAGCGGCTTCATGTGCAAGACGTCGGCGAGCGACCCCGCGCGCCTCAAGGAGCTCGTGACGCTGGCGTGGCGCCGCTGACCTCACCCGCGCATCACCTCCGATCGACTCGCATTCAACCGAACTGACCCAACACTTGGGGCATGACCGAAGAAGCGAAGTCCGAGACCTCCACGTGGGATGACGTTCGCCGCGTGCGCGACCAGCTGCGGCTCGACCTCCATCTGGCCGGCATGGAAGCCCGCGAACAGTGGGACAAGCTGCAGCCGAAGCTCGTCGAGCTCGAGAAGTCCTTCGAGGCGGGCGCGCACAAGGCGGGCACCGCGATGGCCGACGAGGTCTCCGCGCTCGGCGCCACCCTGAAGAAGCTCCTCGCCGACATCACGAGCAAGAAGCCCGGCTAGGCCGGCTAGGGAGCGAGGACCAGCGTGCCGATGTCGGTGTAGCCGTCGCCGGTGACCACGAACGGCGCGGTCTCGGGCGACGTGGCGACGACGTCCTCGTTCTGCGTGACCGCACGCAGCGCGAGCGTGTACGTGCCGGCGGGAAGCTGGGTCGAGAACATCGGGAACAGGCAGGGTACCGGGTAGACGTCGAATTCCGGCTCCTGGGCCGTCGAGAGCACGATGTTCACGCCGACGGCGCCGAGCGACTCGCAGGAGCCGCTCGCGAAGGTCCACGCGACGTGGAAGTTCGAGAACGCGTCGAAGAACAGCCCGGTGTCGGCGTTGAAGCCGTTGCGCAGATCGACGTCGCCGCCATCGGCCTCGATCACCACGCTGCCCGTCTGATCGAGAAGCGCGCCATCGACGTGGTATCGCTCGCGCGCCACGTCGGCGATCGTGACCTTCACGTCCGTACACGCCACGTTGATCGTGCTCGTCGACGCCGGGTTGTCGAGACCGGTGAGGGTCACCGCCACCGTGGGTGTGTTGGCGCGGCAATCCGGTTCGCTCCACTCCACGAGCACGTCGGGCAGCTCGGGATCCGGATAGATCTTCATGCAGCCGCCAAGGCCGACGACGAGAAGGAGCTCAGCGCGGCGCAAACTCGACTCCGATGTACGGGAGAAGCGGCAGGCCGAGGATGTCGTCGTTGTGATACGTCTGGCCCTCGAGCGGGCGGTTGTAGTCGAGCACGTTGTCCCGCGCCTCGACGTTACGGTGATTCGTAACGTTCTGGAGATCGAAGAACAGCATGATGTTGCCCCACGATACCGGCCACGTGCGGTCGACGCGAACATCGAATTGCCAGAACAGCGGCAGCCGCTGCA
>Ga0247741_1000635_pt1 | contig 19481 bp, 13 predicted proteins | sample UWRJL213509R2_FD_180945 | JGI IMG/M metagenome (GOLD analysis project Ga0247741, IMG submission 180945) | Plant litter microbial communities from Arlington Agricultural Research Station in Wisconsin, United States - UWRJ-L213-509R-2 | ecosystem: Environmental > Terrestrial > Plant litter >... | reverse complement strand
CTGACAAGAAGTTGTGGGGAGACGGAAATTTCAAGGCGACGAAACTCAAGGAGATCATAAAATCTGCCGTGAAGGACGTGACGGGAAATTCGGAGTCGCCCTTAATGGAGAGCGAGGAAGCTGGGTTCTCTCGAACGTTAGTCTGTCACCGCTCTTGCGCATTTGCGTCCTAATTACCAAGGTTCTTTAGCTTCGTCTGCGCCAGAAACCCTCTGAACATGAGCGCCAATATTCCGACTCTTTTCAGGACGTACCAGTCCCACGAAACACACATCGAATGCACAATCTGGGAAGCTGCTCGAGCGACATCTGCAGCGGCAACGTTCTTCAAGCGCATCGAAATCGGAAGAGGGAAGCAACCCTTCATTGACGGCGGACTAGGTCATAATAATCCTAGTCTCTTGGTGCTCGATGAAGCCAAGAGGTTATTTACCACTCGTCAAATCGGGTGCTTGGTGAGCATCGGGACCGGACAAGGCGAGATCATCAGCATCCAAAAGCCTGGTCTCTTTCAGCAGGTCATACCAACGAATGTCATCGGGGCACTCCGATCAATGGCAACGGATTGTGAAAAGACTCACGAAGAAGTGCTGGGGCGCTTCGAAAGCTTGCCAAACACATACTTCCGGCTGAATGTTGAACACGGAATGCAGGACATCCGGCTTTCCGAATGGGAGAAACTCACAGATGTAGAGGCGCATACGGCGCAGTATATGAAGAAACGAGAAGTAGAAGAGAAGCTTGCTTTGTTGGCAGCTGCCATCAGAGACTCGGATACGAGAGGGCGGCTCGCAATTGGGCAACTTGGTATGATAAAGAGCTCTTATGAAATTAAACTGCGACTCAAATTTGTTGGCCAGTTTCTCCTGGGCCTCCACTTGAATCCATGCATCATATCAAAAAGCGCAAGCTCTGCCCACGCCCAATTGAATCATTTACTGGCCGATTGGATATTCTTGATAAGGTGCAGAGATATTATGACTCAAATACCAAATCTCGTCATGTCTTTGTGTTGCATGGTCTTGGTGGTTCTGGAAAAAGCCAACTGGCTTTCAAATTCTTGCATGACTGCCAGGCTAGCAACCGGTATGCTTCAATGGGTTTATCTACAACTATATCTTGCAACTTATCAAATATTATTTCAGCTTCTCAGAGATTTTCTATGTTGATGCTACCAATGAGCAGACACTTCAAGCAGATCTCAAGACCATCACTCCTGATAGTGCTGAGTGGTCTGTGGATGCAACTTGGTGCTGGCTTGCAAGTCAAGGTGAAAAGACATGGCTTCTGTTCTTTGATAATGCAGATGATGTGCAGTTGAATCTTGGAAGATTCATACCTCCATTTGGCAACACCTTGATCACAACAAGAAATCCACAGCTCTGTAGACATGCTGATATAGGTGGAGATTCAAAAGTAGAGGGAATGCACTGTAAAGATTCAAGAGCCTTGCTTTTGTATCTTTCTCGAGCAGAACCAAGTGATGAGAACAAGAAACTTGCAGAACTCATTGTTGTGGTGTGTTCTATATTTTAATATTATTATAATAAATATTCTAAAAGATTAAATCAAACTATAGGATCTCCATCACTTTGCTCTGGCAGTCTCACAAGCAGGCTCTTTTATCCAGAGCTGTCCAACAACCCTTAAGAAGTATCGCCAACTATATCAAACCAAACGTGACAAATTGCTACAGAATCAGGAGGTCCAAGGGCAAGATCAATATGGATTGGCTGTCTATGCAACATGGAGCCTCAGCTATAAAAAACTTGACACATCTGCACAGTCTTTTCTGCAAATCTGCTCTATACTCCATCATGAAGGGATCTCAGAAGAAATGTTTGAAAAGGCAGCATTATGTCAAAAACAACTGGAGGACTCAGATCTACAGGAGGATGTGACACAGCTGTTGAATCATATAGGAAAACAGGATTCACAGTGGAATTCCTTGGTCTTTCTCCAGGTCATCCAGCAGCTCACTTCCTATTCCCTCATTGACTTTGATCAACAAAACAACTTCTATATTATTCATCCACTGGTACAACACTGGAGTTGCACCACCATCAACAACAACCAATATTATATGCAGAAATGCATCCTCACTATTATTGGATTATCTATCTCCTGGGAATTCAAGATTGAGGACTATAAATATCGACAGTCACTTTTACAACATATCACCAACTGCATGATCATACTCAGACCAGAGGATATAGATCTATCAATTGCATCTAAAGTTGTACTTGTTTATAATGAACAAGGACAATGGGGGAGTGCTAAAGCAATTGAGGTGGTGGTCATGGAGAAGACAAAGCAGCTGCTGGGAGATGGGCATCCTGATACCCTCACAAGCATGGCCAATCTTGCAGCAACATATTGGAACCAGGGTCATTGGAAGGAGGCAGAAGCACTTGAGGTGGTGGTCATGGAGAAGACAAAGCAGCTGCTAGGAGAGGAGCATCCTTCTACTCTCACAAGCATGGCCAGTCTTGCAGCAACATATTGGAACCAGGGCCATTGGAAGGAGGCAGAAGCACTTCAGGTAGTGGTCATGGAGAAGACAAAGCAGCTGCTAGGAGATGAGCATCCTGATACTCTCACAAGCATGGCCAGTCTTGCAGCAACATATTGGAACCAGGGCCATTGGAAGAAGGCAGAAGCACTTGAGGTGATGGTCATGGAGAAGAGAAAGCAGCTGCTAGGAGATGAGCATCCTGACACCCTCACAAGCATGTCCAATCTTGCAGCAACATATAGAAACCAGGGCCATTGGAAGAAGGCAGAAGCACTTGAGGTGGTGGTCATGGAGAAGAAAAAGCAGCTGCTAGGAGATGAGCATCCTTCTACTCTCACAAGCATGGCCAGTCTTGCAGCAACATATTGGAATCAGGGCCATTGGAAGGAGGCAGAAGCACTTGAGGTGGTGGTCATGGAGAAGAGAAAGCAGCTGCTAGGAGATGAGCATCCTGACACCCTCACAAGCATGGCCAGTCTTGCGGCAACATATAGAAACCAGGGCCATTGGAAGGAGGCAGAAGCACTTCAGATAGTGGTCATGGAGAAGAGAAAGCAGCTGCTAGGAGAGGAGCATCCTGACACCCTCACAAGCATGGCCAGTCTTGCAGCAACATATTGGAACCAGGGCCATTGGAAGGAGGCAGAAGCACTTGAGGTGATGGTCATAGAGAAGAGAAAGCAGCTGCTAGGAGATGAGCATCCTGACACCCTCACAAGCATGTCCAATCTTGCAGCAACATATAGAAACCAGGGCCATTGGAAGGAGGCAGAAGCACTTGAGGTGGTGGTCATGGAGAAGAAAAAGCAGCTGCTAGGAGATGAGCATCCTTCTACTCTCACAAGCATGGCCAGTCTTGCAGCAACATATTGGAATCAGGGCCATTGGAAGGAGGCAGAAGCACTTGAGGTGGTGGTCATGGAGAAGAGAAAGCAGCTGCTAGGAGAGGAGCATCCTGACACTCTTACAAGCATGGCCAGTCTTGCAGCAACATATTGGAACCAGGGCCATTGGAAGGAGGCAGAAGCACTTGAGGTGATGGTCATGGAGAAGAGAAAGCAGCTGCTAGGAGATGAGCATCCTGACACCCTCACAAGCATGGCCAATCTTGCACACACATATTGGGATCAGGGTTGCTTGGAGGAGGCTGAGGCTCTTGAGTTGTTGGTGATGGAGAAGAGGAAGCAGGTGTTGGGACCTGAGCATCCTGATACTCTTAAGACTATGGAGAGCCTCATGTGCACTTACAGGGACCAGGGCCACTTAGAGGAAGCAGAGGCGCTTGAGACACTAGTGACTGAGATATGCAAAACAACGAATGGTTCATAAGAGATGACAGAAAAGATCACCCTGTCCAGGCCAGCATGGCATATTCAAGTCGTATTAATGAAGTGAATAGAGCTCCAGTGCCTGTTGATTTAGAAATATATTATTAGTTTTGATTGTAGGGCTGAAAATGATGCAAACATATCAAAGTTGCCAATAAAAAGTATCAACTAACAGGTCGTGAATGTCAAGTACCGCACTTGGAGCCGTATTTCCGCCATTCACCCGTCAACCAACGTCTACCAGCGGGGCTGTAAAGATCGACTCGATGTGGAAGGTGCGTGCGCGTTCATGGCTCTGCAGATGGCTGAGATAGAGTCTGAGGCCACAAATAAGCCTAGGCAGCAGGGGTTACGATGTGAGTATGGCATTTCACTCGAAAACATGAAGTGAATATCATACCAATAGACCTGCGGGATCGTGCAAAGCCACGTCTGCGTGTGAGTTCATCCAGCGCCCCCAAAACAATATGATGCACCCAACCGACCCAAAGGAAAAGTCGTCTGCCACTTCGACCAGTGCCCTTTATGCTCTAGGCCTAGGCGTAGTTATCGTCCGAGAAAATATTATTCCTCGATAAGGTGGTCAGTGGTCGGCCTTGGAGGACTGTGCGTGGCATTGCAAGTGAGGATGGTTTTGTCCAGAAAACACAACTGACGTACCATTATGTAGGGAGTGGCTACTGAGGAAGGTCCACATGAGAGGCCATTGGTCGGTGTTGAAGCTGTAACCGACGATGAGCATCGTTTTCGGAGTAAGTTACTGAAAACAACATACCACTAGATGTTTGAGGTTGGGGTTCAACGCAAAGTTCACGCGTAAGAGGGAAGCAAGCTGAACCGTCTTGGCACGAAAGGCTCACACGAACCGCGTCAGTCACGCCAAGCCTCTCGCCGATATCGACTCTTTCCATCTCACCCATCCTTGCCAACCTAATGGACGACTGGGCACCACCTTACTAACCAACCACTGCCGAAAGATCCTGGTGACTGTGTACTAGACTAGAGATGGGCACAAAATGTGAGACTTTCTTCAATGTCGACAGCCGATATTGTGGACTGACTTTGGTAGTTTCGTTTAGTACTACAACCATCTGAGCCACCAGCGCCGGGGCACGCGTTTCAGTACGGCGTGGACATCTATCATCTAGTCCGATACTTCAGGAACTTCGGTTGGTCCTGTACGCGTCAAATCGGAGTCAGCACGTTCACGCTAGACCGTCTCAACAGTGATGCCCCCATATCCTGGCACGTCACACTGGCAGGAACATGCTTGCTGATTTTGGGCGTCGAAGTGTCCGCACTCTGGAAAGACGTGGGGCAGTATCTCAGCTAGAGGCCCACAATTCCTCGGTAAGCATTTCTTCCAACTGTGATGGGGTGTCATTGACTTATTCGTTCAATAGATTCTTTATCCTTTATCCGCCTATTCATCCCAACTGAAGATCATTACCGCAGATTCAAGCAGCGATTGCAACGTGTTCAATACCATTCACGGCGTACAAACAACCGAGCTCCAACCACCAACACCGTCCAACGCGAATCCTCCAAAGCGACCTATTCCACAACTGCGATGGTGCGCAAGTGACAAATACCAGGTCTTTGTCCCAGCAATTTGACAAACTTATCAGATAATTTCGGCTGGCTACACCAAAACGTGAAGCATGTAGGTCTGCAGCATTGGGGTCCGCAAGTTCATAGGTGAGGCCGGTGAGGACAAGTGCAGATAACCTAATAGATGAAAGTGGATGAAGCACGGACAGGCCTCATAATCCACCAACGCCACGGCGACGAGACCATCACCCTCCTCCAATCCATAATAGACAACGTCGGCTGGCACTGCGAGTCGTTCTAGACCCTGATGGGTGAGCTGGGGCGGTATGTCGGGATGGGAGAGGGCAGGTCCTTATGTGTTTATTCGGGCGCATTTTGCATGTACGGAGAATACTAGCAAGCAACTGATGTAGGCCCGCATAATGTTAATCCCTGATTCCCCATGTGGTGATGCATGTCCACCCAAAATTTTGACTTCACTCGAGAAAGTGGTGACACACGGCGAAGTTAGAGGGCAGCAGTAGGATTCTTCGGCAAGTCGCAGTCTAGACTCAGGAGGTTGAAGAGTTAAAGATGTTGAAGACATATGCGAGTCTTTCTGATAGAAAAAACATCTATTGACGTTCCTATAAAATAATACATGATACAAGGATACACACTCATCGGAAGGCTCAAAAAGAAAGAGTTTGTAATCCACAGATATCGCAAAAGGTTCAGAGGCAAGTGAACGAGAGGAGCTACTTAAGACCAAGGTACAGCGGATTTGCAGCGACATTCAGGCACTACAGAGCTCGGACTGGAGCGCACGGGACATGTGGCGTCAAACACATCAGCCGACTGGTGAGTCGCCTGAGAGTCAGAGCGAGGTCCTATGGTCAGAATGCGAGACATTGTATCGTCAACGTCACCGAGTGGCGAGTCGAGTCGAGCGAGAATCCTTAGACCCGAGAGCCAAGGAATAATGGGAGGGGAGTAATGGCAAATGGAATGTAGATAACTGTTGAAAAGTATCTTCAGTAACTTGATGAGCGGACCGACCAGCTCCTGTCATACCATGGGGAGTTGAAAATGATACCTGCCGGCCAAGGGTGATAACAACGGATATAATAGGGATCACCAGGAAGGATATTCGTCTTCAGAGAATGCAAATTGAGGCCATTGTGGAAAAGCTGTTCGTAGCCGAATACGTCGTTGATTTGGGCGTAAGCGGTGGCGGCCTCAATCGATACCCGAGTCTGTCAGGATGTTTCGACAGCGCCCGACCAATGCGACCAGAGTACGACCAGAGGGAGGATGTGGCGTACATCGTGGACTGAAGACCCATCGTTGAGGTCGTTGGTTGAACTGACGTCCCATGTCGGTCTCGCCAGTGAGGGGTCCTCCAAATGGGATTCGCCGAGGTCAGAGGAACGACGTATCATTTGGTTTGCAGGAGCCGCAACGATAGAAGCAAAGATGTCTGAGTCGACCACTTCTAATGAGTGGGATCCGCTAGAGTGGCTACGATGGCGAACTCCTTGGCTCTTTGGTTGTGTTGGGCAACCCCTGCCTTGGGGGGTCCGTCAATCAGGCCAGATATTTAGACGACTCTGGTGGAGACGTCTTCGGCAGGTTCAACCCGGGAGGGACGATGAACGAGCGCGAGATGAGATAGGTAGACCGAATTCGAAGGAGCACTTTCGTTCATGCCGATGCATCCACAGTAGAAGGTCTCGCCCGTGTCGCCCGTGGCGGACCTGAATGCCGGGAGAAGGCGATGTGCTCTTGAAATAGTTGGCGGAGGGGATGACGGCGAGTGAAGAGCTACGATGGTGTTACGACCTTGATCGCATCGATGTCACCCTCTGGACGGTATTAAAGAAGGCGAAGAGTCGAACCATTCAGAGAGCGGGGTGGCTGAGCGTTCGTGTCGCGTTCATGTTCTACGATTCGTGGCACAGATTAATGCAATGTCGAGGATCAGTGAGTGTTCCCCAGTCAGATATGCCAATATTGTGAGTTCTTGTTCTTTCTCAACTGGAACATCGCCTCTTCTGTTATGATCGGCGATTGTTGATTGCGAAGGTGTGACCAGCTGGGTTCCAGAGGAAGTCGTTCAACGGCGGCTTCTGAATTCTGGAATTTAACGGGGAGGGCAGAATACTGGCCGCATAGGGAGGGGTTGGTGATGCTCCTCAGGAGCTAAGGACACGAGGAGCTCGGAGTAGGGTGTAGGGTGCACGGTGTCCCTCAAAGTATGACCTCGAGGTGCGATCATAACAACACCGATGTGAGCCCAAATGTTCGTTCGTATGTTTGGGGTGTGCTGATACCAGCGGTTGAGCATTCATGAACTTTCTTGATGTCGAGGAAGAGCTAGGCCTCTCAGCGGTGGTTATCGTCTGCGATGAACTAGACGCGGTTATCACAGGTATAAAGCTCCTAATAGCAAATATATAGGTCAACGACCGTGAAAGAATAAAACGAAATGAATATTCATACCTCCAGGGTGCACCAACATGCATGGGACACACGAGGTATCAGTGACCTGTGCCAAGAGGAGTGACCAGAGCCACCAATACAGGCGGAACCCAAACAACGTTGTTAAGATTTGACCTTGACGGTGTTGGAGGACTCTGGGCAGCTCAACGAGTTTCGTCACAACCTCAACCGCCTGCACTTCCTACTGCTGAGAAATCGAACAGAATCCACAACTACTGTTGCTGGCTGTAATCGTCGAGGTCTGTACGCACACTCGCCCCCGACGGGCACAACCCATGTCGGCAAAGCACTCCTACGAAGCTTCCGCTTCCAGGCCGCATATATTGTAGACATGGCACCTAAGGCCTAATGCGTATCATCAAGCCCTCGCCACGAAGACAGGTCGAATTACGCGTCGAGGATGGAATCGTGATGAGTTGGTAAACCGTAGATGGGCATGAAGGTAACACCTAGGGAGGGTGTACAAGTCTATTAAAAGGTCGACATGTCAATTATTGAAAAAGATAAGAGAGACGAGAAACGTACCGACATGATGCAGACTGGCACCCAAAAGACAATGCCTTGCAACCCACCACCAGCTTGGAACCACTGCTTGCCCAGATTTTGGATAAACGGTTGCGTTGGGGGTCTATCGACGTACACGCCACTCGTAGACGACCTCCTGCAGGTGCAGTAGCAGAGAGCGCGGCACAAGTAGAGGATGTGGGTGCTCCAGTAGTGGCGATGGACTTGGTGCCTTGCGAGTGCAGATTGGGCTCGAATGTGATTGGGGATCAGAGACCAGCGTTGGGCCCAGGCGAAGGGAGAGGCCAGGTCTCTCGGAAAGTACTTGAGCCAACGCGGAGCGCAGAACAAACGGACGACCCGCTATGGTATTCGAGTATTGAGTACCGAGTGCTGGGTTTCTGCAGATCCATCTGCGACTCCAAGAGTTGACGTTGAAGAAGGGCAGAGTCAGACGTCGATGGACATTTCACCGAGTACGGAGACGTCGAGACTCGAGGAGGTAGTGAGCTTGACTGGAAGTTATCAGAGAATTAGATGGGGCTCAAAAGTAGACACAAAAGACGAACCTGGTGTACCAGACATCGAGATCATACTGAGGAAACTTTTTGCATCTTTTCTATGTCATCTCCAGCTGAGCTTCAGAGGCCGTTTCGCAAGGACTGGGTTCACGGAGGGGAACGTGGTTTAGAACACGAGGAATGGGACGAGACGAAAGGATGGAGGTGAGAGTTCTCCGACAAGTGCTCAGGCAACGAGGAAGGAGCGCATCAAGGCTTTGTTTCACACGATCCGCGTTTGTTGATCTGAAATTATTATTATTAGTATAATAAATTAAAATTAATAGCTCGGAGAAGACGGCTGAGTTTCAGGCCTCAGCGCTTCAGCGCTTAATTCAGCTTCAATCTGTGGCTACTTGGCTCTCCGTGGGTTTGGGACCAGTTAGGTACTGCATCAACTGGGGCTCCGGTATGTCCTATTCCTCTTAAATCCATTCTCGTATGTCGTCGCTGATTCAAATCCTCAGACCAACTTTGATCTCGACGCCCGCACCAAATCTATCGTCCGAGTTCCTTGCAACTCGTTCCACCCACCCGTCGCAGCATAGGGCCACATGCCTTCGCGTCGATTCTCGCTTCCCGCCCACACCATCTGTCCACACCTCACTCCTTCCGCAAGCCAAAGTCTATCAGAATGCGGGTGTTCGTCAACCGTCAACCGGGCAGAGAGGCAGCAAGTGCTTCGGACTCGCGAGCTTCTTTTTCCACCACTATTATGGCCAATAGACCTCGCTCACAGCTTTTGTCTACATTCGTGTCCCTGTCCTACCTCCCGACGTCTTTGACACCCGAACCAAAATCTACTAGCTTCGCTACTGGCTCGCCATATTCATCGCACTCCTGTCCTAGAAGACACTTACTCTCCTCTCCTCTCCTCATAGTAGGCCTCTCCTGCTCTACAGAACGACTTGTGACTTGCGATCACTCTTAACCTGGCTGAACACGACCTCTAATGAGAGATAAAGCCTGGAATGGCTCTCATTTCTACGGTGGCGTTTTTGGGTTAGGGTTGGCGTCGGACATCCTAAATCACCACACGCGACATAGGTATGTTCTCCTTTTCTCATCAATCCTATGTCACTGGGTTGCTGATTCGAGTTTTTAGGTCTATAGGCTGCATAAAATTCGACCATCCGCGTCAGGTGTCGATCGACGGTACCACAGCCATGTCCCAACGTGTCTCGCACCACCCTAGCGCCAGCTCCGGCATCTTCTCAATATATGTCCGTCGGCGCCACTTGGACCAAATCTGGAGACTGGCCCTCTGGCCTCTCCTAGGTCTTCAGTCGGAAGCGTTCGAGCAACTCGTGTCTTCAGCTCTGCCTTGAAATGGCCCGAGATACTTAGCCAATCGCAAGTGCAGATGCAGGATGGAGGATGGGTAGCGCATCGAAAAGCTACAATATTGGATCGAATTGGTTTTCTGCGGCTACCGACTATCAAGACGAATACCGAATACCTGTGCACTGCTGCGTTGTAAGTCCTCTTCCACTTCCTCATCCACTTCTCATTCTCCGCTCTAACGTCCGCCCTGTTTCAGTGCTGGTGACAACTACACTTATCCCAGCTCCCAGCTCGCATTTCTGTTGGCAAGCACACCTCGCGTGTCCGCATCCGGTGTCGGTCCCACGAAACGGGTCTTACGAGTGGACAAGACTACACTACACACACACTAGACGCAGAGAATGGAGGAGGGTGGGTCAAAAAATCGCAACATTGCGCGCCGACTATTGGGGAGACAAATGGGAAGTAAGAAGGAAGTGAGACATCTTGGGGGTGAACGCGCGCATTGCTGCGTCAAGATACCCAGCAGGGACTGAGTGAACAATTTGCACATTGTGCTTACAAAGGCCTAGCTCAACGTTCTGCTGGCTTGCGGGCTCGCTAGGCCTACTTTGAGCACCCATCAACGTCAAGGGCAGTAGGATTTTGTTCGTACGATATGTTCAAACTCAACGTGCGTAGATTCTTTCCTCCCATACGACATCGCTCAAAGCATGCAGCAGCGGCACTTTGATTTGAGCCTTTGTGCTCACTATCATTTTGGTAGGAGACTGGTGACCACATGCAATAAAATTGATCATATAGACCTGTGGTGGAATCCTCAAGCTGCTCTCAAGGCTCGAGGTAATACCTCTTTTACTTCGCCTACACCGCACCGATGACCCATAAATTTGCAGGACTAAGCCTTTGATCCCCCACATTCTCGAGTAACAGTATGGTGTTTCCTTTTTCGAGGTCGTAATATTCTCATTCGGCCGCACCTTGCTCGTGAGTACTACTTTTAGATGTCCCGTTATTGCGCATGCTTAGCCTCGTATAGGCTGTGGGACAGGAGGCGCGTCATTCTGCTCTTCTGGAAGGAAATGTCAAACTATGGAAAAGGAGGAGATCTGACGCGGGGAATTGGTAGAGGATGAAAAGCTGGTGCATTCGACTGCAGATCTACTGGAATGTGCGTAGGCGCTGGGCATAAAGATGTGCACCGACGCACCTCCCTGTCTCAATCCTCAATCAACATAATTTACAGGACCCGCTGCTTCAATACTCGAGTTTTTTTCGGCACGAACCTCTCCCCAAGACATCCGATATGTTGCTTGTCAGGAAGTGGTGTATGAATCGTCCCCTGGTCTGCCTCCTGTGCCAGGCTCAGGCTGCCTCTACGCACTCTGGCACGAGAACAAGCCGCTGAGATTTCCAACCGACCATTTTATTTGGGCATGCAACTACTGACGACAACCCATTGGTCTTCTGGTGGTCATGGGCGCGCCTCGCCGCCAACTCCAATCCTCATAGTCCTAATATTTGTCAAACGGAAATCCTCTGCATCACAGCTTCTCGAATCTCATTCCCTACCCAGCGACCGTTTTCCCACTCGAGCACGAATCAGACCTTGCAGCAAAGCCCAGGCAGCGAACTTCCCCCGCAACATTTGCTCAACTCTCCGTGTCGATCATACCCCAGCTTTACTCGACCGAGAATGTCACCCACCCATACCAAGACTGCTTTAGCAATACATCACCAGTGATGCAATCGACTCCAATCCAACGTTCAGAGTCTATCCAAATCGGTAGATCACGAACAAACATTCCAACCCCCAACAACGCGCAAGCAACCAACACTCACGCAATTGGTTAGGGTTTCCATTTGGGCGAGCTGGAGGAGGCCCAAACATCTCTCGGTAAGCGATCATTTCAAGTGTGACTATGCTGTTTACTTATTTATTCGACGTCTCCTTCTACTTAGCTTTCCACCAATCCATCAGCCTATCTTTCCCAGTAAGGCTTGCAGGACAGAATGCGTATATTCCACGCCCTCGATGCAATCTTCGTACTATTAGTCGTTCAATACTAGCAACCGCCGCCTTTGAGGCTCAAATATCCAATAGCATGTGAAGATCGACGAACTTACCGAAACGATGCTCATTGAAGCGCAGTCGGCGATGTAGGAGGTAGTGGGAGGATACCGAGCAACATTTACACTGTTTTCCCTGGGTCCTTTGTTTGTTTATCTTTCCGGGGCTCATCTGTGTACATACCTTGTTCTCGTTAGACAACAAAGACGGCATTTATTTTGATGTCGTAAGGCGTACCTCTTTCGCGAATCAACCCCCTGCCGTAATACGTGTTTCATTAAATGAACGGATCTGTCATACCGCAAGAGACTCGCTCCTTCGTCTCAGCGATGACTTCCTCTGGTGATGGACCGCCTTTGAATCTCCTTGCTCTAGGTGAATGGCTTGGTCGTTACTCCTTGCTGTTGGCATCGCTAACGAATAACTACTGACCAGATGGCGGAGGCATTCGCGGAATATCAGAGCTACTTGCGATCAAAGAAATTATGCATAAGCTAATGGTCGAGGAGAACAAGCAACTCAAACTAGACGGTCGACCGCTTCTTGACAAACCCCGAAAGCCATGCGAGTACTTCGACCTGATTGGTGGTACAAGCACCGGAGGGTGAGTCTTGGCATATATCTGCGACGGTTGTCGCAATGCTGATTGTCTCATTTAATTCCCATATTTCAGGATAATTGCTATAATGCTAGGGCGCCTTCAAATGGATGTAGAAGAGGCAATCGAATGCTACGACAGACTGGTGGAAAAGGTTTTTTCTAAACGGAAGTGGTGGGGAGACGGGAAATTCAAAGCGACAATACTTGAAGCAGTGATCAAATCTGTGGTGCAAGGCGCAATTGGTGACTCTGAATCGCCCTTACTCGAAGGTGATGTTGCTGGAGTTTGTCGAACGTGAGTTTATTACCGAATCTGCATGTACTTTGATTCTGAATTATATCCGTTAGCTTCGTCTGCGCCAGGAATGCGCTTAACATGAACGCAAACATTCCTGTGCTTTTCAGGACATACCAGTCTCACGAAACACACAGTGGTTGTAAAATTTGGGAAGCAGCTCGAGCAACGTCTGCGGCGCCCACCTTCTTCAAGCGGATTGAGATTGGACGGAGGCAGCCTTTCATCGATGGCGGGCTGGGATGCAACAATCCCAGTCGGGTGGTACTGGACGAAGCCAAAGCGCTTTTTGGTAGCCGTGAAATCGGCTGCTTGGTGAGCCTTGGTACAGGACAGGCCAAGATCATCAAGATTGAGAGACCTGGTCTGTTCCAGCGGATTGTGCCAACAGATGTCATTGTAGCGCTAAGCGGAATCGCCACTGATTGCGAGTCCACCCATGAGGACATCTTCGGCCGTTTTCCAGACCTGTCGTATTTTCGACTCAATGTTGAGCAAGGAACGCAGCAGATACAGCTTTCGGAATGGGAGAAGCTGGGAAATGTGGAGGCTCATACAACTCTATACATGAAGAAGAGCGAGGTGGTGAGAAAGCTTGCCTTGGTGGTGGAAGCTATCGCGCGAGGGCGGCCCATGATCCACCTCGAAGAATCTATCTTATAAATATATATCATGAACCAAATCTTGACAGTCTTGCTGCCTCGGTTTCTTGCAGTCAGCAACCACCAGCATACCGTTTTTGACCTTCTCGCGTCGTTGTTTATCTGCGCCAATATCTGCACCAACATATCAACACGTCTAATCTTGTAGATGAAACATTGTATTGGGATTTTTTTTAAAAAAATCAAAAAATTGTTGATACACAATGATACTGTCTCCTGACAACCTCGAGCGACTGCACGTTCCTACTGGCGAAAAAGCGAGCAAGAGTTATGTCCGATTACCAACTGCAAAAGGCAAGCTTCGTAAGCACACCCGCTCCTGGTGGCACAATCCACATAGGTAATACATCCTCCTCCTGAAACTTCCGCGTCGAGGCCTATAGAGTATGGATAGTAGCTGACGCGTAACATGAAACCTCGACCAAACCACTTTCAGAAGCGGGATGGCCAGGTGACAGGAAGTCGTTCAACGGCGGCTTCCGAAGTTCGGAATTTAACGGGGAGGGCAGAATCCTGGCCACGGCATAGGTGGGGGTTGGTGACGCTCCTCAGGAGCCAAGGACACGAGGAGCTCGGAGTGGGGCGTAGGGTCCACATCGTCGACGATGTTCCTCAAAATTTGACCTCGAGGTGCGATCATAACAACACCGATGTATTACGGTGTGAGCCCAAATGTTCGTTCGTATGTTTGGGGTGTGCTGATACTGGTGGTTGAGCATTCATGAACGTTCTTGATGTGGAGGAAGAGTGAGGCCTCTCAGCAGTGGTTATCGCCTGCGATGAACTAGACGCGGTTGTTGCAAGTATAAATCTCCTAAAAGCAAATATATAGGTCAACGATCATGAAAGAAAAAATGAAATGAATATTCAAACCTCCAGAGTGCACCAACAGGCATGGGACACACAAGGTATCAGTGAGCTGTGCCAACAGGAGTGACCAGAGCCGCTGAACCCAAACAACGTTGTTAAGATTTGACCTTGATGGTGTTGGGGGACTCTGGACAGCTCAACGAGTTTCGTCATAACCTCAACCGCCTGCGCTTCCTACTGCTGAGAAATGGAGCAGAATCCACGACTGCTGTTGCCAGCTGCAAACACCGAGGCCTGTACGGACACTTGTCGCCGACAGGCACAACCCACGTCGGTAAAACACTCCTTTGAAGCTTCCGCGTCCAGGCCGCATATATTGTAGGCAATGGCACTTGAGGCCTGATGCGTGACATCAAGACCTCGCCTCTAGGACGGGTCGAATTACGCGTCGAGGATCGAACCGTGATGGGTTGGTAAACCGTAGATGGGCATGCAGGCAACGCCTAGGGTGTGCAAGTCTAGTAAGAGGTCGATATGTCAATTATTGAAAAAGATAAGAGCGACGAGGGACGTACCGACATGACGCAGACTAGAAGACAATGCCCTGCGACCCACTACCAACTTGGAAACATTGCTTGCCCAGACTTTGGACAAACGGCGGTGTTGAGGTCTATCGACGTACGCGCCACTTGTAGACGACCTCCTGCAGGTGCAGTAGCAGAGAGCGCGGCAAAAGTAGAAGATATGGGTGCTCCAGCAGTGGCGATGGACTTAGTGCCTTGCGAGTGCAGATTGGGCTCGAATGTGATTGGGGATCAGAGACCAGCGTTGGGCCCAGGCGAAGGGAGAGGCCAGGTCTCTCGGAAAGTACTTGAGCCAACGCGGAGCGCAGAACGAACGGACGACCCGCTATGGTATTCGAGTGCTGGGTGTCTGCAGATCCATCTGCGACTCCAAGAGTTGAAGAAGAGCAGAGTCAGACATAGATCCACATTTTCACCGAGTACGGAGACGTCGAGACTCGAAGAGTGAGATGGACTGGAAGTTATCAGAGAATTAGATGGGGTTCAAAAGTAGGTACTAAAGACGAACCCGAGATCATACTTAGCCAACCTTTCTACACCCTTTCCTATGTCATCTCCAGCTAAGATTTAGAGGCCGTTTCGCAAGGACTGGGGTCACGGAGGGGAACATGGTTTAGGACACGAAGAATGGGACGAGGCGAAAGGATGGCTGTTTCACACGATCCGCGTTTGTTGATCTGAAATCACTGAGGCCAAACTTATCACCAGCGCCGACCACGGCCAGCAATACGAAAATCCAAGGATGGCTACTAAAACTGCTTCTCGTTTTCGTCTGCCAGATGAAGGAAGCAGGTCTGCTGTAGCTCCGTATCCTTTCCCCGGATGGGATTACTGTAACTTTTTGAATCGAGGCCACCTTACGACGTCATCGTGCCCTCCTCTGCTACTACGCTACTATTTGCAAAGAACACGTCAGCTTTGGACCTCCTCTCTCTAGCTCAGGTATGGCCCCTCCATCTCATTCTTATCGTGTGTCGATGCTGATTCAAATTTGAAGAATGTACCAGCTCTGGATCTCCTTTCGTGCTTCACTGGACTCTTGGCTCTTCAATCTGTGGCTACTTGGCCCTCCGTGGGTTCGGGACCGGTTGGGGTTTGCATCAACTGGGGCTCCGGTATGTCCTGTTCCTCCTAAATCCATTCTCGTATGTCGTCGCTGATTCAAATCCTCAGACCAACCTTTGATCTCGACGCCCGCACCAAATCTATCGTCCGAGTTCCTTGCATTGCTCGTTCCACCCACCCGTCGCAGCATAGGGCCACATGCCTTCGCATCAATCCTCGCTTCCCGCCCACACCTATCTGTCCACACCTCACTCCTTCCGCAAGCCAAAGCCTATCAGAATCCGGGTGTTCGTGAACCGTCAACCAGGCAGAGAGGCAGCAAGTGCTTCGGACTCGCGAGGATTTTTTTTCCACCACTATCATGGCCAGTAGACCCCGCTCACAGCCCTTGTCTACAATTGCTCTCGACTCTCTCAAAGCATTCGCGTCCCTGTCCCACCTCCCGAGGTCTTTGACATCCACACCAAAATCTACCCTCTAGCCTCGCTACTAGCTCGCCATATCCATCGCACTCCTGTCCTAGAAGACACTTACATACTCTCCTCTCCTCAGAGTAGGCCTCTCCTGCTCTACAAAACAACTTGTGACTTGCGATCACTCTTAATCCGGCTGAACACGACCTCTAGTGAGGATAAAGACTGGAATGGCTCTCATTTCTACGGTGGCGTTTTTGGGTTAGGGTTGACGTCGGACATCCTGAATTACCACACGCGACATGGGTATGCTCTCTTTTTCTCATCAATCCCATGTCACTGGGTTGCTGATTCCAGTTTTTAGGATCATGGGCTGCATAAATTCGACCATCCGCGTCAGGTGTCGATTGACGGTACCACAGCCATGTCCCAACGTGTCTCGCACCACCCTAGCGCCAGCTCCGGCATCTTCTCAATATATGTCCGTCGGTGTCACCTAGACCAAATCTGGAGACTGGCCCTCTGGCCCATCCATACCTAGGTCTTCAGTCGGAAGCGTTCGAACAACTCGTGTCTTCAGCTCTGCCTTGAAATGGCCCGATATACTCAGCCGGTCGCAAGTGTAGATGCAGGATGCAGGATGGATAGCGTATCGAAAAGCTACAATATTGGTTCGAATTGGTTTTCTGCGGCTACCGACTATCAAGACGAATACCGAATACCGAATACCCCTGCACTGCTGCGTTGTAAGTTCTCTTCCTCTTCTTCATCCACTTCTCTTTCTCCGCTCTGACGTCCGATCTGTTTCAGTGCTGGTGACACTATTCTTATCCCAGCTCCCAGCCCGCATTTCTGTTGGCAGGTACACCTCGTGGGTCCGCATTCGGTGTCGGTCCCATGAAACGAGTCTTACAAGAGGAGAAGACTAAGTACACCCCACACATACTAGAAGCAGAGGATGGGTTGAAAAAATCGTGACATGAATCGCGCGCCGACTACTGGGGAGGCAAAGAAGGAAGTGAGGCATCTTGGGGGTGAATGCGCGCATTACTGCGTCAAGATACCGAGCAGGGACTGAAAGTGAACATTGGCACATTGTGTTTACAAAAACCCAGCTCAACGTTCAGCTGGCTCGCGGGCTCACTAAGCCGACTTTGAGCGCCCATCAACGTCAAGGAGCAGTAGGATTTTGTTCGTACGATATGTTCAAACTCAACGTGCGTAGATTCTTTCCTTCCATACGACATTGCTCAAAGCATGCAGCAGGGGTACTTTGATTTGAGCCTTGGTGCTCACCATTTTGGTAGAACAGCCACGGTGGTGACCACATGCAATAAGGTTGATCATATAGACCTGCGGTGGAATCCTCAAGCTGCTCAGAGCTCAAGGCTTGAGGTAATACCTCTTTTACGTCGCCTACACCGCACTGATGACCCATAAATTTGCAGGACTAAGCCTTTGATCCCCCGCATTGTCTCGAGCAACAGTATGGTGTTCCTTTTTCGAGGTCATAATATTCTCATTCGGCCGCACCTTGCTCGTGAGTACTACTTTTAGATGTCCCGTTATTGCGCCTACTTATCGTCGTATAAGCTGCGAGACATGAAACGCGCCATCCCGCTCTTCTGGAAGGAAATGTCAAACTACGGAATAGGAGGACATCTGACGCGGGAAATTGGTAGAGGATGAAAAGCCGGTGCATTCGACTGCAGATCTATTGGAATGTGCGTAGGCGCTGGGCATAAAGATGTGCACCGACGCACCTCTCTGTCTCGATCCTCAATGAACATAATTTATAGGACCCGCTGCTTCAACACTCGAGTTTTTTCAGGCACGAATCTTTCCCCAAGACGTCCGACATGTTGCTCGTCAGGAAGAAGCGTATGAATCATCCCCTGGTCTGCCTCCTGTGCCAGGCTCAGGCTTCCTCTACGCACTCTGGCAAGAGAACAAGCCGCTGAGATTTCCAGCCGACCATTTTATTTGGACATGCAACTACTGACGACAACCCGTTGGTCTTCTGGTGGTCATGGGCGCAATGGCCCGAGCCTCGCCGCCAACTCCAATCCTCATAGTCCTAATATTTCTCAAACGGAAATCCTCTGCATCACAGCTTCTCGAATCTCATTCCTTCCCCAGCGATCGTACGTTTTCCCACTCGATCACGAATCAGACTTTACAGCGAAGCCTAGGCAGCGGACTTCCCTCGCAACGTTTGCTCAACCCTCCGTGTCGATCATACCCCAGCTTTACTCGACCAGGAATGTCACCCACCCATGCCAAGACTGCTTTAGCCATACATCATCAGTATGCAATCGACTCCAATCCAGAGTCTATCCAAATCGGCAGATCACGAACAAACATTCCAACCCCGAACAACGCGCAAGCAACCAACACTCACGCAATTGGTTAGGGTTTCCATTTGGGCGAGCTGGAGGCCCAAACATCTCTCGGTAAGCGGTCATTTCAAGTGTGACTACGCTGTTTACTTATTTGTTCGACATCTCCTTCTACTTAGCTTTCCATCAATCCATCAGCCCATCTTGCCCAGTAAGGCTTGCGGGACAGAATGTGTATATTCCACGCCCTCGATGCCATTCTCGTACTATTAGTCGTTCAACACTGGCAACTGCCGCCTTTGAGGCTCAAATATCCGATAGCAAGAGCCGGCGCTAATCAGAATTGATAGGATAGACGCGAGTTGGATTCTACCGAGACTAAACAGCAGAGTTCGGTCATTCTTCTGCATGTCGATAGG
>Ga0247741_1000634_pt1 | contig 19481 bp, 23 predicted proteins | sample UWRJL213509R2_FD_180945 | JGI IMG/M metagenome (GOLD analysis project Ga0247741, IMG submission 180945) | Plant litter microbial communities from Arlington Agricultural Research Station in Wisconsin, United States - UWRJ-L213-509R-2 | ecosystem: Environmental > Terrestrial > Plant litter >... | reverse complement strand
TGTACATGATATTTTAATACTGCAGCTATGCCTTCATTGTTTTATTTTAATTTAAAAAAAATATCGTTTGGACGTTGAGAAACCCTTTTTTTTGCACGTTAAATCCAGGAGAGCCCTGTAAATTTAATCATGATCAGGCAAATACACTCTGCAGATTAAATCCTGAGATGATGAGCTGGGCCGCAGACGCCTCCGACGTCGCCGACTCGTTGGCCTCTGGGCTACTAGTCCCGTTCATCATTCAGGTCAATCAAAAAAAATGCAGCTTTTAAAGTAAAACACAATATAAACAAAAGAATAAATTCCAGGAGCTTTTATTCTAGCTATCGTAGAAGGGGTTGAGTCGAAGCTGATGAAGTTGAAATTCAAACTCAGCGAGGATTTCCGTCGATCACGTGTTTATCCCTACTGTCAGTGACACTGACACTGATGGCGGTGACAGAGCTAAGCTGAACCTGCTTTCATCGTTCATCTTCATACTCTGTGGCGGACGAGGACGACAGCATTCATGTCCTACGATGGCTCTGAAGAGCTTGCATACAACCCATTTGCGGAGGGCGATGATGAGGATGTCACAGGATCTCATCAGAAACACGGCTACTACAGCTCAGCATTCTTTCCAAAGGCCGGTGCATCAAACCCTACCCTAAGACATAGGCGGTCGTCTTCTACGGATAAGCTGGGAGCCAAGTCTAATGCAGAGCGTAAAAGACATTTACGATCGCGCACGGAAATCCAAATTGTACCGCCAAACAGCGCGGGATTGCATCCACTGAAATCAGCACTTGCGGGCACCATTGGGGCCGTCTTTCAAGATACCAATGTCACAAGACCACATCTTTCTCGTATGGTCAACGAAGGAAACCTAGTTGATGCTCCTAGTGTTGAAGATGAAGGCATGTCCAATGGGTCGCCTTTGACAGGTGACGATGAAAAGGACGTGATCGTGCATCAGGTGCGTTAGAACGTTTACATTGGTCTCTGTTCGCCTTATCAATCGTGTACATAATTAGGTTACTCCAAAAGACTCCCTTGCTGGCGTTTCTCTTAAGTACGGAATATCCATGGCCAACCTACGAAGGGCGAATCAACTCTGGACATCGGATTCTATACACCGTCGTGACCTGCTCTATATCCCTGTTGACCAAGCCTCTCGAGCTCGAGAGTACATCCCGGAACCCAAACTAATTTCACTCACTCCTGATCCCTCCGATGAATCCGGCAATGTCTTCGAGCATTCTTACACGTCGACGTCCCCACTTAGTGAAAGTATTTCCGAGATTGACCCACCAAGCCCGGCAGTATCTGTTCTTCGAGTATCGGCAAAACAACTTTCATACTTTCCACCTTCATCCAACAAACTCCTTGATATTACTGCGAACGGTCACCCATCTACACACCACCCATATCTCCAGCCCACAGGCACTCCGAGGACTTCACCTTCATCCAACAGCAACAGATACAGTCCGTCATCCACCAATAACCCCTTCACATCTATCCTCACAGCTCTACCGATTAACGCCTCGACAAGAGACGAGTTAATAACACGCCTGTCTCTGGATAGTGTCAGTTCAAGCTTTACTGACAGGTCACGCGCCAACTCAGACGAGGAAAATGGTCACGAACTGGGCGAAGTCGCAAAGAAATCGCGAAAATATAGCAATAATATTTCTCAAGACGAAATCGATGAATCGTTCATGCCAACACCGAGGGCTTCACAACGTCCCCCCAATGCGATTTTACCGGTGAACTCCGCACCGCGAGTTACACTCTCCTCGTCCCTTCCAAGACCTTCCTCCATTGCTCGATCATTATCCTCGACATCACCTCCCCAATTCTATATATCTCAAACCCAGGAGACATACATTCGGACCTCGCAGCTGGAGCCTTCCCCCGCCATGCAGCTCCCAAACTTTCGCAGCAATACCGTAGGTCGGTCCTTGGGACGGACGACAGGGAGAAGTTTGCAAGGGACCTTTGGCATCGAGCGAACACCAAGCTCCAAGTCGACCAACTTGGATAGCACGAAGAATAACAAAGATTTGCGGATTGACCAGCTGGGATGACACCGTATAGCGCCAAGGTCGTCCGCTTCTCGCGGACTCCTCTGCAAGGTACCCACAAGACTACGTTGGGCAGTGCTGATAGGCAGTCATCTTGTTTCATAACCGCTCGGTTACTCCTCGTCCCGCCTAATCGACTTCATGCAGACCGTCTCCTATCTCCGATGCTACCAATGCATCTGCCTTCGAGCACTTCGCTGAATCCATCGCGAAACCGATCTCGCACCATCTCCAACAATTTCTTTTCCGATCTCTACGCATATATCATTGCATAATTTATGGTGGATCACATTTCAAATCTCATTCCGTGAAAGACCTTATATTTCCCGTGGTTTTGACCCCCAAATTATGTCTGCGACAGCAAGGCCAGTACACACAGTGTGTCATTGCTTTTTATGCACAATATTGGATTGCGGTCGCATGACACTGAAACCCTTGTATTAATTTACCAGCATGGCGTCCTTCAGCTTCCTAGATTGAAAGGAACAGACACCCACGATGCCAGAAGATGTCAATTTTCCGGGTGTTCATGCTCTTCCATAACTTCGAAGTCGTCCTTGAATGGTTGATTCAACATTGGAAATGCCCATGATATCAAGCGTGCTTTGTCCATCTTAGTGTAAGAGTTGTCTTCGGAGACAACAGCACCCCTACCAGTTGTCTACGGTTCGGGACAACCGTACTAGCAAGGTTTAGGATTTATAAAGCAAAGGCATTGTTCCCCTCTGTCGCCTGTCAGTGTCTTGATAGGATCTAGTATAGGCTAAGTGGCTTCCAATCCCCCCTCTCTCTGCGAAGCACTTTCTCTATAATTTGGTAACTTTCTATTCTCATGTCATGGTCGATCACTCTATGAGAATTACAATCCGCGGATGGACTGGGCTCAAGGGAAGTCGAATTACAAGTATTCATGAATCCGCGACGACAGCATTGCATCCAGTATGCTCCACTTGCGAGTTGGATTGAAGTGGTATTTAATGTTCCATGGCTACTCGGATCCGTACAAGAGCCGTTCGCGATTAGGTACTGATATATTCGTTACAGTCCTTTAGAAACCCTTGGCATAGTTTCCCTTCTCGTAGAAAGCCTGAACACGGGTAACGATGGCGTCCAAAGCTGCTAACCACTTGTTCAATTCTGTATTGAGTTTTTCGTCGCTAGCAGGTTCACCACCATCTGGGTCAGAGGCGAGCTTCTTGTAAAAATCAGCACGGTAGGGGCAGGCCTTCATTGCTACCTGTTATCAAATGTCATGAGATGTCCAATGATATCGCGTATATAGAGAATTTTTACGGAGAAGATGCCTTTCACCACAAAATTGTGGAACTTCTTCAGTGTTGCCTCGTATGATTTGGTGAAGGCGGCTACAAGTTCCTCAGACTTGTCCGCCTGTGCGGCCTCGAGTCCTTTGCAAGTAAACGAGAGTCCTCGAAGCAGCCAAAGGAGACCTTCTGTAGCGGTGCGTTTTTTCTCGTTCTTCTCGTTCTCCACGAGAGATTCAAGGGTAGCTGAGAGTGTCGGGGTCGCCTCATAGCGAGCTTTCACTTTCTGAAAAAGTAGCGGGGAGAGCAAATGAGTATGGGTATAGTGTAGTGAGAAAGCGATCTACCGCAATATTGCCCCTCAAGTCAGACTGAACGACAGTGAAGGCCGCAGACCCAAGAAAATCTGGATAGACACAGTTAATTAAGCATATTAGCTATAAAGTGCTTAGATCCTACCGAATATACCCACAAGACCCTCCGATGCTTCGATGAACTTCACTGTGTCAACGCCAGCGTCTGTGATAGGAACATCTGCAAATGACTGCGAATGTGCGTCAGTTCACGGTTCCGAAAACAATAAATTTCGTGGGCGAACCGTGACAGTGTCAAGATATGGAGACATTCTGTAAAGTGAAGTGGTTTGGATGTAAGTGTAAGTAGTAGAAAGGCAGGCCAACGCAGAGACGGATGGATAATCGCTATCAAACTCATGTTTATGATCTTATCTTATCTGGCACACACTACATATGTAACTGAGATATTTTTGTAGACAAAATTTTATCCACCTCCTTCCACGATGCCGCACGCAGATTCGTCACTAATTCCAGAAAGGTAGGATATTTTGTGATAACGATGATGGAGTCCTGCATCGACTTAGTTCTCGCAGCATTCAGACGAAAGCGGAGTTCTGGGACCATGTATTTACGCAACTAGATGCGCTTCTCGATGGTCAAAGACATTGGGTAACGAAACCCAAATCTACTATTATCTATTGCGCTTACCTTGGATAGGTGTCAAACGTGGCGAATGCGTCTGCTCTGATCTTCAACTCCCTCCTGGCCTTTCCAAGATACTTCGGGAACGCGGATGACAAAGCTGTGAATTGGTGTGGTCAGTACTTTCGTCAGACTCACATAGGATGTGCCGACTTACGCGTTCTCAAGGGTTTTACATTGATTCGAAATTGTTTCCTGCGCCACGCCATTCAGTAGTCAATGAGGTGGACGATTCGAACCGGCTCCTGCTTGGGCCATTCTGCGGGAAACCTGCTTGTCAATTCATCCAAACAGCCCCAGGTAAGGCTCGAGGCGTTTGCGCAGATGCATATCTCCAGAAGAAGACAGTAGTCGTGCCAGAAGTGGATTTGTATCCCGGACACATAGCGTGTGATAGTGAAACAAAGAGCGAGATCGTGGTTCCGCTCATATACAAGAAGGGGGGCGAGGTTTTCGTTCTGGGCGTTCTAGACTTGGACTGTCTGGCGGTGAACGGCTTCGATGAAGAAGACAGACAGGGTTTAGAGAAAATAAGTGAATTGCTTGTAAAAGCGTGCGATTGGTAACCTATAATATAGAAGGATTTCGACGCTGGTAACATATAAGGACCTACGACAGATTACTCTTCTGCCAAGCGAGGAACTCGTCGTGCAGTTTTATTTGGTTCGCGTGATCTTTCTGGACCTTCTTCGTTTGGTTTTTGCTGAGTTCTTTACCTTCTCCGTCTGTCAAGGGGATTCCTTCATCATTCCATGAACCATAGACCCCTTCAAGAACATTTGGAGGCTTGAACATGTCGCGTGGTACCACTCGCCCCTTCTCGACCTTCTGAAGCCGCTTGAGTCTCTCAGCTTCAACTTGGGCTGCCTTCTTCGACGCCTTCGCCTCTGCAATGGCGCGTTTCTCTTCCCTTGCTTTTATTAGATCGGCCGGAGAAACCAGTTTCACCAAGGCTTTGCCATCTGCAAGTTCAAATGTCAGTCATAGCAAGGTGCGCATGAGTATGTTGGATGCCACACCTTCTTGATCATCTAGTGCCACACCAAGCGGTACCAAATCCGAATCCCGCAGCTTGTCGCACAATGCGAGAATGTCTTTGAGCGCTGTGTCGCCCTTGCCCATGGCTAGCTTTCTGACATTATCTCGGAAAGAGGAAAGAGTCCTCAGGTACGGCATAAGAACTTCCTCTCGCTAGAATTGGTATCACTTAGATGGGCCACTCCGGGCGTCAAGTATCGCTGGAACTCACATTCGCTTGCCCCCCGCTCTCATCTAATTGTCCCCATCCTAATTCCGATTTCTCACCTTCCCCAAGGCCAAACATGCGCAACATCTTCCCCATCCATTGAGCAATGTTCTCGACCAGTCTAACATTCATCGCTTTGCCACGGGAGTTGATGTAGACATTGGTTTTTGAAACAAGATCCCGGAGGACATTGATTGCCTCAGGGGTATTAAAAGAATCGCAGAGGGCTGCTCTGAAAGCGGATTGACTCTGGTATAAACTTGAAATGAATAGACTAAGATTAGTGTCCAAGGACAGAGATCGACAAGGCAGTACCTCAATAGGAGTTCTTGCTCCGGCTGTTCGAAATGATGATGGCCGTCCGAGGTCATACCTTCTCCATTTGCTTGATTTACCAGCGCTTTCACGGTCGTGAAGAAGTTCTGATGGCTGCGTTCAGAAGACCAATATGATGGGGCGGGAATATGACATACATTAATGGTAGTTTCAAGGTTTCGAACCTCGCCCGTCATCAGAGATTCGGAAAAGTCAACTTTTGAATTCCATAGCTGAGTCAGAAATCCAAGCCTCAGTTGACGAGCTGTAAACCGTTCTAGAATTTCCTGGCATTCTGACATCAGCTATACTTTCATAATAAAGGAGATGATGTGAAACACACGTCTATGGTGATAAAATTCTTGAGAGATTTGCTCATTTTCAGACCTTCAATGTGTAGATGACCGGTATGGAGGAAGTAATTAACCCAAGATTCGCAGCTATGGTATGCCTCTGCTTGCGCAAGTTCATTATCATGGTGGGGAAATGCTAAATCGATTCCTCCGGAGTGAATGTCCAGATTCTCTCCAAGAATCGCACTTGCCATGACAGAGCATTCAATGTGCCATCCGGGACGCCCAAGACCCCAGGGTGAGGGCCATGCTGGCTCTCCTGGTTTTGATGCCTTCCAAAGGGCAAAATCAGCGGGTGAACGCCTTCCGGTCTGGCTCGCAAGAGATCCTATAAAACGATCAGTTCAAACCAAATATGTCGATAAAAATATCAAACCTTCTCCTTCTTCAAGCAACTCACGGTTGCCTCTACTCCAGGGCTCGAGTTTGGCGTAGTCATGCCCCTCTGCCTTGTCGAAAGCCTGGGTGTTGAAGTAAACACTACCTTCTGCTTCGTAGGCGAAGCCATTGGAAATAATTTTATCCACATAAGAAACGATTTCGGGGACGTACTCTGTCACACGAGTGACAGTGTCTGGATTTCGTACTCGTAATCGAGTCATGTCCTCGAAGAATTTCCCTTCCCAAAATGCAGCAAGTTTGCGAGAAATGGCGGGATCTGTCACTGTAGATTTATACTGATCATCATGTAAGTTTCAGGACGCCAATTAAAGGATGCTGACGAACCTTTGCATCAAGAGAGAGTGTCAGCGTGTCTTTGGACGCATCGATCAACTGGTGTGCAGCATCTGAGCTGGTTTCCCCAGCATCAAGTTTTTTTTTTGCAGCTTCAATTGCATCGAAAGAGCGGCGCTGCGGTCAAAAATATCGGCGACCGCCGCCGCAACACAAGACGATTAAACTCACAGCAGAGGAATAGTACATGTCGAACTTCTCATCTCGTTTCAGACATTCTTGTCTCCAGCCCGCGGTTTGATAGAGCTCAGATATCCGAATCCACGCTGCTTCTTCAGTGCCTTCAATAGCTTTCTCGTTTTCTGATACTGCCCTGCTAACTCGAGTTCGAACATAGGTTTTCCACGAATCACGGGCATTATCCAAGAGCGACGAAGTCAAAGAAGTTGAATCAGATCTGAAAGTTTCAAGCAGATGGTTCTGCCGCGCTCGTTCTATGATCTTCTGAATAGTGAGTGCCGGTATACGAAATTTGAATTTCGTGCGCACCTTGTCATCGATGTCCGTGACGTTCATCACAAAATGAACATCATAACCAAAATAGTCCGTCATTATCCGTCTTAGAATATCTTGTGTCACATAGTTTCTATAGTAGGGAGATGTTAGACCAAATCAGCGGGGCAAGTGTTGTGAATTTGCCTGGCGTGGCCCATATGTGAGGCGTCATACACGGTTGGACCGCAGTTATACCATTTAACATGGCGACCGTTCCGAGGAACAAACTCAGTCTAAGTTAATTGTGTCAGCATGGATCGCAGTGTGCCGCGATTATCTAACCTTCGTCTTTGTTAGCGAATTGAAGACTCGGAGGACAGGTTCTTCCGTTGTTTTCTGGGGAATACTCCATGGAGGTTGCTGCACAGACATGGAGGATAAAGGTTGGGCTCCAAGTTTGTTTGTTCGACGTTGCAATCTCAGAGGTGGAAGGCGTCTGGAAGTGAGTCTCAACCCCAGCGCTGCATAAATCATAGAGACTCAGAGTGGAATAAAGGAGTCACAACCACGTATCGATCAGTCACATGATATTCCAAAGTTGCCAGTGACAGGATCTAATCTAATCTAGCCGTATTACATAATGGCGCCTAAAATTAGGCGCTCGGTGCCGGATATTCATTACGTGTGCAGCGCATCGATGAAGTGGCTCGAGATAATCTTTACTGGCTAGATTGTCTAAGCACTTTCAACTATGTCCCAGATCTCCCAACCATATCAGTATAGGGGTCTCCAACATGTGATAGATGCCTCTTGACCAAAAATCCTGCTCATTTATAGTCTGACTGTTTGACCCAATGTCTGCGCCGATCAGCCCCACGTTGTGACACAGTAACTGCAGCTTGAATAGCTTTGATTATGCTCAGATCTAGATATCTGCTTTACTGTTAAAAATGTATGTAGCCCCACAAACGAGTAGCCCCAGGCGATCTGATCTTCCTTGAAAAAACTTCCAAGTTGTCCTTCGACATGTCAGCGCGATCTGATCTTTAACGTGGGATTATAGTGCTATTTTACGTGACGTTTTGTAAAACGGGGCCTTACTATGAAACTTGATCAGATCGACCTTAAATCCTTGCGAAATATGTACTAAGCGTAAATGGTGTCGACGACCATGGGAATTCGCACCTGGACTCCTAGCTCGTCGGGCTATTCGTGATAAAGTGAATCTTACAGAACCAATCAAACTAGGACAATCTAAGGCCAGTATAGTTTGTCGTAGGATAAGCTGGGGCGTGTGCAATAGGGCGGAGTGCGAACTCCGCGCATTCCGGCAGGTCAACGAAGTGAGATAGGCTTAACACTTAACTGAACTTAGAATTATGTGATTTGGGTGAAGGGAAGGGGAAGGGCTATAATTCGATACTCGCTAGATGATGGGAATATAAATCTCCGGCCCTACGATGAGCAAACCGAGATGGAGATATACAAGATCTTTAACATGGAGTCCAATAAGCCCGGAGGTATGCTTCAGAGTTCAGTGATATGGCATAGTGCAGTATCTCGACTGATTCAAAGCATCCTTCTATAATGTGATCTTAAAATATACCTGCAACATCGTCTTAACTCGATTTTTACCCTCATGTCACAAATGGGCTGACAAGTACATACTGAAACGAATTCCTGCTCACGGAGCGGTGTAACTATTCTAGGGTGGTCTCAGAATTTGCGGAACGATTCCATCAATCTCGAAGACCTCGTTGCGCTACATGGGCTCGGGCAACGTGCAGTAAATATACCAGCGCCACTACGTGCCTATGCTTCTTTGGATGACAAAGCTCACAAGTCTGGCATATCGCTGTGTCAAGAGGTGAATTATCTTTGGTGCTACATTGGGGCTTCTATATCCCAGGACGCTGCCAAATCCAATTCATAGCCTAAGACCAGGTCTCTTTCAGACTAATGGAGACACATTAACGGACGAATATTATGGTTTACATGCGCAAATTCCGTGATTGGTATTCTTATAACTCACGGCCACACCATGCTGCTCCTGAGTTTCTCCGAAAGGCAGTTCTTTGTACTGAATGAAGGGCTCTGTAATGCATTGATTCCAGCTCCTTGACAAGCGGCACACAGGATGTGCTGCGCCTCCAGATTCGAAAGGAACCAGGGAAGCACCTTCGTTCTCCCGTTGTTTCTACCATCGCCTTGTGCGCCGATACTCACGTCCACCGACCAACTCAAACAGATTTGCAAACACGAGGATGCCGACTTACTCTTCAGGGAAGAAGAATAAATAGCTATAATGTTTCTTACGGACTGGTGTCCATTGTGATGGCTTCTCTGCGAACAGACAACTGTAAGATCAGTTGATTTAATTATTCTATTGGCCAAAGTCAATCAGGATGCAGGATCGACCCGTGAGGGATCACTTCTACAGGGCCACATGCACATCTCGAAGCGATTTTTCGGCGCTGCAATAAATTTAAACATAGAACTGTTTCCGGCACCATGATGTGTTCCTCAGATCAGCGCCTCTATGGAGAACAGATCTATTATCAGCAAGTATTATGCGCATTCTTTCCCTTGGATGACAAAGATTTATTTCACCATTGGTGGGGTCTACGCCCACTGACAGAGACTCGGACCAAATCCATATCTTCCGAAGAAAACGCCGATGAATTGCACCCGATAGGCACGGTCGTCATGCATACTCTTCAACTGACGCATGGTCAAAGTCAATACGCGTACCTGATTGTCTCAATTACTAGCTCGTGGCAGTTGTTTCTTCACGGAATCAAATTATTTCCCGGAGGCAATTCCTTTATTTGCTCAATGAAGGGTAGATAGGGAGAAAGGTGCGGTACACTCGATCTGCACGCTGTATCCCCTGAAACGCATTTTTCTCTTGGGCGATATTGTTTCAGTCTGCATAAGGAGGTGCGGAGATTAGATCCCTTTCATTTTTTCGATGTTTTCGACTTTGGTGGCTTCTGTGGGAAGGCATTTGTACGCGCACCAAAGAATATGCTGAACTATAGAACAGTCTTTCCATCGTATCTTCATCCATGATGGATCTTCGGTGTCAATGCATGGAATTTTATCATCTCTGGTTCGACACTAGTTAGTTTTCCAAACGATTTGGATCCGTATGTTCCAACAGACTGCTATTGTCATTGAATATATCCCCATGCAGGTATATCCGCATTTATACCTCCCCCGATTCAGTGCATCAAACGAGCTGGGGCTGGGGGCTCTGATAGCCTGATTTCTGTTATTCTTCAGCCACTTCGTTGATATCATCCTTGACGCTGATTATCGTGGTTCCTCCGCTGTTCACTGGCGTGCCTGATTAGGTTAGAGGTCCCTTTGTCAATAGGACTTTCAATTCACGGCCCTGCAAAGAGCCCCTTATGTGTAGTACCTCATAACTGGAGACGAAAACTTCGGCCTGTCTGCTAACTTCGCGTCCTCGCAATACCTTCTCCGTCTCTGTTGAACATGCCGTAGAGGCATCGCCTCTAAGATCAGCAGGCGATCCAAACAAGGAAGCGAACTTTATCTTTGACTCCCAAGTATGCACGCGGGTACTTGACTCTTCTTTTTCCACTGACTTACCATGAACAATATTAGGTTGTCTTTCATCAATTCCTCGGCCTTCGAGTATATAAGAGTTACCAGACCATACTACTTTCTCCCATCTTCACCGAGCACCCATCTTTTTATACAAGAATACTTACCTCTATGCAGCCTCCAACCTGCTACGGGCTCCGAGTCAGAACACCAGCAGACGCCCATGTCATCTTCCACGCCATATCGTGCAACATTCTCAAGAAAGTAACTCGTCGACTAGACACAGACGAACGTCGAGCTATCTCTTCTGGGTGTATCTACGTCTGGGAAGAGAGAGGACAGAACACGGAAGCCACCGGGGTGAGCGCTGATCCTATCGCAGTTAACATTCATGATGGTGTGAACTGACCGATCTTTATAGTTAGGTATCGAGAGGTGGACGGATTCTATCCAGTGGGGCCCCAGCCGTGTGAGAGATGTGGGTGACATCTGTTGCGATTATTCCCCGCGCTCAGCGAACTAAGATATCCTTAGGAGTTTCTGTTCTACCAAGAACGGAGACCCACTCAGGTCGACGTGGACATGACCTCGGACTCAGATGCAACGTATGTTAATCCCGCCAATCTATCCTCACCAAAAGCCCAAAAGCTTATGTCTTCCAAAACATAGCACCCCCGAGTTGCGATCAGGAGTTTATAGACCGTCTTTATTCAAGCAAACGTACTCGGTTTTCGTGCAAACTGATCGTGGCCAGAGGAAATGGCACCTCAGTATGTACTACGCTTTGTCGACTGATGCATTCCCCAAGCTGACGCCTATCGCATAAAGTTGCCTACTTTACACACGAGACTTACGATGAACTCTACACAATCGATAATCATCCATCCTATCCTGAATTGACAAGCCTTCGCGTGCCGAGCGGCATGTACAGGAGTGCTCGAAGCTCGAAAACCCGAGTCACAACCCGTATCTCGAATTCAAACATACGCCGATCATCATCACATACACCTCCTGTAAGCCATTGATATTTACTACCTCGTTCTACTTTCTCATTCTCTTAGGCTCCTTCACATCGGATAGAGCCACTGAATTCTATCCATGACCGGACATTCGCCTCGCTTCCAAATCGAAAGGCTCGTCCCGAGGCGACATTGGCGCCATTAGTGTATCTGAGTCTTAAACGACCACCCGCTCGACCCATCGTGGACCAAATGGCAATTAATTCTCTCCCAGTGGATGCCACACTTCTTGGTGACTTCGCTTCTTCGCACAATGTCCGGCCAGGCATATCGAGACTGTCGTTTTATTAGTGGCCTCTGATCAGGAGAGATACATTACTTATCTCGCAGGCTACTTGCAGCAGCGATGCCCCTCTTCTTACTCTGGGCTTGTTCGTGTTCAGTTTCGACAGTCAGACGAAGCTTTTCTATTTGTACGTTATCGTTGTACAATATTTTTATGCCATTCAGGACTTGAACTTGCTATGCGACTGAAACTATGTATATTACTACCTTCTTCGTACGGTTTATATTATGCCGAGTGTACTCTATTCTTGTCAGAAATTGCAGGTCGACAAAAACCTTGTCAAGCTCGCCATGATACGCAATAAAGTCAAAGTGATCGACGGGCTCCCGGCGATGCCGTCTGTAAGGCTTGAGGTTACGCCCTTCTCGGACAAGCATGTTGCAATGATGAGGAGTCGACTGCCGTTAGCGATAGGAGATGACTCCGAGTGATTGTGGGTACACACTGTATCACACCGGCGGGATTAGGCTCTTGCATAGCACAACTGCGGGGGTCCCGGTTCACTGATAAGACTATTTGTCTTTAAGTGGGTTACCACGTTATGAGCAGGGTTTAAACATATTACAGTTGGCCTCGAGTGGCCTAGAGCATCCATTAGGAGGTAAACAGATATGGTGTTCAGCTATTTAACTTCAGGACGTGAGTTAGATCCGACCGCATATCGAGCTTTTCTTGCCAATAAATATGTGAACCAGATTCAAGCGAGGAGAACACCCAGGAACAAGAGCGCCTGAAAGTGCATTGAGAGGTGATGTGAAACGAGGTCCTGGATAGCACGCAAACTTCTGCCACGAATGATTTTGGGGTTCGTTCTTGTCTGACTCTCCCGGAGAACTGCATCTGACCTGCCTCGTGCAGGAGATGCTATGACTGCACTGTCCTGTTCTGTCCTGTTTGGACGTCGGAAATACATTCAAGTCAAAGAGCCACTTGAATTTAAAGCAGGGAACCATTACGGTAACGCCAACCGTAGAAAGCCGGATTGAAGAGCTTTTGAAAATTCCCAAGGGGATTCTGAAGACCATTTATCCGTTGCTTGCGATTCAGCGCGTTTGAATGAATTGGGGTCAGGCGCTCAAGCGCTGAAAGGTGACGAGCATTTTTTGAACATCGAATGCATTGATAACGGCGAAAAAAAAAGAGGTCTGGATTGGCCAGTGACATCATGGAAATTGTGAAGAGCAGATGGAGCGCATTGACAGAAAGTGACAGCTTGCGAGAAGCGATCCTGGCCAAACGCCCCAGTGAGGCAAGGAGGGTGGAAAATTTCCGACACTCTTTGGCTTTTGTCGTAGATGTCGAAGAAGCCACCAATAAGAACCCAATGTGATACGCCCGATTGAGAAGAGTGTTGGACCTTGAGAAGAAGGACGATGCGGGAGGTGTGTACTGTATTCAAACCTAGAAGTAGGGCCGTCCTGACGGCAACACTGGCCAAGTTGAGACCTAGTTTCAGGTATTGTATGTCAGCGGCGGCGAAGATCGGTGAGAAAAGAGGCCAAACCAAGGTGTCCTTACAGACGACCTGCACCATGCACGGGAGATTATCTTGGATCAGGATGATGCCGCATCGTTGCCGCAATCGCGTGAACAGGTTCGAATGGAACCTGCTGTTTTCCCACCAAAGGTTTCTCCATGCCGTTATATGGAGGTGCACATTCCGCAGCTCTGGGGCTCTGAGTAGAGCACGGCTGCTTGCTGTTGGTATTCGATGGAGGGGGAGACGGAAGAAAATCTGAGAGATCTGGTTGTCATATAAATTGAGTTGTAGAGTGATTAGAGTTTGAATCTCGATGTCAACCTTCAGGCATTGAGGGACCCTCCTAATTTGGCCCGATCAACAGCAACAGGAAGATCAGATGAGCAGCGACACAACGGCCAACAGTAATTATAATCCATTTACAGGTTCAGACACAACAGTTATAATACTCCTCTCTGCCCCCTTTTCTTCACCCCTCCCTTTCAATGCAGCAACCGACATGCACCAATGTACGCATCCGCTCGACAGCAGACGCTCATAAGATATTCGGTGCAGTCCAGCAGGGCATTCTTCAGATGGTGACAAGACGTCTTGACGCCGATGAGCGGCTTGCTCTGCGCTCGGGATGTATCTATGCTTGGGAAGAGCGCGGCCCTCACAGCGAAATCACCGGTCTGGGTATCGAGCGCTTCACTGAAGGCCGCAGGTGGTCTCCCTCTCGTGTTCGGGACGTGCGTAGTATAGCTCATAAATGCCACTTCTCAGCTGACCTTCGTGTAGGAGTTTCTGTTTTATTACGAGAAGTATTCTCCGCCGCCAGACGTCAATCACCTTGGGTTAGTTTTCTTAAATGTTTAAATTCCAATCATCAATTCAAACGCTAAAATCTTATCTCAGGAGCAATACGGTCGAACGCCAGCCTCCACGCGACTGGGACCCTCTTGTCAAGCAGACATACTCGGTATGGGTCGAAACTACGAAAGGACGGAGAAAATGGCATCTTAGTGCGCAGGCCCATCAAGCCTCAACTATTACCGTTTTCCTGACAATTTTCACTCCCTTCACAGCTGCATACTTCACACAAGCCACCATCGATCAACTAGGAACTATAGATGATATCACACGAGTCCGAGATGTTGACGTCCCCGAGGGTATGTTCAAGAGCACCAGGGTGAGCAAAGCACGCAGCAGGACCGAAGACCAAAGCCGCTCGGATGTCGCGAGAGCAGCCACCTCTGTCTCGCGGACATATGCTCCATTCCCAACGCCCTACCGGTATCAGGCGCAGAACGGGTCTCCCAATACAACACCTGTGCTGATGCACGAACCTTATCAAACGAGTCACTCCAACGAACAGCATCCCTCACAATATGAACCATCGCCGTCCCCAGTATCCACCCCCTTGCAGGGCCAATACCTACCATCCCATAGCCAGTCGTCGTATCACTCCACAGGGAGCTCGACGTTTGGATCGAGCTACAACGGTAATGGGGACTCTCAACGTCCCATGAGCTCGTCGAGCCAGTCGTCAAATTACCAACTACCTTCCCTGCACCACCACAATGAGAGCCATCCCTATTATTCCTCTTCAAGTTTATCCTCTTCTTGGAATAACAACAGCAGCCATCCGTACTATGGCGCCCCATCATCGCAACGTACAAGCCCTCATATATCCTCGTCGTCTTCCTCTTCGTCCTCAACATACCATCACCACACCTCAACGAGCCACAGCACTCACTCGCCATATTCCTACTCACCCCCAATACCTCCGATATCCCCAGTCCACAACAACGGCGGTAGCCACCTATACGTTCCACCCTACTCGAGCTCGCTGAACTCTGCTCTTGTGCCCCTGGCTTCTCCCCACCACTCAGACACAGACAGATCGGCACCTCTCTCACCTCTCCAAATCCCTGACCGACCATACCACGGCCATAGCCATGTATCCCAGACACAAGGATCACCCATCTCACCTGCCGGTACCGCACCAGGGGACGCTGCACCGGAAATGGCGCTCGCACCCTTGAACATCCTGAAGCGCCCCATCCGGTACCGGCGGGAACCCGCAGACGAGAAAACGCTTCGACTTCTGCGTGCGCCACGATCGAGCCCTTGACTTTTTGATCCGCCGCTGGCGGTGCGTCGATCCTCCGAGCTTAGAAGGCTGTCGGCGAAGGAGAAGGAGAGGGGTGCCGAAGCCTGGGGTTGATGTATTGGGGATCGACATCGCTCAGCAGCGCTGATCATCAAAATTTAGTCCTCTCATGATTGGCGCTCGTTTTTTCCATTCTCTGTTTTATTTTCTAGAGGGGGCACTATGTTTACACAGAGGAACAGATGACCTTCGCTTTTTGGCTGCACTTACACACGTCGGGTTGGTTTCTTCCCTCTTTTTGCTATCTTGATATCTATGCTAGCCTATATATCCCTCTTGTCGCCTTCCGCCAGTCTTGATTGTATTACTACTCGCTCGCATGTCACTAGAGGTATTCTCCTCGATACTCCCTGCAGTTTCTCAGATCCACACCTCCGTCCTGGTAAATTCTAAAGTAGTATCAATTGAATATGTACAATATGCACAGGAAAGCAGCAAAACGTGCAAGATAGCAGGTAACTTTAAACAAGCATACCCCTTGAGAGGAGGAAAGCCCAAGTTCTGTAGCGACAATAGGATGTTTGGATTGTTGGCCATGTATAGATATGAATGGATGCAATGGAGAAAATGAGGATGCCAGTGTGACCGATGGTTATGGTAATGCGAGTAAGGGACGGAGACGGAGAAACATTGCGACGGTAGAAGTAAAATTATCGTACACGAGACGATGAGCGGGGGTGTGTGAACTTGGAGTTGGAGAGCGAAACCATCAATACGGTTTGTGTTTGCAGGCCACATATTGTGTAGATTCTGTCCAACTGATCGAGATGTCTAAACCAGGATCCTGCAGAACGATCAACCATGACAGGTACGAATCGCGCGATTACCTCCATGCGAGGTTGAATTACCATTCAAACTCCCTATGCCGCCGTCATTAATTGTCAGTCATCGAACAAAACCTAAAGGAAAATGATCCGTAGAACTCACCCTGTACATTTAGTGAAAAGGTAATCCTTTCCATTGATATGGATCATACCATCCTTCAACGTGCACTTCCATTTGTTCTTCACACGAGCCACCTGTGCCCCCGAGGTTAGAAATTAGCCTTCAAGCTTTGACGTGGACATGAGAGAAAAGGCACCTTGTCGTAAGTACAAAATACGATATCGGTGTCTTGCGTTGCGACCTCATCGGTGTCGTCCTCACCCTCCGTGTCCGAATCATCAAGGTCACTGTTAATGGCCTCTGAGTCATGGACGGTGGATTGAGAAGCAGGCGCCGGCTGAGGAATTGAGGGATGAGATGTGCGGGGGGCGAAAGCCCCTGAAGGGGGGGGTGAAGGGGAATCCTCGTCACCAGAAGACTCCGAAGGTCCGTCGACTTGAGGGATCCGCTGGGGATGTTGAGCCTGCTGTGTCGGGGGTGCATAGGGGCGTACCCCTACCGCCGGGAGCTGGGGCTGCCCATTCCTAAAGGAGAGCACGCCAGTCTGGCCGCCGGGGTGCGTTGGTATAGGCGGTGGTAACTGTCTGCTCGCAGCAGCTCCGTTCAAGCTAGGTCCTGGCAGAGGCGGTAGCGCGTACGGCACTGTGGGGTTGAGCATGTACCGACTGTCCATGGGTTCAGACTTCACCGCAGGCTGACCTGAGCCTGATGCAGTGACTGGGGTGTAGGGATTGTGCGGTGCAGCATAGTGCATGTGCATAGGATGCGGGGGGTACGCGTGATGATGCACCTGAGGAACAGCACTGGCTGGGTGCGTCGCAGACGGAGGGTTCGCCGGTTGAGGCGGGTGCTCAAACTCTGCGACATGCGACGCAATGACCTTACTTTCCCATTTCTAAGTGGCGGGAAATGCCATGTGAATAAATGCGCCATGGAAACGATTCAAGGAAGCTTGAGACTTACATGCTGCAATTCAGCTAGAACATCCTCAGGTACGCCAAACTCGTCGAATTCGGGCCTAATGGCGTGGATGACATCGTCTATCACAGCTCGGTAGATAGTGGGCTCAAGAATGGCGATGTTAAGACCATTTTGACTACTACGAACAAGGGGTTGGTGAGCAGCTCACCACTATCTTATTCGACATTCGTCGGGCCTTGGGGGTCAATGTTGACTACAACCGCTGGGGGGTCCGACGTGCGACGTGGGGGAAAGCAAGAGGGCGTCCTTTTTATACCACATGCAAATCGATGCAAACCCAGGATGATTCAAACTCCGATGGGTAGTGACTAGCTGTTTCTCACGCACGGACCAGCTGTCATCAAGTATGATAATGGTTATCTTTTTTTGTCACATTCCATCCGGTTCGATGGCGTAGTTGGTTATCGCATCTGTCTAACACACAGAAGGTCCTCAGTTCGAGCCTGGGTCGAATCACTTTTTGGATTTCCCTTTCTCAGACTTGGACTCGTTCTATGCTTGGTCCTGAACAACATGTATCTCTACGAGCTACCTACGACAGGCGTGATATCTTTTGCTGAGTTCTGTGTTGATCACAGTAGCGACAAGGCATATTCCCGTTACATACCAGAAGCTACGCAGGCTAGGGCCAATCTGCGCGGCGTGCTCAAGGAGAGCAAACGTACCGATCATGGGGAGAAGGATCATCTAACTCTGGTCAAGGTGCGTATTCTGAGAATCTTGTTTTATAAACAGGAAACTCTGATGATTTTATCAGCTACTCGAGGAATATATCCCCCATCTTCGAGCGATCATGAACTGTGTTGCTCATGACGAGGTCATCGTCAAGACAGAACCCAGTAGGGCACAAACCCTCTCGTTACAACCCGCACGCTGACTTACCCCGAGATCCCTCCTAGCATTTAGCTGGCGCACCACGCTAACCGCGAACCTCTTCCACACCTCTCCTCGGCTCGATATACCAGGCTTGCATGCTGACTATGCATTTACCCTGTTGACGTACGCGTTTGCCATGTCCAACCTGGCGTACTCGATCGTGTCGTCCGTGGGGGACTACGAGCGTGATCGCGCGATCACGGACGGGCAGCGCCAGGCAAAGGAGGGGAAGCTCAATGAAGCGACTGATTTCTTGTGTCGTGCGAGTGGGGTATTCCTCTATATCAGCGAGACAGTGCTGCCGGAATGGGAAACAAGTCGGGGAAGTCCACCGAATGTCAATAGGCCTCCAGACCTGAGTCGAGAGGTCACCAGTGCGTTATCCAAGTGAGCCGGCTGTCTGTGGCTCTTGATACCATGCTCATATTTCTCTCAGGATGGCACAGGCCGATGCAGAAACCCTAGCCATTAGAAGATTGCTCTCAAAGTCCACCTATGATAGCAATGTCACTCCAGGCCCACCACTTCCCGCATCGCATCGCCCACCCTCTCTGCTCGTCAAAATGCACATCGAGTGCGCATCGCTCTACACCTCTGCGCGTACGCTCGCCAAAACACCTGGGTCGACCAAAGGCGACTCGAGCTCGAGCAGCAACAAGGAGGTGTCCGCCGACCTCCGACGGTACCTGGGCAACCAAGCCGCACTGCACAGTGCAATGTCGCACAAATGGCTTGGTGTGGACGCTGGAGAGAAGGGCGGCACGGAGAAGGGAGGTGAGGCTGTAGCGTTTATGCAGTGGGCGAAGAAGGAGCTGGAAG